>Ga0209371_1001997_pt1 | contig 12273 bp, 5 predicted proteins | sample AgamicAtAmrz_FD_187165 | JGI IMG/M metagenome (GOLD analysis project Ga0209371, IMG submission 187165) | Agave microbial communities from Guanajuato, Mexico - At.Am.rz (SPAdes) (version 2) | ecosystem: Host-associated > Plants > Roots > Rhizosphere | place: Guanajato, Mexico | collected 2012-06-07
AGCAGTGTGTTCAGCAGCGAACTTTTCCCGGAGCCGCTCTGACCCACCAGCACAACGCGTGCGCCAGCAGGCAGTGAAAAGTTAAGCGGCCCGGCCAGGACTTTACCTTCCGGAGATTTGATCACCAGATCGCGCGCTTCCACGCCAATCAGATCGTTATCATTTAAGGTTTTTTCGCCGCGCTCCAGCTGGGTCAATGGGGTTTCCATAAACGTTTTCAGGCTGTCTGCGGCGCCCACGGCCTGGGCTTTGGCATGGTAGAAAGTGCCCAGGTCACGTAACGGCTGGAAAAATTCCGGCGCGAGGATCAGCGTCAGGAAGCCTGCCATCAGCGTGACGCCCGCGCCATAGTGGCCGAAGTTCAGCTCGCCAAGGTAAGAGAAGCCAAAATAGACCGCCACCAGCGCAATGGAGAGGGAGGTGAAAAACTCCAGCACCCCGGAGGAGAGGAAGGCCAGACGCAGGACTTCCATGGTGCGTTGGCGAAAATCCTGCGAGGCGTCGCGAATATTATCGATTTCTGCCTGACCGCGGTGAAAAATACGCAGGGTTTCCATGCCGCGCAGGCGATCGAGGAAATGGCCGCTCAGGCGGGCCAGCGCCTGGAAGTTACGCCGGTTGGCATCGGCGGCACCCATCCCGACCAGCGCCATGAAAAGCGGGATCAGCGGGGCGGTGCCGAGGAGGATCAATGCGGCGGCCCAGTTAATCGGGAAAATAGTGATAACGATCAGCAGCGGCACGCAGGCCGCCAGCGTCATCTGGGGCAGGTAGCGCGCATAATAATCGTGCATATCATCGATCTGCTCAAGGATAAGCGTTGCCCAACTGCCGGCCGGTTTGCCCTGGATCCAGGCGGGGCCCGCCTGCTGGAGGCGGTCGAGAACCTGACGGCGAATTTCATAGCGGATATGCTGCCCGGCCTGAAAACCAACCCGCTCACGCAGCCAGACCACCCAGGCGCGCAGCACAAAGACCAGTACCAGCAGCGTCAGCGGCAGCAGCAGGGCGGTTGCCGGAATATTTTCCATCACCATCCGGTGCAGGATCCGCGCCAGGAACCAGGCCTGCGCGACGATCAGCAGACCGCTTGCCACGCCAAGCAGGCGGGAAATCATCAACCAGCGACGGGAGATAATACTTTGCTGTTTTAACCAGCGGGTTAACTCTTGTTGACGGGTTTTATTCATTGCACGCTTTGCAGGTATCGTTATGGGAATATTGGGCACGGCAATGTTACATCGCGGCAAAAATAAAGGCGACTTTTCGTCGCCTTCTTTACCTTTGTTACTGACTTGTAAAGATTATTTGCAAGCGTCGGCCAAACCGTCCAGGTAACGCTCGGCGTCCAGCGCCGCCATGCAGCCGGTGCCAGCGGAGGTGATCGCCTGACGATAGATATGGTCCATGACATCGCCAGCGGCAAATACGCCCGGGATACTGGTTTGCGTGGCGTTGCCGTGGATCCCGGACTGCACTTTGATATAGCCGTTTTCCAGTTCCAGCTGACCTTCAAAGATGGCGGTGTTCGGGCTGTGGCCAATGGCAACGAACAAGCCTGCCACTTCCAGAGACTCGACGTTGTCGCTGTTTTTGGTATCGCGCAGGCGCAGGCCGCTGACGCCCATCTGGTCGCCGGTCACCTCTTCGAGGGTGCGGTCGGTATGCAGCACGATGTTGCCGCTCGCCACTTTATCCATCAGACGTTTGATGAGGATTTTTTCCGCGCGGAAGGCGTCGCGGCGGTGGATCAGATGCACCTCAGAGGCAATATTGGACAGATACAGAGCCTCTTCAACCGCGGTGTTACCGCCGCCGATCACCGCCACTTTCTGATTGCGATAGAAGAATCCGTCACAGGTGGCGCAAGCTGAAACGCCACGGCCTTTAAACGCCTCTTCCGATGGCAGACCGAGGTAGCGCGCCGATGCGCCGGTGGCAATGATCAGCGCATCACAGGTGTACTCACCGCTATCGCCTGTCAGACGGAACGGACGGTTTTGCAGATCGACGCGGCTGATGTGGTCGAAAATAATTTCCGTTTCAAATTTCGCGGCATGTTCGTGCATGCGCTCCATCAGCAGCGGGCCGGTGAGATCGTTAGGATCGCCCGGCCAGTTTTCCACTTCCGTCGTGGTGGTCAGCTGACCGCCTTTTTCCATCCCGGTGATCAGCACCGGCTGCAGGTTGGCGCGTGCGGCATAGACCGCCGCGGTGTATCCCGCAGGTCCAGAACCAAGGATAAGCAGTTTACTGTGTTTGGCTGTGCCCATGAGATCCCCATAATAATTGGCATACATTGGGCAGAGATTGTAGGGAATTTGTTGACGTAAAAAAAGAGCGCAGCGATTTTGTTAACGATGTGTGCAATAGAAGCGACCGATGAATTGGCGATTTTACCGGCAAAGAATATAACTATTTCTACTGTCAGCGGGACAATTATAAGACGAAAAAATGAGAATCAACCAGGGGGGATGATGAATATCTGGCATCTTGTACTAAAAATCGATGTTTTGCTTTGACAATCCCCTGTGCTTTTGCGAAAACATTCATGGAAGAAGAAAAGCAGTATTTAGCGTGCGGCGAATTTTCATGCACGCAAATGCCATTTTTATCCGGGTTAACGAAATCTACGCATGGTGTGGACAGACGCCATGCGTGATGTCGGTGACTGCCGTCAGGCAACGGGCTTCTCACGTACCCCTGGGTTACCCATTGTCGTACGGGTAATAACAGGATGGGCTCTGGCAGTGAAGGCACAGAGCCGGAACAGGAGTAGGGAAGGAATACAGAGAGACAATAATAATGGTAGATAGCAAGAAGCGACCTGGCAAAGATCTCGACCGCATTGATCGTAACATCCTGAATGAATTGCAAAAAGATGGGCGAATTTCTAACGTCGAGCTTTCTAAACGGGTGGGACTTTCTCCGACGCCTTGCCTTGAGCGCGTGCGTCGTCTTGAAAGACAGGGTTTTATTCAGGGCTATACGGCGCTGCTCAACCCGCATTATCTGGATGCATCACTTCTGGTATTTGTTGAGATTACTCTGAATCGTGGCGCACCGGATGTGTTTGAGCAATTTAACGCCGCAGTGCAAAAACTTGAAGAAATTCAAGAGTGTCATCTGGTTTCCGGTGATTTCGACTACCTGTTGAAAACCCGCGTACCGGATATGTCAGCGTATCGTAAATTACTGGGCGAGACCTTGCTGCGCCTGCCGGGCGTAAACGACACCCGTACCTACGTGGTGATGGAAGAAGTCAAGCAAAGTAATCGTCTGGTTATTAAGACGCGCTAACACGGAACAGGTGCAAAATCGACGTAGTTTGATTACACTCCTGTTAATCCATACAGCAACAGTGCCGGGGAGACCCGGCGCTGTTGTCCGTTTTAGCAGCAGGCAGGAAACAGCCTGATACCTGGAGAGCCTTTCTTGAGCCAGGAATACACCGAAGACAAAGAAGTCAAACTAACCAAACTCAGCAGCGGGCGCCGACTCCTTGAGGCGATGCTCATCCTTTGCTCCCTCTTCGCCATCTGGCTGATGGCGGCACTACTGAGCTTTAACCCCTCGGATCCAAGCTGGTCACAGACGGCGTGGCATGAGCCTATTCATAATTTAGGCGGCGCCCCTGGAGCCTGGCTTGCCGATACCCTCTTTTTCATTTTTGGCGTCATGGCCTACACCATCCCGGTCATCATTATTGGCGGATGCTGGTTTGCCTGGCGGCATCAGGAAAACGACGAATACATTGATTATTTCGCCGTTTCCCTGCGCCTCATTGGCGCGTTAGCCCTGATCCTGACCTCCTGTGGTCTGGCAGCCATTAACGCCGATGATATCTGGTACTTTGCCTCGGGCGGAGTGATCGGCAGCCTGCTGAGCACCACGCTGCAACCGCTGCTGCACAGCAGCGGCGGCACCATCGCCCTGTTATGCATCTGGGCGGCCGGCCTGACGCTGTTCACCGGTTGGTCGTGGGTCAGCATTGCGGAAAAACTGGGCGGCGGGATCCTGTCGGTACTCACCTTTGCCAGCAACCGTACCCGTCGCGATGATACCTGGGTCGATGAAGGCGAATACGAAGATGACGATGAAGAGTACGACGACGAAGAGGCGGCAACCCCTCAGGAGTCGCGTCGTGCCCGTATTTTACGCAGCGCGCTGGCGCGACGTAAGCGTCTGGCCGAGAAGTTTACCAACCCCATGGGGCGTAAAACCGACGCGGCGCTTTTCTCCGGCAAACGGATGGATGACGGTGAAGAGGCGGTGCAATACAGCGCCAGCGGTGCGCCTGTCGCCGCCGACGATGTCCTGTTTTCCGGCGCCAGCGCGGCACGTCCCACAGAGGATGATGTGCTGTTCTCCGGCGCCAGCGCCGCGCGCCCTGGCGATTTCGACCCTTACGATCCGTTGCTGAATGGTCATAGTATCGCTGAGCCCGTGGGCGCAGCGGCGGCGGCCACTGCCGCGCCACAGCCGTGGGCTGAATCCGCGGCTGGCCATCAGGGCGCTGCGCCTGCTTATCAGCCGGAAGCGGGTTACCCGCCGCAGGCGTACCAGCCAGAGCCGGCACCGTATCAGCAGCCGGTTTACGATCCGCATGCTGGTCAGCCGGCGCCGCAGGCGTACCAGCCAGAGCCGGCGCCGTATCAGCAGCCGGCTTATGCTCCGCATGCCGGTCAGCCGGCGCCGCAGGCGTATCAGCCAGAGCCGGCGCCGTATCAGCAGCCGACTTACGATCCGTATGCCGGTCAGCCGGCGCCGCAGGCGTACCAGCCAGAGCCGGCGCCGTATCAGCAGCCGACTTACGATCCGTATGCCGCTCAGCCTGCGCCGCAAGGGTATCAGCCAGAGCCGGCGCCGTATCAGCAGCCGACTTACGATCCGTATGCCGCTCAGCCTGCGCCGCAAGGGTATCAGCCAGAGCCGGCGCCATATCAGCAGCCGACTTACGATCCGTATGCCGCTCAGCCTGCGCCGCAAGCGTATCAGCCAGAGCCGGCGCCGTATCAGCAGCCGACTTACGATCCGCATGCCGCTCAGCCTGCGCCGCAGGCGTATCAGCCGCAAAGCGCGCCAGTGCCGTCACCTGAGCCAGAACCAGAGGTTGCGCCGGAAGAGGTGAAACGTCCACCGCTCTATTACTTCGAAGAAGTCGAAGAGAAGCGGGCACGTGAACGCGAGCTGCTGGCCTCCTGGTATCAGCCAATTCCGGAGCCGGAAAGCCCGATTGCCACTAAACCGCTGACGCCGCCAGCCTCCTCGTCCAAACCGCCAGTGGAGACAACCGTGGTCTCTGCGGTCGCGGCAGGGGTGCATCAGGCAACGGCCGCCAGCGGCGGCGCGGCGGCGGCAACCTCGGCGACGGCCGCATCCGCTGCGGCTGCGCCATTGTTCAGCCCGGCATCCAGCGGACCGCGGGTCCAGGTGAAAGAAGGTATTGGTCCAAAACTACCGCGACCAAACCGCGTTCGTGTCCCGACGCGTCGGGAGCTGGCCTCTTACGGCATCAAGCTACCGTCGCAACGGGAGGCGGAACAGCGTGCGCGGCAGGCGGAGCGCGACCCCCATTATGACGATGAGCTGCTCTCGGATGAGGAAGCGGATGCTATGGAGCAGGATGAACTGGCTCGCCAGTTCGCCGCCACCCAGCAGCAGCGCTATGGCCATCGCTGGGAAGACGATAACGCGACTGATGACGATGACGCCGACACTGCGGCGGAAGCGGAGCTGGCGCGCCAGTTTGCCGCCACCCAGCAGCAGCGCTACGCCGCTGAGCAGCCGCCGGGCGCTAATCCGTTCTCGCCGGCGGATTATGAATTCTCGCCGATGAAAACGCTTGTCAATGAGGGGCCGAGCGAGCCGCTGTTTACGCCGACGCCGGAAGTCCAGCCGCAACAACCGGCCCCGCACTATCAACAACCGGCCGCCGCTCCGCAGCAGGGTTATCAACCTGCGCAGCACCAGCCGGTACACCCTCAGCCAGTGCCGCCGCAGCCTTACCAGACTGCACCGCAGCCCGTGCAGCAGCAACAGCCGGTTGCCCCGCAGGGGCATCAGCCTGCCGCGCCCGCGCCGCAGGAGAGCCTGATCCACCCGCTGCTGATGCGCAATGGCGATAGCCGTCCGCTGCAAAGACCGACCACGCCGTTGCCGTCGCTGGATCTGTTAACCCCACCACCCAGTGAAGTCGAGCCGGTGGATACCTTTGCTCTCGAGCAGATGGCGCGACTGGTGGAAGCACGTCTGGCCGATTTCCGCATTAAAGCGGATGTGGTGAACTACTCGCCGGGGCCGGTGATCACCCGCTTCGAACTGAATCTGGCGCCTGGCGTCAAAGCGGCTCGAATCTCTAACCTGTCACGCGATCTGGCGCGTTCGCTGTCGACGGTTGCCGTGCGCGTGGTGGAAGTGATCCCGGGTAAACCGTATGTCGGTCTTGAGCTGCCGAATAAAAAGCGTCAGACCGTCTATCTGCGTGAAGTGCTCGACAACGCCAAGTTCCGCGATAACCCATCGCCGCTGACCGTGGTGCTGGGTAAAGATATCGCTGGCGACCCGGTGGTAGCTGACCTGGCGAAAATGCCGCACCTGCTGGTTGCCGGTACTACCGGTTCCGGTAAGTCAGTCGGTGTGAACGCCATGATCCTCAGCATGCTCTACAAAGCGCAGCCGGAAGATGTGCGTTTCATCATGATCGACCCGAAAATGCTCGAGCTGTCGGTCTACGAAGGTATTCCGCATCTGCTGACGGAAGTGGTCACCGACATGAAAGACGCCGCCAATGCGCTGCGCTGGAGCGTCAACGAGATGGAGCGCCGCTACAAGCTGATGTCAGCGCTGGGCGTGCGTAACCTGGCGGGCTATAACGAGAAGATCGCCGAGGCCGCGCGCATGGGGCGTCCGATTCCGGATCCGTACTGGAAGCCGGGCGACAGCATGGATGCCGTACATCCGGTGCTGGAAAAACTGCCGTATATCGTGGTGCTGGTGGACGAGTTCGCCGACCTGATGATGACCGTCGGCAAGAAGGTGGAAGAGCTGATTGCCCGTCTGGCGCAAAAAGCGCGTGCGGCGGGGATCCACCTGGTGCTGGCGACGCAGCGTCCGTCGGTAGATGTTATTACCGGCCTGATTAAGGCCAACATTCCGACGCGCATCGCCTTTACCGTGTCGAGTAAAATTGACTCGCGTACCATTCTCGATCAGGGCGGCGCGGAATCGCTGCTGGGTATGGGGGATATGCTTTACTCCGGACCGAACTCTACCACGCCGGTGCGCGTCCACGGGGCATTTGTACGCGACCAGGAGGTCCACGCTGTGGTTCAGGACTGGAAAGCCCGCGGCCGTCCGCAGTACGTCGATGGTATTACCTCCGACAGCGAAAGCGAAGGCGGCGGCGGTGGTTTCGACGGTGGTGAAGAGCTGGACCCGCTGTTCGATCAAGCGGTCAGTTTTGTGACTGAGAAGCGCAAAGCGTCGATTTCCGGGGTCCAGCGTCAGTTCCGCATTGGCTATAACCGTGCAGCACGCATTATCGAACAGATGGAAGCGCAGGGGATCGTCAGCGAACAGGGCCATAACGGTAACCGCGAAGTGCTGGCGCCGCCGCCCTTTGAATGAGTGCAAAGTTGGGTAAATAAGCGCAAAATCAGCCAATTCTTCTGTTCCGCCGCCGTCGGCGGTCCTACATTAGGGACAGAAGAGGCTCCCGCGTCGGGAGTGACGCACATTAAGGAATAACAATGAAAAAACTCGCAATCACCTGTGCATTACTGTCTGGTATGGTCGTCAGCCAGGTCTGGGCAGATGCGGCCAGTGACTTAAAAAGCCGTCTTGATAAAGTGAGCAGTTTCCATGCCAGCTTCACGCAGAAAGTCACCGACGGCAGCGGTAACGCCGTCCAGGACGGACAGGGCGACCTGTGGGTAAAACGTCCGAACCTGTTTAACTGGCATATGACCCAGCCAGATGAAAGCGTTCTTGTCTCGGATGGCAAAACGCTGTGGTTCTACAACCCGTTCGTTGAGCAGGCTACGGCGACCTGGCTGAAAGATGCTACCAGCAACACGCCGTTTATGCTGATTGCCCGCAACCAGTCCAGTGACTGGCAGCAGTACAATATCAAACAAAACGGCGATGATTTTGTGCTGACGCCGAAAAGCGGCAGCGGTAACCTGAAGCAGTTCACGATCAACGTCGGTCGGGACGGCACCATCCATCAGTTCAGCGCCGTCGAGCAGGATGACCAGCGCAGCAGCTATCAGCTGAAGTCGCAGCAGAACGGCGCCGTCGACGCATCTAAGTTCACCTTTACGCCGCCGAAAGGGGTGACGGTGGACGATCAACGTAAGTAGAGGCGAAAGTGAGCAATCTGTCGCTCGATTTTTCCGACAACGCGTTTCAACCTCTGGCCGCTCGCATGCGGCCAGAAAATTTAGCGCAGTATATTGGCCAGCAGCATCTGCTGGCGCCGGGTAAACCCCTGCCGCGGGCGATTGAAGCCGGGCATCTGCATTCAATGATCCTCTGGGGGCCGCCGGGCACCGGCAAGACCACCCTCGCGGAAGTGATTGCCCGCTACGCCAGCGCCGATGTCGAACGGATCTCGGCGGTGACCTCAGGGGTGAAAGAGATTCGCGAGGCTATTGAGCGCGCGCGGCAAAATCGCAACGCCGGCCGGCGGACCATCCTGTTTGTTGACGAAGTGCATCGCTTTAATAAAAGCCAGCAGGATGCCTTTCTGCCCCATATTGAAGACGGCACCATCACTTTTATTGGCGCGACCACCGAAAACCCCTCCTTTGAGCTTAATTCAGCGCTGCTCTCCCGCGCCCGCGTCTACTTACTGAAATCGCTGACCACCGACGATATCGAGCGGGTGCTTGACCAGGCGATGAACGATAAGTCCCGCGGCTACGGCGGGCAGGATATTATTCTGCCGGAAGAGACCCGCAAGGCCATCGCCGAACTGGTGAACGGCGACGCGAGGCGGGCGCTGAATACCCTGGAAATGATGGCTGATATGGCCGAGAGCGATGACTCGGGCAAGCGGGTGCTGAAGGCGGAACTGCTGACCGAGATCGCTGGCGAGCGCAGCGCGCGCTTTGATAACAAAGGCGACCGGTTCTACGATTTGATTTCTGCTCTGCATAAGTCGGTGCGCGGTAGCGCGCCGGATGCGGCACTTTACTGGTATGCGCGGATCATCACCGCCGGCGGCGATCCGCTGTACGTTGCCCGCCGCTGTCTGGCGATAGCCTCGGAAGATGTCGGCAACGCCGACCCACGGGCGATGCAGGTCGCCATTTCGGCGTGGGATTGCTTTACCCGCGTCGGGCCGGCGGAAGGCGAACGGGCGATTGCCCAGGCCATTGTCTATCTGGCCTGCGCGCCGAAAAGTAACGCCGTCTACACCGCCTTTAAAGCGGCGCTGTCCGACGCGCGGGATCGTCCTGACTACGACGTTCCGGTGCATCTGCGCAATGCGCCGACGAAGCTGATGAAAGAGATGGGTTACGGACAGGAGTATCGTTACGCTCATGACGAACCCAACGCCTACGCCGCCGGCGAGCAGTACTTCCCGCAGGAAATGGCGCAAACGCGCTATTATCACCCGACAAACCGGGGGCTTGAGGGCAAAATTGGCGAAAAGCTCGCCTGGCTCGCTGAACAGGATCAAAATAGCCCGATAAAACGCTACCGCTAATTGAGGCGTTGCGGTAAGGTTATTACTCTATTTCCGTGGTCGTAGTCTGCGGCCACTTTTCTTTATTTAATTCGATAAGCACAGGATAAGCATGCTCGATCCCAATCTGCTGCGTACCGAGCCAGACGCAGTCGCAGAAAAACTGGCACGCCGGGGCTTTAAGCTGGATGTAGATAAACTTCGCGCGCTTGAAGAGCGTCGTAAAGTTCTGCAGGTGCAAACGGAAAACCTGCAGGCGGAGCGTAACTCCCGATCGAAATCCATTGGCCAGGCGAAAGCGCGCGGGGAAGACATCGAGCCATTACGCCTGGAAGTGAACAAACTCGGCGAACAGTTGGATGCTGCAAAGTCCGAGCTGGAAACGCTGCTGGCGGAAATTCGCGATATCGCGCTGGCGATCCCGAATATTCCTCATGATGATGTGCCGGTTGGCCGTGACGAAAACGACAACTTTGAAGTCAGCCGCTGGGGCACGCCGCGCCAGTTCGATTTTGAAGTGCGCGATCACGTGACGCTGGGGGAAATGCACGGGGGGCTGGATTTTGCCGCCGCCGTTAAGCTGACTGGTTCGCGTTTTGTGGTGATGAAAGGCCAGCTGGCCCGTCTGCACCGCGCCCTGGCGCAGTTCATGCTGGATCTGCACACCGAACAGCATGGCTATAGCGAAAACTATGTCCCGTACCTGGTGAACCAGGACACGCTGTATGGCACCGGCCAGTTGCCGAAATTCGCTGGCGACCTGTTCCATACTCGTCCGCTGGAAGAAGAAGCCGACAGCAGCAACTACGCGCTGATCCCGACGGCGGAAGTGCCGCTGACCAACCTGGTACGCGATGAAATCATCGACGAAGACGACCTGCCGATCAAAATGACCGCCCATACGCCGTGCTTCCGCTCTGAAGCCGGTTCCTATGGTCGCGACACCCGCGGTCTGATCCGCATGCACCAGTTCGACAAAGTTGAAATGGTGCAGATCGTGCGTCCGGAAGACTCCATGGCCGCGCTGGAAGAGATGACCGGTCACGCCGAGAAAGTGCTGCAGCTGCTGGGTCTGCCGTACCGTAAGGTCGCGCTGTGCACCGGCGATATGGGCTTCAGCGCCTGCAAAACCTACGACCTGGAAGTGTGGGTTCCGGCGCAGAACACCTACCGTGAAATCTCTTCCTGCTCTAACGTCTGGGATTTCCAGGCGCGTCGTATGCAGGCCCGCTGCCGCAGCAAGTCCGACAAGAAGACTCGCCTCGTTCATACTCTGAATGGTTCTGGTCTGGCGGTAGGTCGTACCCTGGTGGCGCTGATGGAAAACTATCAGCAGGCCGATGGCCGTATTGAGATCCCGGAAATTCTGCGCCCGTATATGCGTGGCCTCGAATATATCGGGTAATTTTTTCTTCCTCTCTTTTAAAAGCGCCTGCGGGCGCTTTTTTTACGCCCTTATTGATACCGGGCAATAATCCATTCTACGAATGCAGTGATACTCCCTTTGGATTAAATCAGCATAAAAAACCAATAATATTTCAAAGCAATATATATATGACTATATAGCGCTTGTCAGTTTATTGTGAGCAACCAAAGCGAGTATCCATGAAAATTAAAGCCCCCGATGCTTTACTGGCTGCTGAGGTAAGCCGCCGTGGTCTGATGAAAACCACGGCAATAGGCGGCCTGGCGCTGGCCAGCAACGCACTAACATTACCCTTTACCCGACTGGCGCATGCCGCCGATACGCCGGCACCCGCCAACGAGAAGGTGGTCTGGAGTGCCTGTACCGTCAACTGCGGCAGCCGCTGCCCGCTGCGCATGCACGTGGTGGATGGCGCGATTAAATACGTCGAAACCGATAATACCGGTGACGATAACTATGACGGTTTGCACCAGGTCCGCGCCTGCCTGCGCGGGCGTTCGATGCGCCGCCGCGTCTATAACCCGGATCGCCTGAAGTACCCGATGAAGCGCGTTGGCAAACGCGGGGAAGGGAAATTCGAGCAAATCAGCTGGGAAGAGGCGTTCGATACTATCGCCAGCAATATGCAGCGGCTGATTAAAGAATACGGCAACGAATCCATCTATCTGAACTACGGCACCGGTACGCTCGGCGGCACGCTGACTCGTTCCTGGCCGCCAGGAAAAACGCTGATTGCCCGTCTGATGAACTGCTGCGGCGGTTATCTGAACCACTATGGCGATTACTCTTCGGCGCAGATTGCCGAGGGCCTCAATTATACCTACGGCGGCTGGGCCGACGGCAATAGTCCATCGGATATTGAAAACAGCCAGCTGGTGGTGCTGTTCGGCAATAACCCCGGCGAAACGCGGATGAGCGGCGGCGGGGTGACATACTACCTTGAACAGGCGCGGCAGAAATCCAATGCCCGGATGATCATCATCGATCCGCGCTATACCGACACCGGCGCCGGGCGTGAAGATGAATGGATCCCGATTCGCCCCGGCACCGATGCGGCGCTGGTATCGGGTCTGGCGTGGGTGATGATCACCGAGAATCTGGTCGATCAGCCGTTCCTCGATAAATACTGCGTGGGATACGACGAGAAAACGCT
>Ga0209371_1002000_pt1 | contig 12267 bp, 9 predicted proteins | sample AgamicAtAmrz_FD_187165 | JGI IMG/M metagenome (GOLD analysis project Ga0209371, IMG submission 187165) | Agave microbial communities from Guanajuato, Mexico - At.Am.rz (SPAdes) (version 2) | ecosystem: Host-associated > Plants > Roots > Rhizosphere | place: Guanajato, Mexico | collected 2012-06-07
CGCACGGCGTCTGAATGATTTTCGCCAGCTGGTGGTCGAGCTTATCCGACGGCGCGGTAAAGCGACGGCCCAGCGGGAAGATCACCAGACGCATCAGCCCAGCCACACCACCATTCGGGAAGTTACGCAGCAGGTCGTCCAGCGCCTGCTCGGCCTGATGCAGCGCATCCTGCACGCCCCAGTGCACCAGCGGCAGATCCGCTTCGTGACGGCCTTCGTCCTCGTAACGCTTCAGCGCGGCCGACGCCAGATAGAGCTGGCTCAGCACATCGCCGAGGCGCGCCGAGATGCGCTCGCGGCGTTTCAGGCTGCCGCCGAGCACCGCCATCGAAATGTCCGACAGCAGGGCGAGGTTGGCGCTGACGCGGTTGATATGCTGGTAGTAGCGGCGCGTTGCATCCCGGGTCGGGGAGCGGCTGGTCAGGCCGTTGGTCAACCCGAGCCAGAAGCTGCGCATCATGTTGCTGCCTACGTGGCCAATATGGCTGAACAGCAACTGGTCGAAGGCGTTGAGATCGTTGCTTTGCGCCGCGGCCATCTCTTCCAGCACGTACGGATGGCAGCGAATAGCGCCCTGACCGAAGATCATCATGGTGCGGGTCAGGATATTCGCCCCTTCCACGGTAATGGCGATCGGTGCGCCCTGATAGGCCCGCGCCAGGAAGTTGGATTCGCCGAGCATGATGCCTTTCCCGCCGGCGATATCCATTGCATCAATAATTGACTGCTGGCCGCGGTGGGTACAGTGATACTTCACGATAGCCGACAGCACCGCCGGTTTTTCGCCGAGCATAATGCCGTAGGTGATCAGCGAGGCTGCCGCGTCCATCACGTAAGCGTTGCCCGCAATGCGTGCCAGCGGCTCTTCGATACCCTCCATCTTACCGATGGAAACTTTAAACTGGCGGCGGATATGGGCATAGGCCCCGGTTGCCAGCGCAATGGATTTCAGGCTGCCGGTGGAGTTGGACGGCAAGGTGATACCGCGGCCAACGGAGAGGCATTCCACCAGCATACGCCAGCCCTGGCCAGCCATTTTCGGGCCGCCGATGATGTAATCAATCGGCACGAAAATGTCATTGCCGCGGGTTGGGCCGTTCTGGAACGGCACGTTAAGCGGGAAGTGGCGTTTACCAATCTCCACGCCCGGGGTGTTGGTCGGGATTAGCGCGCAGGTAATGCCCGGCTCGGCATCATCACCTAACAGATGGTCAGGGTCGGAGAGCTTGAACGCCAGCCCCAGCACGGTGGCGATAGGCGCCAGGGTGATGTAGCGTTTGTTCCAGGTCAGACGCATGCCCAGCACCTGCTGACCCTGCCACTCGCCCATGCATACCACACCGGTATCAGGAATCGCACCCGCATCAGAGCCGGCTTCCGGGCTGGTGAGTGCGAAGCAGGGGATCTCCTGGCCACGCGCCAGACGCGGCAGGTAGTGATCCTTCTGCTCCTGGGTGCCATAGTGTTGCAGCAGTTCGCCCGGCCCTAACGAGTTCGGTACGCCAACGGTAATCGCCAGAATGCCCGATACCCCGGCCAGCTTCTGCAGCACGCGCGCCTGGGCGTAAGCGGAAAACTCCAGCCCGCCGTACTCTTTCTTGATGATCATCGCAAAGAAGCGGTGCTCTTTCAGATACGCCCACAGCTCCGGCGGCAGGTCCGCCATCTCATGGGTGATCTGGAAATCATTCGCCATGCGGCAGGCTTCTTCTACCGGGCCATCGATAAAGGCCTGCTCTTCCGCGGTCAGCTTTGGCTGCGGGTAATTGTGCAGTTTCTGCCAGTCGGGGTTGCCACGGAACAGATCGCCTTCCCACCAGGTGGTCCCGGCGTCAATGGCCTCTTTCTCGGTACGCGACATTGGCGGCATCACTTTACGGAAGCTGCGGAAAGCCGGGGCAGAGAACAGTGATTTGCGCAGCGGGGCGACGTTGAACGGCGCCAGCAGGATCGCCACCGGGATCAATACCCACAGCGACCACAGTCCGGCGAAGCCCAGCGCCGCCGTCCACGCCAGCAGAATGGCGCTGCTGAGCAGCAGGCTGACGCGATGGTAAAAGAGCACACCGATCAGCGCGATGGTGGCAACGATACTCAACATCATCATAACGAAAAGCTCCCTTGCTTGTAGGAGGTCTGACCACTTGTGATGATATGGTTGTAGTGGATGTTATGTTCTTTAGCAATGTGTTCACAAAATAATTACAACCTGGTTCACATTGTTGCCGCACGGAAAGGCAAAACTGCGGTGCGGCGGCAGGCGTAGCGCTTCTCGCTCAGGACGCTATCCGGTACACTTGCCCGGACTCTATTTTTAATGCTGAAGGATATCCTCATGTACCAGGATCTTATTCGTAACGAGCTGAATGAAGCCGCAGAAACGCTGGCTAACTTCCTGAAAGATGAAGCCAACATCCACGCCATCCAGCGTGCGGCCGTACTGCTGGCAGACAGCTTTAAAGCGGGCGGGAAAGTGCTCTCCTGCGGGAACGGCGGTTCACACTGCGATGCGATGCACTTTGCTGAAGAACTGACCGGGCGCTACCGCGAAAACCGTCCGGGCTACCCGGCGATTGCTATCTCCGACGTCAGTCACATCTCCTGCGTCAGCAACGACTTTGGCTACGACTACGTGTTCTCGCGCTATGTGGAAGCGGTAGGCCGTGAAGGCGACGTGCTGCTGGGTATCTCCACCTCCGGCAATTCCGGCAACGTGATCAAAGCCATTGAAGCCGCGCGTGCCAAAGGCATGAAGGTCATCACCCTGACCGGGAAAGACGGTGGCAAAATGGCGGGCAGCGCCGACATCGAAATTCGTGTGCCACACTTTGGTTATGCAGACCGTATTCAGGAGATTCACATCAAAGTGATCCACATCCTGATCCAGCTGATTGAAAAAGAGATGGTTAAAGCCTGATAAGGCTCATCTGTTGGTCATGCTGACGCCGGGCGGTGTATCCACGCTGCCCTGTGCGGACGCCTTGTGAGGTGAACTATGTGCGAATTGCTCGGGATGAGCGCCAACGTGCCAACCGATATCTGCTTTAGCTTTACCGGCCTCGTTCAGCGTGGTGGCGGCACCGGGCCGCACAAAGATGGCTGGGGCATCACCTTCTATGAAGGCAAAGGCTGCCGCACCTTCAAAGATCCGCAGCCGAGTTTCAATTCCCCCATCGCCAGGCTGGTACAGGAGTACCCGATCAAATCCTGCTCGGTGATCGCCCACATTCGCCAGGCGAATCGCGGCATGGTGGCGCTGGAGAATACCCATCCCTTTACCCGCGAGCTGTGGGGCCGTAATTGGACCTACGCCCACAACGGGCAGCTCAGCGGTTACCGCAGCCTGCAAACCGGTCAGTTCCGCCCGGTGGGCGAGACCGACAGCGAAAAAGCATTCTGCTGGCTGCTGCATCAGCTGACCCAGCGCTATCCGCGCACTCCAGCCAAAATGGACAGCGTGTTTCGCTTTATCGCCACGCTTGCCGCACAGCTGCGCGAAAAAGGCGTGTTCAATATGCTGCTGTCCGACGGGCGCTACGTGATGGCGTTCTGTTCAACGAATCTGTTCTGGATCACCCGCCGCGCGCCGTTTGGCAAAGCCACGCTGTTGGATCAGGATGTGGAGATTGATTTTGTGCAGGAGACCACACCGAACGATGTGGTCACTGTGATTGCCACGCAGCCCCTGACGGGCAACGAAACCTGGCAAAAGATTATGCCAGGCGAGTGGGCGTTATTCTGTCTTGGGGAGCGCGTAGTTTGACACCAGCTGCGGATGCACCGGCGTGCTGGCCAGCGGTTTACTGACCACGTAGCGGCCTTCCGGCGACACCGATACCACCGGCGGCTGGCGGGTCTGCACAAAGTAGTCATAGCCCGGCTTCAGCTGTTTCCAGAAGTCGCTGTAGTAGGAGTACTTGTGACGCGCCATATTGGCATCGGTCATGCGGAACGGATAGATGCTCACCTGAACCTGAGGCTGGCCGAAGATCAGCGCGGCGGTGACATACTGGAAAATCTCATCAATCCCGGAATCGGTCATGGCGTAGCAGCCTACTGACACACAGGCCCCGTGGATCATCAGGTAGTTACCCTGGTAGCCGTGGGCGCGGTCATAGGCGTTCGGGAAGCCGATATTAATCGCTTTATAGAAACGGCTGTCCGGCTTGAGCTGGTTGCGCTGGACGCTGTAGAACCCTTCCGGGCTTTTAAAATCGCCCTGGCGCTGTTTCGGGCCAAGCCCACCGGAATAATTGCAGATGCGGAAACTGTCCAGCAGTTGATACTGCTCGCCCATCTTCACGTAAAGCTCAAGGGTGCGCTCTTCTTTAAAGATCTGAACATAAACCGGCGAGCCCATAAGCTGCTGTTTATATTCTTTACTAAGCGATGAAGCTGAACTGTTGCTTCCGGTCAGCGCGGCAAATGACACGCACGGGATGAGAAGCATCGCAATGAATAATGCGATTTTACGCATACTGCTTATTTCCTTGATAAAGCTGAAACCACTGCCGGGACGGCAAGAGAGACCCAGAATCAGACAATTCTGTAATGGAGCGCTCACATTAGCAGCAATAAAGATTTTCGCAACAGCCGGAACAGATGTTTTCATTGCCGGGCATAGTTATACCCTGGGCAAATGACATTTTCAGCGCCGGGCTGGCGTTTTCATTCATAAAAAAAGCAACAAATAATGAATGAGTTAGTTCTTAACGCGTGCTATTTCCGGGGAATGAAAGACGCGGCGGTCATATTCTATTTCTGGACGATTTTTACAAGCCAGAGGCGGGCATAATCCGGCGCTTCTTATTTAAACGCGTTTGCCTGTATACTTATCCAGTAAAGGTGAGGGTAGGGTATGCGTAAAATCATTCACGTTGATATGGACTGCTTTTTCGCGGCGGTAGAGATGCGCGATAATCCAGCCCTGCGCGATATTCCGTTGGCTATTGGCGGTAGCCGCGAGCGGCGCGGGGTGATCAGCACCGCCAATTACCCGGCGCGTAAATTCGGCGTGCGCAGCGCCATGCCCACTGCCACCGCGCTAAAGCTCTGCCCGCACCTGACGCTGTTGCCGGGCCGTTTCGATGCCTATAAAGAAGCCTCGGCGCAAATCCGCGATATCTTTTCCCGCTATACCTCCCTGATTGAACCGCTGTCGCTTGATGAAGCCTATCTTGACGTCACCGACAGCGTACACTGCCACGGCTCGGCAACGCTCATGGCCCAGCAGATCCGCGCCACTATCTATAACGAAACCGGACTGACCGCCTCGGCGGGCATCGCGCCGGTGAAGTTTCTCGCCAAAATCGCCTCGGATCTCAACAAGCCCAACGGCCAGTACGTGATTACCCCCGATGCCGTGCCCGACTTTTTAAAAACGCTGCCGCTGAGCAAAATCCCCGGCGTCGGTAAAGTCTCCGCCGGTAAGCTTGAGACGATGGGGCTGCGCACCTGCGAAGACGTGCAGAACAGCGACCTGGCCCAGCTGCTCAAGCGCTTTGGTAAGTTTGGCCGGGTGCTATGGGAGCGCAGTCAGGGTATCGACGAGCGTGAAATCAGCAGCGAGCGGCAGCGTAAATCGGTGGGTGTCGAACGTACTCTGGCGGAAGATATTCATGAATGGGCGCAGTGCGAGGCGATTATCGAGCAGCAGCTTTATCCCGAGCTGGAGCGTCGCCTGCGCAACGTTAAGCCCGACCTGCTGATTGCCCGTCAGGGGGTGAAGCTCAAGTTCAATGATTTCCAGCAAACCACCCAGGAGCACGTCTGGCCGAAGCTGAATAAGGACGATCTCATCGCGACAGCGCGTAAGACCTGGGATGAACGGCGCGGCGGTCGTGGGGTGCGGCTGGTGGGGTTACACGTCACGCTGCTCGACCCGCAAATTGAACGACAGCTGCTGCTGGGGCTTTAAATGTGCTTACCAGGGCAAGTAAGCACCCGCACACCCGGAAGTAAAAATAAAAAGGGCGGGGATCTCCCCGCCCTTCGTCGTAGCCAACGCGCTTATTTTGCCGGAATAGCTTTCAGCAGCGCGGTCAGCAGGGTCCAGTAGTGGCCCACGCTTTCAATGTGCACCTGCTCGTCCGGGGAGTGGGGACCGGTGATGGTCGGCCCGATGGAAACCATGTCCATCTCCGGGTACGGCTTTTTGAACAGCCCGCATTCCAGACCCGCGTGGATCACCTGAATGTTCGGCGTTTTGTCGAACAGACGCTGGTAAGTTTCGCGCACCAGCGCCATCACCGGTGAACTGGCGTCCGGCTGCCAGCCAGGGTAGCTGCCTTTGGCATCGGTCTGTGCACCGGCCAGCGCGCCGAGGGACTCCAGCATGCTCACCACATACTCTTTACCGCTGTCGATCAGCGAGCGGATCAGGCAGATAATCTGCGCATTCTGCTCGTCCATGGTCACCACACCGACGTTCAGGGAGGTTTCCACCACGCCTTTCGCCACGTCTGAGTTGCGGATCACGCCGTTCGGCGTCGCGTTCAGCAGCTGAACAAACGCATCGCGTGACGCGGCGGTCAGCGCAGCGCGATCGCTCTGTGCCGCTTCCAGTACCACGGTCAGGTTCTTCTCTTTTTCCGCCAGCTCGTTTTTCAGGATCGCCAGATAGTCATCTGCCAGGGTTTTCAGGCTCTGGGCTTTATCAGCAGCCACGGCCACGGTAGCAAAGGCTTCACGCGGAATGGCATTGCGCAGGGTACCGCCGTTGAAATCCACCAGACGCAGATCCAGCTCCGCGGCGTGGCCCGCCAGGAAGCGCGCCAGCAGCTTGTTGGCGTTACCCAGACCGAGGTGAATATCGCCGCCGGAGTGGCCGCCTTTCAGTCCTTTCAGGGTCAGTTTGAAAGTCTGGAAACCGGCCGGAACCGCTTCGCGCTGCAGCGCCAGGGTAGAGATGAAATCAATCCCGCCCGCGCAGCCCATGTAGATCTCACCCTCTTCTTCAGAGTCGGTGTTGATCAGGATGTCTGCCTGCAGCCAGCCAGCCTGCAGACCGAACGCGCCGTCCATGCCGGCTTCTTCGGTCATGGTCAGCAGCACTTCCAGCGGACCGTGCTCGACGCTGTCGTCAGCCAGCACTGCGAGCGCGGACGCCATACCAATGCCGTTATCCGCACCCAGCGTGGTGCCGCGCGCTTTCACCCACTCGCCGTCAATCCACGGCTGAATCGGGTCTTTGGTGAAGTCGTGCACGGTGTCGTTGTTTTTCTGCGGCACCATATCGAGGTGCGCCTGCAGGACGACCGCTTTGCGGTTTTCCATGCCTGCGGTTGCAGGTTTGCGGATCAGGATGTTGCCGACCTGGTCGCGCTCGGCGTGCAGCCCTTTTTCCTGTGCCCAGCCCATGATGTGGTTTGCGAGTTCTTCTTCATGGTAAGACGGGTGCGGAATGGAGCAGATTTTGGCAAAAATATCCCACAGCGGCTGCGGCGAGAGCTGAGACAGTTCAGACACGTTAAGTCTCCTTGAGGTAGACCGGGCAAATTAGCGACGGGTCACAGGTTTAGCAGATAAACACGGGCGTTATTCGGCCCAGGATGGTGAAGTCGAGAATACCATTTTTCGCTGCGAGGGATAGTCCCGCAGGCGTAAAATCCATAGCCGCCGCCGCTCAACACTGGTTTTTAGCGCGTCAGATCTCTATAATCTCGCGCAACCAATTCCCCCTTGAACACTTTTTACGCCGTTTTTTAACAGGCCGGGACACTTCACATGAGCGAAAAATACGTCGTCACCTGGGATATGTTGCAGATCCATGCACGCAAACTGGCAAGCCGCCTGATGCCCTCCGAGCAGTGGAAAGGCATTATCGCCGTCAGCCGCGGTGGACTGGTGCCGGGCGCGCTGCTGGCGCGTGAACTGGGTATTCGCCATGTCGATACCGTATGCATCTCCAGCTACGACCACGATAACCAGCGCGAGCTGACCGTGCTTAAGCGTGCAGAAGGCGACGGTGAAGGCTTTATCGTGATTGACGATCTGGTCGATACCGGCGGCACCGCGGTCGCTATTCGCGAGATGTACCCGAAAGCGCACTTCGTCACTATCTTCGCCAAGCCGGCTGGCCGCCCGCTGGTGGACGACTACGTGATCGACATTCCGCAGGACACCTGGATTGAGCAGCCGTGGGACATGGGCGTGGTCTTCGTACCGCCGCTGTCAGGCCGCTAATCGTATAAAGTTGTAAATAACGCCCGGCTTTGTCCGGGCGTTTGTTTTATTTAGCGTGGGTGAAGTTACAATAACGATTCGTGAGCTTGTAATGGAGTGAAAGCACGATGACCCAGGCTAACCTCAGCGAGACCCTGTTTAAACCGCGTTTCAAACACCCTGAAACCTCCACCCTCGTCCGCCGCGTTCAGCACCATCACGGGTTGGCCGTACAGTCGGCGCTCGACGGCAAAAACGTGCCGCACTGGTATCGCATGATCAACCGCCTGATGTGGGTATGGCGCGGCGTCGATCCGCGTGAAATCCTCGAAGTGCAGGCGCGCATCGCTGCCAGCCAGACGGACCGCACCGACGATGAGCTGTTTGATACCGTCATCGGCTACCGCAGCGGCAACTGGATCTACGAGTGGTCGAAACAGGCGATGCTCTGGCAGCAGCGCGCCAGCAGTGCTCAGGACGAGCTGCAAAAAGGGCGTGACTGGCTGATGGCCGCCAACCTCTACAGCATTGCCGCCTATCCGCATCTCAAAGGCGATGACCTGGCCGAACAGGCTCAGGTACTGGCCAATAAAGCCTATGAAGAAGCCGCCCCGCGCCTGGCGGGTGAGCTGCGCGAGCTGGAGTTCCCGGTTCCCGGCGGCAGCCCCATCACCGGCTTTCTGCATCTGCCGAAGGGCAGCGATGGCCCGCATCCCACGGTGCTGGTGTGCGGTGGCCTGGACGCGCTGCAGAGCGACTATCACACCCTGTTTGAGCGCTACCTCGCGCCGGCGGGCATCGCCATGCTTACCATCGATATGCCCTCGGTGGGGTTCTCCTCAAAATGGAAGCTGACCCAGGACTCCAGCCAGCTGCACCAGCACGTGCTGCACGCCTTGCCGAACATTCCCTGGGTAGATCACACCCGTGTCGCGGCATTCGGTTTTCGCTTTGGGGCCAACGTGGCGGTACGGCTGGCTTATCTTGAATCGCCGCGCCTGAAAGCCGTCGCCTGCCTTGGGCCGGTAGTGCACCATCTGCTGAGCGATACCGCCCGGCAGGATAAGGTGCCGGAGATGTACATGGATGTGCTCGCCAGTCGTCTTGGGATGTACGACGCTTCGGATAACGCGCTGCGCGTCGAACTCAACCGCTATTCGCTGAAAACCCAGGGGCTGCTGGGACGCCGTTGCCCGACGCCGATGCTTTCTGGCTACTGGAAAAACGATCCCTTCAGCCCGCCGGAGGAGTCGCGTTTAATCACCTCGTCATCTGCCGACGGCAAACTGCTGGAGATTCCGTTTAATCCGGTATACCGCAATTTTGACCGCGCGCTACAGGAAATCACCGACTGGATCGGCCATAGATTGCGTTAATGGATTGCTAAATTTCATTGGTCTGGTAAAACAGTGGCTTCATAAAAGGAGATCGCAATGACGTTACCGAGTGGACACCCAAAAAGCAGATTGATTAAGAAGTTCACTGCGCTTGGCCCGTATATTCGGGAAGAGCAGTGTGAAGATAACCGATTCTTTTTCGATTGCCTGGCGGTTTGCGTAAACGTAAAGCCAGCGCCGGAGAAGCGTGAGTTCTGGGGCTGGTGGATGGAGCTGGAAGCGCAGGAGAAGCGTTTTACCTATACTTACCACTTTGGTCTGTTCGACAAAGAGGGTATCTGGCAGCCCACCGCGATCAAGGACAAAGAGGTTAGCGACAAGCTGGAGCAGACGCTGCGCGGTTTCCACGAACGGCTGCGCGCCCTGCTGGCAACCCTTGAGCTGGACCTGGAACCTGCCGATGATTTTGCCGAGAAGCCGGTAAAACTCTCCGCCTGACAGGCTATCGCCCGGCGTGTTTAGCGCGCCGCGTGGCGTTCAGATATAAAAAAGCCCTGCATTGCAGGGCTTTTTTGTTGGGTACCGATTAGAACTGATAGGTCACGCCCACAGCCACGACGTCGTCGTCGTTGATGCCCAGCTGGTTGTCGCTGTCGATCTGGTTGATTTTGTAATCCACCATCGCAGACATGTTTTTGTTGAAGTAGTAAGTCACGCCAACGTCGATGTAGTTAACCAGATCTTCGTTGCCGATACCGTCTTCAATATCTTTGCCTTTAGACAGCACGTAACCCAGGGACGGACGCAGACCGAAGTCGAACTGGTACTGAATCACGGCTTCGAAGTTCTCTGCTTTGTTAGCAAAGCCCGCAGAACCAATCGGTGTCATGTTGCTTGATACACCGTACATTGCGGCCATGTACAGGTTATTGGCATCGTATTTAACGCTGCTTGCCCATGCTTCAGCGCTGTCGCCACGACCATAGGTCATGTCGTTCTGGCCGTTTGCGCGGTCGGATTTAGCATAAGCAGCAACGACAGTAACGTCACTGCCGTTGAAATCATAAGAGAGGGAGGTACCGAAACCATCGCCATTACGCTTGTTGAGGCTGCGGTTTTCGTTTTTACCCTGATACTGCAGGGTCATGTCTAAGCCGTTAACAGCCCCAAAGAAATCGGTATTACGATAGGTAGCCAGGCCTGAAGAACGTTTGGTCATGTAGTTATCAGTACGGGTCAGAGAGTCACCGCCGAATTCCGGGAACATATCGGTCGCTGCAGCTGCGTCGTACAGCACGCCGAGGTTACGACCGTAGTCGATAGAACCGAACTGCGCCCATTTCAGACCAGCAAAGGCCAGACGGGTTTTTTGCGTTTGTTCTTCGGTGCTCTCCGCATCTTTGCCTGAGAACTCTGCTTCCCAGCGACCGAAACCGGTCAGCTCGCTGTTAATCTGGGTCTCGCCTTTGAAACCGAAACGAACATAAGTGCCATCGCCTTCAGCGCTGTTGCTGTCGCTGATATAACGCTGAGCTTTCACTTTGCCGTAAACGTCCAGCTTATTGCCGTTTTTATTATAAACTTCTGCTGCGTGAACCGAAGCGGAAGCGACGACGCTCATTACCACTAATGCCAGAGTGCTCTTTTTCATTTTCAATCCCAGTTGATAGATCGCGCTTAATATTCTCAGGACGTTTGGTCCCGTGAAAAAACATGGAGGGTTTTATCGTTCCGGGATGAAGGTTTTATTACACGATAAGAAAAATTTTAAATAATCGTGTTTATTTGATTCTGTCATTTAAATGTCAACATACACCGCTACGCTTGCTGATCCTGCACAACCTCATTTGCCCTTTTTACAGCGCCTGTTGGCAAGGGCCGCGACTCCTGTTACAACGTTCACTGGTATAACTTTTTCTTTTCGTTGAACGGCAAAAAATCATGAGTGACAGCCAGACGCTGGTCGTAAAACTAGGTACCAGCGTGTTAACCGGGGGTTCCCGCAAACTTAACCGCGCCCATATCGTGGAGCTGGTGCGTCAGTGCGCGCAGCTGCACGCCGCCGGGCACCGCATCGTTATCGTCACCTCCGGGGCGATTGCCGCCGGGCGTGAGCACCTGGGCTACCCGGAACTGCCGGCAACCATCGCCTCCAAGCAGCTGCTGGCTGCAGTAGGGCAGAGCCGCCTGATCCAGCTCTGGGAGCAGCTGTTCTCCATCTACGGCATTCACGTCGGGCAGATGCTGCTGACCCGCGCCGATATGGAAGATCGCGAGCGTTTCCTCAACGCCCGCGATACGCTGCGCGCGCTGCTCGATAACCATATCGTGCCGGTCATCAATGAAAACGACGCCGTGGCGACCGCCGAGATTAAAGTCGGCGACAACGATAACCTGTCGGCGCTGGCCGCGATCCTTGCCGGAGCCGACAAGCTGCTGCTGCTCACCGACCAGCAGGGGCTGTTCACTGCCGACCCGCGCACCAACCCGCAGGCGGAACTGATCGCCGACGTGCGCGGCATTGACGACGCGCTGCGCGCCATCGCCGGCGACAGCGTGTCCGGATTAGGCACCGGCGGCATGGGCACCAAACTGCAGGCCGCCGACGTCGCCTGCCGCGCCGGGATCGACACCATCATCGCTGCCGGCAGCAAGCCGGGCGTTATTGGCGACGTGATGAACGGCGTGCCGGTCGGCACCCGCTTCCACGCCCAGCAAACGCCGCTGGAGAACCGCAAACGCTGGATCTTCGGCGCACCGCCAGCAG
>Ga0209371_1002001_pt1 | contig 12266 bp, 11 predicted proteins | sample AgamicAtAmrz_FD_187165 | JGI IMG/M metagenome (GOLD analysis project Ga0209371, IMG submission 187165) | Agave microbial communities from Guanajuato, Mexico - At.Am.rz (SPAdes) (version 2) | ecosystem: Host-associated > Plants > Roots > Rhizosphere | place: Guanajato, Mexico | collected 2012-06-07
GTTGACGAAGCGGACGCCGAGCAGGCTGTCGCGCGCGGCACCGCTGACGAAACGGCGCGGGCCTGAGACATTGGCTGCGAAAATGCCGCCGATCGTCGGCTCACCTTCGGTTGCCATCAGCGGCCTGTGATCCATCGGCTCGAACGCCATCATCTGGCCGGCCTCGGCAAGAGCCGCCTCGATCTCGGCGGCCGGCGTGCCGGCGCGGGCCGTCATCACCATCTCACCCGGATTGTAGGCGACGATGCCGGTCAGGCCACGTGACGAGAGCACCGCTTCGGACGCCACCGCGTTGCCGAAGCCGGATCGCGTATTGCCGCCGACGATCGCGAGAGCCGCGCCGCGTGTCGCATGATCGCCGATGATTGAGGCGGCTTCCTCCTCGGTCCTGGGACGAAATTCGGTCATGCGGCGTTGCGTCCGTCGAGCGGGAAGACTTTGGAAGGATTGAGGATCCAGCCGGGATCGAAGGCCGCGCGCACCGACATCATCTGGGCGAGATCGACATCGGCATATTGGTGCCGCATCAGGTCGCGCTTCTCGATGCCCACACCGTGCTCGCCTGTGAGGCAACCGCCGGCATCGACACAGAGCCGCAGGATATCATTGCCGGCCGCTTCCGCCTTGGCCGCCTCATCGGGGTCGTTGGCATTGAAGAGGATCAGTGGATGCATGTTGCCATCGCCTGCATGGAAAACATTGGCGACGCGCAGGCCATAGCGATCGACGATCTCCGTCGTCTTCTGCAGCACATAGGAAAGCTGGCTGAGCGGCACGGTGCCGTCCATGCAAATATAATCGGCGATGCGGCCAGTGGCGCCGAAGGCGGATTTCCGGCCCTTCCAGATCAGGGCCGCCTCGGTTGCCGACTGGCATTCGCGCACCGTCTTGACCTTATGAGTACGGGCGATGGCGACGATGCTAGCCAGCATATCATCCATTTCCGCCTCCGAACCTTCAACCTCGACGATCAGCAGGGCCCCTACATCGAGGGGATAGCCGGCTTTGGCAAAAGCTTCACAGATTTCGATTGCCGGCTTGTCCATGAATTCGATCGCGACGGGCACGATGCCGGCGGCAATCACATCGGCCACACAGGCGCCGGCCTCCTCGGAACTGTCGAAGCCGAAGAGCACCGGCCGGGCGCCTTCCGGCTTGGCGATGAGCCGCACCGTCGCCTCGGTAACGATGCCGAGCTGACCTTCGGAGCCGCAGACGAGACCGAGCAGATCGTAGCCCGCCGCATCCAGTGCCTTGCCGCCGAGATCGATGATGGTGCCGTCGGTGAGGACAAGCTTGACGCCGAGCAGATTGTTCGTCGTGACACCGTATTTCAGACAGTGGGCGCCGCCAGAATTCATGCCGATATTGCCGCCGATGGTGCAGGCAAGCTGCGAACTCGGGTCGGGTGCATAAAAGAAGCCGTCGGCCGAAACACTTTCGGAGACATGGAGGTTCGTCACACCCGCCTGCACCGTCGCGGTGCGGTTGGCATAATCGATATCGAGGATGCGGTTCATCTTGGAGAGGCCGAGGACGACGGCATCTTCCTGCGGTATCGCGCCGCCGGAGAGCGAGGTGCCGGCGCCGCGCGGCACGACGGGAATGCCGTAGCGATGGCAATATTTCATGACGGCCGCCACTTCCGCCGTCGAGCGCGGAAGGGCGACGGCAAGCGGCAGGCGGCGATAGGACACGAAGGCATCGGTTTCGAAGGGCACGAGCTCGCGCGGCTCATGGATCAGGCATTCCGGCGCGAGAAGATCGGCTAGATCGGCAACGATCGCGCTGCGGCGAGCCAGAACATCCGCACGCGGCTCCAGAAATGAAATGGCCTCGGCCATGCCGTCCTCCTCCTGCATCCCTTTGCGGATACAGCCCCTTTTAGCGCATTACAGGCTTAGCGCTTTCCCAAGTTTGGAGCAAATGATAAGCACTTATTCCAAAACAGGAACAATTCTGCATGACCAATTTAGGAGATCTCGAGATCTTCGCCAGCGTCGTCGCGACCGGTAGCATGTCCCTGACGGGCCGTGCTCTCGGCTTTTCGCCGGCCGTCATTTCCAAGCGCATCAAGCGCCTGGAAGACAGACTCGGCACACGGCTCCTGCAGCGCACCACGCGGCAGATTTCGCTGACGGAAGCGGGCCAAGGTTTCTACGACCGCGTGCTTGCCATCCTTGCCGGGCTGGAAGAGGCGGAAGCCTATATTGCCGGGCGCTCCTCGCAGATGCACGGCACGCTGAAAATCTCGGCCCCGACATCCTTCGGCCGGTTGCACATCGCGCCGCATCTGAAATCCTTCATGCAGGCCCATCCCGAACTGGCGCTCAATCTCGTACTCAGCGACGAATTCGTCGATATCGTCGGCGGCGGCTTCGATCTTGCCATCCGCATTGCCGAACTGACGGATTCCAGTCTTGTCGCACGCAGGCTCGCGCCAGTACGCCGCGTGCTCTGTGCCTCCCCTGCCTATATCGACGCCCATGGCATGCCCGAGGATATCGACGATCTGCGCCGGCATATCTGCCTACCTGCGCATAATCTCGATCCCTGGCGGCTGGAGGGACCGAAAGGCAGCCTGATCTTTCGCCCCGAGGGCAGGCTCATCACCAATTCCAGCGAGGTCGTGCGCGAAGCCGTCATCGCCGGCCTCGGCATTGCGCTGCGCTCGACCTGGGATATCGGGGGGGAATTGCGGGACGGCCGCCTCGTTCAGGTGCTGCCGGCCTATGAAGGATCGCACAATGTGACGTTGTCGGCCGTTTACCCCAGCCGGCAGTTCCTGCCGGCGAAAGTGCGCGTCTTCATCGATTTTCTCGCGGAACTTTACGGCCCTGTTCCCTATTGGGAGCGATAGAGCCACCTGGAGGCTTGAGGAGACCGTCATCATGTCCGCACTTGAGACCATCCGTTCCGATCTCGCTCCGAATTCGAAGACCCGCTTCACCGTGACGCTTGGCGATATCACGACGCTCAAGGTCGATGCGATCGTCAATGCGGCCAATAGCAGCCTGCTCGGCGGCGGTGGCGTGGACGGGGCAATCCATCGCACCGCCGGGCCGGATCTCCTGGCGGAATGCCGGACGCTGAATGGTTGCAAGACCGGGCAGGCAAAGATAACGGGCGGATATCGCCTGCCGGCAAAACATGTAATCCATACGGTTGGCCCCGTCTGGAATGGCGGAAACCATGGCGAAGAAGAGCTGCTTGCCGACTGCTATCGCAACAGCCTCAACCTTGCCCGGCAACACGATCTGAATACCATCGCCTTTCCTGCCATTTCCACCGGCGTCTATCGCTTTCCCGCCGAGCAGGCGGCGAGGATCGCGATCCGCACTAGCCTTGCCGAAAGCAAGGATGGCGCCTTCGATGAGATCATCTTCTGCTGCTTCGGCGACGAGATGGCCGCACTCTACGTCCGATTGCTGCCGCAGGCGTTGTCCGGAGCCTGATGCCTATCGCGCCAGATTGAGATAGGCGGAGGCGACCAGCGCATCGATGTCCGTGGGAACGGGGATGACGCAGGCCTCCTTGCCGAGGCTGCCCTTGGCGACCCTCTCCAGGCATCGCGCCTGCAGGGCAAAGCCGAGATCCATGGATTCGACAGTATTCCCCAGCGGGCGCGGACCGGCCAGATTGGCCATGTGACCGCCGCCGAGAATGTGGAAGGCACGGCCATCTCGAATGCGGACGGTCTCGATCTGCTCAGCTTCGTACCGATCGACGCCGACGACATCGGGACTGTCGCGGAAACCTTCGACATCGATCTCATGCGGGAAGTGGCCGCCGTTCATCAGGATCGCGCCGTCCTTGATCAAGGGCAGATCAGCAGCCGTGATGATGTCCGGATAGCCTGTCACAGTGATCAAGATATCGGCGGAGCGGATCGCCGATTCACGCAGCGGCGTCGAGAAGCCGTCGAGATGTGCTTCAAGCGTCGTGACCGGATCGATATCGACGACGCTGACGGTGGAGAATGCATTGCGGAAGCATGTAGCCGTGCCCTTGCCACAGGCGCCGTAGCCGAAGACGGTCACATGTTTGCCATTGGTGGAGCGGTTGGTGAAGCGCAGATAGCTCTCGAATAGGCTTTGCCCGACGGCATGCCGGTTTTCGGCGAACTGCTTGATCGGGCTGTCATTGATGACGAGGATCGGCATGTTGAGCTTGTCGCGCATCGGCATCAGCCGGGTGCGGCCGGATGTGGTTTCCTCGGTGCCGCCAAGCAGATTGGCATAGGGCCTGCCGGCCGCGCGAGCGAAGAGATCGCCGCCATTGTCGAGCAGCAGGTCCGGCTTTTCCGCCAGGATCGCGTCGAGGCTCGCACCATGCTTCTCCGCGTCGCGGGTCTGTGTCGCAAAGACCTTGATCCCCTGAGCGCGCAGATAGCCCACCGTTTCCGGCTGGGTGCTGTTGAGATTGCCGGTGCAGACGAGATCCGCGCCGCCGGCACGCAGCGTCATCAGCAGCGCAACGGTCTTTGGCTCGAGGTGAATGCCGGTGCCGATTGTGAGGCCGGCAAAGGGTATTGTGTCGCGAAATTCCGCTGCTGTGGCCGCCAGCAGACGACAGCTGCGCGCCACCCAGTCGATACGCGAAAGAGAAGAAGGCTGATCCATGATGCGCTCCTGCCGGTTGGTTCGATGCCGCGATCTGGCATGATCGCAAAGGAGGTGTCGATGGACATTGCAATGCGCTGCATGGCAGAAAATCTGCCATGTCAATGCGCTTCGTTTTGATGTTTTGCTAAGCCGGTTCGGCCCCTGCCTCGCTTAGCCAATCCGCCAATCGTACCAACGCCGGGTCCTTCACGTCGCTGCTGCGAATGCTGAGGCTGTAGCCCGCCGGCCTCCGGATAAAGCCGAAGGGAGCGACCAGAGTACCGCGATCGATTTCCTCGCCGATGGCGGTGCGTGGGGCGATGGCGACGCCGAGGCCCGAGCGGGCAGCGCCGATCGCAAGCAGCAGGTCTTCGAATTCGCGATTGCCGGCAAAGCGGATGGGGGCATGGCCGCTTTCGGCAAACCAATCCTCCCACAGGCTCGGGGCGGAACGGCTTGCAAGGGCAACGGCTCCGGCAAGCGCCGGAACACCGTTGGCAAGCCCGAGGCGATCGGCGACATCGGGCGTTGCGATAGGGCCGAACTCATCCTCCATGAAGCGGATAGCGGTGATATCGCGCATCGGCCGGTATTCGCCGCCCATGATGGCCGCTTCTAGGTCCGGGCGCTTGGCAAGCGGCTCGACTGTCGCCATCGGCACGATGTCGATATCGATATCCTGGAGTGCCGCCTGAAGCGCGGCGACGCGCGGCATCAGCCACCAGACGGCAAAGGCCGAGGGAACGCCGAGCCGAATCGAGCGTCGCTGGCCAACGGAAAGTTCGGCGGAGGCCCGCGTCAGGATGCCAAAGGCGACACCAACGGAATCGGCGAATACCCTGCCCTTTGCCGTCAGCACCAGCCTGCCATTCTCCCGGTCGAACAGGGATACGCCAAAATGTGCCTCCAGCAGGTTCAGCTGCTGCCTGATAGCCCCGCGCACGACGCCAAGCTCATCGGCCGCCTTCAGGATGCTACCGCAGCGCGCAACCGCATCGAAGGCACGCAGCGCATTCAAGGGCGGCAGGCGTCGAGGCGGGATGCGTCCGGACATAATAAGTTTTTTCTTTCTTTCCAAACGATAGCAGCCAGATCCATGCGATTGCGCCACCTGCGGCACGAAAATGCTGTTGAATGTCGGTTTCAGCATAATCGCTGGCGAATATCAGAAGACAAATCTTTGCATTTTTATCTACGCAACACTCAATAATTTTTGTGGGGAAATACCATATAGCCTTATATGGAGCGCAAAAATTTTCCGCACCGTGATAATATAGATTCCAGCCTTCACTCCAACTCTCAAAGGTGAACCGACAATTGGCCTTTCTCAGCCGCATAGCAAATGATGTGCAACTCATGTTTCGGCGTCCGCCGCGACAGCAATATGCTGCGCTTTGTTATCGGGTGAAAAAGAAAACCGGTCATCTTGAGATGTTGTTGCTGACCAGCCGTGACACCGGTCGCTGGGTCATCCCCAAGGGATGGCCGATGCCGGGCAAGCTCTCCCACGAGGTCGCTGCCCGCGAAGCCTATGAAGAGGCAGGCGTGCGCGGCGTGGTGGAAACTGAGCCGCTTGGCTCGTTCGGCTACGACAAGGTGCTGAAGGACGGCATTCAGGTGCCGTGCCGGGTGCAGGTCTACGCCCTCGAAGTCAGCGAACTCGTCAAGAACTTCAAGGAAAAGGGCGAGCGCTCCATGGAGTGGGTCTCCTTCGAGGAAGCAGCCGAACGCGTTCGCGAACCGGAACTGCGCGATCTCATTCTCGCCTTCCCGCGCCGGATGCCGGCCGCTCCGGTGGTTTCGCAGGGCGAGTAAGCCACATTACTCACAAAAAACTGTGCCAGTATGCTCGGTAGATATTGCGCGCCTTATCGGTCAGCGCAATACGAGAGTTTTGATCTAGAGAATTGCATGCCCGACCGACCGGCCACACCTGTAAAAAGGACGCTCGACAAGGACCTCGACAAATTCACCTATGTCGAGGACGCGACGCATCACGTCACGAGGCGTCTGGTGGCGCCGGGTATCAGCCTGATCTTCCTCGGTCTCGCTATGGTCTTCGCCGGCATCTACGTTTTCGACCAGCCGCGCGCGATGCTGATCTTTGCCGCCGTAGCCCTTGCCGGCTACATGGCCATGAACATCGGCGCGAAAGACGTCGCCAACAATGTCGGCGCGGCGGTCGGTGCGCGTGCGATCACTATGACGCAGGCCCTCGTCATGGCCGCCATCTTCGAGATCCTCGGCGCGACGATTGCCGGCGGCCCCGTCATCAATACGATCTCGACGCATATCGTCGACACCAATCGCATCGTCAGCATCGGCAAACTTGCCTGGCTGATGATGGCGGCCCTGCTTGCCGCAGCACTCTGGATCAATTTCGCCACCTGGCTGAAAGCCCCCGTCTCGACTACCCATACGATCGTCGGCGCCGTCGTGGGTGCAGGCTTTGCCGCCGTCGGCCCGGAACTCGTGAACTGGAACACGCTGGCGGCCATCTCGGCCGGCTGGGTGATAACACCCTTTCTCGGCGGCACCATCGCGGCCAGCATCCTCTACTTCATAGAGACCTTCATCATCTATCGCGACGACAAGATTGCCGCCGCCAGATATTGGATTCCGATCCTGATCGGACTGATGGCCGGCGCCTTCTCGGGCTATCTCGTGGTCCAGCTCGAACCCAAAGGTACGATACCCAATATCCTCAATCTTGCGATCGGCCTCAGTGTCGGCATCATCGCCTGGCTCGGCGCATGGCCGCTTGTGGCGGCGCAATCGGCGGGATTGGAAAACAAGAACAGCTCATTGCGCAAGCTTTTCCGCCTGCCGCTGATCTGTTCGGCAGCCCTGATGTCCTTCGCGCATGGCGCCAACGACGTCGCCAACGCCATCGGCCCCCTCGCCGCGATCGTTCGCGATATCGGGCTTGGCGGCTCGCTCACCGTGCTGGCCGAGACAACCACGCAGAATGCGCCCTTCTGGGTCGTCATGATCGGCGGCTGCGGCATCTCCGTTGGCGTTCTGCTCTATGGGCCGCGACTCATCCGCCTGCTTGGCGAACAGATCACCAAGCTCAATCCGATGCGTGCCTATTGCGTCGCCGTGTCTGCGGCCCTCACCGTCATCGTCGCCGCCTGGTTCGGTTTCCCGGTGAGCTCGACCCACACTACCGTTGGCGCGGTCTTCGGCGTCGGCTTCTTTCGCGAGTGGTCCACCGTCCGTTCTAAGCGGCGATTTGACTATATGCGCAAGAAGGCCGAGGCGGCGGGCATACCCTGGCAAGAGCCGGAGACTGCTGATGAGCGCAATCCTGATGAGGTTCATCGCCGCCGGCTCGTGCGCCGCTCGCATTTCATGACCATCATCGCCGCCTGGGCGATCACGGTGCCGGTCGCAGCCCTGCTTGCCGCCATCGTTTATTGGGTTATGGTCGCGCTCTTCATTTAGAGCGGTTCGGTTCCCACCGAGTCTCCGAACTGCTCTATCTCATTGTTCTAAGTATTCCGGGGATCATCCATGCGCGCCAATTTCCGCATGCAGCGGCTGTTTGTGACACCAGACATCAAGGCAGGTGCTGCCATCGAGGCGGACCATGACCAGTTCAACTATCTCGCCAATGTCCTGCGCATGGAGGATGGTGCCGAACTCCTGATCTTCAACGGCCGCGATGGCGAATGGAAAGCTGGCGTTTCCTTCCCCTCTCGCAAGCGCATTCTGCTGACACCGATCGAGAAAACGCGACCGCAGCCCGCCCCGTCCGATTTGCACTATCTCTTCGCGCCGCTGAAGGTTGGGCGCCTCGACTACCTCGTTCAGAAGGCCGTCGAGATGGGTGCCGGGCTGCTTCAGCCTGTTATGACGCAGCATGTGCAAGGCAAGATCACCAATCTCGACAAGGTCAAAGCCAACGTTATCGAGGCTGCCGAGCAATGCGGCATTCTTGGCATTCCCGATGTCGCCGAGCCGGTGAAGCTTAACGATCTGCTGGCAAGCTGGCCGCGCGAGCGCCGCATCATCTATTGCGACGAGGGCGATGCGGGCCAGAATCCGCTGCCGCTTTTGAGGCAGGTGAAGGAGAAGCATCTGGCGCTGCTGGTCGGCCCGGAAGGCGGCTTTTCCGAAGAAGAACGCGCCCTGCTACGCAGTCTCGATTTCGTCACCGCCATTCCGCTCGGGCCGCGCATCCTGCGCGCCGATACGGCGGCCGTTGCCGCCATGGCGGTCATCCAGGCAGCGATCGGCGACTGGAACTGAGCTTTTACTCCCAGACGGCAACGATGGTTGCAGCGACCAGCAGGATCGCCAGCGAGAAGTTGAAGATCCGCGAGATCTTCGGATCTCGGAGAAAACGGGATAGGGAAGCGCCGAGAAGAAGCCAGACCATGTGGATGGCCACGATCATCACCGTGAGCAACGCGATCTTGACGGTGGCGTCGAGCAGCCGCCGATCCTGAAACAGGCTGACGCCGGCGAAGACGGCAGCGATCGCGAGATAGGCCTTGGGATTGGCGACGGCAAGCAGGAACCCGCCGGAAAAGGCAGGCGCCGCGACCTGATCGTCGCGGCGGGATAGCGGCGGCGCCGTGGCGATCTTGAAGGCGAGATAGAGGATATAGACGGCGGAGACCACCGTCAGCAGCAATGCGCCGTGCGGCACGGACAAGAGAACAACAACGACGCCGGCGGCGACGGCCAGCAAGACCGCCACGGTGCCTACGATGAGACCGGAGACGTAAGCGAGCGACCGCCTGAAACCATAGGCGGCGCCCATTGCGGTCGCGCTGATCGTTGACGGGCCTGGGCTGCCCATGATGACCACCGAAGCCAACAGCAATGTGAGTATGGAATAGTAAAGGGCGTTCGGGCCGTTCATCGATATGCTCCGCTTGATGTCAGTGAAAGCAGAACTATCGGCGTGAATAGCGGACGTCTTGAACGCTTGTGCAAATATGCTTGTGCCTGCCACTGGTGTGATGCACTTCCGAGACATAAAATCCTATTTTTTTGAACGACCCTTGAAAGAAATTCACTTGCACCGTACGTCAATCCGCGTCAATCACCCTCCTATTGACCTGCGGCTTGCGCGGGTTCTCCTCCGAGATCTAAGGTAATACCATGGCGCGCGATACTACCGACCAGACTCCGCTCTCCTCGGTCTCGGAAATGACGGCCTATCTGGCCGCGGGCAGCAAGCCGAAGGAGAAATTTCGCATCGGCACGGAGCACGAGAAATTCGTGTTCTTCCGCGCCGACAACAGCCCTGTGCCCTATTTCGGCGAGGCCAGCATTTCCGCGCTTCTCACGGGGCTGCAGAAGAAGAGCGGCTGGGATCCGATCATGGACGGCGACAACATCATCGGGCTCGGCGAACCCTCCGGCATGGGCGCGATCTCGATCGAGCCGGGCGGTCAGTTCGAACTTTCCGGCGCGCCGCTCGAAACCATCCATCAGACCTGCAAGGAATCGAACAATCACCTGGCAGCGGTGCGCGAGATCGCCGAGCCGATGGGTATCCGCTTCCTCGGTGTCGGCGGCAGCCCGAAGTGGACGCTTGCCGAAACGCCGCGCATGCCGAAATCGCGCTACGAAATCATGACCCGCTACATGCCGAAGGTCGGCACCATGGGTCTCGACATGATGTACCGCACCTGCACGATCCAGGTGAACCTCGACTTCTCGTCGGAAGCCGACATGCGCCGCAAGATGCGCGTGTCGATGAAGCTGCAGTCGCTGGCAACGGCGCTTTTCGCCTCCTCGCCCTTCACGGATGGCAAGCCGAACGGGCTTTCCTCCTGGCGCGGCGAGATCTGGAAAGATACCGATAACCGCCGCGGCGGCCTGCTCGACTTCACCTTCCGCGAAGACTTCGGCTTTGAAGATTATGTGAAGTGGGCGCTCGACGTTCCCATGTATTTCGTCGTTCGCGACGGTCGTTACCACGACTGTACGCACGTCACCTTCCGCCAGTTCATGGATGGAGCGCTGAAGGGCGAAATCGCCGATTGGGAACCGACGATGGGCGATTGGACGAACCATCTCTCCACCCTCTTCCCCGATGTCCGCCTCAAGCGCTTCCTCGAAATGCGCGGCGCGGACGGCGGCCCCTGGCGCCGCATCTGTGCGCTGCCGGCCTTCTGGGTCGGCCTGCTTTATGATGACGAGGCGCTGACTGCCGCCGACGAGCTGACCAAGGACTGGGACTTCCAAGAGGTCAACGCGCTGCGTGATGTCGTGCCGGCACAGGGCCTGAAGGCGGCGATCAAGGGTCATGGCCTGCTCGACGTGGCACGCGAAGTGGTCGGCATTTCCCGTCTCGGGCTGAAGAACCGCAATCGCTTGAATGGCGACGGCCAGGACGAAACCGTCTTCCTTTCGCCACTCGACGAAGTGCTCGCCAAGAAGGGCACGCTCGCCGACGATTTCTTGATGCTCTACAACGGCCGCTGGAACCAGTCGGTCGAGCCGATCTTCGAGGAATATCAGTACTGATAGGCGATTGCCTGCCGTCATTGCCTGGCGAGTTCACGGCAGAAACCGGTATGCGCCCTCCCTTTTCCGCTATACTATCGGAATCAAGCGCCGCCTGATTCCGAAGCGGCCTCCTAGGGCCGGATGATTTTAGGTCGAATCGACCTAAAATCTGAATCCGCTCTAGAATCAAAGAAGTAGAGCGTGATGTCATCCGAAAATCGCCTACACTTTTCGGCATCACGCTCTAGCGGGGAAAGGGACTTCGATGCTGCCACTCTTCGACATGATGATGCAGGCACAGAATGGCGCCGCCACGGAGGCCATGGCCAAGCAGTTCAATCTGGCGCAGGAGCAGGCGACGAAGGCCATGGCTGCGCTGATGCCGGCCTTTTCCTCCGGCTTCAAGCGCAGCGCAACCGACCCCTATAATTTCGTCGGCGTCATGCGGGATATCTCTTCCGGCAATTATGCCAAATATTTCGAGGACATGACCAAGGCCTTTACGCCCGAGGGCATTGCCGACGGCAATGCCGTGCTCGGACGGCTGTTCGGCTCGAAGGAGGTTTCCCGCGCGGTCGCGGCCCAGGCCGCCCAGATGACCGGCATTGGCCAGGAGATCTACAAGCGCATGCTGCCGGCCATGGCCGATACGCTGATGGGCGGTCTCTTCAAGGAAACCAGCGGCCAGATCCCGCAGATGGCCAATCCCTTCCTCAACACCGATATGGGCGAAATGATGCAGGGCTGGCTGCAGAGCATCGGCTTTGCGCCCAAGCAGCAACCGACGCCCCAGGCGAGCATCTTCGACAATCCCTTCACCCAGGCGATGGAGCTGATGTTCGGCGCCGATTCGGTCAAGCGCGAGAAGCCGGCGCCGACCAATCCGTTCCTCGACAATCCCTTCGCCAAGGCGTTTCAGGACATGATGAAGAACTTCCCGATGCCGGCGGAGCCGCCGAAGGAAGAGCCGAAGGCCAAGCCTGCCGCCGGCGTCGACATGGCGGCCTATACCGAGATGTTCAACGCCATGTTCGACAGCGGCCTCGAAGTGCAGAAGACCTATCAGAAAAACATGGAAGCGATCTTCGACAGCTATTTGAAGAGCGAGGACAAGCCTGCTCCGAAACAGAAGTGACGATTGGCTACTCGCTTTCGATTCCTGCTCACTGTTCGCAATTCCGTACAGCCCGT
>Ga0209371_1002002_pt1 | contig 12262 bp, 12 predicted proteins | sample AgamicAtAmrz_FD_187165 | JGI IMG/M metagenome (GOLD analysis project Ga0209371, IMG submission 187165) | Agave microbial communities from Guanajuato, Mexico - At.Am.rz (SPAdes) (version 2) | ecosystem: Host-associated > Plants > Roots > Rhizosphere | place: Guanajato, Mexico | collected 2012-06-07
CGCCAGCGCGGGCGGCAGCTTTACCTTCGGCTCGATGACCGGCTCGGCCAGCGTCAACGCCTCGCGCGACAGGATGCACAGCACCTGGCAGAGCGTGGAGGAGCAGACCGGCATCTTCGCGGGCAAAGGCGGCTTTGACGTGAGCGTCGGGAAGCACACGCAGCTGGACGGGGCGGTAATCGGCTCGACCGCGGCGGCGGATAAAAACCGGCTGGAGACGGGCACGCTGGGGTTCAGCGACATCGGGAACCACGCGGACTATAAGGTGGAGCACCAGAGCGCGGGCATCAGCACGGGCGGCAGCATCGCCGGTCAGTTTGCCGGGAACATGGCGAACGGGCTGCTGGTGGGAGCAAACCACAGCGGCAGCGACAGCTCAACGACGAAGGCGGCGGTGAGCGAGGGCGCGATAGTTATCCGCGACGGAGAGAAGCAGACGCAGGACGTGAGCGGGCTGAGCCGGGACGTGGCGCATGCGAACCAGACGCTGTCGCCGATATTCGACAAGGAGAAGGAGCAGAACCGGCTGCAGGAGGCGCAGCTGATTGGTGAGATTGGCAATCAGGCGGCGGATATCGCCCGGACGGAGGGGCAGATATGGGCCACCAATGCCGGTAAGGCGGAGCTGGCGAAGAACGGCATAACAGAGCCGGGAGAAGGCGCGTCGAAGGAAGAGTGGGCGAAGTACAACGAGAAGCTGACGGCGACGGACAGCTATAAGGCGGCGCAGCTACAGTGGGGCACGGGCAGCGCCATCCAGCAGGGCATTCAGGCGGCGACGGCGGCGGTGCAGGGTCTGGCGGGGGGCAACCTGGCGCAGGCGGCCAGCGGGGCGGCGGCGCCTTACCTGGCGGAGGTCATCAAACAAACCGCGCCGGATGAAGCCAGCCGTATAATGGCTCATGCGGCCGTAGCCGGAGTGATAGCTGCAGCGCAGGGCAATTCAGCGCTGTCCGGCGCGGCTGGCGCAGCGACCACGGCGGCAATGGGTGAAGCCATCAAGAATGCGCTGTATGGCAACGTGCCGGTAAGCCAGCTGAGCGAGGAGCAGAAGCAGACGCTGGTCGCGCTGGGCACGGTTGCGGCAGGCCTCGCGGGCGGCCTTACCGGTAACTCAGCAGCTGACGCGGTCGCAGGCGCACAGGCTGGCCAAAATGAAATCAGTAACAATATGTTCAGCGCGGGCATGTTGCAGCAGATGCTGGCACAGGAAACGCTGAACTCGGCGGCGATGGCCGAAGCGGGTAAAGGCGGTGCAAACGAGCAGGCGGCGCTGGCGCTGACCAAGAAGGTGAAAGAAGGACTGGATGCGGCATGCCGGACAAATCCCGGCTGCGTCCTGATGGCAATAGTATCGGCGCAGAGCCAGCAGCATACGGAAGGAGCAGGCAGTAAAACTGAAACCGTGCCGGTTAATGACGATTTGACCGGAGGAAAGCTGGTGAATCCGGCTGCGGATGAAACTAAAGGAACGTCACTGGTTACGCCGGATCGGTCGCCGGGACAGGGCGTAAGCCATACAGGAAATACTGAAGGTGTGCCAGATACGGGGGGGAATACAACGGTAACACCGATTTTTGAACAGGATAAAAATGATTATACCTATCTGGCTGAAGGTGACAGACCTGCAAATTTATCTCCTGAAGGAAGCGCAAGAGCAGGAGCGTTTAATGAGGCTAAACGTCAGTCAGGCATCCCAGTTAGCCAAAGCCCGAGCAAGGTTCATCCAAACGTAGATAAACGCGGCAATCCACAACCCGGATATATATATGAATTTGATGTGCCAAAATCAGGTGGCGGTACAGAAAAGATATATATTAGAGATGATGCTGGCGGACATTTTTTTGGTGAGAATAATCCTCAAAATCGAGGATCGCATTTTAACGACCCTAAAGGTAATCATTATGACTACTAATGTTTTTACGAGGTGCGCAGAGGATATTTCTTCTGCAAATGACATAGCTGATTTTCATGGCCGTTACTCTATAATGGGAAAGAATATCTCTGCGGTTAGCTGGGAGATTACTAACTGGACTAGAAGGGAAGGTAGTGAAAGCTTATTAAGATTGATGATAAAGAGGTTATTATTGCTTGATGAATTAGAGGGGGTTAAGTTGACAGTTATAGTTGAGCTTTCGGCTGCGCAGCCTGATAGTGCTATGGTTAATCATAAAAAATTATGGGGGCTGCTTCAAGATCGAGGTGTTAATATAGAAAGTATATCCGATAAGGTTAGCTTTATTAAAAAAAATAATGATGGTCTAAAAATTTCAGGGGCTGGGGTAATTGATTTATCTCAGGAGGGAGTGATCAGTAGCCTAATAAATGCTGAAAATAATGTTTATTTTGCTATAAGTAGATATAAATCTAAAAAAATTGATTATGGAGAGGGGCGGTCCTACTGGATGAACGAAACCTGGAGAGAGGGAGGCGTGGTTTTTTTTGCATTAGGTTTTTTTGACGAACCATCTTGTGAAATTGCTGCCATGGGTAATAAGAGAGAGATTCTGAATTTGATTGCTAATTAGGCGGCGGAAGAGTCACAGGAATAATTTGGTTTGACATTATGGGACGATAGTCTTTGAAACAAAAGTCAATAAAGATGACATGGCTACGAAAAGTCTTTAAAGCCAGATAAAGGCGTGTCTAAGGGAGTCTGGAATAAGTGCAACGCCATGCTGACGGCGACGGACAGCTATAAGGCGGCGCAGCAGCAGTGGGGAACGGGCAGCGCCATCCAGCAGGGTATCCAGGCGGCGGCGACGGCAGTGCAGGGTCTGGCGGGCAGCAACCTGGCGCAGGCTGCCAGCGGAGCGGCGGTGCCTTACCTGGTGGAGGTCATCCACAACATGACCACCACGAAGGATGCGAACGGCAAAGAGGTGGTGAACGTCGAGGCGAACCTGATGGCCCACGCAGTGGTGGGCGCGGTAACGGCTTACGCGGCGGGCAACAGCGCGCTGGCGGGCGCCTCGGGCGCGGCGATGGGCGAGTATATCGCGCAGCAGATGTACCCGGGCGTGGACCGCAAGGACCTGACGGAAGAGCAGCGCCAGACGATAAGCGCGCTGGGTACGCTGGCGGCCGGGCTGGCGGGCGGCGTTGCCGGAGACAGCACGGCAGGCGCGGTGGCGGGAGCGCAGGCGGGAAGGAATGCGGTTGAGAATAACCATCTTAATGCCGAGCAAATAGACGATTTTGCGGCGAGGGCGAAAGGGTGTGAAGCTCGCGGTGACTGCGGCCAGATCGTGAAGGAGATGGAAGATCTGAGTTTGAAGCAACGTAATGAGTTAATTGTGACCTGTGCTTCTGCCCCTGCTGCCTGCAAAGCGAAATATGGTGATATTCCTGCTAACACCATGTTAGTTCACGAAGCGATAGATCGTGCGCTGGGTGAAGATATACCAACCGCTATGAAGAATGATTTGTCCGTTCTGTTAATGCAGCAGATGGATGAGTCAGGAATTGTTAGCAGTACGGACTTTGCTCAAAGGCTGGAAAAACAATTTGGGCTGGATACCCAACGGGCTGAGATTTTAGCAGGAGTAGCGTTAGCGGCTGTTACCGGTGGGATGGGTAAAGCCGGTAAGATACCTGAAGTCAATCCAGGAATAAAAATCGCGACAGGTCAAACGGTGGGTGCTTTCGAGAAAAACCTGGCTTCCTTTCTCCAAGAGAGCGAGTTGCGTTGGTTAAAGAAACAGCACCACAGGTAGCAGTAGTAAACGGAATGATTAAAGACAACAAGCTGACCAAACTAAATAATCGCGATGTATACCGTGGTCTTGATGGAAATCTTTATGCTCTTGATACACAACATGGACGATTTGAGGTTGTGACATCAAAGGGTAAGCATTTAGGTGAGGTCGATTTCTCGATGCAAAAAATCCCTAACACAATAGATAAATCCGGTAGACATAATTTAAAGGTGAAATAATGAAATTAGTTGATTATAAAAATAAGTCTATAAAACGAGGTTCAGTCTTTAGATTGCCAGCAGTCTGGCCTTATGAATCATGGGTAGATTTTATGGTTATTGACTTATTTGATACGCATGGATTAGTTGTATCTTCAGGGCACAAAGCCGGATTGATTTTAATATCGTTACCGCCTGAAAGTGGTTCAGTTGAAGGTAGGGCTTTAAGTACCGAATGGATTATCAACAACTGGGCAGAATGGATTTATCCAGAGTGCGATGTGGAGAATGTACACATTTTGGATGAATATGTGGCAACACCTATTGATTAATTTAGTCTTGACCACGAGCCGGGATTTTTTTCGCCTGTTTTAAGCTTCGCGGTTGCTATGGCTGTACGTGGAACAGGGTATGTTTTATTGAAGCGTCACGCTGTAACCCATCCAACTCTTGGGTGGCGTTTCTTCGGAGTGGCAGCCAATACAATAAACGCGGTTATTTCTCATCGCTTACGTTCAGACAGTTTCTTACTGGCTCGATTTAGCATGATAGCTTCCTCCGGCAGTAGTTCCTTTTAGATGACAATCAATCAGTACGGCATCAACTAATTGGGAAATCGGCAACCAGGCGGCGGATATCGCCCGGACGGAGGGGCAGATAGCGGCGACGAAAGCCGCGAATGAGCGGATGAAGGCGGTCACGCCGGGACAGCTGAAGGCGGCGGAAGCGGAATGGCGGAAGGCGAACCCGGGGAAAGAGCCGACGGCCAGCGACATCAGCGGGCAGGCTTACCAGACCTTCTATAACCAGGCATTCAGTGAGAGCGGGTTCGGCACCGGCGGGAAGCTCCAGCAGGCAATTCAGGCGGCGACGGCGGCGGTGCAGGGTCTGGCGGGGGGTAACCTGACGCAGGCGGCCAGCGGGGCGGCGGCGCCTTACCTGGCGGAGGTCATCCACGACATGACCACCACGAAGGATGCGAACGGCAAAGAGGTGGTGAACGTCGAGGCGAACCTGATGGCGCACGCGGTGGTGGGCGCGGTAACGGCTTATGCGGCGGGCAACAGCGCGCTGGCGGGCGCCTCGGGCGCGGCGATGGGCGAGTATATCGCGCAGCAGATGTATCCAGGGGTTAAGCGTGAGGACCTGACGGAGGAGCAGCGCCAGACGATAAGCGCGCTGGGAACGCTGGCGGCCGGGCTGGCGGGCGGCGTGACGGGTGACAGCACGGCGGGTGCGGTGGCGGGTGCGCAGGCGGGAAGGAATGCGGTTGAGAATAACTCCTTGGGTGATATTGCGCAGGCCCAGTCTGAAGGCAAGACGCTGGATCAGAAGGCGGGTGAGTACGTTGAGGCAGAAAACGAGCGCTATAAGAAAGCAAACTGCGGCGGCATGAGTGCCGAAGCCTGCTCGGTGAAGATGTACATGGAACGGCGCGAAGCGCTGAAAGATACGGTATCACAGGGTGCTGACTTCGTGCCGGTCGTGGGAACCCTGAAAAGTGTTGCGGAAGCTAAGAGTGTGCTGGATTATCTGTTGGCCGCCGCATCCATGATACCGGGAGAGCGTGTTGCTACAGGGGTGCTGAAAACAGCAGAAAAAGCGCTGGCTAAAGGTGATGTGGCTGAAGCATCGAAACTGATTAATAGGGCCAGTGATGAGATATCAGGCTATTTACCGAGTCCCGGACATACATCTTTACCCAGTTCTGGTATCGGATCTAATGCTGCATTTTCAGTTACCAATGCACAATTAGGTAAAAAACTTGGAAAGCATGTTGAAGATTTCGGTGGTAATGCATCGAATGCGGCAGACAGGCAACGTGTATTAGATATAATAAATGATATCGGTTCTAATCCTGATAAGGTCGTCGCCGGTAAATTTGCAGGTCAAGGCGTATCACAAGGCGCTAACCGCGGAGATGTATTCTTCAGAATTAAAGGGAATGATGTTGTTGTTACTAAGCCAGATGGCAGTTTTGTCACTATCCTTAAGGATGGGGTTAATAATACATCGGTGAAAAATGCACTTAAGGGCGATCCGAAATGATAAATCCTTCAGGGCAATATCAAGAATGGGTTAGCCATGTTATTGGTAAGAGACTCTCAGGAGTAAGAGGATTAATCTATGTTTTTGAAACGCCTGACTTCGAACATCCACAGCAATTACAGTTTATTTTTTCCAATACTGAGAAAATAGCCAGTTTCAGGTGTGGTAGAGATGGTTCAACTCTGGAAGTAACAGACTTTCCTGTTCAGGGAATTGATCTTGGAGAATATGGCAAGGAAGTAATTATGGATGTTTCAAATTTACCGTTATTTGTTGATTATATCGGAAAATCCTTGAAGGTTTATTCGATATTTTCTTCGGTAGAGGATGCCTATATAGGCATCAAGTTGGTTTTTGAAAGTGGTTTGTGTTTGATTGCCATAAATGTTGGTGATGAACTAAATATTAGTGACTTTTTATCATCATCATACGAACATGATGAAGGTATCAAATATCGAGAGTTATAAATAGTTAATCTCGGCCACCGCGCCGGGATTTTAATTTATCAGTCAGTTACCCTTCAGTCGCCAGCCGGATGATCAGCTGTCCCGGCCCGCTGATTACCTCTATCTTCTGCCCGGTCGTAAAACCCAGCGCTTCCAGCCAGCGGCCTTTGATCATGAGCTGTGGTAGCGGATTCGGCTGGCCTCTGTTAGGCCGGTATCCCACTTTGTAATAATGCGCCCGCGATCCGATGGCGGCGGTTGTGGGGCTGAGTGTCTCTGGCTTTTCCGGCGTGCAACCTGACGCTGGCGAGCGAGCAGGACAGCGACCGCTACGACTCGAAGCAGCAGAGCGCCAGCGCGGGCGGCAGCTTTACCTTCGGCTCAATGACCGGCTCGGCCAGCGTCAACGCCTCGCGCGACAGGATGCACAGCACCTGGCAGAGCGTGGAGGAGCAGACCGGCATCTTCGCGGGCAAGGGCGGCTTTGACGTGAGCGTCGGAGAGCACACGCAGCTGGACGGAGCGGTAATCGGCTCGACCGCGGCGGCGGATAAAAACCGGCTGGAGACGGGCACGCTGGGCTGGAATGACATTGAGAACCACGCGGACTATAAGGTGGAGCACCAGAGCGCGGGCATCAGCACGGGCGGCAGCATCGCCGGTCAGTTTGCCGGGAACATGGCGAACGGGCTGCTGGTGGGAGCGAACCACAGCGGCAGCGACAGCTCAACGACGAAGGCGGCGGTGAGCGAGGGCGCGATAGTTATCCGCGACGGGGAGAAGCAGACGCAGGACGTGAGCGGGCTGAGCCGGGACGTGGCGCACGCGAACCAGACGCTGTCGCCGATATTCGACAAGGAGCGTGAGCAGAACCGGCTGCAGGAGGCGCAGCTGATTGGTGAGATTGGCAACCAGGCGGCGGATATCGCCCGGACGGAGGGGCAGATACGGGCCACGAACGCCGGTAAGGCGGAGCTGGCGAAGAACGGCATAAAAGAGCCGGGAGAAGGCGCGTCGCAGGACGAGTGGACGAAATACAACGAGAAGCTGACGGCGACGGACAGCTATAAGGCCGCCCAACAACAGTGGGGCACGGGCAGCGCCATCCAGCAGGGCATTCAGGCGGCGACGGCGGCGGTGCAGGGTCTGGCGGGGGGCAACCTGGCGCAGGCGGCCAGCGGGGCTGTGGCGCCTTACCTGGCGGAGGTCATCCACGACATGACCACCACAAAGGATGCGAACGGCAAAGAGGTGGTGAACGTTGAGGCGAACCTGATGGCGCACGCGGTGGTGGGCGCGGTAACGGCTTACGCGGCGGGCAACAGCGCGCTGGCGGGCGCCTCGGGCGCGGCGATGGGCGAGTATATTGCGCAGCAGATGTATCCGGGGGTTAAGCGTGAGGACCTGACGGAAGAGCAGCGCCAGACGATAAGCGCGCTGGGAACGCTGGCGGCCGGGCTGGCGGGCGGCGTGACGGGTGACAGCACGGCGGGTGCGGTGGCCGGGGCGCAGGCGGGAAGGAATGCGGTTGAAAATAACTCCTTACTTGGTGACCAGGCCCGCGCATCAGCAAAGCAGATGGCGGAATCCCTGAAAAATCAGGTCAGGGAGAAACTGGGTGAAGGCACCACTTCTTCCATAGCGAATGGCATTATCAATGGTCTCGCTGATAGCGGGGATGCGCTCTTGGGTGGCGGTGATTATGCTCTTGATTTTGTGATGGCGCTGGCATCATGTGCAACCGGAGATAGCTACTGTGATAAGGCATTGAGTGACCTTTCCGGAAAAAATCAGGCCGCAGCAGACACTGCCAAAGCCCTGATGAAGAGTGAAACCTGGTCCGCCATCGCCGAGTTGGGCTCAAAGGCATATGATGGCGATCAAATGGCGCTGGAAGCCACTGGCGGTATGATCGCAGGGATTTTGCTGCCGGGTAAGAAGGTGCCAGACTTCACGGCTGCACAGACAATTGCAAACTCTGTAATCGATGCGAAAAAATTTGATTATCTTTTTGGCCGAGCTAAGGGTAACCCGCATACATTAGATCGTACAAATCAACTTGCTTTAGAGATGAAGCGACTAGGTATAACTGATGATATTAATGGCCATGCAATTCTCGCAGAGCATTTTACTCAGGCGACAACAGATCAAAGCAATATTATAAAGAAATATACAGATCAATATGGTAGCTTCGAGATTAGGGAATCTTTTTTCATTGGCCCATCAGGAAAGGCGACTATGTTTGAAAGTACTTTTGAAATTATGAACGATGGTTCTCATCGATTTATTACTACTATTCCTAAGAATGGAGCTACTCAATAATGTTTATAGAGAATAAACCAGACGAAATAGAGTTGCTTTCTTTTTTTGAAAGTGAGCCAATTTCTTTTGATCGGGAAATTATAAGCTACTCTTATAGAGTTGTGGACAAAAAAAGAATCGAGCTTGAGTTCTCATTTAGTGTTGTTGAGGGTTGGATTCAGTATTCTATGAATATAAATGGGCAGGGTTTTTTACATGGCTATATCGATGGCGTTGATTCTTTTGGTATTAAAAAGGATAAGAGTGATGAATACCTGTATGCCGAAATAATTACTGATAAGATTGTTACTAAAGTTGAAATCCGTGTAAGGCCGGACATATCAATAAAAAGTCGCTCTTTAGTTAAATAGAAAATACCAGGCTAAGCAATAGAGGCTTTTTGTCTGTTTTACCTTTTAAAAGCCAGCCTGAAAATAAATTTTCTCGGCTCGGCCAATATATCATTCTTTTGTCCCGTCTCCAGCACAGCGAGCAGGAGTGCGGGCGGCAACCTGGCGCAGGCGGCCAGCGGGGCGGCGGTGCCTTACCTGGCGGAGGTCATCCACGACATGACCATCACGAAAGGCCCGGACGGCAAAGAGGTGGTGAACGTCGAGGCGAACCTGATGGCGCACGCGGTGGTGGGCGCGGTAACGGCTTACGCGGCGGGCAACAGCGCGCTGGCGGGCGCCTCGGGCGCGGCGATGGGCGAGTATATTGCGCAGCAGATGTACCCGGGCGTGGACCGCAAGGACCTGACGGAGCAGCAGCGCCAGACGATAAGCGCGCTGGGCACGGTGGCGGCGGGACTGGCGGGCGGCGTGACGGGTGACAGCACGGCAGGTGCGGTGGCCGGGGCGCAGGCGGGGAGGAACGCGGTTGAGAATAACTGGCTACACGAAGATGAATCACGCCAGCTTGATAAGGAAATGCAGGACTGCAAGAAATCCGGTGGCGACTGTAATAAGGTTGTCGAGAAATACATCAATATCAGTAATAAAAACAGTAAAGAGCTTAAGGAAGCCTGTACCGGCGGCGGTGTTGCCTGTGTGACATGGGAAGAGCTGATACAGGCCGATACCAACGTTGCCCGTGATGCCAGTCACAGCCAGTTTCGGCTGAGTGAGAAACTGAAAGATCCGTCTGCGGCGGCATTGGTGAATTATCTGAACGGCACGGATCTGAAATTCCTGAAGGAAAATATCACCACAGGCGACCGTGTGATGTCCGTAGTTATAGATCCGACTTCATGGCCTGTTCTGGTTATGGGAGGGAAAGCGATAATGACCAACGCTGTCAATAACACCAAAGAGCAGCTTATTGCGGTAGGTATGGGGGCCGGTTTAGGTGCAGGTATTCAGTACGGAACCACAGGCGAAGTGAAATTATCAGACGTGATTGGTTCAGGCGTTATTGGTGCGATTACAGTCAGTAAGGGCTACAACCCGACAATGGTATGGAATGCGGCAGGCGGTTATTACCAAGCTGAAATCAGCGGTGATGATCCCTTCATGGCGGCATTGCTGAGTAAAACAGGGGCATCGGTTGGATATGCGGCGGGTAATGTGATCAAGGTTCCTTTTGATAAAAAGCTCAACCCAATTTCTAAGCAGTACGAATGGGTGTCGACAGGTGTCTGGACGATAACAAAACCAGCTCCGCAAAATCCATTGCCATCAATAGTAGGTAACTTCGGTAATTCTGTTGCATCTGGGATGGTTCAAGATAAGCTGAAAGATGTCGGAGGTAAGCAATGAAAAATAGCACCAAGTCATTACTTAACCTTTTGTATCTATGTTGCTCAATGGCCATTGTGATTTTTATTTTGACAATTTTGGGTCGCTTACTCGGAGCATGGTTGGCTTGGGATATGAATGATAAATTTCCATTTTCATCAGAGGATTTATTTATTTGCCTCAAGCTAACCTGGATGGGGCCCCCGACTGGATTTATTTTTTGGTATTTTTATTACCGATAAATTTTGTGAATCCCAGCCCTCAGCGGCCGGGATCTTCTTATCGACGGAGCAGGCAGTAAAACTGAAACAGTGCCGGTGAATGACGATCTGATCGGAGGAAAGCTGGTGAATCCGGCAGCGGATGAAACTAAAGGAACGTCACTGGTTACGCCGGATCGGTCGCCGGGACAGAGAGTAAGCCATACAGAAAATACTGAAGGTGCGCCTGATACATGGGGAGCATTACGGTAACGCCGATTCCTGAGCAAAATAAAGAGGAACTGATTTATTCTTTTGAGAGTAACGAAGGAAAATATGTACCTAGTCCTAAACATACTCCCGGCGGATGGGGCACTCCAATAGATCTAAGTGATGTAAAAGCCCAGGAAGTCCTGAATAACTCGATTCAGAGCGGTAAGCAACGCTATGGGATAAGTGATGGAAAAGTGTAAGAGTTTCAACCTGATAATGTCGGAGGGTGGCATGGCTATTTTATAACCGGTACTGAAGCATCGCCAAAGGTTCTACGTGAATTTTTAAATCGAGGTGACGTTAATAAAGTTGAGTACAACAAATTAATCAAAGGACAATAATGAATAAATTAATACTTAAAAAACACAATGAAAGCGACGATGCTCAATTTATTGACTTATCAGTGGTTGAGGACGGAGTAAAGCATTCTCTTTTCGTTGGAAGAGTCAATCTAAACGAATTTACAGGGTGGTTATTAGAGCATGAAAAAGAAATTAGAGAGGATGAAATACCATTTGATAAAGCCCGAGGTAATTCGTTAGCAGAAATTATTTATGATGCGTATAACAAATTAGATACTGATGACGATGAGCTTGTGGATAAAATGTATAATTATCGAAGTGGACATTGTTTAAGATTTGCGGCGCGGGGAAACGATTTTCCGGAAGTTTATATTGGTAAAGCAGGTGAATCATACGAAGTGTCAAAATTCTCCTCTACAGAAAGTTGGCGATATCCTATTGATATAGATGATTTCTTCTGTAACCTTAAGTATTAATATTTATATCATATAATCGACAAAGAGCGTGAGCAGAACCGGCTGCAGGAGGCGCAGCTGATTGGGGAGATTGGCAATCAGGCGGCGGATATCGCCCGGACGGAGGGGCAAATACGGGCCACGAATGCCGGTAAGGCGGAGCTGGCGGCGAAAAAGATTAAAGAGCCGGGCGAAGGCGCGTCCAGGGAGGAGTGGACAAGCTATAACGAGAAGCTGACGGCGACGGACAACTATAAGGCGGTGCAGCAGCAGTAAGGAATCCACAGCACCCTCCACCAGAGCTTTCCGGGTGAAACCAGCCTAACTATTCCTTACACTCTTTAAATCCATCGATTCTGTTTCTCTTATAGTAATCCTCATCGTCTTCTCCGTTATCACATTACTATTATCAGGCAGGTCTTTATTAATAAATGACATGGCCCCAATCACCACGTTATCGCCAATAACAATGTGGTCGGCGATAATGCAGCTATTAGCACCAATGCTAACGTTATTGCCTATCTTGATTGAAATTGGCAGCTTAGAAGGATTACTGCCTGTTATGCCAATCGTGGTGTTCTGCC
>Ga0209371_1002003_pt1 | contig 12259 bp, 9 predicted proteins | sample AgamicAtAmrz_FD_187165 | JGI IMG/M metagenome (GOLD analysis project Ga0209371, IMG submission 187165) | Agave microbial communities from Guanajuato, Mexico - At.Am.rz (SPAdes) (version 2) | ecosystem: Host-associated > Plants > Roots > Rhizosphere | place: Guanajato, Mexico | collected 2012-06-07
TGAGGCCCGAAGGTCCCCCACTTTGGTCCGAAGACGTTATGCGGTATTAGCTACCGTTTCCAGTAGTTATCCCCCTCCATCGGGCAGTTTCCCAGACATTACTCACCCGTCCGCCACTCGTCACCCGGGGAGCAAGCTCCCCTGTGCTACCGTTCGACTTGCATGTGTTAGGCCTGCCGCCAGCGTTCAATCTGAGCCATGATCAAACTCTTCAATTAAAAGTTCGATTTGCTGCAACAAGTGCAGCGATGCTCAAGTGTAAAACGTCATAATGAATTTCATTATGTGTTCACTCTTAAGACTTGATATTTTTTTGCGTCCGGAGACGCTTGATATCAATCCTGCGAGTGCCCACACAGATTGTCTGATAAATTGTTAAAGAGCGTTGCGAGCAGTGCTTTCGCTTCCTGCCGCGAGGTGGCGTATATTACGCTTTCCTCCTTCAGAGTCAACCTCTTTTTCAGAAGTTTTCTCCGGCGATTCAGCTTCCTGAACCTTCTGACCCGGTGACCGTCAGGCCGTTGTTCCGTGTCAGTGGAGGCGCATTATAGGGAGTTTCTGACGGCTGACAACCCCTATTTTTAAAAAATTTTCCGACCGTTGTTTTTTTATGCAAAGCCGGGCTAAAGCGCCAGTTTTTCGAGCTTTTCGAAGCCATAACGCCGTAAAACGGGCATTAATTGTACTGCCTGCTCCGTCATTGCCAGACAAAAGGCCAGATTACTTTCTTCGGAGAAGACTTTTGGCGACTCATTTTCCAGCAGCCAGACGGTGCGACGCGCGATAGCCGCGCCGGAGTCGATTAATCGCGTCCCTTCAGGCAATACCTGTTGCAGTTCATCCGCCAATAAAGGGAAGTGCGTGCAGCCGAGCACCACCGTATCGGGCGGCTCTTTCATCCGCAGCCAGGGTTGCAGGATCTGTCTTACCTGCTCCAGCGGCACCTCTTTACCCTGCAGCTTGGCTTCCGCCAGCTCCACCAGCTCTGCGGAACCCAGCATTTCCGTTTTGCATTCACCGGCGAAGCGCTTAACCAGCTCATGGGTATAAGGACGCTTTACCGTCCCTCGCGTCGCCAGCAGGCCGACTACGCCGTTACGCGTTAAGCGCGCAGCGGGTTTAATTGCCGGCACCACGCCGACGACAGGAAAACTGAAACGTTCGCGCAGGGAGGGAAGCGTAACGGTGCTGGCCGAGTTGCAGGCGATAACTACCAGCGACAGCGGATACAGACGCGTAACGGCGGTCACGATTTCAAGCACGCGTTCAACAATAAAAGCTTCGCTTTTTTCACCGTAGGGGAAGGCAACGTTATCAAAGGTGTAGATATAGTGCAGATCCGGCAGCAGCTGCCGGATCTCTTCGCAGACGGAAAGCCCACCGACGCCGGAATCAAACACCAGCACGGTGGGTCGCGGATTAGAAGGTGTAGCTGCCGCTGAGGTAATACTCCCTTCCTGGAGTTTGATAGCCATAAACTGTCTCGTAATCTTTATCAAACAGGTTGGCTATTCTACCACGAACGGTCAGCCGGGATGTGACCGGATACGAAACCGCGAGATCCCATAAGCTGACGCCGCCAAGCTTCACAATTTTGCCGCTGACATCCTGTGAATACTCTTTATCGTAGCGCTGGCCCAGATATTGATAGCTGAGCGACCAGTCGAAGGCATACAGGGTGTAATCAAGCTGATACTTCACCTGCTGTTTGGCGCGACGCAAGAGGATTTCGTTGGTTTCACCGTTACGCGCATCCGTATAGTCATAGGAAAGCGTGTGGCTGACGGGGCCGGTATCAAACGACGCCGTGGTTTCCACGCCTTTAATCGTGGCTTTATTCACGTTGTAGTAGCTGCTGGTTACGTTGCTGTAGTCGATCAGACTATCGATATCGTTGCGATAGCCCGACACGTGCCAGGTAACCGGGCCGGTCAGGCCTTCGAAGCCCCCTTCCCACTGCTTGCTTTGCTCCGGATCGAGATCGCTGTTGCCGCCAAAGGAGCCGTAAAGCTGGCCGATGGTTGGCGCCTTAAAGGCCGTTCCATAGCTGGCGATAACGCGATAGCCTTCTGCGAACTCCCATGCGCCGCTGGTTTGCCAGGTGTTATGCCAGCCAAACTCGGCATGATCGTCGCCGCGCACCGCGCCTTCCAGCGTCAGTGAACCGAACGCCTGCTGGGCTGTTGCATAAAGGCCGGTATTTGTTACTTCGTGGCTGTCGGTAACGTAGGCCGTGCCGGGCTCGATGGTTTGCTTCTGCCAGTCGACGCCGCCGCTAACGCTGCCGTTGCCTACCGCAATGTTATTGCCCCATTGCAGATTGTACTGCTGCGAGTCGTCTAACGTAGCGGATCCGTCATACCGTCCCAGGCCTGGGCTGTAGTTGTAATCTTTAGAGTGGCTATAGCTGGCGACAAGCTGAGAAGAGTAAAGCCCGTTATTGAAGCGCAGGCCGCCATCCCACGTCTGGCTGTAAAGCTGACGCGTATCGACATAGGTATCCGGCTTAACATAGGTAGAGTAGCCATCGTAGGCCGTGCGGTTGTCGTAGCCGTAGCCGCGCACGAAACCGCTGAACTCGTCATTGATCTGCTGTTCAATCGCGCCGTAAAGCGTTTTGCTCATAAAGCCATCGCGATCTTTCTGCCGCTCGTTGCCTGAAGCATCCGGATAGTTCGCCACCACATCATACCCTTTGGTATAGGTATAGTTACCCGCCAGGGTCACACGCGTGTTTTCCCCCAGCATCTGTTGCGTGGCGCCGTCATAAGCCTGATAGCCGTTTGAACCGACTCCGGCCGTTAAGGTCGTGCCCGGTTTTTCCCGCCCGGTAATAATGTTAACCACGCCGCCAATCGCATCAGAGCCATAAACGGCCGAGCGCGCGCCGCGCACGTATTCAATACGCTGCACCAGCGAGATCGGGATTTGGCTGAGGTCGGAAGAGCCGCTGATGCCGGCCTGATTCAGGCGAATGCCGTCAATCAGCACCAGCACGTGGCTGGAGTTGGTGCCGCGAATAAACAGCGAGGTTTGCTGCCCCAGCCCACCGTTGCGCGCGATATCCACGCCCGGCAGCCGACGCATCACATCGGCAACGCTTTTCGACTGCCAGCGATCTATCTCCTCGCGCGTGACGACCGTGGTGGGCGCAAGCACGGAGGAAACGGGTTGTGCAAAACGGTTTGCGGTGGTGACCAACGTGCTGTCGGCATCCTGCGCAAAGCCATATTGCGCCCAGAGGGAAAGTGCCGTAGCGCTGAAGGCGAACAGCTTCGGTTTCGTTATCATGGTGTCAGAGCATCCGGTAGATCATGCAGATGCCGCAGGCATACGAGAAAGAACGCGCTCGTAGGAGTTGCGACGTAATCACCGGCAGGTCTTCGGGCTCGGAATCATGAAACGGTGCAGACTTCCCATCCAAAGACAGTGTCAGGCACCCACGACGACATTCCATACCGCTGCGCGTCAGCTCCAGCTTTGCACTGGATTCCCTTTTAACTTATTGAAAGGCCGGCAGCGCATTTTATGGTTAACCCATACAGAATTCCAGACGCCCGCGCATCCAAACGATGCCAGCACCGGACAACGCTGGACATTACGCGGCGGATGCCTACAATCGCAGGGCTTTTAAGGCCCTTAACCCAGGAATGACCATGACTCCCGAACAGCTGCCGATCGAACACTACGATGCCCAACTGGAAGAGAAAGTAGCCCGTCTGCAAACGCTGATGGTTCCTTTTACCGCACAGGATGTCGAAGTTTTCCGTTCGCCAGTCAGCCACTACCGTATGCGCGCTGAGTTCCGGATCTGGCACGACGGCGACGACCTCTACCATATTATTTTTGACCAGCAGACGCGCCAGCGTATCCGCGTCGACAGCTTTCCGGCGGCCAGTGAACTGATCAATCAGCTGATGCCTCGCCTGATTGACGCCGTGCGCGATAAGCCGGTGCTGCGCCATAAGCTGTTCCAGATTGATTATCTCTCCACGCTGAGCAAGCAGATTGTGGTTTCCATGCTTTACCATCGCGCGCTGACGGATGAATGGCAGCAGGCGGCCACGGCGCTGCGTGACGAGCTGCGTGCGGAAGGCTTCGATCTGCATCTGATTGGCCGCGCCACTAAAACCAAAATCTGCCTGGATCGGGATTTTGTGGACGAGCGTTTACCGGTAGCCGGAAAAGAGCTGATCTATCGTCAGGTAGAGAACAGCTTTACCCAGCCGAACGCGGCGATGAACATTAAAATGCTGGAGTGGGCGCTGGACGTGACAAAAGACGCCAGCGGCGATTTGCTGGAACTCTACTGCGGCAACGGCAACTTCTCTTTAGCGCTGGCACGCAATTTCCGTCGCGTGCTGGCTACGGAGATCGCCAAACCGTCGGTCGCTTCCGCCCAGTACAATATTGCCGTCAACAATATTGAAAACGTGCAGATTATCCGCATGGCGGCAGAAGAGTTTACCCAGGCGATGAACGGCACGCGCCAGTTTAACCGTCTGGAAGGCATCGATCTCAGCAGCTACGAGTGCGAGACTATCTTTGTCGATCCGCCGCGTAGCGGGCTGGATGAAGAGACGGTAAAAATGGTGCAGGCTTACCCGCGCATCCTTTATATCTCCTGCAACCCGCAGACGCTGTGCGACAATCTGGCTACGCTTTCCGCCACCCATGACGTTGAACGGCTGGCGCTGTTTGACCAGTTCCCCTATACCCATCATATGGAGTGCGGCGTTCTGCTGACGCGGCGCTAAACGCAAAAGAGCGATGCCAGGCATCGCTCTTTTTATTGCACCGTCGGGCGTTAGCCGCCTCTGCGCGCCCGCAGCTTCAGGCCAATCCAGAAAATTAGCGCAACCATCAAAATAGTCTGCACAAAGTTAGAACCGATTTCAGGATATTCCGCGCGGACGATAGCGCTGTAAACCAGGATGCCGAGCAGGAAAAACGCAGCGGCGAGAGAAGGCATGCCGTCCGGCATCGCGCGGTTAAGATAGCGCTGATGCAGGCACCAGGCGGAAAGGCCCAGCGCGATAAGCGGGAAAACGGAAAACGGCACTATCGAACTGAACAGCACCGAAAACGAGCCGTTAATGGATAGCCCGGTCAGAAAGGCCAGCAGCAGCGTACCCTTGTCCCGGCCAGTCGCTAAACTCATCTCACTCTCCTAATCATGGGCGCCTGGCGACACCGCCAGCCGCTCCTGTTCGCGTCGATACCAGTAGTAAGCGCCTTTAGAGATCATCCGTAGCTGCAACACCAGCCGCTCTTCCAGCTGGCGTCGCTGCGCCACGTCGATATCCAGCGCCTCGGCCCCGGCGTTAAAGACAATAATAACCATCGCCTCCGCCTGCGCTTCGGTAAAGCTGCGCGGCATACGATTTTCAACTTCAAGATAGTCCGCCAGCTCGGCGATAAAATGCTGGATTTCACGGGCTACCGCGGCGCGAAACGCGGCCGACGTGCCGGAGCGTTCACGCAACAGCAGGCGGAAAGCGTTGGGATTATTGCCGATGAATTCCATAAATGTGGACACCGAGGTGCGGATAACGCTGCCGCCTTTAGCGATACGCTGACGCGCCTGGCGCATCAGCTGGCGCAGCATCAGGCCGCTCTCATCCACCATTGTCAGCCCAAGCTCGTCAACATCGCGAAAATGACGATAAAAGGAGGTCGGCGCGATGCCCGCTTCCCTGGCGACTTCCCGCAGGCTCAGGCTGGCAAAACTCCGCTCGGCACTCAGTTGGCTGAATGCCGCTTCGATCAGCGAACGCCGTGTCCGTTCTTTTTGCTGCGCTCTGACGCCCATGTTTGTGCCTGTTTTGCCTGCCAGATTTGCACTATATCAAACTTTTCAGCGTACAGCGGTATCAACTTTGTGTACGCCTGTTAACCTTCCGCTTTGTCAATAAATGGCAAATTGAACAGTTAAAATTGGGAACCCGCTCACGAGATGTTAGAATAAAGTTGAAAATTTGTATAAGAATATAGGACGTATTGGTATGCAACAGTCTTATGATTACGACGCCATCGTGATTGGTTCAGGTCCTGGCGGCGAAGGCGCGGCGATGGGCCTGGTTAAACAGGGCGCGCGCATTGCCGTTATCGAGCGTTATCACAATATCGGCGGCGGTTGTACCCATTGGGGAACCATTCCATCAAAAGCACTCCGCCACGCCGTCAGCCGCATTATCGAATTTAACCAGAATCCGCTTTACAGCGATCACACCCGCCTGCTGCGCTCTTCTTTTGCTGACATTCTGAACCATACGGAAAACGTTATCAGTCAGCAAACGCGGATGCGTCAGGGCTTTTACGAGCGCAACCGCTGCGAACTGTATCAGGGCGACGCCCGTTTCGTTGACGCCAACACTATCGAAATCGTTACGCACGACGGCAGCGTGGAAAGACTGACCGCTGAGAAATTTGTTATCGCCTGCGGCTCGCGTCCTTATCATCCGGTAGACGTGGACTTTACCCATCCGCGCATTTACGACAGCGATTCCATTCTTAATCTGCATCATGAACCTGGCCACGTGATTATTTATGGCGCGGGCGTGATCGGCTGCGAATATGCTTCTATCTTCCGTGGACTGAACGTAAAAGTTGATTTAATCAACACGCGCGATCATCTGCTGGCGTTTCTCGATCAGGAAATCTCAGATTCGCTTTCCTACCATTTCTGGAACAGCGGCGTGGTTATCCGCCATAACGAAGAGTTCGAGAAAATCGAAGGCGTCAGCGACGGCGTGATCATGCATCTGAAGTCCGGCAAAAAAGTGAAGGCCGACTGCCTGCTGTACGCCAACGGCCGTACCGGGAATACCGATGCGCTGGGGCTGGAAAACGTCGGGCTGGAAGCGGACGGCCGTGGCCTGCTGAAGGTCAACAGCATGTATCAGACCGCCCAGCCGCATATTTATGCCGTAGGCGATGTGATCGGCTATCCAAGCCTGGCTTCTGCCGCTTACGATCAGGGCCGCATTGCCGCTCAGGCGCTGATGAAAGGCGAAGCGAACGCGCACCTGATTGAGGATATCCCAACCGGTATTTATACCATTCCGGAAATCAGTTCGGTGGGCAAAACGGAGCAGCAGCTGACGGCGATGAAGGTACCTTACGAAGTGGGTCGGGCGCAGTTTAAGCATCTGGCGCGCGCGCAGATTGTGGGGATGAACGTCGGCAGCCTGAAGATCCTTTTCCACCGTGAAACCAAAGAGATCCTGGGGATCCACTGCTTTGGCGAACGCGCTGCCGAGATCATTCATATCGGCCAGGCCATCATGGAGCAGAAAAACGGCGGCAACACGATTGAATACTTCGTGAATACCACCTTTAACTATCCCACCATGGCCGAAGCCTACCGCGTGGCCGCGCTGAACGGGTTAAACCGCCTGTTTTAACGCGCTGTTCATATAGCCCTGCATATGGGTGCGGATCGCCTCTGCCAGCTGCTCATAGCGGCCGCGCAGCGGCGAGCCTGGCCGGTACACCAGCGCGATGGTGCGCTGCGGTTCCGGCTTGTAGCACGGCAGATAGCAAACGCCGTCGCGCACGCGCTCTTTCGGCACCGCCAGCGCGGGCAGCAGCGTGATGCCGCTGCCTGCCGCCACCATATTACGCAGCGTTTCCAGGCTGGTGGCGCGGAAATGCGTGTCTTCGTCTGCCCCGGCCTGAAAGCAAAAGCCCATTGCCTGATCGCGCAGGCAGTGGCCGTCTTCCAGCATCAGCAGCTTCTCGCCAGACAGATCCGACATCGGTACGCGATCGCGGTCGTGCCACGGATGATCCTGATAGATCGCCAGCTTCATCGGCTCATCAAACAGCGGCACCTCGATAAAGGCTTCTGACTCTTTCACCAGGGCCAGGATCGCGCAGTCGAGCTTGCCGCTGTCCAGCTGCGCCAGCAGCTGCTGCGTTTGCGCCTCGTGCAGATACATCTCCAGCTTGGGAAAGGTTTTGTGCAGCGTCGGGATAATCTGCGGCAGCAGATAAGGTCCCACGGTCGGGATCAGCCCGATATGCAGCGGCCCGGACATCGCCTCGCCCTGCTGGCTGGCCATCTCTTTCAGCACCTTGACCTCGCGCAGCACGGTGCGCGCCTGGTCGACCAGCAACAGGCCAGCCTGAGTGAAAAGCACTTTACGGCTGGTGCGTTCTAACAGCATAACGCCCAGTTCATCTTCCAGCTTGCGGATCTGACCGCTGAGCGTAGGTTGACTGACGTGGCAGGAATCAGCTGCCCGTCGGAAATGCCGATGTTCAGCCAACGCTACCAGATACTCAAGATCGCGAATATTCATCTTTTCCTCCGAGCCACGATAGTTCATGGCGATAGATAGAATAGCAATCAACGATTAGCCCTATCAAGCCCGGATGATAATAATGTCACCCGTTCGAGAGATGAGTCACTTTTACCCCTAATCAAGAGGTAGTTTATGTTTGCAAGTCAGGAAGGTAAGTCAGTCCCGCAGGTCACTTTTCATACGCGTCAGGGCGACAGCTGGGTAGACGTCACGACTGATGAGCTGTTTAAAGACAAAACTGTCATCGTGTTCTCTTTGCCAGGCGCGTTTACGCCAACCTGTTCATCGAGCCATCTGCCACGCTATAACGAGCTGTCAGACGTTTTCAAAAAACATGGCGTGGACAATATTCTGTGTGTATCGGTCAATGACACCTTCGTTATGAACGCGTGGAAAGCCGATCAGCACGCTAACAACATTACCTTTATCCCGGATGGCAACGGCGATTTTACTCGCGGCATGGAAATGCTGGTCGAGAAAGCGGATCTGGGCTTTGGCCCGCGCTCATGGCGCTACTCCATGCTGGTTCGCAACGGCGTGGTAGAGAAAATGTTTGTTGAGCCAAACAAGCCGGGCGACCCGTTTGAAGTGTCTGATGCCGACACCATGCTGCGCTATCTGGCACCGGAATTTAAGGTGCAGGAGTCCGTGTCCCTGTTCACCAAGCCGGGCTGCCCGTTCTGCGCTAAAGCCAAGCAGATGCTGTTGGATCGCGGTATTCAGTACGAAGAAATCGTGCTGGGCCAGGATGCCACCACCGTCAGCCTGCGCGCTGTAACCGGCCGTGCGACCGTTCCTCAGGTCTTTATCGGCGGACGCCACATCGGCGGCAGCGACGATCTGGAACAGTTCTTTTTAGCCTAAGAATTAAGAAGGCGAGCCATCGCCCGCCCTCTTATGTGCCTAAAATAAAAATATAAGTCGAAATTAGTTGGCGGGCCTGATGCCCGCCTTTTTTTTGCTTACGCCAGGCGATTTTTCGCGTCGGTAATCGCAAGCGACACCTGATGCGGCGAAACGCCACCCTTCGCATTACGCTTGTCCAGACAGGATTGCAGCGACAGGATTGGATAGACGTCTTCACCAATCACCTTGCTGTACTGTTGCAGCTCTTCCAGCCTTAGCGCTTCCAGCGCCACGCCTTTGCCAATTGCCGCCACCACGACTTCGCCCACGATATGATGCGCTTCGCGGAACGGGACGCCTTTAGCTACCAGATAGTCAGCCAGCTCGGTCGCATTGGCATAGCCCTGCTCTGCCGCTTCCTGGCAGCGCGGACGCTTCACCTGAATGCCGTCCAGCACCAGCGCGGCCATATGCAGACAGTCGGACCAGGTGTCCAGCGCGTCGAACAGGCCTTCTTTGTCTTCCTGCATATCTTTGTTGTAGGCCAGCGGCAGGCCTTTCAGCGTCATCATCATGCCGGTCAGCGCGCCCTGCACGCGGCCGCACTTGCCGCGGATCAGCTCCAGCGCGTCCGGGTTTTTCTTCTGCGGCATCAGCGAAGAGCCGGAGGTAACCTTATCGGACAGCTCGACAAAGCCTGACTCGCCGGTATTGAAGAAAATCAGATCTTCGGCGAAGCGGGAAAGATGCACCATGCCGATAGAGGCGTCGGAAAGCAGCTCCAGCACGTGATCGCGGTCGGAAACGGTGTCCAGGCTGTTGCGCGTGGCGGAGGCAAAGCCCAGCCAGCCGGCCAGCTGCTCGCGGTCGATTTCATAAGCCGTGCCGGCCAGCGCGCCGCAGCCCAGCGGGCTGACGTCCAGACGCTTCAGCGTATCCTGCAGGCGGCTTTCATCCCGCGCCAGCATCTCGACATAAGCCAGGCACCAGTGCGCAAAGGTCACCGGCTGCGCGCGCTGCAAATGGGTGTAGCCCGGCATGACCGCGTCCTGGTTCGCTTCTGCCGTGGCCACCAGCGCCTGCTGTAGCTGACGCGTGGCGATCAGCAGCTCGCCGATCTGCGCTTTGCACCAGAGCTTCAGATCGGTGGCAACCTGATCGTTACGGCTGCGGCCGGTATGCAACTTTTTGCCGAGCGCGCCGACTTTCTCAATCAGCCTGCCTTCAACATAGCTGTGAATATCTTCCGCATCGCTTTCCAGGATCTGCTGCGGATTAGCGCGTACTTCCTCAAGCAGCACGTTCAGCGCGGCTTCCAGCTGCTGCTGCTCGTCTGTAGTCAGAACATTGACCGTCACCAGCGCTTTGGACCAGGCTACGGACCCGACAATGTCCTGCTCTGCCAGACGATAGTCAAAGCGCAGCGAGTCATTAAACAGTTTGAAACGTTGATCTGCTGCCTGAGTAAACCGTCCACCCCAAAGTGCCATGTCAGTGCTCCCTTAAATTCGTTGAGTTTTCTTTAAAAGGCGGCCTGCGCCGCCTTATTTCGCCAGGCTAAATACCGGCTTACTTTTTCTCGTTCAGCGCACGAATGCGTGAAGAGAGCGAGAACAGACGGATAAAGCCGCCCGCGTGACGATGGTCGTACACTTCATCTTCGCCGAAGGTCGCAAACTCTTCTGAATAGAGGCTGTTGGCGGATTTCTTCTGGATCGCCGTAACCTGACCTTTATAAAGTTGCAGCACCACTTCGCCGTTGACTTCTTCCGCCAGCGATTCGGCAGCGGCCTGAATGGATTTACGCAGCGGCGCGAACCAGCGGCCGTCGTAAACCACGTAGGACATCTCGTGGCCCAGCTGTTCGCGCCATTTGAAGCTGTCGCGATCCAGCACCAGCTGCTCAACCGCACGCAGCGCGTTGACCATAATGGTGCCGCCAGGGGTTTCGTAGCAGCCGCGAGACTTGATGCCCACCAGACGGTTTTCGACGATATCGATACGGCCCACGCCGTGTTTCGCGCCGATAACGTTCAGTTTTTCCAGGCAGCCGAACGGGCTTAGCGCTTCGCCGTTTACGGCAACCACGCGGCCTTTCTCCACGGATACCGTCACCTGCTCAGGCTGGTCCGGCGCTTCCAGCGGATCGACAGTCCAGACCCAGCAGTCTTTGTTTGGCGCATTCCACGGGCTTTCCAGCACGCCGCCTTCGGTAGAAATATGCCAGGCGTTTTCATCACGGCTGTAGATTTTTTCCAGCGACGCGGTGGTCGGGATGTTGCGCTCTTTCAGATAGTCGAGCAGCGCCTCACGGGAACGCAGGTTCCACTCGCGCCATGGCGCAACCACTTTCAGCTGTGGGGCCAGCGCGGTGTAGGTGGTTTCGAAACGCACCTGGTCGTTGCCTTTACCGGTTGCGCCGTGGCACAGCGCATCTGCGCCGACTTTCAGCGCCAGCTCAACCTGCGCTTTGGCGATAATAGGACGCGCCATCGACGTGCCCAGCAGATAAGTACCTTCATACAGCGCGCCGGTTTGCAGCACGGGATAGACGTAATCGCTGATGAATTCTTCACGCAGATCCACTACGTGGCATTCGGAAGCGCCGGACTGCAACGCTTTCTGCTCAACGCCTTCCAGATCGCCACGCTCCTGGCCGATATCGGCCACGAAGGCGACCACTTCACAGCCGCCGTAGTTCTCTTTCAGCCACGGAATAATCGCGGAGGTATCCAGACCGCCAGAGTAAGCCAGAACGATTTTTTTGATGCTTTTATCTTGCATTGTCATTTCCTTGAACCGGTTAAGCGAGGATCCGGGTGCCAATCGACACGCCGTTAAATAGGGTTGGTAGCTGTTCGGCATGACGCCAGCTGGCGATATCGACCGGGCGGCCCAGCGTGCGGGCGGCATCCAGCGCGGCGTTGACTTTAACAATCATGCCGTCGGTAATGATGCCCTGGGCGATCAGCTGTTCCGCCAGCGCCGTCGTCATCTCTTCGATGCGCTGGCCTTTGCCGTCCAGAATGCCGCTGACGTCGGAGAGCAGCACCAGATCGGCGCCCAGCGTCGAGGCCAGCGCGGTGGCGGCCTGGTCGGCGTTG
>Ga0209371_1002012_pt1 | contig 12216 bp, 12 predicted proteins | sample AgamicAtAmrz_FD_187165 | JGI IMG/M metagenome (GOLD analysis project Ga0209371, IMG submission 187165) | Agave microbial communities from Guanajuato, Mexico - At.Am.rz (SPAdes) (version 2) | ecosystem: Host-associated > Plants > Roots > Rhizosphere | place: Guanajato, Mexico | collected 2012-06-07
CTGTTTTCGTTGTTTTTTATCTCTTTCGGAATACCAATAATCAATCCAATCCACCCCTTGTCAGTTTTCCTTACTTTAATTGTTAGTTATCTTATAATTATAATAGGACGGATTGTGAAATTAATCATTGGTAAAAAGGATAAAAGTAAAGATGAGCCTTTGTGAAAATTCACAAAACTTAAAAACAAGGGTTTAATTCTGTCGCCAGCGCAGCAGCTTCAAATCGAGATACAGCATGAATTTTTGAGAAGGGACGGACAGGTCAACTTCCATTATTTCAGTAATCCGCTTTAATCGATAGGTTAATGTATTAGTATGTATATGAAGCCGTGCTGCTGTTTTTTGCATGCTTTCACTCTCATCCAAAAAGGCTTCCAAGGTAACTAAAAGCTCTGTATTATGACTCTTATCATATTCTCTTAATCTTTTAATCGCTATATTGTCGAACCCATCCTGAACTCGTTTTTCCAACAGGACGTCCATAAATTGATAAATTCCTAATTCCTGATAAGCAGAAAAAGACTCTGCCTCTTCTGGGAACTTCTCCTTAACCTCCACGACTTTTTTCGCTTCCTTAAAGCATTTCTTTACATGGTTCCATTCAGAATATATGCTGCCATATCCGCCGTACACGCCTTCTATATGAAATTTTTCCGCTAAGCTTTTGGGGAAATTTTCAATGAACTGCTTAAATACTGCAGCAGGGCTGATTTGTCTGTCTACTGTGCTTGCTAGCAAAATCAGCTCATGATCATCCATCGTATAGAGAATGATTTTGATATCATCCATTACTTTAAGCAAATATATGATTTGCTTTTCCATATCCTTGCTGATAATTTCTTTAAAGTTAAAAACCATAATCGTAAATTTATTGCTTGTGTAATTTAGCTCTAACAGCTTTTGATTAGCCTCATGGTCGCTCACATGACCAGTAAGAAGCTTCCAAAAGAATTCCTGATCATCATGGGTTGACGGTCTTTTGCTTTTCCCAAACCGCGATAACAGATGCTTCGCGACGGCAGCAGCGTTCTGTAATATTTCCATTTGACTGTCTGTAAGAGGCTGATCCCATTCAATAGCCCAAATATACCCAATGACTTCATCCCCTCGCCATATAGAAACAGCCACTCTGCTTCCAAGACCAATCTCTTTTTTTCCTTCGATTCTGATTGGCTTTTTGCTTTGGAGGAGACTTGGGATAACTCCGTCTTTCCATAAGCGGTTTATTACTTTCTCAGGAACCCGTCTGCTTATAATGGTAGAAATTCTGACAGGATCGGTTTCCTCCCCATGACTGCTGTATACAAGCACACGATGATGTGTATCTTCAAGCGTTATCGAGCATCCGAGCAATTCACTGACATGGTCTACAAAACTTTCAAGAGAATCGTACATCTCCCGCCGGAAAGGATTTATTGGCTGATTAGGCATTGATTTGCTCCCTTCTTCCTTTGGAATGGTTATTTAGCTTTTCTACTATTCTATATGGATTAGGTTATGTACAACAACACTATAATTATAGTTAGCTTCAAATTGAGCGTACCAACTGGAGCCTGCTGCATGAAAAAATGAGCCGAGATCCTGGCTCATTTTCTGTATACTATCTCAAAGCAACTCCATATTTTCTGGCAATTTTACTTCAGACAGAATTCTCGTCTCCTCCTGTCTTTCCTCATAATAGGAGCTGCCGTTTTTCAGTCTAGAGTCTAAATAGGCAGGATGTGTCATCACTTCCACCGTTTTGCCATCTGCCACTCTATCTTGGAGCTTTTCAAAATAATCCTCTGTAACTCCCTCACCGTAAAAATCAGCAATTAAAATATCTGTAACTGTTTTTATATCTGTAAAATGGGGACCAGCAATCCGGACTGGAACATCATATTTTTCTGACAGCCTTTTAATAACAGGATAAAACTCTTTGATACCATGGACATGATGATGGCTGTCAAAATGCGACGGTTTCAGGTCTGCAGCCAAAAACCTTTCTATTTGCGCCGTCCATTCCCGCTCCAAGTCCTCATGTGAAATTTCCTCTGGATGCTCATATACCTCCTTTTGCTTCTTAAAAAAACCATCATCACCAATAAGGCTTGAAGCACTAGTCAGCGGTTTTCCCAATGTGAGGACAAGATGGACTCCCACCTTTAAAGAAGGTGTAGCTTTAGCAATTTCAAGGGCGTGCTCCGTTCCTGCTGCATTCATCATCATTGTTGCGGAATTGACAATCCCGTTTAAGTGAGTATCAAGAATCCCGTAGTTAACACCTCTGGAAAAACCGAAATCATCCGCATTTACAAGCAATTTAATCATGCTAGTTCCCCTTTGCTCTCATTTATTTTTTAATCATCTACTTTATATATTTTGGCATAAAACCCACTGGAATGAAAGCGCTTTTATTTGGTAACTTACTCACATAATAAGCCAGGCCCATTACAGACCTGGCTTTGCTTATTAATACTACTTTGACAACTTCTCCACAAATTGCATATCAATTAGCTCTTCGTATTTATAGCCTTCTTTATATACACCGGTTTTCTCCACAACATCCATCGGCTTTGCCAATGCTTCTTCAGAAATGAAGCCATCCTTGCTCCATAGCTGATCTGCATAGGCCCGGTCAAGAGAAGCCTTTAAGCTTTCGTCAGATGTAGTCGGAAATTCTTTTTTCAAAGCTTCCATAGCCAAATCATGGTCTTCATCAACCGTCTTCAGTCCTTTAAGCATTGCTTTGACAAAGCTTTCGACCACTTCCGGCTCATTCTCAATCGTTGATTTTTTGACACTGATTACAGAATAAGGATAGTCTCCTAAACTAGGAAAGCTATAGAACGGTTCATTCCAGACTCCTTTATTAATGCCTTCTGTTATTTGCGGTTCTCCGCCATTGGCAATATCGGCCTGCCCAGATTCAACAAGGGAGACAACTGCGCTTGCATCAGCAGGCTCCTCAAGCTTCACATCTTTATCCGGGTCTAAACCAAGCTCGAGCAGCAGCCATCTTGTCAAAAGATTTGGGCTGCCGCCATACCGGCCGGCGGCAATTGTTTTTCCTTCCAAATAACTTGCCAGTTCCGCTTCATTTGTACTGTCTATTGGTTCATCAGAGCTGCCCATTAAATACACATTAGCTCGATTGACGACATTCACGACTCCTTGAATCGGATCAGAGCTGCCTGGATTCGCCATTTGGTTTGAATCAGGTCCGGCAATATTGCCCCAAGCATCTCCACTCACAAGGGATGTGACGTGGGCTCCTCCTGTAGCAGTAATGACTTCCACTTCCAGTCCCTCTTCCTCAAAATACCCCTCCTGTATGGCTAAATAAAGAGGCAGATAACCAATTAAATGAACAGGTTCGGCTATGACAATCTTCTTCAAGCCTTCCTCTGTCCCGCCACCAGAATCTTTTGAAGCACAGCCTGCAAGCAGCATCATAAGGCCTAATAAAGCAATCAGCAGCAGTTTGCCTTTCCGCACCATAAATCCCCCTTTTTTCTAAGTTGCGATTAGCCATCTCCCGGGAAAACACATCTTATTAAAGTTGCTGATAATTGTTCTAATAAAGGATGGTCATCGGTAAAATATATGGGAGGCAGCATTGTCTATATTCATGAATCTTACCTCCTGGCTCCAATTATTACGGAGCATTCCTGCCCTTTAACAGTATTTTCTCCACCCAGACCGTCGCGAAATACATTAGAATCGACAGTAAGGACAAGACAACAACTCCTACCCAGACGAGATTGATATTCATAATTTGTCCTGCATAAAGAATCATTCTGCCAATTCCTTGTCTGGAGCTGATAAATTCTCCGACAATTGTTCCTGCCAAGGCAAGGGCAATATTTATTTTTAATGAGCTCACAATCCATGGCATGCTTGTTGGAATAACAACCTTTGTGAATACGTGCCAGCGCTTTGCGCCAAGCGAATACATGAGCTTCTCTAAATCCTTATCAACTGCTTTCACACCGCTGTATGCAGCTAGTGCTGTGACGATAACCGTCATCATGAAGGCAAGCACCACTTTAGAGCTGAAGCCAATCCCAAAGAGAATAACTAGCACTGGTGCAAGAGCAAGCTTTGGAACCGCGTTAAATGCAATTAAATATGGCTCTGAAATGCGCGAGTAATAGTAGGACCACCAAAAGGATAAACCAAGCAGTGCACCAATAAAGGTTCCAAGAATAAAGCCGAGTACAGTCGATCCGCTTGTATAAATTAAATCATCGAGCAATGTTCCTTCTGTAAATGCTGTATATGCCGTACTCCATATAGTTGACGGACTGCTCCAATAATAAGAGTCAATAATCTGCCATCTAGCAAACAGTTCCCAAAACACAATCAGTAAAACTCCTAAAGCCCATTGTCCGTATAAGGTAATGCGTGATCTTCTTTTTGCTGCTTTCTCTTCATCTTCTATAAACGGAAGGGGATTTTGATTCTGCTGCGCCAACGAAGACTCCTCCTTTCCTTTATTTTTCTGTTTTCAGCGTTTGCAGTACATGCTCTTTTAAATCAATAAATTCAGTGCTTAATAAGGTTTGGGCACTTCTCGGTCTTGCTAGAGGGACAGTGACCTTCTCCTTAATTGTTCCTGGTCTAGAAGACATGATATAAATATCATCAGACAGGAAAATCGCTTCATCAATGTCATGTGTAATGAAAAGAATGGTCTTTTTAAAATCCGTCCATATTTGCAAAAGCCATTCCTGCATTAATAGTCTTGTTTGCGCATCAAGAGCACCAAACGGTTCATCTAATAAAATGATGTCCTGGTCATACAGCAGTGTCCTGAGCAAAGCCGCTCTTTGTCTCATTCCCCCGGAGAGTTCATCGGGAAAGTGATTTTCGAAACCGCCTAATCCGTACTTTTCTAATAGGGGAGCCGCCTGGCTGATTGCTTCTTTTTTAGAAACACCTTTTATCTCCAATCCTAAAATGACATTATGCATGATCGACCTCCAAGGCAGCAGCAAATCCTTCTGCAGCATATAGCCTACATAGCCGTTCTTGCCGACAATATCTTTACCGTCAAGCAGCACCTCCCCTGTGGAAGGTTTGATTAACCCAGCAATGATATTAAATAGAGTTGATTTTCCACAGCCGCTTGGACCTATGATGCTGACAAATCTTCCTTCTGGAACTTGCAAGCTTGCATCTTTTAAAGCATAGAAGTCTTTACTGTCCTTCCTGAAAATCTTGCTGCTGTTTTTAACCTCTAACTTATACACTTTTAAACCTCCTGTCTTAAAACACTTTTCATCCAACTCCTGGCCTTAATGTATAATTATTCTAGGCGATATCATTATGTGCGCAAAAATCAATGGGCATTTTATTTATCACAAGACTGACAACAAGCTGACTGCATTTATTTGCTATACTATATGTAAATATTTATTAGAGAGGAACGTCGAAATGGAAAAAAATGCTTTAGTGATCGGCGCAACAGGGCTTGTCGGAAGGGAGCTTGTACAGCTGCTTGCAAGAGAGAACAAGTACAGCACAATAACCGTACTGACAAGAAGGAAAAGCTTTGATCATCCTTTAATAAAGGAAGTAGTCGCAGATTTCAGCAAGCTGTCCGCATACAAACAAGAGTTTGCAGTTGATGATGTTTTTTGCTGTATAGGAACAACAATAAAAAAGGCAGGTAGCCAGGCAGAAATGACAAAAATTGATTTGGAATATCCTGTGGAAATTGCTAAGCTCGCATTTGGGATGGGAGCAAAACAGCTGCTTGCAATCAGTGCAATTGGAGCTGATTCAAGCTCTAAAATATTCTATAGCAGACTCAAGGGAGAATTCGAAGAGCATCTTCAAGAAATCGGTTTTCCATCTCTGACAATTGTAAGACCTTCCCTTCTCCTTGGTGCAAGAGGTGAGTTTCGTCTTGGAGAAAAGCTGAGCTCTTACTTGCTGCCGCCTCTGCACTTTATGTTCGTTGGCCGTTTGAGGAAGTATCGGGGCATTAAAGCGCAAACTGTTGCAGCTGCAATGAGCAAGCTTGCTGCAGAAAACAAAAGCGGTGTGCATATACTTGAATCAGATGAAATTGAAAGACGCGCTTAATGCTACTTATATATTAACTTTGATTGGAGTCCTGTTATATGCTTCAAAGCATGAATGCTTTTCTTAGTAAATGGATGCCTTTGCTTACACCAGTTAGTGTGGTAATAGGGGTGCTTTTAGCCTCTTTTTTGCATCATTTATCCTTTCTCGTTCCATGGATTTTTGCTGCCATGACATTCACAGGGAGCCTTAACTCCAACTTTAAATCAATGAAGCATACTGTCACTCATCCATTATCCTTATTACTGACATTGGGCGCCCTGCATATTATCACCCCCATTTGGGCGTTTGCAATTGGTCACCTATTCTTTCATAATGACCCGTACACCATTACCGGCCTTATACTTGCCACAGTAATTCCAACAGGTATTACGAGCGTTATATGGGTTTCCATCTATAAAGGAAATGTCCCCCTCACGTTGGCAATTATTTTGGCAGACACCTTGCTGTCTCCATTCTTAGTGCCATTGAGCATGAGCATTTTTGTCGGAGAATCGGTTCAGTTAGATATTTGGGGCATGATGAGGGGACTTCTTGGAATGATTGTACTTCCATCCATCGCAGGGATGGCTGTTAACCAGTTTTATTCCAAGGAAAAAGCGTTAACTTGGAATAAGACACTTGCTCCTTTTTCAAAGCTTGGTTTGGCAGCTGTTGTAGCAATAAACAGCTCCGTTGTTGCTCCTTATCTCCGCAATATTGACATGAAATTCATCTACATTGCTCTAACGATGTTTTTTGTGGCGTTATCTGGATACTTCTTTTCATGGATGCTTGGTGTTCTCACAAAGCGTCATAAGGATGAGACGATTGCGATGATTTATACAGGAGGAATGAGGAACATCAGCGCTGGTGCTGTTATTGCGGTCAGCTTTTTCCCGCCCCAAACAGCTGTGCCTGTTGTCATCGGCATGCTTTTCCAGCAAATACTCGCTGCCACTTATGGCCAAGCGATTCGAACGGTTTATCAGAAGCCTTCATTGATAAAAGTTGCTGGCAAGAAAATCTCCTAACAAAAAAACACGAGCATATCTCGTGTTTTTTGTTAGGTCACGTATTTTGCCTGCTGTCTTTCAAAAAAACAGCACACATTTCCACCATTTCACAGGCCATAATCTTCAAGGTTTCTGTTGTCAGCATTTGATCCTCCGCATGCATCAAGATTAACGAAAAAGGCAGCTCCTCCCCACTTGCTTCTCTTTGAACAAAGGAGGCGTGAACTTTATGTATCTTGTTGTAGGAGCGTTCCCCTGCCTTAATAATCTCTTTCGCTTCGTCTATTTTCCCCTCCCTCGCAGTGCGGATTGCCTCCACATAGCTGCTCCGTGCCTCACCTGAATACGTTATAATTTGAAAAGCCGCCGCCTGCATTTCCTCTAGTAACTTCATTTTTTCCCTCCGACAGCTTTATTTTTGGTTTAATTGCAATGCATGATCGAGAATCTTTTCCCCGTCTGCTGTTCCATACAGTCTGACATCAATAACATCAACTGGTATTCCATACGGCTTGGCAGTATTGACTGCCGCCTGTTTCATAAAGCGTACTTGTGGTCCAAGGAGAATAGCAATAATCCCCTCACTTGAAGTGGCTAATTCATCCTCAATAGCTCCCTCTGGTATGGCATAAACATCGATGTCCTCTCCTCTTGCTTGAATTGCTGCTTTCATTTTAGAGACAACAATGGAAGTGGACATGCCTGCTGCACATGCTAAGATAATTTTCTTCATATTAAATTCCTGCCCTTCTATTTTATTTCACCAAATCATCATCTGCGGCTTCTAAAGTCCGATTGGCTATAATGGATTGATACCATCTAGCAGACTTTTTCATCTGTCTGTTCCTGTTATCATCCAGATTAATTTCTACTAATCCATAGCGGTTTTTGAAGGCATTCATCGGTGAAACATTATCAGTAAACGCCCAAAGCATATACCCTTTGCAATTAGAGCCTTCGTCCACCGCCTTCAACAGCCATTTCATATGCTCGGCAATAAATTCAATTCTGTAGTCGTCTTGAATACTGCCTTCGTCATTCTTATAGCGCCACTCCTGCTCAACACCCATGCCATTTTCAGCGATAAACCATTCTATGTTGCCATACTCCTCTTTCATCCTCATAGCCATATCGTACATAATTTTCGGATAGATCTCCCAACCGCGGAAAGGATTCATCTTCTTGCCAGGCATATCAAACATCTCATAATAATAAGAAGGATGAAATGGCGTGCTTTCATTCCAAGCTGTCGTTCTTGCCTTAACACGATGAGGGTAATACAAATTAATGCCTACATAATCAACTGTGTTCTGCTTGATAGTTTCTAAGTCTGCCTGTGTATACTCAAAGGCGATGCTATGTCTGGCCATCAAGTCAAAAAGCTCTTGCGGATATTCGCCTTTAATGGAAGGGTCCAAAAATATTCGGTTAAAGAACAAATCATAGATGTTAGCTGCTTCTTGGTCATGTGGAGCAGATGAGCGCGCATATGTCACTTCTGGGTTTAAAATAACCCCCATCTTCGCTCCAGTCTTTTCCTTGAGCCCTTTCTGTTTAAAAAGCTCCACTACTTTAGCTGTTGCCAAAGCCTTATGAAAGTTCCACTGCATCCATTTTTTTGTATTCTGCTCAAAAGGATAACGAATGGCATCTAAGTAAACCCTTGTCTGAACAACAATCGGCTCATTGAAGGTGAACCAGTGCTTCACCTTATGTCCATAACGGTCCAGCACTTTATCAGCATACTTTACAAAAAGCTCGACCACATGCTTGGAGTCCCAGCCTCCATATTTCTCAAACAAGTAGGCAGGCACTTCATAATGCTCCAAGCATATCATCGGCTCCACTTGTTTTTCTAAGAGCTCATCAATCACCTTATCGATATAGGCTGCATACTCTTCATCCACTATTGCTTCCTCATAATCTAGTAAGAAGCGGGACCAATTAATGGAGGTGCGATAATGGGTTAGCCCGATTTCTGCCATTATCCCGATGTCTTCCTTGTATCTGTTATAAAAATCAGTTGCTACTCCTGGTCCGTACCCGTTATGCCAGACATTCTTGTTATTTTTGTACCAAAGATCTAAATACGAGTCTTGAGATTCCTTTTTTCCTGACCAGCCCTCTGTCTGCCAGGCAGATGCTGCAGCACCGATGATAAAATCATCAGGTATTTTCACCATTAATTTATCCGACATTATTTACCTCCCGATTTTTCAAGCGTTTCCCATATGCCTGAAAGATACATACTTCCTAAAGCCCTGTCATAAAGTCCGTAGCCAGGTTTTCCGGTTTCCCCCCAAATCATCCGGCCGTGATCAGGTCTTACATAACCTGTAAAGCCATTGTCATGGAGCGCCTTCATAATAGCAGCCATATCGAGACTTCCGCATGTTGAGAAATGTGCTGATTCCTCAAAATCACCGTTTGCAAGTATCTTAATATTGCGCAAATGAACAAAAGGAACTCGGTTAAGCTGCGTATATTTTGCTGCCAGCTTAACGATGTCATTATCTTTTGTACAACCTAACGAGCCTGAGCATAAAGTGATTCCATTTGCTTCACTTTCATATAAGTTTAAAAAGCGATCAAGATTATGTTCATTTGTAATAATGCGGGGCAGTCCAAATATACTCCACGGCGGATCATCTGGATGGATGGCCATCTTGATTCCATGCTTCTCTGCTGCCGGAATCACTCTAGCTAAAAAGTACTCCAGATTATTCCACAAGCCTTCTTCTCCCAACTCCTGATATTGCCTGATTAACTCTTGCAGTTCTTCTCTCGTATAAGAAGTATCCCAGCCTGGGAGGGACAGATCGTTGTGCACAGGATCCATCCTCTTTAGCTGTTCTTGATAATAAACTAATGCAGTAGACCCATCCTCCAGCTCCTTATCAAGCTGTGTTCTCGTCCAGTCGAAGACAGGCATAAAGTTATAACAGATCACTTCAATACCAATTTTCGCCAGCCTCTCCATTGTGAGGATATAATTATCAATATACGTATCTCTGTTTAGAAGACCTAATTTAATATCTTCATGAACAGGCACGCTTTCCACTACCTTGAAATCTAGTCCTGCTGCGCTTATCTCTCTATAGAGCTCCTGAATGCTTTCCTCCGGCCAAGCTTCACCTGGAGGAACATCATAAACAGCGCTGACTATCCCATTCATGTTAGGGATTTGCTTAATATATTCAAGGGGAATAGAGTCTTGTTTTCCATACCATCTGAAAGACATCTTCATCTTTAAATCACCTTCCTTGTATCATCACTTTCTTCTCCAGTTTGCTGGGACACTTTATTAGCCATTAAGACGAACGGCAGGTAGATGAATATAGAAGCAGCAATACATATCAGCTGTGTGATGACTGCTCCCATACTGCCGGCAGTAGACAGCCAAGCATTAATAATCGGCGGTGTCGTCCAAGGAACCATAACGACTGCTTTCCCTGCAAAGCCTGTTGCAGTTGCGATATACCCGATTGTTCCTGTTACTAATGGTGTGATAACGAATGGAATCGCCATAATTGGATTGAGCATGACCGGAAGTCCGAAGATAACAGGTTCGTTAATATTAAAAATCCCTGGACCGAAAGACAATTTAGCAATACTTCGCATTTCTTCTCTTTTTGAAACAATAAAGATTGCTATTAAGAGACCAATTGTTACTCCTGAACCACCAATGCTCATATATACATCCCAGAATGGCATTGTAATAATATTTGGAATTTCCTTTCCTTCTTGGAAGGCAGTCATATTGACTGTTATGGACGCAAGCAAGAGCGGCTCCCGAATCGGCTTAATCATTTGGTTACCATGAATTCCAATCACCCAGAAGAACTGCGCGACAAACATAAGAATCAAAATTCCCGGTAAGCCCTGCATAACACTTTCAAGCGGTCTCTGTACAACATTGTAGATGGCTTCATATAAATATATGCCAGTTACTTTATAGAAGATGAATCCGAATGTTGCGACAATTGTCACCGTCAAGATCGATGGAATCAATGCTGAAAAAGAGGTGGCTACATTGTAAGGTACACTGTCTGGCATCTTGATTTTCAATTTCTCTACATTCGCAAGCTTGCTGTAGATCTCAACAGAAACAATAGCAATAATCATTCCTAAGAATAAGCTTTTCGGATCGGAGAATTGCCTTGCCAATACATCTGTGACTAGCTGGTTTTGTTCATTTACAAGCAGTTCTATCGTTGTCGGCACAACTGAAATATAAGACATAAGAGCGAGAATCCCTGGAAACAGTGATTTATGACCATTTATCCGTCCCAGCTCAATCCCAATTAAAAAGACAGCTCCGATTGTCAGGAAGTTAAGCGTAGCATATTGAATGGCTGTCATAATCGGCTTATAGTCTGCGAGGAAGGCAAACATTTCAAAATGCGCCAAGCCGCTTTCTGTTCCGAGAATCATATTTGCTACAAGCACAGCAAAAGCTCCTGTGATAATGACTGGCATTAACGTAACAAATGCTTTTTTGATTGCCATAATATATTTCTGATTGGTGATTTTGTAGGCGACATTGCCTAATACATCTGCCGCCTTATCTTTAAAGCTCATCTTAAAACCTCCGTTTCTTTTATAAAAAAATGGAATTACATCAATAATTTCATAGAGTGAAATGCTTCTTGTGCTCTTGTTTATCAGTTTATATAAAAAGCGCTTTCATTTACATGCATTCTTTTTCCAACTTTACGAGGAAAAGAGTGCCTCAAGATTGTATAACAAAAAAGAACAGCATAACGCTGTCCTTTTTCATAACCGTTTATTCCTCCACCGAAAGCAGGATACTCACAAACTCTTCATAAGAACTAACCTTTACAAGCCTTTCTACGAGAGCTGCATTTCCTGATATTTTCACTAAAAGCTGGTACATCTTCTGTAAATCCTTTTTATACTCTTTTTGGACGCTCAGCAAGCAAATGAACTGAACACGGCTGTCGCCCCACTGCACTGGCCTTTTTAATGTACACACAGCCCAAATTGTCTTTTTAGTGACAGGTCTGATTGGATGGGGAATGGCAACCATTGTTCCAAATCCTGTCGGAGCTATTTGTTCCCGTTCCTCTACCAGTTCCTGAAAGTTATCAGGGATATCCTCCAGTCTTTCCATATTCGTACAAAGAAA
>Ga0209371_1002013_pt1 | contig 12201 bp, 10 predicted proteins | sample AgamicAtAmrz_FD_187165 | JGI IMG/M metagenome (GOLD analysis project Ga0209371, IMG submission 187165) | Agave microbial communities from Guanajuato, Mexico - At.Am.rz (SPAdes) (version 2) | ecosystem: Host-associated > Plants > Roots > Rhizosphere | place: Guanajato, Mexico | collected 2012-06-07
TACCACCGTAATATTTATCAACCCAATAAATATGTTAACTATAACAAACAGGCTAAAAAAATAACATTTAGCCCGCAAGCCATTATTAAATGAACTTAAATAAATATAAAACACACATATTACCTCCCCCATCCCTATCTACCACCACTCAAACTACCCACTGAAAAAGAAGATGTTTTTGAGATAAGAGACAATACAGATAATTTTGACAAGACAATAATTTTCTTAAAAATCGAGTAACTAAGAAAAGACATCTTTGCAATATAAAAAACTGCATATAGAATTCTCAATGCAATCACGAGATGATTCTGCGTAATGGAAAAGTCGCAGCTGAAAATCATAATTCCGCATAAAAAAAAGCGGCAATAAAAATTGATAAAACAGCCCACGATTACCTCTGACGCGCTACATAAATACATCTTTTATATACCTGATGATAATCAGTAGATTTGTCATCTTTATTAAACAAGGACTATGTTATGAAAAATCTGAAAACTACCGCACTGGCATCATTTGTTGTAGTGGCCTTATCTTCTATTTCTTCTGTAAGTGCAGCAGACGGTACAATTAACTTTACCGGTGAAATTACCGATGCTGGTTGTAATACTTCCATCAACGGTTCTGGTGCTTCTACCGGCGACGTTGATATGGGTAAAGTAGCAAAAACTGCATTTAAAGGCGTGGGTTCAACTGTTGACGGCGCTGCAAGCAGCACTGGCTTCACCATCGAGATGGATGACTGCCCGTCCACTATCACTTCTGTGACCTTCAAATTTGACGGCCAGAACGAAAATGGCGACGACACTGTTCTTGCTCTGACCGCAGGCGCTAACTCTGCTACCGGCGTTGGCATCCAGCTGTACGATAAAGACCGTAATGTAATCCAGCTGGCTAAAGCTTCTGCACCGTATACCATCACCAGCACTGGCGCAGGCAGCACCAACTCTCTGCCGTTCTACGCTAAATATATCCAGACCCAGAATACAGTAACCACCGGTCCGGCAAACTCTGTTGCAACCTTTACTGTTAACTACTAATTAATTGCGGCCTGTTCCTTTCAGGGAGCAGGCCTCTTTTTTAAAGATGTAACTATGATAAAAATATCTGCATATACACTTTCCCTTCTCTTTTTATGTACATCAGCACAGGCGGGTGTAGTGCTTGGCGGCACTCGCATTATTTATGAAGAAGGGAAAAAAGAAGTTTCCATCGACATCGAAAATAAAGGATCTGCCCCGTATCTCATTCAGTCATGGGTCGAAAATAAAGATGGCGTGAAAACGGGTGATTTTTTAGTAACGCCGCCATTATTTCGTCTGGACGGTGATAAAAAGAATGCTTTGCGCATTTTTAACTTATCAAAAGAATTACCCGGTGACAGAGAATCACTATTTTTTCTTAACGCAAAATCTATTCCCGGCGGGGAACCAGGCAACAATACATTACAGATTGCTATCCGCAATCGTTTGAAACTGATTTATCGCCCCGGCTCTTTACAAAAAGAGAGACCAGAGAACCGAACTGAGGAATTAACCTGGAAAAGAATTGGCAACCAGTTAAAAGTTACAAACCCAACACCGTATTATCAAAATTTCATGTTTATCAAAATCAATGATAAAGACATCGAAATGAAAGATAAAAATTATGCAGCTCCTTTTACAGATACCTGGTTTGATATTGGTGCCATCAACGGTAATCAAATTAGCTGGAAAATTATAAATGACTATGGTTCGGCTGGCCCACTCCATAGGAAAAATTTATAGTAATACACGAGGTTATAAAAATGAAAGATGAGTCTTTCAATGTCCATTATAAGACTGGGTTAAGCCTGCTGATTCGCGTTACTCTTGTGTCATTTTTTTTTTCGGACTGTGTCGCAGCCAAAAGCTTCTTCAACCCTGAATTTTTAAAAAACGGCGATCAGCAAAATGAAGTTGGCGACCTTTCTTATTTTGACATGGGGCTGCGCCAGATCCCGGGAATCTACCGTGTTGATATATGGTTGAATGGTAAAGCAATTGAAACAAGCGACGTTGAGTTCATAGCCCAGAAACATGAAGCAAGCGATGCCATTGAGTTGGCACCCTGCCTTACTCTGCAAAAAATGATTTCGTTAGGTTTAAATGAAAATTACATTAAGCAGAATCCCTGGCTGGCAAAAGACCCTCAGCGTTGTGATATTCTATCACTCATCCCTGAAGCTACGGCACAGTACGATACGGAACTCCAGCGTCTTAATTTAAGTATACCTCAAGCCGCATTAGTCCGTAAAAATCCGAATATTGTTCCACCTGAACAATTTGACCAGGGTATTCCTGCATTTCTGCTGAATTATAAACTTCTGGCTAGTCAGACAAGTTCCAGGCAAACCTCTGCTAAACAGGATAGTTATCATCTGAACTTACGCCCGGGCCTGAATATCGGAGCATGGCGCTTACGCCATTATTCAACCTGGTCGCGGACAACCGATAAATATCGTAATGATGATTCATGGGATAATATTTATACTTATGCCCAGCGTGATATTATTCCATTACGTAGCTCCCTCGTGTTAGGCCAGAGTACCTCACCGGGTGATATTTTCGATAGCGTTGGTTTTACCGGTGTCCAACTGGCGACTGACGATACAATGTCCCCTGAAAACATCACTGGTTATGCTCCGGTCATTCGCGGTATTGCTAAAAGCAATGCCAAAATCGTTATTCGGCAAAACGGTTACCAGATTTACGAAACCTACGTTTCTCCAGGTGCATTTGAAATTGATGATTTGTATCAAACAAACTCTAACGGGGATTTACACGTTACCGTTCAGGAGTCTGATGGCAGCCAGCAAATCTTCACGGTGCCTTACGCCTCACTGCCTGTCATGCGCCGTGAAGACAGCCTCAAATACAGCCTGACCTCTGGCGTTTATCGCACCTACGATAACAGTATCGCAGAAACGCCATTTACACAGGCCAGCGCCAGCTATGGTTTGCCGTTTAATGCCACCCTGTATGGCGGGGTACAGGCAGCGTCGAAATACCAGGCGCTGGCTGCGGGTATTGGGAAAATATGGGTAAGATTGGCGCAGTGTCAGTCGATGCAACGCAGGCATGGTCCACAAAAAAGGATGCCGAAAAAACCAGCGGCCAATCCTGGCGTATTCGCTACAGTAAAAATATTACCCAGACAGGCACCAATTTCGCTATTGCTGGTTATCGATACTCAACCTCGGGTTTCTATACGCTTGGCGACGTGCTGAATACATACCGTGACGATAACCGCAGGTATCAACTGTATCGCGTCCGAAACCGTACCGAAATGAATATCAACCAGAGCATTGGTGAGCGCCTGGGCTATATTTCACTAGGCGGAGTCATTGAAGATTTCTGGGATAATAATCGGCAAAACAGATCGATCAATACCAGCTATAGCAATAGTTGGAACAACATTAGTTACAGCCTTAACTATAGCTATGTGCAATCTATACAGAACAGAGGAAGTTTCGAGAAAAAATATAATGATCAGATTATTAGCCTGACGGTTAGTCTTCCTCTCGATCAGTGGTTGCACACAAATCATAGCCTCTATGCGTTTAATAATATGAATATCGCCAAACCTGGCGAGACCTCGCTTATGGTTGGCGTGGCCGGTACAGCGCTGGAAGAAAATAACCTCAACTGGAGCGTTCAGCAGGGTTATGGGAATAAATCGAATGCCAGCGGCAACCTCGATCTCTCTTACCAGGGAACCTACGGCGAACTGGCCTCCTCTTATGGCTACAGCCAGCAGTCACGTCGCTTCAGCTATGGCGTTTCAGGAGGAATGATCGTTCATGAACGCGGACTGACGTTAAGTCAGTCACTGGGTGAAAGCGTGGCTCTGGTTGAAGCGCCGGGAGCAGCGGGAACCAGCGTGTCAAATCATACCGGCGTGAGGACAGATTTCCGCGGCTATACCGTGGTGCCGTACGTCACCCCGTATCGTCTGAACGATATCGTTCTTAACAGTGAGACTCTTCCCGACAATATGGAGTTGAACAGCAACACCGCAACAGTTGTGCCAACTCGCGGCGCGGTTGTGCGTTCAAGTTTTGACGGCAAAGTGGGGATAAAAGGGTTTATCAGGTTGCTGGATCGTTCAGGGAAAATACTCCCCTTCGGTGCCACCGTGACCGTGCAGAATGCAGAAAATAACGTGTCCAACTTTGTGGGTGAAGAGGGGCAAGTCTATTTAACGGGTCTGAGCGATCATGGTTCTCTTTTCGCCAAATGGGGCAATGAAGTCAATAAGCAATGCAAAGCTTCTTACGATTTTCGTGGCAGCCCTGCATCACCAACCGGCATCCAGCAAGCTGAAGCCATCTGCCAGTAAGATTTCAGGAAAGTTAATATATGAAGAGATCTATTTTTATAACATTTTCACTAATGTTATCGATATTCCACTCTACGGCAATTTATGCTGCGGGATGCAGCGCGTTGGCTTCAGGTATAGGAGCGGATGGCAATAAACGCGAGTACCGTTTGAATAGCCCATTAATTGCCATTGATCCTAATGCCCCCGTGGGCGAAATATTATGGTCCCGTAACATTGATACTTCAGGGAATAAATGGGCCTGTAACTCTACGGCGCAGCGTCAATATGAGTCAGCAATGGGCCCCGCCTACTCAACGGTTATTGGCAGCAATTCAAAGGGCAATATTTATGCCACCGGTGTAGAAGGGCTTGGCGTTCAGATTACCGATCTTTATCAACCCAACAGGTCAGTACCTAATAAAGCCTGGCCTACAGCACAACAAACATTAAACTGGGCAAGTAATAGCTATACCCGTGTCGACTTTATTAAGGTTGGCAAGATTGGATCCGGAACGATGCCTAATGGTTCTATTGCAACCTATAAGATGGACGGCGTCACCGTTATGACGGTTTCTGCATACAGCTCAACGATAAAAATTAAAAGCTGCACTATTGATGGTGGATATAATCGCACGATTAATCTGGGCAGATTTAATGCGCGCGATATAAACCCAACATCGAAAGATGTTCCTTTTACATTAACCCTGACCTGTCAGGCCGATTTTGTTCCGGTATATGTACAATTTGATGCGCTGAGTGGAAGCAGCGGCGATGGTTTATTAAACATTGATTCAACTGGTACTAACCCGGCAACAGGCGTTGCAGTAGAAATTGTCGATGCTTATAGCCATGCGCCAGTAAAACTTGGCCAGGAGAGTAAATACCATATGAACAGCGAAACAGCTATTTATATCTCACTTGCTGCCCGGTATAAAAAAATCGCATCCACCATTACCCCAGGCCTGGCTAATGCAGGGATGACAATTACTATCAATGAACGTTAAATACTGCCTGCGCTCTTAACAACATATCCTCTCTTAATAGTAGATATTATTACAAGTATAATTAAATATGAAATAAATAGATTTCACAAAATTTAAGTTGTTTTTCATGACTGCAACCATGAAAAATAACGGCTATCAGCGCGGAATCTATTTCCTGACGTTGAATTTTGTTAGTTGAAAATTTGCAACGCAATTAACTGAAACATACAAATCTAAGGTAAATTATGAAAACATTATCTGTTCAAGAAATGAATAATGTCTCGGGAGCTTATTCCTGGAATAGCTGGACATCTATTTTTAGTAATACTTTTGAAGCCTTTGCAAGCGCAGCTCTGGGAGCGGCGGCAGGTTTTGCAGCAGGTGCAGCTATCGGCGGTAAACACGGTGGTGATGGCGGCGGCCTCCTGGGTATCGGTACTATCGGCCAGGGTGTTGGTATGATTGGTGCAGGCATGATCGGTAGCGTCGCTGCTGCTATTGGCGCAACGATTGTAGGTTTCGACAAAACCTGGGAATATTCTAAAAAATTCCTCGATGGTCTTTTCAACGGTACATTTGTTCCGTGATTAAGATTTAAGTTTAGATTTCAGGCCCGACATGTTCGGGCCTTTTTTAACTTCCAGGTAATATGCCAATGGGCCAAAAATTATTCAGACAAGAAGCCGTCGATCACCAAAGAAGTTACTGGAAAGGCAAAGTCATTTTATTTAAAGGCATATCACCTTTTATTATTTCAGCGTGCTGTATCGCTTTTATGGCAGTTCTTATCGCCATGCTTTGCTTCTTTAAATTCACACAACGCATCGACGTTGTGGGTGAAGTGATTACCCTGCCCCATCCATTAAATATTTCATCACCGCAACCTGGTTTTATATCTCAACAATTTATTCAGGTTGGTGATACTGTAAAAAAAGGGGATATTCTTTTTGAGTTGGATGTATCTAAAAGTACCAATGCGGGTAACGTATCTGATACGAATATTTCGATGATAAAGGCTAAAATTGCCAATGCCGAAGAAATCATTAATAAACTGAAAGCGAATAAAGATGATTTTATCGCGACCACGCAACGGCAAATTCAGCGTTATGAGTATTCACTTACTGAAACGGATGGGCTGTTAGCTACGGCGAAACAGGGCTTAACAAAAATGGAAAGTGCGCTTCAGAACTACAATCAGTATCTGAAGAAGGGGCTAATTAATAAAGATCAGTACAATAATCAGCATTCACTTTATGTGCAGCAGCAGAATGCCTTTCAATCATTATCGACGCAAAAGATGCAGCTTGAACTGCAACTGACCCAGTCGCGCAGTGATATCACGGTTAAATCTGCTGAACTTGATAACCAAATTGCGGCGCAATATAACCAGCTAAGCGATTTTCAGTCTCAGTTTATTGAAACAAATGCCAATGGCAAAATCCTGGTAAAATCGACTATTGGTGGCCGGGTGGAATCCGTTGCTGTTACTCCTGGCCAAATGGTTGATGCAGGAAGTAGCCTGGCACAGATTAAGCAATTAACGGATGTTAAGTACTATTTATTATTATGGCTTCCTGATAATAGTCTGCCGTACGTCAAAATCGGCGATACGGTCAATATTCGCTATGATGCATTTCCATCGGATAAGTTTGGCCAGTTTTCCGGAAAAATAAAATCAATATCATCAATGCCCGCGACGCGCAGAGAATTAGCAGAATACAGTATTGGTCAGTCAAATACGAACTCGGCACAGACGCTTTATAAAGCAATTATCGATATCAAACAAAAAGAATTCATCTATAAAGATAAAAAATTAGAATTATCAAACGGCCTTAAAGCCAAAAGCTTAGTTTTCATGGAAGAAAGGCCGCTTTATCAGTGGCTGTTTTCGCCCGTATATAAAGTTGCGCAAAGTTTGACGGGACCTAATAATGAATAAAGATATTCTTGATTCTATTTTCAAGCGAATCAACTTTTCCATTAAGAATAAAGTACCGGTTATTATTCAGTCAGAAGCAACTGAATGTGGTAATGCCTGTTTAGCCATGATCTGCGGATACTATGGTAAAGATATTGACCTGTTTAATTTTCGTACTCACTATGGCTCGCCATCTCAGGGAGCAACGTTAACTGATCTTAACAACGTTGCGCTGAAAACAGGGCTTAAAACGCGCGCGCTTTCGCTCGAGATTGATGAAATAAAAGAGCTGCGTCTGCCTTGCGTACTGCACTGGTCATTGAATCACTTTGTGGTATTGGTGGCGGTAAAGGGCAAACGCTTCGTGATTAACGACCCGGCAATGGGTCGGCGCATTGTTCATCAGAAGGAGATGTCTGAGAATTTCACCGGTATAGCGCTTGAAGCATGGCCAGACAGCCATTTTAAACAGGAAAAACAGCGCTCGCGGCTCAAGCTTCTGGATTTAATGCGCAATATTGTTGGCCTGAAATCGGCGCTGAGCAAAATTTTTATGCTTTCCGTGGTCATTGAGGCGGTTAACCTTCTCATGCCGATGGGTACGCAACTGGTCACCGACCATGTTATCACCGCCCATGACAGCAACCTGCTGCTGGTGATCTGCGCCGGGCTACTGTTTTTTACCATATTTAAAACTGCGGTCAGCATGATAAGGGCATGGGTATCACTGAAGCTGAATACGCTTACGGATATCCAATGGAAAACCAGTTTTTTTGATCATCTGCTGAGCCTGCCGCTCGCCTTTTTTGAGAAGCGCAATTTGGGGGATATCCAGTCGCGATTTTCTTCTCTGGATACCATCCGTGCCACCTTCACAAATAACATTGTGATGGGAACGATCGACTCCATCATGACCGTGGGCGTACTGATTATGATGAGTCTGTACGGTGGCTGGTTGGTCTGGATCGTGCTCGGCTTTACCGTCTGTTACGCGGCAATGCGTATTATCACTTACAAATTTTACCGTACGATCAGCGAAGAACTGATCGTTAAACGCGCGCGTTCGGGTTCCCATTTTATGGAGACGCTGTACGGTATCGCGACCATAAAATCGCTGAACCTTAAAAACCGCCGCTCTCAACACTGGCTCAATACTAATATCGACGTCAGCAACGCCAGCCTGCGACAGACACGCTTTGATATGTTATTTGGCGGTATCAATACTTTTATCAACTCTGTCGATCAGGTTGTCATTCTATGGCTTGGCGCACTGATGGTGATGGATAACACCATGACCATCGGTATGTTTATGGCGTTTAATGCCTATCGTGGCCAGTTTGCCCAGCGCGCCTCGTCGCTTATTGATCTGGCAATGCAGTTCAAAATGCTGTCGCTGCATAACGAGCGTATTTCAGAAATTGTCTTCAGCAAACCGGAAGCGGAATCACCGCCGAGAAAAGTTTTCGAGAACAGCGCTGGCGTACCGTTGCAGGTTCAGGATTTGTCGTATCAATATGACAAACTGACCAAACCGGTCTTTTCCAATGTGAATATTAGCGTTGCCGCGGGCGAATCCGTGGCATTAATTGGTGCCTCCGGAATTGGTAAAACTACTCTGCTGAAAGTGATGTCCGGCCTGCTTACGCCCGATCATGGTGATATTTTCGTCGGTGATTTTGACGTCAAAAAAATCGGTGTAAATAATTACCGCGCCTGTACTGCCTGCGTATTACAGGAAGATCGTCTTTTTTCAGGTTCTATTGCCGATAATATTTCCGGCTTTGAAGATAATGCCGATCAGCAACTGATTGTTGAATGTGCCATAAAATGCAATATCCATGAGGAGATCATGCGTATGCCAATGGGTTACGAGACCATTATCGGTGAATTAGGCAGTGGCATCTCGGGTGGTCAGAAACAACGCTTATTGATCGCTCGTGCACTTTATCAGAAACCCAATATTTTATTTATGGATGAGGCCACCAGCCATCTTGATGCAAATAATGAAAGAATGATTAACAACGCGATTGAGTCCTTAAATATTACGCGCATTATTGTGGCTCACCGTCCGTCTACTATTGCCTGCGCAGACAGGGTTATTGATCTTTCCAAAATATCATCGCTGTAAAGGAGAATGATAAATGAATATGTTAAAGGGAATAAACACGGGAGTTATCAACTCGGAAAATGGTGTACCTGTAATTGCGTTGAAAATGATTGATTCTGGCGATAGCGAGCAATTACTTTTATTGCCACCTGACCAGTTGCAGGAGGTGATGTTTGCTCTGTTTAGCTGCTACCGCTCATTACATCGGATCTACCAGCAATCGCCGGATCAGATCCGCGAGCAGGTGAACGCTCACTCACAAAAGTTGAGTACCAATGTTCCGGCAATTTCCCTCAATGAGGTACAAAGTATCAGCGCTGAACGTTGCGTAACGAACTTTGTGCTCAAGCAGCGGCAGGACAGGATTAATTTCTTGTTTTTATTACAGAACAATGAAAATCTGTTATTGGCTTTAGACTATACGCAAATAGAATATGTTCTCAGTCTGCTGGCAAACACCATCCAGAACGCGGGTAACGAGCAATTAATGGCGCTGTGTTTGACTATGAATGACTTTATACCTCTGTATGTCACTACCTTTAATAAGGGTGAAAATAAAGGGATCGATTACAACCAATTTTCGGTGCCGGACTGGAAATCGGAGACTTTTGACACATTTCATTCCATTTTATTTATCCAGCCGGATGGCGCAATTGCCTGTGGCGCGATCATTAAAGCAGAACCGGTTTTCCCGGCAGGTCGCATTGAATTCATTGCACAAATTTTACTGCAGAATAATAAAATGCTCGTACCCTATAAGAATCACACTATGATTATCGATCATAACCGGCTGGATATACCTGCGGGCGATGAGAGTATGGAAACGTTATTACGCGCGCACATAGCTCATCGGACAACGAAACTGGGATAACACGCTGACGGTGGAATATGGAGCGGTGAACAAACATCACCGCTCCCGAAATTGGCCAACCCAATAAGTTTATAAACGACAACGGGATGTTGCGTTTAATGACTCTCTAATACCCTCTCTTCTTCGTTTCATTCGCAAACGAGCCAATTCAGGAATCATCTTCAAATAATGCAGTCTTCACCGTAGCCTTGATGTGGTCTTTCGATTAGGCTGTTTCCTTCCGTGGACAAACAAGGACAGCTTACTCATTGTGGATAACATCCTGGTTTTGAAAGCAATCGTTGCGGCAATTCTTGCCCTGTGGGCAATTGATGTACTCAGAACAAAGCGAAGAAAACAGCACAGCGACCCCGCTATTGCCGAGGCTAACGCCAGAGAACGCCAGGACTGGCGCTATTTCAGATGGGGGTTCCGGATAATACAGATAGCATGTGCGCTCTATTTCATCCTGTCAGCGATAAAATTCATACTGACGTAGTTGCATCAAGTGGAGGCTGCAAAGTTAGGTAAATCGATTACGCGCCATTCTTAGGGCACAATAACGAGACGTAACAGTTAAACGCAGAACGTAGTTCCTGACGACATATCATCAACAGCATCGCTTCGCAGCCAGCAATAATCATGTTTCAGGGAAGCTTGTAGAATAAATACGGCAGGAGGATTCTGGAGCGGGCGAAGGGAATCGAACCCTCGTATAGAGCTTGGGAAGCTCTCGTTCTACCATTGAACTACGCCCGCGTCGGAGTGCGTAACGCATTATAGTCTTTACGCACCGTCTGGCAAGATACGCCTGCGCTAACAGGTTAATTTATCGTCTGTTCGGCGCATATTTAACATTTGGGTGGGCTGCCCTGCGGCGGTAAATAACGCAGCGGATCAATCGCCGTTGCCCGGTAGCGTAGCTGGAAGTGCAAGCGAACAGAATCCGCATCACTGCTACCCATGGTGGCAATCTTCTGCCCCGCTTTCACGTTTTGTCCGTTATTCACCAGCATCGTATCGTTGTGCGCATAGGCGGTAATGTAATCTTCGCTGTGCTTAATCATGATCAGATTACCGTAGCCACGAAGCTGGCTACCAACGTATACCACCTTCCCTGCACCAGCGGCATAGATGGCCTGCCCGCGCGAACCTGCAATATCAATCCCCTTATTGCCGCCATCGGACGTGGAGTAACCCATAATCACCTTCCCGCTGGTTGGCCATCGCCAGCAACGTTGCCCTACCGGCGGCCATGAGGATTGCGGCACGGCGGAGGACGGCGTGACTTTCGCGGTTTTCGTGCTGGTTTTACCCGAGGATGCGCTGGCTTTAGCACCATTAACCTTTAACCTCTGCCCCACTTCGATGGTATATGGCGGCGAGATCCCATTCATGCTGGCGAGATCTTTCACGCTGGTTCCGGTAATGCGTGAAATACGGTACAGCGTATCGCCCCGCTTCACGGTATAGGTGGAACCGGAATAACTGCCTCCGGAAGAGGATTTCCCGGCGCAACCTGCCAGCAGCAAAGCGATCGCCAGGCAAAAGGCAATGCGGAACGGGTTACTCATCAGGCGTCCTGCGCGCAAAACAGATCCTCGATTAGAATAAATGGCGACCTATGATAACAGCCACAATCCGGATGCCAATACTTTCACGATGAATGGCGCGGCATCGGATAGCCCTGAGCAATGATTTCCATTATTTCCGGCAGATATGGCATCGCCGGCATCTTCACCAGAGCCGGGTAAAATACCTGCGGCGACGGAAAAACATCTACTACGTGGCAATTCATTAACTTAGCTGCATCCACCTCTGATGACGGCAGCAGCGTCGCCGCAGCGAGACCAGACTCCAGCCATTCCAGAATTACGCCAGGCTGGGTGATATGCATGATCACCCGCGGATTCCCACCCGCTTTACGGAACAGGTCGATTAACATCTCATACGTTCCGGCATCTTTTGCCCGGTGCAGCAACACCAGCGGAAATGCCGCCAGCGC
>Ga0209371_1002029_pt1 | contig 12108 bp, 14 predicted proteins | sample AgamicAtAmrz_FD_187165 | JGI IMG/M metagenome (GOLD analysis project Ga0209371, IMG submission 187165) | Agave microbial communities from Guanajuato, Mexico - At.Am.rz (SPAdes) (version 2) | ecosystem: Host-associated > Plants > Roots > Rhizosphere | place: Guanajato, Mexico | collected 2012-06-07
ATTCCGGAACATTCACCCGCCACTTTTCGCTATCCTTATTCCGTGCCACAACACCACAGGAGGTGAGCATTGAATATTATTGCGATCATGGGACCGCACGGCGCGTTCTACAAAGATGAACCGATTCGCGAACTGGACGCGGCGCTGAAGCTGCAGGGTTTCCAGACCGTTTATCCCAACAATGCCAGCGACCTGCTGAAACTGATCGAACACAACCCGCGCGTCTGCGGGGTGATATTTGACTGGGACGACTACAGCCTGGCGCTATGCAGCGACATCAATCAGCTCAACGAATCGCTGCCGCTGTATGCCTTCATCAACACCCATTCGCAGATGGATGTCAGCATTAATGAAATGCGCATGGCGCTGCACTTCTTCGAATACGCCCTCAACGCCGCTGACGATATCGCACTGCATATCCGGCAGTACACCGATGAGTACATCGACAAAATTATGCCGCCGCTGACCAAAGCGCTCTTCACCTACGTCAAAGAGGGGAAATACACCTTCTGCACGCCGGGCCACATGGGCGGCACGGCGTTTCAGAAAAGCCCGGTCGGCAGCCTGTTCTATGATTTCTTCGGCGCCAACACGCTGAAAGCGGATGTATCGATCTCGGTCACCGAACTGGGCTCGCTGCTCGATCACACCGGTCCGCACCTCGAAGCAGAAGAGTATGTGGCGCGCACCTTTGGCGCTGAGCAGAGCTATATGGTCACCAACGGCACGTCGACCTCGAATAAAATCGTCGGAATGTACGCCGCACCGGCCGGCAGCACGGTGCTGATTGACCGCAACTGCCACAAATCGCTGACCCATCTGCTGATGATGAGCGACATCATCCCCATCTGGCTCAAACCGACGCGTAACGCGCTGGGCATCCTGGGTGGCATCCCTAAGCGCGAATTCACCCGCGACAGCATCCAGCAGAAAGTTAACGATACCCCGCGCGCCAGCTGGCCGGTGCATGCGGTGATCACCAACTCAACTTACGATGGTCTGCTGTATAACACGCAATACATCAAACAGACGCTGGACGTGCCGTCCATCCATTTCGATTCCGCCTGGGTGCCGTACACCAATTTTCACCCTATTTACAGCGGCAAAAGCGGCATGAGCGGCGAGCGCATTCCCGGCAAAGTGATCTATGAAACCCAGTCGACCCACAAACTGCTGGCGGCGTTCTCACAGGCGTCGCTGATTCACATCAAGGGCGATTACGATCACGACACCTTCAACGAAGCCTACATGATGCACACCACCACCTCGCCGAGCTACGCGATCGTCTCTTCGATTGAGACCGCGGCGGCGATGCTGCGCGGTAATCCGGGCCGGCGGCTGATTAATCGCTCGGTGGAGCGCGCGCTGCATTTTCGCCGCGAGATCCAGCGGCTGCGCGAAGAGTCTGACGGCTGGTTCTTTGATATCTGGCAGCCGGAGCAGGTGGATGAAGCCGAATGCTGGCCGATTCAGCCGGGCGACGAGGCGTGGCACGGCTTTACCCACGCCGATCGCGATCATATGTACCTTGATCCCATCAAAGTCACCATACTTACGCCGGGCATGAGCGAACTGGGCCAGATGGCGGAAGAGGGCATTCCGGCCGCGCTGGTAGCGAAATTCCTCGACCAGCGTGGCATCGTGGTGGAGAAGACCGGGCCGTACAATCTGCTGTTCCTGTTCAGCATTGGCATCGATAAAACCAAAGCGATGAGCGTGCTACGCGGACTGACGGAGTTCAAACGCGCCTACGATCTCAACCTGCGGGTAAAAAATATGCTGCCGGATCTCTATGCTGAAGATCCTGACTTCTACCGTAACATGCGCATCCAGACGCTGGCGCAGGGCATTCATCAGCTGATCCTGCAGCACGATCTGCCGCGTCTGATGCTGCGGGCATTCGACGTTCTGCCGGAGATGAAGATGACGCCGCACCAGGCGTTTCAGCGGCAGGTGCAGGGGCAGGTGGAAACCGTGGACATTCGTGAGCTGGTTGGGCGGATTTCAGCCAACATGATCCTGCCTTATCCGCCAGGCGTGCCGCTGGTGATGCCGGGCGAGATGATTACCGAACAGAGCCGGGCGGTGCTGGATTTCCTGCTGATGCTCTGTACCATCGGGCGGCACTATCCCGGCTTTGAAACGGATATTCACGGTGCCACGCTCACCGACGACGGTCGCTATCTGGTGCGCGTGCTGCGCGACGAGCCTGCGCGCTAACTTCAGATAATTGCCTCTTTTCAGCGTCGCGCCGGGCACGTAGGCTAAGCGGCTCAGAATACTTTCGGAGCCGCTATGCTGCAGATAAAACAGATCCACCACATCGCCATTATTGCCACCGATTATCAGCGCAGTAAGGCGTTTTACTGCGACGTGCTGGGCTTTGAGCTACTGGGCGAATACTATCGCGCTGAGCGCGACTCATGGAAAGGCGATCTTGGCCTTAATGGCGTCTATACCATTGAGCTGTTCTCGTTTCCTGCGCCGCCGCCGCGCGTCAGCGGGCCGGAAGCGTGCGGGCTGCGCCATCTGGCGTTTTGTGTGGATGATGTCGAACAGTCGGTTGCCGCGCTGGCAGAAAAGGGCGTGGTGTGCGAGCCAATCCGCATCGATGCTCTCACCGGTAAAGCCTGCACCTTCTTCCCCGATCCGGATGGTTTGCCGCTGGAGCTGTATCAGGCGTAAAATAGCGCGCGCAGTGAGCCGCAATCCGGCGGTTCACCTCAACGGAATGCGTGCATGTCCTTTTCTCATCTTGCTGCGCTGCTGCCAGCCGATGCCCGCTGCGTGCTGGCATTCAGCGGCGGGCTCGATTCCAGCGTCCTGCTGCATCAGTTAGTGAGCTGGCAACGCCAGCAGCCGCAGCTGCGCGTGCGCGCATTACATGTGCATCATGGTTTAAGCCCCAACGCCGATCGCTGGGCGGCGCACTGCCAGCAGCAGTGTCAGCAGTGGCACATTCCCTGTGAGGTGCTGCGCGTGCAGGTGGACGCTCGCGCCGGCGGGATCGAAGCCGCAGCCCGCACGGCGCGCTATCAGGCGTTATTTAGTCATCTGCAACCCGGTGAGTACTTACTTACTGCTCAGCACCTCGATGACCAGGCTGAAACGCTGCTGCTGGCGCTGAAACGCGGCAGTGGTCCGGCTGGTCTGGCGGCGATGCCGCAGCAGCGGCAGGTCAACGGCCACTGGCATCTGCGCCCGTTGCTCAACCTCAGCCGTCAGCAGCTGGAAGCTTACGCTGTCGGGCACCAGCTGGACTGGATTGACGATGAGAGCAACGCTGACCGTCGCTACGATCGCAATTTCCTGCGCCAGGACGTGCTGCCGCTGCTGCAGGCGCGCTGGCCGCACTTCAGCGCGGCCAGTGCCCGCAGCGCAGCGCTATGCGGTGAGCAGGAGCAACTGCTGGATGAGCTGCTCAGCGAGCAGCTGGCGCAGCTGACCGATGCCCAGGGCGCACTGCATTTTCCGCCGCTGCTGGCCTGTAGCGAGGCACGGCGGCACGCGCTGCTGCGGCGCTGGATTAGCGAACGTGGTGGTGCAATGCCCGCGCGCGACGCGCTGCAGCGCATTACCGACGAGGTGATGCACAGCCGTGAAGATGCGCAGCCGTGTCTGCGCTTTGGCGCGCACGAACTGCGGCGCTACCGGGAACGGCTTTACTGGCTGCCGCGACAGCACTCACTGAGTCAGCACTCGCTAACCTGGCAGCCGCAGACGCAGCCATTAATTTTGCCTGATGGGCTGGGTGAACTGCGCGCCATTCCGGCGCAGGCGGAACTGCGCCAGCCGGCGGCGGATGAGCAGGTTATTGTGCGCTTTCAGGCCCACGGCTATCACCATGTTGTCGGCCGGGCTGGTGGTCGCGAAATGAAAAAACTGTGGCAGGAGCTGGGCGTCCCGCCGTGGCAGCGCGAACGCATTCCGTTGATTTACTACAACCAGACGCTGATTGCTGCGCCGGGGCTGTTTGTCACCCGCGCAGGCGCGGCGGGCGAGACGCAAGGCTGGCAGGCGATCTGGTCAACACCCTAAAAAGGAACAGCAATGATGAAACAGTGGATTGTCGCGGCGCTACTGGCTGCTGCGCTGCCGGCGTTTGCGCAGGGCGACGTCAAGGCTGGCGCGCAGAAAGCCGCCAGCTGTATGGCGTGCCATGGCGCGGAAGGTAAGAGCGCGGTGCCGCTTTACCCTAATCTGGCCGGGCAGCATGCGCCCTACCTGCTGCATTCGCTGCAGGCCTACAAAAAAGGCGAGCGCAGTGGCGGTCAGGCAGAGGTGATGAAAGCCTTTGTGGCCGGGTTGAGCGATCAGGATATGGATGATTTAGCGGCGTACTACGCTTCGCTGCAGCCTTAAGCGAGGTGGGCGGGAATAGCTTTCCCGCCCGGGGAGAGATTATTCGTCTTCGCTGACGATAACGGTGCCCAGCTCAGGATGGCTGAAGCTGGCGATGTGGTCGAGACGCAGCTCGCGCGTTTCACCGGAGAGGTCGACCGCAAGATACTCGACGTTTTTACGTGAGACCATGTCCACGGCTTTCGCTTTCAGCTGGTCGCCGTTTTTGAGCTCCAGCGACAGCGTCCAGTGTTTGGTACAGGCGAGCTCGAGGTTGTCGTAGTCATCACAGTTGATGGGTTTGTAGGCTTCATTCGTCAACATAGTCGCTCACCAATAAGTTTGCAGCGGCATACGCTGCCTGTTCCCTGACAGAAGAGTTTAGCGCAGAATTAGCGGCAATATCATTGAGTGCTTTCAGTGCGCATCCGATCGCGTCTGGCACATACCCCAGGTCGCCGCTGCCAATCCCGGCATACTTCTGGCGAACTAACTCACAATACTTTTGCACATACACCTCCTCAGCAGAGCATCAATACTCTGGTTGATATGCGACTATATCACAGGGGTTCGCTGGAAATCAGCCAGGGGGCGCAGGGAAGGTGGCAAAGAAAGGGCAAAAAGTGACAGCCAGCACTGGTCTCAGCCAGCCTGGCGGCGCACAAAAGGTTAAGTTGATGAACAGGTTATTTCCGGATACAACGGCGCTGATAACGGCAGGTGGCAGATGATTGTGCTGTCACGTAGTGTTTCAATTGCGGACAATGAAGTGGAGCTCAGTGCCATTCGCGCTCAGGGCGCGGGCGGCCAGCACGTCAATAAGACGTCGACCGCTATCCATCTGCGTTTCGATATTCACGCCTCGTCGCTACCGCCGTTTTATAAACAGCGGCTGCTGGAGGCGAACCACCATTTGATCAGCGCCGATGGCGTGGTGATTATCAAAGCGCAGGAGTATCGCAGCCAGGAGATGAACCGCGAAGCGGCGCTGCAGCGGCTAATCAACCTGATACGCGAGCTGACGACGGTGGAGAAAGTGCGCCGCGCGACGCGCCCGACGCGGGCGTCCAGAGAGCGGCGGCTGGAAGGTAAATCACGACGCAGCAATGTGAAGGCGCTGCGCGGCAAGCTACGCTAAAAAAAACGCCTCCGGCAGGAGGCGTCAGGGGATTACTTGTTGAGTGCGCGGCTGAGGAAGTCGACGATGTCGTGCTGCTTAATCATCTGCTTCTCGCTGGCGGCGCGGGCTTTGTACTCGATCTCCTGGTTATCCAGGTTGCGATCGCCAATTACAATAGTGTGCGGTACGCCAATCAGTTCCATATCGGCGAACATCACGCCCGGACGCTCTTTACGATCGTCAAGAATGACATCGATGCCTTTGGCGCGCAGCTCGTTGTACAGCTGTTCCGCCAGCTCTTTCACGCGGAAGGATTTGTGCATGTTCATCGGCAGAATCGCCACTTCGAACGGTGCCAGCGCCGCTGGCCAGATAATCCCGCGCTCGTCGTGGTTCTGTTCGATAGCCGCCGCCACGACGCGGGTGATACCGATACCGTAGCAGCCCATGGTCATGATCTGATTGCGACCATCTTCACCCTGTACCGCTGCTTTCATCGCGTCCGAATATTTGGTGCCGAGCTGGAAGATGTGGCCAACTTCAATGCCGCGCTTAATCATCAGCACGCCTTTGCCATCCGGGCTCGGATCGCCTTCTACCACGTTACGAATATCTTCTACGCGTGCTTCTGGCAGATCGCGGCCCCAGTTGATGCCGGCATAGTGCTGGCCATCAATGTTGGCGCCTGCTGCGAAGTCACTCATTTTTGCCACGGTGCGGTCAGCAATCACCGGGATGGTCAGACCGACCGGACCGAGAGAGCCAAAACCGGCACCGATGGCGGCGCGAATCTCTTCCTCGCTGCCCATTTCCAGTGGCGCGGCCACAATGTCCAGATGCTCGGCTTTGATTTCGTTGAGCTCGTGGTCGCCGCGTAACAGCAGCGCAACCAGCGAATGACCGCTCTCTTCGCTGGCTTTCACGATCAGCGTTTTCACCGTTTTTTCTACCGGGATCTGGTGCTGTTCGACCAGTTCGGCGATGGTTTTCGCGTTTGGCGTAGCGAACTGCGTCAGCGCCTGCGTTGCCGCCGGGCGCTCACCGGCAGGAGCCAGCGCTTCGGCTTTCTCAATGTTGGCCGCGTAATCGGACTCGCTGGAGAAGATCACATCATCTTCACCACTCTGCGCCAGCACCTGGAACTCATGCGAGCCGCTGCCGCCAATCGAACCGGTATCGGCCTGTACGGCGCGGAAATCCAGCCCCATGCGGCTGAAGCTCTGACTGTAGGCGCGGTACATCGCATCGTAAGTTTCCTGCAGCGACTCCTGCGAGGTGTGGAACGAATACGCATCCTTCATGATGAATTCGCGCGAACGCATCACGCCAAAACGCGGGCGTACTTCATCACGGAATTTGGTCTGGATCTGATAGACGTTGAGCGGCAGCTGCTTATAGGAGCTCAGCTCGTTGCGGATCAGGTCGGTGACCACTTCTTCATGGGTCGGACCCAGCACGAACGGACGTTCGTGGCGGTCTTTAATGCGCAGCAGCTCCGGGCCGTACTGCTCCCAGCGACCGCTCTCTTCCCACAGATCGGCTGGCTGAACCACCGGCATGGAGATCTCAATCGCACCGGCGTTGTTCATCTCTTCGCGCACGATGTTTTCAACTTTTCGCAGCACGCGAATACCGGTCGGCAGCCAGGTATAGAGACCGGAAGCCAGTTTGCGGATCATACCGGCGCGCAGCATCAGCTGGTGGCTGATCACTTCAGCATCGGAAGGCGTCTCCTTCAGGGTGGAGAGCAGATATTGAGTAGTACGCATTAATTTACGATTCCAGTTGTACGGAAGGATACGAACAAAAAATTTGCTGGCGGCTAGTGTACCAGCGAGATCCGTCACTCAAAAGCTTGTTTTAGCGCGGATCGAGCGCGATCACCTCGGTTCCCGCCGCGTCAATGCGCCAGCGCACATTAAAGTCGAGCAGCCAGGCTGCATATTCACGGCCAGGGCTTTCACCTTTGCGATAAGCCGGGCGCGGATCCTGCGCCAGCACTTCAGTGATAAAGCGCGCCAGCTGCGGGTAGTGGCGTTGCTGCTGTTGCAACTGCTGCTGCGCCTGCGCGGAGAAACGCACCGGCATGCTGGCGTCGGGCGCGCTCTGGGCGAAACCCGCGCGCGCCTCAGGCAGCGCTTCGGCGAAGGGCAGGTAAGGCTTGATATCCACCACAGGGGTGCCGTCCACCAAATCGAGGCTGCCTAATTGCAGAATCACCTGTTGCTGCTCGCAGCGAATGCCTTTGAGCTCAACCAGCGACATGCCGATAGGATTGGGGCGAAAGGTCGAGCGGGTGGCAAATACGCCGATGCGGGCATTACCGCCGAGGCGCGGCGGGCGTACGGTTGGGCGCCAGCCGCCGGCCATGGTCTGGTGAAAGACGAACAACACCCACAAATGGCTGAATGCCTCCAGTCCGCGCACCGCTTCCGGCTGGTTATACGGCGCCAGCAGATGCAGTTCGCCACCGCCGTCCTGCACCAGACCCGGCTGGCGCGGTACGGCAAATTTCTCTTTCCACGGCGAACGGATCACGCCGATTTGCGCAAAGGCAAATTCACTCATTGATTGGAGACTTTCAGCGCGGAGCCCTGGCATACGGCCTGGCGATAGCAGCCTGGCGTGCTGGAGACAATTTCACACTTGTGCAGCAGCACGGCGTTGGCTTTCATGCCAGCCGCTTTAATCTGCAGGCGTTTACGCGCGGTATTGAGGTTCGGCGGCGAGTCCTGGGTGCTGCTCTGGCAATCATCACCCGACACTTCACCCAGATCGCGGAACGGATTGCTGACCAGATCGGTCGCATCGGTATAGATCTTCACCGGGGCCGGACGCGCAGCCGGTTTGCGTTGAGGTTCGCTGGTTGATTGCTGCGGGCGAGACGGAGCACTGCTTATTGGGTGATATTCACGCACGCACCCGGTCAGCATCAATGCCAACAAGCAGAGCGGTAAAAAACGCATGGCAACATCCTCATGTAATAAAAAGTGGCGTTATTGAAACAAGGACGACCAGAAATAACAAGTCAGCTGCCACATGCTGAAATAGAAAGGGCGGCCGAAGCCGCCCTGCACCGCATGAAAGGGATAATTACCAGCCTTTCACTGCGCCGCCGTTGAAGATTTTGTTGGCGGCTTCAGACACTTCGTCTGACTGATAAGCCTCAACAAACTTCTTCACGTTCTCCGCGTCTTTGTTGTCTTCGCGGCTAACGATCAGGTTCACGTACGGCGAGTCTTTATCTTCTACGAAGATGCCGTCCTTCGCCGGGGTCAGGCCAATCTGGCTGGCGTAAGTGGTGTTGATCACCGCCAGCGCAATCTGCTGATCGTCGAGTGAACGTGGCAGCTGTGGCGCTTCCAGCTCAACAATCTTCAGGTTCTTTGGATTCTCAGTGATATCCAGTGAGGTTGGCAGCAGGCCCACGCCATCTTTCAGTTTAATCAGGCCCACTTTCTGCAGCAGCAGCAGAGAACGACCGAGGTTGGTTGGATCGTTCGGGATAGCGATCTGCGCACCGTTCTGCAGCTCATCCAGCGATTTGATTTTTTTCGAGTAGCCGGCAATCGGATAAACGAAGGTGTTGCCGACCGGCACCAGTTTGTAACCGCGGTCTTTGATCTGCTGATCGAGGTACGGCTTGTGCTGGAAGGCGTTAACGTCAATATCGCCTTTGCTCAGCGCTTCGTTAGGCAGCACGTAATCGTTAAAGGTAACCAGTTCAACATCGAGACCGTATTTCTCTTTCGCGACTTTCACGGCAGTTTCCGCAACCTGCTGCTCAGCCCCGACAATCACACCCACTTTAATGTGGTTGGGATCTTTCTCTTTCTGATCGCATCCTGCCAGCGCAATCGCGCCAATCAGAGCACCCACAGCGGCAATCTTTTTAAATGTGAAAGACATATCCTTTCCTTAATAGAGGACTATTGATGTTGTTTGCTTATTTATGTGACACCGCACGCACGATGCGGTCACCACAGAACTGAATTAAATACACCAGCACCACCAGCAAAATCAGCACGGTATTCATCACGGTGGCGTTATAGCCGATGTAACCATACTGATAGCCAATCTGGCCCAGACCGCCCGCGCCCACAGCACCGCCCATGGCGGAGTAGCCCACCAGCGTAATCAGGGTAATTGTAGCGGCATTCACCAGCCCTGGCAGCGCTTCCGGCAGCAGCACCTTACGCACGATCTGCAGCGGTGTGGCACCCATGGCGCGCGAGGCTTCAATCAGTCCGGTCGGCAACTCAAGCAGCGCGTTTTCCACCATACGGGCGATAAACGGCGCTGCGCCCACGGTCAGCGGAACGATGGCCGCCTGCAGACCAATAGAGGTGCCGACGATGGCGCGGGTAAACGGAATCATCCACACCAGCAGGATAATGAAAGGAATAGAACGGAAAATATTGACGATGGCTGACAGCACGCGATACAGCGCAGTGTTGGCCAGAATCTGCCCCGGACGCGTGACGTACAGCAGTACGCCAACCGGCAGGCCAAGCACAAAGCCAAAGAAACCAGAAACGAAGGTCATCATCAGCGTTTCCCAGACGCCACGCGTCAGTAACCACAGCATCGCTTCAGACATAACCCAGCACCTCTACTTTCACATGATTTTCTTTCAGCCAGGCAATAGCGGCTTGTGTATCTGTTTCACTGCCGTCCATTTCGGCCAGCATGATGCCGAACTTCACGCCACCGGCGTAATCCATCTGGGCACTGATAATGTTGTTATTGACGTTGAAACGGCGCGCGGCTTCTGACAGCAGCGGCGCATCCACCGATTTACCGGTGAACTCCAGCCGCAGCAGTGGCACGCTCTCGCTACCCGCGCTCGCCTGCATGCGCTGCTGGTAATCATCCGGAATATCCAGATGCAGCGTTGACTGAATAAACTGCTGGGCCAGGGGCGTTTTCGGGTGGGAGAACACTTCGCTGACGCTGTCTTTTTCAATCAGTTCGCCGTTGCTGATCACCGCCACCTGATCGCAGATGCGTTTCACCACATCCATCTCGTGGGTGATAAGCAGAATAGTGATGCCGAGCCGACGGTTGATGTCTTTCAGCAGCTCCAGAATCGAGCGGGTAGTGGCCGGGTCCAGCGCGCTGGTGGCTTCATCACACAGCAGGACCTTCGGATTGCTGGCCAGCGCACGGGCAATCGCGACGCGCTGTTTCTGACCGCCGGACAGATTCGCCGGCCAGCTGTCATGCTTGTCCGCCAGACCGACCAGCTCCAGCAGTTCGCTGACGCGCTTTTTGATCGCATCGCGTGACAGGTTACCCAGCTCAAGCGGCAGCGCAACGTTGCCCGACACGGTGCGGGAGTTCATCAGGTTGAAGTGCTGGAAGATCATGCCAATCTGGCGGCGCGCCAGCGTTAACTGCCCGGAAGAGAGCGCGGTGAGATCCTGACCGTCAACCAGCACGCGACCGGATGTCGGGCGCTCCAGCAGGTTGACGCAGCGGATGAGCGTACTTTTACCGGCACCGGATGAACCGATGACGCCATAAATTTGTCCGGCAGGCACGTGCAGGCTAACGTTTGACAACGCCTGAATAGTGCGTGAACCCTGCTGGAACACTTTGGTTATATTTTCGAGTATAATCATTAGTTTAATTGTTATCGTGTTGCGTTGTCCGTGGTGTATCGGTCTTCGCGCCGCCGGGGCAGGCGAAATCTGGATGGATGGTAAGGCATCCAGACGGCTAAATCAATCAAAGTCATTCAATCTGCCATTCTCACGGTACGCGCAATCATGCGATACTGCGCGGCACTATTTGCAGCAGGAGTTTCTACGTGGCGAACCCAGTCCCGGCTATTTTTCTCGATCGTGATGGCACCCTGAATGTCGATCACGGCTATGTTCATGAGATCGATAATTTTCAGTTTATTGATGGCACCATTGAAGCGCTGCAGGCGTTAAAGAAGATGGGCTACGCGCTGGTGCTGGTGACCAACCAGTCTGGCATCGCGCGCGGCATGTTTACCGAAGATCAGTTTATGCAACTCACCGAGTGGATGGACTGGTCGCTGGCCGATCGCGATGTCGATCTCGACGGCATCTATTTCTGTCCGCATCTGCCTGATGCAACGGTCGTGGAGTACCGCCAGACTTGCGATTGCCGCAAGCCGCAACCGGGCATGCTGCTTTCGGCACAGAAACACCTTAACATCGATATGGCGGCTTCTTACATGGTGGGCGATAAGCTGGAAGATATGCTGGCAGCGCAGGCGGCAGGCGTGGGAACCAAAGTGCTGGTGCGCAGTGGTAAGCCGGTCAGCGCCGAAGGCGAAGCGGCCGCGGACTGGGTGATTGATAGTCTCGCAGACCTGCCGGCGCGCATGAAAAAGGCCTGAAATCAGGCCTTCTGCACAAATCTTAAGCGAACAGTAAAAAAGTTGAAATTTGCACTTGCGCTTCCATAAGTTCGCCCTATAATGCGCCACCACTGAGACGGCAAAGCGGCAACGCAGACGGCTCAGCAGGGCGTGAAGTGATTCACCCCGCCGGAGAAAAACGCTGAAAAAAGTGTTTGACTCTGAAGGAGGAAAGCGTAATATACGCCACCTCGCGACAGCAGGCCGAACGCCGCGTCGCACCGCTCTTTAACAATTTATCAGACAATCTGTG
>Ga0209371_1002031_pt1 | contig 12102 bp, 6 predicted proteins | sample AgamicAtAmrz_FD_187165 | JGI IMG/M metagenome (GOLD analysis project Ga0209371, IMG submission 187165) | Agave microbial communities from Guanajuato, Mexico - At.Am.rz (SPAdes) (version 2) | ecosystem: Host-associated > Plants > Roots > Rhizosphere | place: Guanajato, Mexico | collected 2012-06-07
TGAGGGCAACGATCCAGAGCTGACGCTGCGCCCGGAAGTGAATATTGATTTACTGCGCGGTTTTCCCTATATCGGGCGCGTGCTGCTCTTCTCACGTGAAGCGGCGCAACAGCTGGGTGGCCTTAATCCACACTATCCGCAGGCGGCGATGATCGATCTGCTGTGGCGCTTTGTTGAAGCGCAGGGGGCGCAGGCGCTGGGACGCGTGGCGGAAGTTCTGGTGGAGAACCCGCAAAAAGCGGCAGCCTGGTATGCGGATCCGGCGGTGATCGACGAGTGTGGCGAGGTGCTGCTTGCGCATCTGCAGCGCCTCGGTATCAACGCCTCGCTGGAGGAGGGCAACGCCCCGGCGATTAAACGTCTTCGCTACCACTGGGGTGTCACCCCGCTTATCTCCATTATTATTCCGACCCGCGATCGCTTTGCTCTGCTTAAGCGCTGCATTGAGAGCCTGATGGAGAAGACGCGTTACCCACACTATGAAGTGCTGATCGTAGATAACCAGTCCGTTGAGGAGGATGCCTGTCGTTTTCTTAACGATCTTGCCGGGCTTGGCATCGATCAGGTGCGCATTCTGCGTTATGACGCGGCGTTTAACTACGCGGGGATCAATAATGCTGCGGCCCAGCAGGCGCGTGGTGATGTGCTGGTGTTCCTCAATAATGATTGTGAAATCATCGACGGCGACTGGCTTGATAGCTTACTGGAGCAGACGCTGCGCCCGGAAGTGGCACTGGTTGGCGCCAGGCTTGAGTACCAGGATGGCCGTATTCAGCACGGCGGGTATCTCCTCGGCGTGCAGCATGGCGTTGAAGTTGCTTTCGACGGTGCCGACAGCCAGAGCAGCGGTTTTAACCACTTCCTGAAAACGCCGCGTAACCTGGCGGCGGTCAGCGCGGCCTGCATGATGGTGCGTAAAGAGGTGTTTTACGCCCTTAATGGCTTTACCGAGGAGAAATATCCGCTCTATTTTGCCGACGTTGATCTTGGCTTGCGGGCGCAAAAGCTCGGCTATCTCAATGTCTGGACACCTTACGCCCGCGTCAAACATATGGGCGGGGCAACGCGGCTGCTGGGCAGCAAGATTGGCGTGCAGGAGCGCCCGTTGCTGGAGGATTATGCGACATTGCGTAAAGAGTGGCAGCAGGGGCTGTTGGCAGAACCCTCTTACCATCCGTTAATGCAAAAGATGGGCAAAGCCTTCACCCTCAGCGACAGCATGGCCCGGCTGCACCCGCCATTGCCGGGGCGGCCGCTGCCGGTGGTAATGGCGCATCATATTAACTGGGTTGGCGGCGGGCATCACCGTGTTATGCAACCATTTAAAGCGATGGAGCGCCATTTGATGCTGGAGGGCGGACTGATCAACACCATTCCCGGTGTGATGGAGGCCGCACAATTACAGCCGGACGTTATTCTGCTGGAACTGATTACCGGCAGTCGCTTCCCGGATATTTTCAGGCAGTTACGCGAAGTAAGCGCTGCGAAAATCGTGCTGGAGTATGATGACTACCTGCTGAACGTACCGTTAAAGAATGGCAACCGGCAGCATTTCCCACAGCAAATGATTAAAAGCTTCAGAAAAGTGGTGGACAGCGCCGACTGGCTGGTGGTCTCGACCGCGCCGCTGGCGGAGGCTTACAGCCGTTTCCACTCAGACATCCGTATTGCGCAAAACCGCCTGGCACCTCATCAGTGGGGGCATTTACGCAGTGAACGCGGAGTGGGGAAAAAGGTGCGCGTCGGCTGGGCGGGCGGCAGTTCGCACAGCGGCGATCTGGAGATCCTGCTGCCGCTTATCAAGGCGCTTGAAGGGCAGGTTGAGTGGGTCTTTATGGGCATGAAACCGCGCAATGTGCAGTGCGAGTTCCATCCCGGCGTGCCTTTCGAACTCTACCCGGAAAAGCTGGCGAGCCTCAATCTTGATCTTGCGCTGGTGCCGCTGGAAATCAACCAGTTCAACGAGTGTAAAAGTAATCTGCGCCTGCTGGAGATTGGCACCTGTGGCGTGCCGATTATTGCCACCAATATTGAACCGTACCGCTGTGATCTTCCGGTGACGCTGGTGGAAAACCGCTTTAAAGAGTGGATGAACGCCGTGCAGGCCTATATTAACGACGCGGATTTACGCCATCGTCACGGCGACGCGCTGCGCGAAGCCGTGCATCAGCACTGGTATCTACGTGACAGCGGGTTGGACGAGTGGCGTAACGCCTGGTTGCCGACAGCAAAGTAGCGTGCAATATGTAAAAAGGGAGGCCAGATGGCCTCCCTTTTTTATTAGCGTCTATCGCAACCAGGCTTAATCAGGCAGCCAGATACGGGCCTGCTGAAGCAGCGTCTCCTCATCCCAGAACCCCTTCTCCCGCACATACGCATGCAATGCATCACCAAGGGCCGCTGAGGCAGCGCGATCGTTGAGGTGGTTTTCAATCGCCTCGCGCCACAGTTTAGGTTTGTTCTCCACGCGCGTAACGGCAGCAACATCCCGGGTAGAGAGAAGATCGCTACAGATAACCGGCACGCCGCAGGCACCATATTCCAGCACCCGACGCGGGCTGATAGTGCGATTCCACAAATTATCCGCCATCGGCAGTAAAGCGAGATCCAGATTGAGGCTGGCCAGCTTCTGCGCAAAAAAGGGCGCTTGCACCGCGACGTGGTACTCGGTCACCAGCGGGCGCAATGAGGGCGGGCAGTAGCCATAGAAGACCCACTCAACGCGATCCGCCAGCTGACCAATTACCTTGTGAATCACTTCCAGATCGCCGACATCGGCGGCGCTACCGATCCAGCCAATGCGCATTTTATCGCCGGTACCGCGCAGCGTATTGAGCGCTGACCACAGGCGCGGATCGAGGCGAGCGGGCATAACGCGGATATCGCTATGCAGACCCGCGCACTGCTCCGCCAGCGCATCGCTGGCGACCACCAGCCGATCAACATGGCTTAAGGTGGCGCGCAAGGCTGCCGCTACCGCCTGCGGCGGATCGTTGCGCTCCGCCGCGTTCGCCGGCATGGCAGGTAACCAACCGTCGAGGTCGAACACTTTAAAAAGGGCATCCCCTTGCGGCAATCGTCTTAACCACTCCTGCGTGCCGGCACTGATCTGGCGATGAACAATTAACGCATCCGGCGCGAAGCGAGCCAGGTCGACGTAGCTACTGGCGCGGTAATTGATCTGTCCTTCAACCAGCCCCACTTCGTGCATTAACGACAGCGGGGTATCGAGGCGCTGTTGGCTGGTGGGCAGGCTGTGCAGCGGGAAGGAGACCAGGCGCGGGATCGGTTTCCAGTGCAGCGGCTGCCAGCTGTTATGGCGATCTACCTCAAACTGGAAACCTGCGCCATCCTGGGAGAGGTTAGGGTTATAAGCCGGATCGTTGGCGATGATCGGCAACCATTTGCGGTACATGGTGTCCTGTTCAGCCATAAAACGCTGGCGCTTTTTCTCCTGCACCGTTTTATCGACGTGAGTCTGGCTGACGCTGCCCTCATGCATCACCACCGCGTGCGGTGTCCATACCTCTAAATAGCCCGCTTCACGTACTTTCAGACAGAGATCAACATCGTTATAGGAGACGGTAAATTGCGCCTCGTCTAACCCGCCGACCTGCTCATACACAGATTTGCGGATCAGCAAACAGGCGGCGGTCAGCACATTGTAATTCTGGTCGACACGCAGACGGTTCATATAGCCGCTGCGATCGTTTTCGCTACCGATAAAGGGGTGATCCGCCGGGCCGCGCAGCCCGAGCACCACGCCAGCGTGCTGGATCTTTCCGTCAGGGTAGAGCAGTTTTGCACCGGTGATACCCACTTCCGGTCGCAGAGCGTGGTTGAGAAGATTATCCAGCCAGTCGGGGTTAATGATCGCGGTATCGTTATTCAGCAGTACCAGGTAGTCACCGCGCGCTTCCCGCGCCGCCATATTGTTGATGGCAGAGTAGTTAAAAGGATGCGGATAGCGCAGAACGCGGATGCGTTCAGGATCGATGACCGAGATCCCCTCCAGCCACTGCAATGCTTCCGGGGTTTCGCTGTTGTTATCGACAATCAGCAGTTCGTAATTACGGTAGCGCGTTTTTTCCAGCAGGCTGGTGACACAGGCGATCAGGATGCGCAGCTGATCTTTGGTCGGGATAATAATCGATACCAGCGGCTGTTCCTGATGATGGTAGCGCAGAGCGTAAAGCCCTTCGCCGGTCACCGCTACCTGACCCTGAGCGTAGCCGCGCTGGTGCAGATGCCCGGTTAAAATGGTCAGCTCTTCCGGCCGGGTGACAATCTCCGGCAGGTGGCCGAGAAGAAATGGCTCCGGAAGGTGTCCGGCAAAACCGATCCCTTTCTGCTCAATCAGGCGCACGATGTACTCAAATTGCCACGCCTGCGCATAGTGCGGGTTGAAACCGCCCAGCTCACGCAGCGTGCGGGTACGAAACAGCCAGTGGCGCGCCATTTCCGCCGGGTAGCTCAGCAGTAAATCGAGGTTAAAGTCAGGGCGAAACGCCGTCGAGTGGATGTCGCCTTCATGCTGATACAGCTCGTCGCCGTAGAGCGCATCACAACTTTCCGCACCGTCCAGCGCCAGATCGAACATCAGCATGCCGCTGGGAAGCAGCGTTTCGCCTGCGTCGAGGAACAGCACCCAGTCTGTTGCATGGTCGTTAAGAAAAGCGTTAATGCGCTGCACCGTTTGCGTTTGCGCCGCGACAATAGTGATGATGTCCGGCGCGGTTTGTGGCGCGGTTTCGCCTACCGCAACCGCTTCAAGCGTTAGCCCGTAGCCGGTGTAGCCGTTGATGCTGTCAAGCGTGCGCCGGGTAGCCACCGGATCGCGGTCAGCGTGCAGGATAAACACCGTCAGTGTTTGCGCAATATCGCGCGCCTTTGCATACGCTTCGGCATAACCACAGTGCTGGGCAGGAAGCGTGCGCTGTTGCAGCCACTGCTGAATTTGATAACTCTGATAATGGCGGTTTGAGAGATGCGTTGCGTGCAGCATGCCGTGAATGATGTTTTCCGACTGGAACGCTTCAGGGGCGTTCAGCGGTGCCACTTTAACGACGCAGTTCTCCTCTTTGTTGCCTTTGTACCACCCCATTTCGCGAATAAGCTGCGGGAAGCGGGTGTAGGTACGGTTGATCATCTCGCGGTACTTCTCTTCGCGTGCCCACTGGCTGCTCTGATTTTCCGAGATGCGAAACGCGGCGAGAGCGTCAGCAACAAACGCCAGATTGCCATGGCGCAACAGCTTGACGTAGAGGGCGACATCGGCGAGGAAAGGCATCGATTCGCCATTTAATTTAAACAGCTCATCTTTATATGCCAGCAGATCGTCGCGATAGCAGAGCACGGTGCTCGGCTCACCGATAAAGTTCACCTGGTGATCGCCAAGGAAAGCCACCACGTCCGCGCCGTCTATCACCACGTCGCAACCGAAAGGGAAGGCGGTGGCATTAATATCAGCAAGCGGTTTACCCGCTTCGTCAATACGCGTACGTCGGCAGGAAGCCAGACGGTTCAGCGGGGAGGCCTCTATCGCCGCGACCAGCCGGGTTACACACTCCTGATAAATAATGTCATCGTCGTAGAGAAATTTAAGGTATTTCCCCTGGGCTTCCTGAATACAGCGACGGACATTGTTCTCTTCACCCAGCTGCGTCTCATTTTTAAAGTAACGGATGGGCATTGCGGCCTGACGCGCGTAACGCTCTGAGAGAAGCCGGATGGTGTCATCGCGACTGTCGTCGCAGATAATAATCTCGCAGTTTGGCCAGCTTTGATTGAGCGCGCTAAGAAGCGCCGTTTCAAAAAAGTCAGGCTTATAAGCTGGAATGGTAATACTTACCAGAGCGTGTTGGTTCATTCTGTATCCGTGTCGAGCCACCTGCGGGCGCAGGGGGCATGATGGGTTCAGAATGAACGCTGTCATACGCCCCTTTATTCAGCCGCTACATCGCTGAATGTTTCTGCGCCTGTTCTGCTGATGGTGAGTAACAAACATTGCCAGTCAGTCGCCTGGCTGGCTGTGAAGGCGCGCAGTTGCGGCCTTATTGATTAGCGGGTTTTCCAGTAATCCATAAAGCCCTCTTTGCCGAACAGCCAAAGGGTTTGCAGTTCATTATTGATGTTGTCGACCAGCGGTTTGATTTCGCTATAGGGCTGGCGCAGCAATACCCAGGATTTACTTTTCGGGCTGTAGAGAGAGGATTGATATCCCCACTGCTCCATCAGAATGCTCATACTTTTATTGGTGTGCACTACCGTATGTACCGGGACATCGGTGTAGAACCAGTCCGGATCGCACGGTACGCGGTCCACCACCACGGTATGAATCAGCAGCGAGCCATTATCCGCCACCAGCGCGTTGACATCGTCGAGATCCTGGCGCGTCAGCACATGTTCAAACATGGCGGAGTTGATCACCATTGACCAGGCACCCTTCTGCGGCTCATCAATATAGCGGTGTTCCGGGTTGCGCACATATTTGTCGTAGCAGGGGATTTCGCGGTTGAAATATTTGCGCTGAATATGGCTGAGCGTGCCATAACCGGAGGCGTAGTCGAGCATGCTGGTGGTATCAATAATGTTATTGCGCGCCAGCAACTCAATCATTAATGCTTGCTCAACATAGGGTGGCTGATTAAACCCTGTAGTATCGCGGCCACCGGTTTCGCTGTAGTGGTGGAAATCAATATTTAACTTTTCCCACTCTTCATGGCTCAGCTCTTTATGCGTCTGTGAACTCAAAAAGCCGCAATGGGGACACTCATAAAACTGCACCGGCACCAGCTTGCGGGTAAAACTCTCGGTTGACGGCGCGCAATAGTTATCTTTTTGAAAATAGAATTTCATTTCCGTGTCGCAGATAAGGCAAGTGTTTGTTTTCATGAAGATCCTGATAATTTCGCCATAAGGGTGAGAAAAGAGGGTGGCGGTAGCGGAGTGTACTCAGTCAGCCTGGTCGCCAGTCTATAGAATGAATTTGACATAATTTGCGCATATTCAGCCGCTAAATATCCGCTGTTTTGCCCCTCTTTTTATGGGATAGCGCGTTCGTATCGATAATTAGCACCTGAAATAGGGTTTGTTTTACCGATAAGCCCGCCGGGCTCTCGCTATGATGCATATCTACCCTTTATTCCTGTAGGTCCGCGTATGGGCGATAACATCTTTGTCACAAGTCCTCTGTTGCCTCCTCTTGAGGAGTTCATTCCTTATATGGAGCAGATTTGGCGTAATCGCATCCTCACCAACGGGGGGGATTTTCACCAGCAACTGGAGGCTGAGCTTGCCGACTATCTGGGGGTGAAACATGTATGCCTCTTTTCAAACGGTACGCTGGCGCTGCTTACCGCGCTCCAGGCATTACGCGTGACGGGCGAGGTGATCACTACCCCTTATTCGTTTGTCGCCACCTCACATACGCTACTGTGGAATGGGTTAACGCCTGTCTTTGCGGACATCAATCCCCAGACGTTTAATATCAGCCCGGAGTGCATCGAAGGGCTGATCACCCCGCAAACCACCGCGATCATGCCGGTGCACTGTTACGGTATTCCGTGCGAAATCGACAAGATCCAGCAGATTGCCGATATTTATGGCCTGAAAGTTATCTATGATGCTGCCCACGCTTTCGGCGTTCGCCAGAATGGCACCAGCATCCTCAATCACGGCGACTTATCCGTGCTGAGTTTCCATGCCACCAAAGTGTTTAACACCTTTGAAGGCGGGGCGATCATCTGCCACGATGCGCGGACAAAACAGCGTATTGATTACCTGAAAAACTTCGGTTTTGCCGGCGAGACACGCGTTGTCGCGCCCGGTATCAACGCCAAGATGAATGAGATGGAAGCGGCATTTGGTCTGTTACAGCTGAAATATATTGATGGCGCACTGGCCGCGCGCAAAACGATCTACCAGCGCTACTGTGAAGGCTTGCAGGATGTGGCGGGGATTACGTGGTTTGATGCCGGTGGACGTTTTGAGTGGAACCACGCTTATTATCCGGTGCTGGTGGAAGGGGACTACCCAATGGCGCGCGACGCGCTCTACGAGGCGCTGAAAGAGGAGGGGATCTACTCCCGTCGCTATTTTTACCCGCTGATTAGCTCCTTCGCCATGTATCGCCACTTACCGTCAGCCGCACCTGAACACCTGCCGGCGGCAAACGTTATTGCCGAGAAGATCCTCTGTCTGCCGATCTACCCTGACTTAACGGAAGCAGAACAGCAGCGCGTGATTGATGTGGTGCGTAAACATGCGCACCATAAAGGTAAGCCAGGCGGCCCGGTAAAAGAGGTGGCCTGAACAAAAAAGCTCTGTTTTCACAGAGCTTTTTTTTATCCTTTTATCCTTGCCGGTGGCACCGCATAGAGCACCAGTTCGTAGGCCAGTCGCGGATGGTGCGCGCGCAAATAGAAGCGATAATCGCTGTGCAACTGCTGGATAAAGTGCGGAATGGAGAGCAGATCGCCCGGTTTATGATAAAGGCTGATGGCCAGTATCGGTTGCCAGCGAGCGATCGTCTCCTGCGCCCCCTCGAGCGCAGCCAGCTCAGCCCCTTCGATATCCATCTTAATAAAGCTCACCCGCTCACCTGCGGTAACATCGTCAATCTTCATCAAATCGATCTTGTCGCCATCCGCACTCTCGCTCAACGACGAGGAGAAGGAGTTAGAAGCATTAAAATAGAGGGTGGTGGCTTCATTCCATACACCGGCCTGGAAATGGAGACACTGCGGCAGCGCGGCGGTATTTTTTTTCAACTGGGCAAATGTCGTGCTGTCCGGCTCGAAAGCGTAAATTCGCCCGGCATCGCTCGCGCCATCGCGGGCCAGCGCGCGGGTAAACGCGTTGATGCTGTCGCCGTCAAAGGCCCCGCAGTCAATAAACACTTCATTATCTTTCAGAGCAATAATCTCTTGCGGAAAGTAGTGCTGCGGGTGGTACAGCGCGCCATATTCGCCTTCGCATGCGCTGATGCGCTGGTTCAGGTAGGCCAGTAAAGTCGCTTTTGAGGTTTCATCCGCCAGCTGCTCATAGAGTGCGGTTAACGGCTGCTGATGCGCCTCGCACCAGGCGAAAGTAAAGTACTCTTTGGTGTTCACGCCCATAAACGCGCAATCAAAGAACAGCATCTCGTGGGCGTTCTGGCTCAGGCTGGCTTTCAGCGCCTCGTCGACAAACTGCATGGCGACAATGTAGTTATAGCGTCTGCCCGTCTGCGCCAGCGCTTCAAAGGAGACCAGCGGGCGGCCATTAAACTCACTTCCGGGGCGCAGGTAGTCGCGGCCAATCGCCACTTCATCAACAGGCATCTGTTCACGCTGCATAAATGCCCAGGTCTCTTGTGCCGCATAGCCCGCGCCGCAAAGCACAATGGGATCGCCATTGGCCTGCATCCGCGCCACGCTATCGATAAAGGTGTTACGGCGGGCAGAAATCAGATTCAGGATTGAGGTCATCGCCATCTCCGGGGCATAAATTAAAAAAGTAGAGCCGGGCTTAAATGCCGGCGGCAATGCGTCTGGTCAGCATCGCGACCAGATCATAGCCATCCCAGTGCAAAGTGAAGTCTAGCGTATGGCCAAACGGGACAATGCGATCCACCCCTTTCGGCCTTTGGGTGGCAAGCCACTGGTTAACGCTCTCTTTCCCGACGCCGAACAGCGCCAGCGTTTGGCAACGTTCGCCGCAGATCGAGGTGATCTCATCCAGCGAAGCCGCCTCAAACTCCATGAAAAAACCGCAGTTGCCGCGCAGCGCCATGACCTCTTCTGTCAGTTCCGGCAGGTCTATGCGAAGCAGTAAATTATCGTCGTCAGAGGCCTTTCTGACCCCCGGATAGTGCGCCGCCAATTGATACAGACGACTCAGCTTATCGACGGCAGCTACCGGCTCCAGGGTATAACGCGGTGCGGCGTAGTCGCGAAAGTGTTGCCAGAAGAGCGTCCGGGCCTGCGCTGCATCTTGCCCCAGCCACACCACCAGCGCCGGTGAGGAGCAGGCATTCTGATCGTTGAGCAGGGTATCGTTAAAGAACGCCTGCGCCAGCGCGGCTTTGTTCTCATGCGCCAGGTAGCGTTCGGCGTCGATCGCCGCCAGCGAGTAGCGATCGGCAAAGGCGATGTCGAGCGCGCGCACCGGGAGCGGTGAGCGGCGGATCTGGGCGATGGTTTCATCCCCACCCCAGATAATCCGCGTATCGCACAGCGCCGAGAGCGCATCATTAATGGCTTGTTGACGCCCGTAGCGCAGCAGACAAATCCAGGGCGCAAGCGCCGGGTGTTCTGCCAGCGCGGCGGATAATAAGCGCACAATTATTCTCACCTGCGGGTGATCGCGCCCCGGTAAACGCACGATATTGGCATTACCGGTCAGTAGCCCGCTAAACAGCGAGTAGGCAAAATTCGCCGCAACGTTACCCGGCGCGATATGAAACGCCACGCCGCGGCCAAAGCGCTGGGCGAGATCGCCGCAGCTGGCGCGCATCTGCGCCAGCGACGCCGGTCGACACCAGAAGCCGAGGCTCACCACATCGGGCCACGCTTTCGCTTCGCTGTCTCGCAGCGTCAGCCGCGAAAAGGTGTGCAGAAATTCCAGAACCGGTGCGGCAAAGGGAGCAAACGGGGCCAGTGTCGGCATCGCCCGCAGCTGTGCTTCATCGCCAATGGCAAAGGTTATGCCGTCAAAATGTGGCTGCATACGTGTCGCTACACCCTCTTAATTCCGCTTTTTTCAGCCGGCCAAACAGGTGGAAGTACTTCCCTTTGCGCCCGCAGGGGCAGTCATCTTCACCCAGCAGCACGCCCTCATCTTCTGTCAGCAGGGAGTGACCCGGATAGGACTCCGGGAGCAGGGAGAGCACCTGAACGATCCCGCGCTCTCCAACCGGCGCGCAGGAGAAATCGGCTGCGTTACGGATAATCACATCCGAGAAAATAGAGCTGTGCAGATGGCCCTCTTCGCACTGCATCGAAATTGAGCCGGTCTGCTCCACCATGCCGTAGTAGTCATGCACCGCGGGCAGCCCGCAAACAGCCTGTAAACGACGGGCGAACTCAGCCGGTGAGACCGCTTCGTTTTGCAGCTTTTTCCAGCCGCCGCCGTGGATCAGCAGCGCGTTATCGAGCGCCAGTCTCTTTCCGCTGGCCGCCAGCGCTTTATAAAAGTGCTGCCAGACCATAAAGGTGAAGCCAAACATCAGGATGCGCTTGCCGCGATGTTTTTCCAGGAACGCCTCGATCGCCGCAATATTCAAGTTCATCTCTTCATCCAGCGCCCATGCGCGATCGGCACCAAAGAGGGAGAAACCGAGAATGCCCGCACCGCGCGCCGAGAAGTGCAGGCGATCTTTAAGCACCTCCGGCGAGTCGATAATTAACATTGGCATCCGCCCGGCACCGGTAAAGTGGCTGACAATCTTTACCAGCGTTTTTTGCTGCATCGCCGCGGTGGTTTTATCGAGAAAAATGCGCGATACCTGCTGGCCGGTGGTGCCGGAAGAGGTCATGGTTTTCACCACCTCTTCATCCGCCACGCTTTTGAGCGTTAACGTTTTAAACAGCGAGACCGGCAGGAAAGGGATCTGTTCAGGCGCGTTAATCGCCTGCGGCGCAATACCCTGCGCATCCAGCATCTGGCGATAGGGCGCGCAGTGCGCATAGTGATGGGCGGTCAACGCTTTCAGCCGCGCCAGCTGCAACGCGCGTTTTTCCTCGCGCGCCAGCGAGTAGGGAGCGATGGCCAGCATCTCATCAAGAGTGAGGAACATGTTCTTTCAGCCTGTGATAGAGCGTCTTACCCGCCGGGTTTTTGGGAATGTCAGCCAGGATAACCGTCTGAAACGCGCTGGCATGCAGATGGCTTACCTGGGCGGCATACTGTTTCACCGCCGCGGCACGCGAGGCATCGGTGAGGAAGATACAGAGCAGATCGTCGCGACCATCGCAGGCGAGGCTGACATCCGGGAAGGCGGTCTTTAACAGCGCTTCCATCTCATCCAGACCCACGCGGTTACCGAATATTTTCAAAAAACGCTTTTTGCGCCCGACAATGCGGTAGAAGCCCGCCTCATCAAAGGTGGCGATATCGCCG
>Ga0209371_1002032_pt1 | contig 12099 bp, 2 predicted proteins | sample AgamicAtAmrz_FD_187165 | JGI IMG/M metagenome (GOLD analysis project Ga0209371, IMG submission 187165) | Agave microbial communities from Guanajuato, Mexico - At.Am.rz (SPAdes) (version 2) | ecosystem: Host-associated > Plants > Roots > Rhizosphere | place: Guanajato, Mexico | collected 2012-06-07
TGATCCTGTCTGCAGAAATGATGCTGCGTCACCTGGAGTGGTTCGAAGCGGCTGACCTGATTGTTAAAGGCATGGAAGGCGCAATCGCTGCCAAAACCGTGACCTACGACTTTGAGCGTCTGATGGACGGCGCTAAGCTGCTGAAATGTTCAGAGTTTGGTGACGCGATCATCGCGAATATGTAATAACTGATGTTATTGTCACCCCGTTTTCTCATGAAGAAAGCGGGGTGAATTTTTATTTAAGCCCCCTAATAACCGCGTCGTGTCACCAGGCTGTATCGGAAAGGCAACCGCTCTCTGGCTTAGTTTTTGAGGGCCTCCGGTAAAGGCCACTCATTGATCATTGCCCGTTAATCTCCAGAACCCTCCCTTACAGCGTTGGGAGTCAGGCAGAGGTTTTCCAGCTCTGCAATAAAGCGTTTTGCTAAGGCCTGCATGGTCTCATCTCCAACTTCACGGCAGTCATAGAACACAATAAAACTAAAATGTTTAGCATCAGGTAACAAACAGATTACCGTTTGGTGGTTACTGCCGCTGGATCCACCATACGGCTGCAGAGTAAAAGGAACGTCGTCGCCGATTTCCGGTGCCGGCATGCTTTCAAAGACCAGCAGGCTACCAAACGGTGACGTAGGCCGCCAGGCGTCGTCATAGTGATTGAGTTCGTGGAAAGCGTACTGCTGTCTGTCCGGCTGGCTGCTGGCGATCTCAGCCAGCAACGCTTCATTACTTCGGCTGTGGATGCCTTGCAGCCTAAGTACCGGGCTTGCGACAAACATCCCTGCCAGCCTGTCAACCTGTTCAATCCCGGCAGGACGCTCGCTCATGGTGGTGCCAATTACAATATCATCGCCTGGAATGTGCGCAGCCAGCGCTTTCATCCACGCTAACTGGGTTAACTGATTAACGGTATAACCTGTTTTGCTTGCAAACCGGTATAGCGAGGCAGTCAGGGTATCGCGAATCTTGTACTGAATCTGGCGCATGCGCTTTTCCTGCTGAAGCTGAACAGGCGGCAATTTTTCTACGGGCAGACGTTGGTTCATGGGGGCCCCCGCCAGGTAGGCGGACCAGAACGTTTCAGCCGCAGTGTGATGGGTCCCGCGCAGCCATGTTATGAAAGGTTCAAAGCCAGACGGCGTCACATTCACAGCCTGTTGAGTCTGTAGTGCACGGTAGTCTTTTATCAGGGTGGTAATGATATTACTGTTTGACCAGCCATCGATGAGCACGTGATTAAAGGTTTGCATCATATAGTGTTTGTTGTCCGGGCCGATAATAATCACCACACGAATAAGGGGTGGCTGCTCCGGATTAAACGGTTTGAGGCGGTCTTCAAGTAAACGTTGCTCGAGAGCCTCCGGCAAGTTTTGACGTGGTAACTCACGCCAGTCTTCGATAGCAACAGGAATTACGGTCTGCCTGCAAATAAAGGCAACCGGCTCACCCGGGCAGGCGCGATCGCTGTAGCCGGTGCGGAATACGTCATAACGCTGTGCGGCATATTGCCAGCTCTGACGCATGATTTCTGGATCGAAATCACCCTCTATCACCACCATGCTCTGGTCAATCTGATAATCGCTGTTGATGCGGTTGAAGTAGAGCTGCTCGCGCTGAGTTGGCGTTACCGGATAAGCATTTTCCAGCCTGTGCAGCTGCTGCAATCGATCCAGCTCCTGTAATGTCAACGCACAATGAGGAAAATCAGCCGGGCTGAACCAGCTCTCGCCAGCGGCCTGTACCTCCTGACAGTGCGTGATAAGTGCCAGCAGCTGTTGCTGATATTCATCGACAAGTTTGTCCAGCGCTTCCTCAGGCACCAGGGCACTGAAGATGAGCGTCAATTGTCCGCCTGTTACCCGACCAGTTACATCCAGTACGTTACTGCTGCCGTTTTCCGCCGCTACCGTTTCTCCGCATTTCGTCTGGTCAATTTGCCAGCTGCCGCTTCCCTCTTCAGTCGTAAACTGACCCAGGTAGTTAAAGCTAATGGCCGGTAAATCATGGTGCTTTAGGGCTGTCGTCTGTTCACTGTATTTTAATGCGGAGTAACCGAGGCCTTTATCAGGTACCTGTCGCAGCGTATCTTTCACATGGCGCAGCGTTGCTGCAGGCGAGGCTGACAGCTTTAGTTTCACCGGGTACATCACTGTAAACCAGCCAACGGTGCGGTTGATTTCAACATCGCTGGTTGTTGCTTCACGCCCATGACCTTCCAGAGTGATAAAGCTCTCATTGCCGCCGTGCCAGCTGGACAGGGCGTAAGCCAGTGGTGTGAGCAGCAGGTCATTGATTTCCGTTTTATAAGCATTATGCACTTGGGTAAGCAGGGCGCGCGTTTGCGCCTGTGTTAGCGTCAGCGAGCGCGCGATACGCGATGAGTTAGCCGTCTTCATCGTGAGCATGCTCCGGTAATCCGGCTGTCCAGCAATCACCTGGTCCCAGTAACGCTGTTGCAGAGGAATAGTGTTGGCATAATCACGTAGTTTCTGTGCCCACTGTCGGTAGCTGGTGCCTTTATTTCCCAGCTTCCGCCCTTCACACAGTGTTTGCAGGTCATCTGCGAGTATGCGCCATGACACCGCATCAATAATCAGGTGATGGAAGGCGCAAAACAGGGATGGAGGTGCATCTGTACGGCTGTCATGCAGCATGACGAAACGGAATAGCGGCCCTTCTGACAAACAAAAATCGCTCTGCCAGTGAGTGAGGTTCTGTGTGAGCTCAGAGGCCGTCGCACAGGCTGCAGTGTCAAAGACGCTAAAGGGAATATCATCCGTGACAGAATCATAGCTCTGCTCTGCGTAGCCCTCCCTGACCTTATAACGGGCGCGCAGTAGATCATGATGGGCAATAAGCTTATGCAGGCTGGCTCGCAGAATCTCAGTATCAGTTCCTGCCGGCAGTGACAGCGTGAAAGCCTGATTAAACCAGTTTGGCTGTATCAGTTGCTGCGCAAAAAACCATTGCTGCACCGGCAGCAACGGGCAGGGCCCTGTCAGCACTCCCTGTTCACTTAGGGTTTCTGACTGGACGTTGCTTTCCAGAAGTCGGGCGAGCTGTTGCACGCTTTTTGCGTTAAAGATATCCCGGGTCGTGCAGTGAATTCCCTGCTTACGCAAAGCGGTTGTAACAAGGATGCTCTGAATAGAATCGCCACCAATGCGGAAAAAATTGTCAGTCACGCTAATCTGTTCGGTTTTCAAAATTTGCTGCCAGACGGCGGTGATCGTTTTCTCTAATGACGTAACCGGGGCCTGATAATGCACTTCACGTGCCTGCGTTGCCTGCGGCAGTCTTTCACGGGCCAGCTTGCCGTTTATCGTCAGCGGAATCTCTGCAATCGGGATGATGCTGGCAGGCAACATATAGTCAGGCAGGCGGCTTTCCAGGGCGATAAACAGCGCCGGGACAGATGTCTCTTCTGAAGAATGCGGGACATACCAGGCGCATAACTGCGGTGCACCCCCTGTATCCTGCAGCAACACCACGGACTGTTGCACACCAGGCTGCTGATTAAGCACGGCTTCAATTTCCTGCAGTTCCACGCGGTAGCCGCGAATTTTCACCTGCTGGTCTTTACGTCCTAAATACTCCAGCTGGCCATCAGGCCTTATCCGCACCTGATCGCCGGTTTTATACAATCGTCCGCTAATCCTCGGCGAGGTGACAAACTGTTTTGCGGTCAAATCCGGACGATTCAGATAGCCCCGGGCGAGGCCGCGTCCGCCAACGTACAGCTCACCTATTGCTCCCTGTGGAACAGGCTGCATGTGGCTATCCAGAACGTACAGTTGCCGACCGGCAATGGCACGGCCAATAGGAAGGCTGCCGCTCGTATCTGTGGCAAAAATTTCAGCGGTAGTAGTAAAGGTGGTGCATTCTGTTGGGCCATAGCCGTTAATGATGTGCTGTGGCCGGGGTGACTGGTTGGCCAGCGCTAACATTATTTTCGGTGTTAACGCTTCACCGCCGACTAACAGGTAGCTGAGGCTATCAAACAGGTGGTTATCCCGTTTCCACAGATTATCAAACAGCGCCCTCGTCACCCACATGACGCTCACCCGTTGATGTTGCATCAATGACTGGAATGCCCGGGTATCACTGGCCAGATCCTGCGTACTGAGCTCAGGTATCACTAATTTCCCGCCATTGAGTAAGGCCCCCCAGATTTCAAAAGTGGCGGCGTCAAAGACCGGGCTTGAAAGAAAGAGCAGGCTGTCCTCTGCAGCGAGGGGCAGCGACGGGTTGTCTACAACCAGCTCGACCATCGCGGCCTGCTCAATCAGAACGCCTTTCGGTGTGCCGGTCGTTCCAGATGTATATATGATCGCGCCCAGACTCTCTGCGTCTGCGGATGCATTCACGCTTTTGCACGCTTGCGGGATGAGGGTGTCCACGCACAGTGCATTATATTTTGTGACCAGCGCAAGGTGATCAGCCTGCGTCAATACCAGTGGGGCGGCGGTATCATCCAGCATCCAGCTGATTCGCTCTGCCGGGTATTCCGTTGAGAGCGGTACATAGCAACCCCCGGCTTTAACAATGGCGAGCATGGCAATAACAAAATCAGCGCTTTTATCCATCAGCAGGGCTATTGGCGTGTCCGGCTTTAGCTCACCCAGTTGCCCGGCGATAACGCTGGCCAGATAGCTGGCACGCTGATCCAACTGTTGGTAGTTCAGCGACGTATTGCCCCAGGAAAGCGCGGTAGAAGTGGCGTAATGCTGGACGCACCAGTCAAAGCGCGTCGCCAGTGATGATTTGCAGACAGGGGGCAACAGCGGTGCCTGCGGTGCTTCTTCCTCCAGCCATAATTGCGTGTGCACACAGGAAACATTCTGCAGAGCCTCGGTCATTAACTTCAATACCGAGGCCAGTAAGGTGGAGGCATGAGCGGCGCTTAGCCAGTCCGTGTGATAGTCCAGTTGCAGCGTGAGGCCGCTATTCAGTTCATAAGCCATCAACACTAACGGATAGTCGAGCTTTCCATACACTTTCAAAAGCGTCGAGGCGGCGGCAATGCCGTCTTTATCACGACTTTGCGGGTAGTTTTCACACACCACCAGGCTTTGAAAGAGTGAAATGCCTTCATCCTGCAGCGCACTCAGAGAAATATTGCTATGGCTATTGAAATCAACCACCGTCTGCTGGATAGCGGTGAGCACATGTGCGCAGCTGTGGTCTGATGCCCAATCCACGGTGAGCGGTAGGGTATTGATGAACGGTCCGACGCAGTTTTCAATCTCAGCCAGTGGCATACCGCGCCCCGAGACAACTAACCCGGCCTGTGTCTGGGCATCCTGAGTGTAAATCTGCATAAGTTTGTGCCAGGCGAATTGCAGCACGGTGTTGAGGGTGTAGCCATTCTCAACCAGCAACTGTTTAAACGCACCAAACTCAGTGGGTGTCAGAATATGCTGCACGAATGCTGCCGGAGGACACGCTTTATCCGTTTCCGGACGTGCCAGAACCTGAAGGTTATTAGGCGTTGCAAACCGCTGCTTTTGTTGTTGCCAGAATTCTGCAGTGATTGATTTCCGACGCTGCAGCCACTGGAGTGCCTGCGGCCAGCTCTGTTGTTCAATTATCTCAGGCTGCTCGCCCTTTATCAGAAGATCGTAAAAGCGATGCACCTGTTCAAAGAGCAAAGTCATGCTCCAGCCATCGCATATGGCATGGTGCTCACTTTTGAGCAGGTAAAATTCCTCCTGCTGGCATTTCACGATTAGCAGCCGGAATAGCGCAGGCTGGGACAGGTCAAAGCGCTGCAATCTATCCTGCTGCTGCAGACGCGTAATTTCTGCCTGTTGCTCCGATTCACTGCAGTCACTGAGGTCAACAACCTTAAGCCATTGCGCAGTCAGCGTAGCGCTATTCATTTCGATCTGCAGGATATTCTCGCCCTGCCAGTCAAATGCGGTTCGCAGAATTGGATACATTTGAACTGCCAGCACCCATGCCTTTTTATAGCAGGTGATGTCCAGCGCACAGCGATAGTGCATCAATTGCTGCACGTGATAGGCATCATCATCTGGCGAACGTAAAGCATTAAACAGCATACCCTGTTGCAGGGGCGTGGCCGTGTACAGGGCTTTCATCTGCGGATAACGTGCTCTCAGCCGAACAATCTCGTCCTGCGCAAGAGGTTGAGTGCCATAATCACTGGCCGTTTTGCCTGAGTGATTGGCCAGCGCAGGGACAGCAAGTTCAGCAATCTCTGCAAGTGCGTTGTGTAACGCCTGCGCAAAAGCCTCTGTTTGTTCGGAAGACAGCTGGCTTTCAATGATGAAGCTAAGTTGCCCGCGGTCCACCACGCCGTTGATGGTCAGCATCTGGCTCGATGCGTTAGCGCTGTGAATCCACTCGCCCGTGTTTTTATACGATAAGGTCCAGGGTTTTTCGCTCGTGAGCGTTAACTGCCCAAGGTAGTTGAAGCTTATTGCGGGCAGGGTAATATCCGCCAGTTGATTCTGCTGATGCAAAATCCCAAACCCAACGCCTTTCGCTGGAATCTGTCGTAGCCCCTCTTTGGTCCCGATAATGGTTTCGGCTAGCGTGGTTTCCGCCGTGAGAACAAGCGGGTAAAGCGAAGTAAAACAACCTATGGTCCGGGAAAAGTCCATCGTGTCCTGCCAGGCTTCACGGCCACGCCCTTCCATCAGAATGCAGTGTTGGCGCTGGCCTGAAATAGCCTGTAGCGCCAGCGCCAGGGCGCTGAGTAACAGATCGTTAATCTCTGTTCCCCAGACCTCATTTGCCGCTCCCAGCAGTTGCTCTGTTTGCGTCGATGATAAAATCACCTCGCTCTTCAGATCAGATTTCGTGGCGACCAGCGAGCTAACTGGCAGGTTACGCAGTGCATTTCTCCACCATAGCACGTCGTCAGGCCAGCTTTCGGCATAGCCCGCCAGCGAGTCCGCCCATTGCTGATAGCTGCTGCAGGGTGAGGGCAGAGACTTATGCTGGAGAAAATGCTCAATGTCCTGCGCCAGGATGCGCCAGGAAAACACGTCAATCACCAGGTGGTGAAAGGCAAACCACAGAACATCACCACCAGCAGGATGCTGGCGCATGATGGCCGCGCGCCACAATGGTCCGCGCTCTAAATCAAAATCTGACTGCAATTGAGTGAGCTGTTGTGTCAGTTCAGTTATTGATCCCGGGTGCAGGGTCAGCAGAGTCTGGCATGGGTAATCGTCAACATCGTGTACATAAGGCGTTGACTGCGGAAAGCTTGCGCGCAACATGTCATGTTGCCCGACAAGGGCGTTAATCGCTTCCTGTAACATCAGAACAGAAATATCTTCAGGTAAATGCAGCGTAAACGCCTGATTATAGTGCTGTGGCTGAGGATAGCGCTGGCTGAAAAACCACTGCTGCACGGGAAGCAGCGGTACAGGTCCCCGCATCGGCTTATGGACTCCCTCTGCGCCGCCATTAGCCCCTACGCTGCGCGACTGAAGCAGTTGCGCCATTGCGCGTACGGTTGGATGCTGATTTAGTTCATAAAGCGAAAGCGTATGACCCAGCTTACGCAGGGCGGCAATCAGCAAAATGGCCTGCACCGAGTCACCGCCCACCCGGTAGAAGTTATCATCCAGCCCGACAGAAGCGACCGGCAGCAGCCTGAGCCACTCTTTAAGTACCAGCGCCTCCCATAATGTACTGGTCTGTACCACGTCACCCGCCCGGCCTTGATGCGTGGCCAGTAGTGCCTTACGGTCCAGCTTACCGTTAATATTGACCGGTATTTCATCAATCAGATGGAATATGGCAGGGATCATGTACTCCGGCAGCAGCGCCAGTAGATTTTCACGCAAAACATCTGGCGTTACCGCACTATCCGTTTTGCATACGTACCAGGCAACAAGATAATGATTCTCCGGTTCGACAATGTTTAACACAGCTGCCTGTTGTACGCCTGCAGACTGGAGCAATGCGCCCTCAATCTCGCTTAAATCTATGCGGTAGCCGCGTATTTTTACCTGAGTATCATGGCGCCCGTGATAGACGAGGTTGCCATCGGCCAGTCGCGTAACCTGATCCCCGGTTTTATACAAGCGCCCGTTGCCGAAAGGGTCAGGAATAAATTTACGCTCTGTAAGCGCGGGATCACCGAGATAGCCTTTAGCCAGGCCATGACCACCGATATACAGCTCGCCCTGCGCACCATCTGGCTGGAGCTGCAGCTGATCATTCAGCACATACAAGGTGTGCCCTGTTACGGCTTTCCCGATCGGGATGCTCTTCTGCTCCCGATCGGGCAGGATTTCATACCAGCAACTGAAAGTGGTGCACTCCGTCGGACCATAGGCATTCAGCACCTTTTCCGGTCTCGGCGACTGGCACACGATAGCCTGCATGATGTCAGGAGTAAGCGCTTCTCCTCCCACCATCAGCTGACGGACAGAATCAAAAATATGGTTGTCGATCAAATAGAGCGTATCGAACAGTGTTCGGGTCACAAATAGCGCCGATACCTGTTCATCCATCAACAGTCGTTTAAAGCCTTCCGGATCGCTTACCAGTTGTTGCGAAGTCGCCGGAATGATGAGGCGCGCACCATTGAGCAACGCTCCCCAGACTTCAAATGTTGCTGCATCGAAGGACGGACTGGCGAGAAATAGCAGCGTATCCTGCGGGCTGAGGCTAACATAGTTAGTCTCCTGCACAAGTCCGGCGATAGCCTGTTGTGTGACAATCACTCCCTTAGGATTACCGGTGGTTCCGGACGTAAAGAAAATCGCTGCGGTTGGATCGTCATGACAGGGGATACGTGGATTATCCATTTCCGGCATGGCCAGGAGTTCTTCAACGTCACACAACAGGATGTCAACCGGATGTTTACAGCCTGCTGTCAACGCGCCGTTCCCGGTGACGAAATGAGCCTGGCTAATTATTATCTGCACTGCAGCCTGTTCCAGCTGATATTGCTTCCTCGCCGCAGGTGCGGCAATGTCCACTGGCATATAGCTGCCGCCCGCTTTTATTATTGCCAGCATAGCGACAACAAATTCGCGCCCTTTTTCACAGTGCAGAGCCACAGGAATATCAGGGTCAAAACCTCTTTGCCGAAGCTGGTGGGCCAGCACATTCGCACAATGGTTAAGCTGAAGATAGCTTAGCGGGCAGCCTGCACCCGATACCGCGGGCATATTCTGGCGCTGGGTAACCTGTAGCTCAAATTGTTCAGCCAGAGAACGGAAAGTCTTTACCGGATGGGCGCTCGGTGCGGTCAAACGGCAGATTTCTTCATCGCTTAGTAACGGCAGTGACAGTAGTGGAGCGTCCGGTTGCTGAATGGCAGACATTAATAAGTGAAGGAAGTACTCACCACAGCGACTTACGGTAGAGTGGTCAAACAAAGCGCGCCGGTAGCGCAGACGAAAATTGAAATGCTGCTCCGTTTCTTCATACTCCAGCGACAAATCAGCGCCGGCCAGATCATAATACTGTCCATGCACCGGCTGAGCCTGGCAACCTTCAAAAGCAAACAAATATTCCCGCTGTGGCGTCTGAGCGAAGCTAAAACGCAAATCCGTGCAACCGCTTAACGCCACGATATTGTCGGTTGGCAAGTAGTTATAGTAAACACCCTCTTTATTTTTCATCAGACTGAAACGATTCTCGCGCTGACATAAATTTCGCAGTGTGGTATCCGCCAGAACCTCTACCAGCATTACACTGCTGTTAACCTGAGCCCCCATTTCAAGCCCTGATAACTGCCTGATAGCAATGGGGTAAAATAACGCTACGGCGCGCTGAGCAGAGCATCTCGCAAGCAATGTGCCCCAGACCTGAGAAAACACGATGAAGGGGCGCTGGGAAATTTTTCGCTTATTGTTGAAATCGGTTTTTGATAACGAGAAACGTATTTCATCAACAATATCATGTGATGCTGCTGCGTTTTTTTTCTCAGACGCGAAGGGCAGAGTGACCGCTTCAGGCAAACGGGGCGTTAACGCTTTCCAGTGCAGCAGAGTATCTTCTGTGTCAAGGCTGGCTACCCTCTCTTTCGCTTGCATGACTTTGTCAGCTATTTGCTTAGCAGTGACAGCTTTAATAATATCTGCACCGTTATAATAACTGCTGATTTTATCGAAAAACTCACGTTGTATTCTCCCATCCATAATTAAATGGTGGAAAACAATGGTGAAAATTACTTTTTCGGCTGAGAGTGTTTGCAGAGCAATACGATAAAGGGGGGCCGATAACAGGTCAAAGGGTTTTTTTATGAATTCGTCAAGCTCTTTATCATTTGCAATCTTCTGTAAGGTATTTCTTCTTTTATTTCTTGTCCAGAATGGCTGCCCGTCACGTAATGATAAATGGCTATCGAAAATAATGTGGTCGTCGAGGAAACGCGTCAGGCTTGATTCAAACCTGTCTGCATCAAACTGACCTGAAAGTTGTTGTGAAATAGAGATATTATAATCTGCGCTATCAGGTCTGCGAACGAACTCATTCCAGAATAACATAGAGTAAGGGCTAAGAGGAAGTTGATTCATTTTTCAGTCCTTTGGAAAAATTTAAGGAGAAATTGATTATCTGATGTAATTAACGACGGTCCAGTCGGCAGATCCAGGTATTATCAATATCGAACGTATATTTAGCTTCGGTGTACCAGGAAACCATCAGGTTAAGCGGTTTAGTTTCAATGAATTCACCGGTTGCATGACACAGTAAAGCTGTTCTGGAACGAGGTAATAATATTTTGCATACTTCATGAAATGCGTTACTGGCGCGGATAGCCCAGAGAAAGTGTTCATTACTTGTTCCGGATATATCCAGAACCTCTACGAAGTCATCTGTTACACCTAAAATTGCAGTAAATTGTGTGTTTTGAATGGCAAGAACATCCCGATAACAAGGGTGTTTTTCTAAATAAGATAGATAGTTTTTGTCTTTGCTTCTTCCCAGATGATTTCTGAATTTCTGAAAATCAACTTTATCTAACGGGCATGTAGTATAAGCTTGATCTGTTGAGAAAGTTATAATGGTCACATCTTCATAAGCAATGTTCTGATTAATGGTGTTCAGATTGCGCTTGAATATAGCATTGTAAATGGCAATCTTCCTGTCATCTGAAAAACACAAGCTTGCGTCGGATTCAAAACAGTGTGCTGATAACAGGAGGTTTTTAACCAGGCTGGGTGATTTTATGCTGTCATTGACTCCAAGATCACCAATTAGATTGACGGTTAGTGAGCCATGATTACTGGAGAACTGATATTGTGTGGTGAATATGATGCCAATCTTTTCACCATTATCTTCGCAATAAATTACTCTTTTTTTATTATTAAGTGCAGTGTCTTTTCGGTGTTTCCATTCAAAATAGCGCTCTCCGCCTAAGTCACGACCATAAAAGTTTCGTAATAAATAGTAGTCAGAGCATGCAATACGAGAAGAGTGATAAAAGTCCATGAGTGGTAGATATCCCTGGTGCTGAATAGTCACATCCCGTGACAATATCACGCAGCTGGAATCAAATAAATGATGGCACCAGTCTATGGCAATTTGAAAAAATAGATTTACGTTATTTTAAAATATTATCTGGAATTTTATGATGATTTATAAGCGGATGTCGTACTGTTTTTTTATTTTTTTATCAACTGCTTATATTGAGTGGTCTGGCATTGCTCGTTTGTCCTCCTTTAATAAATGTCAATAAAGTGAATGTCATCTGATGGACACTTTTGAACAAAAAATGAGAATCCTTTACTGTGAGAGAACAACCTGCGCCAGGGACATTGCCCCACTTTATTTTCCTGTGGGGCAATGTACGTGCCTTAGTAACGTTGGTCTTCCTGGGCGCTTGTCTGGTTAAGCGTTGCATCGCGCGCCTGCGACAAACGCCAGAAATCATTGCCGGCCGGATGCTGGTAAATCCGCAACGAAAACTGACCGACAATGGCGTAGATGAATTCAAATATCGCCGACTGGGAATTCTCGTAATCAACCCACAGCACCGAGGAGGTAAAGCAATAAACCTCTACCGGCAATCCCTCCGGTGAGGGTTTCATCGCGCGCACCACGATATACATATCTTTTTTAATATCGTCGCGCTGCGCCAGCCAGGCGGTGAGATAGTGAC
>Ga0209371_1002033_pt1 | contig 12097 bp, 10 predicted proteins | sample AgamicAtAmrz_FD_187165 | JGI IMG/M metagenome (GOLD analysis project Ga0209371, IMG submission 187165) | Agave microbial communities from Guanajuato, Mexico - At.Am.rz (SPAdes) (version 2) | ecosystem: Host-associated > Plants > Roots > Rhizosphere | place: Guanajato, Mexico | collected 2012-06-07
CAGCTTGGTCACGTTGCCCGCGCCAATCTCACCGGTGTGAACCACCGAGCCTGCCATCGCTTTCATAATATCGTAGCACTTATCGAACAGCTCTTTGTCGCCGCCGACCATCACCGAAAGCGTGCCGTCGATGGCTTTAGGTTCGCCGCCGCTGACCGGCGCATCCAGCAGCGCGACGCTTTTTTTCGCCAGCGCTTCATGAATTTCACGGCTCGCCAGCGGCGCGATGGAGCTCATATCGATCACGATAGTGCCCGCCTTCGCGCCTTCGATTACGCCACCTTCGCCCAGCAGCACTTCTTTCACGTGCGGCGAGTTGGGCAGCATGGTGATAATCACGTCGCTCTGCTCCGCCACCGCTTTTGCCGAATCGCCGGACGTCGCGCCCAGCGCAACCAGCTCCGCCACGCTTTCCGCATTGTGATCGCGCACCACCAGCGAGTAGCCGGCCTTAATTAAGTTTTTGCTCATGGGCTTGCCCATGATACCCAGACCTATAAATCCGATTTTCATCTTTGTCTCCTGAACAGTGGGTTATTTTTTAAAGCGATCGCACAGGGCCTGCGTGGCGCCACGGAATACGCCTAAATCGCTGCCTACCGCAACAAAACCGGCGCCCCATTCCAGATAGCGGCGGGCATCGGCCTCCACCGGGGCCAGAATGCCGCTCGGCTTGCCGGCCGCTTTGGCGCGCTCAAAGATATATTTGATCACCTTCAGCACTTCCGGATGGGCGGGCTGCCCCAGGTAGCCCAGCGCGGCCGAGAGATCGCCCGGCCCGACGAAAATGCCGTCCACGCCTTCTACCGCCGCGATAGCGTCAATGTTATCCACGCCCTGCTGCGTTTCGATCTGCACCAGCACGGTGATGTTGTCGTTGATGATGGTGTTGTACTGCGGCACGGTGCCGTACATATTGCTGCGGTGCGAAACCGATACGCCGCGAATGCCCATCGGCGGATAGCGGGTGGAGGCCACCGCGCGCACCGCTTCCTCTTCCGTTTCGACAAACGGGATCAGGAAGTTGGAAAAACCGATATCCAGCAGGCGCTTGATGATGACCGGCTCGTTGGTCGGCGGCCGCACCACCGGCGCGCTGACGCTGCCCTTCAGCGCCATCAGCTGCGGAATAAAAGTGGTGATGTCGTTCGGCGCATGTTCGCCATCCAGCACCAGCCAGTCGAAGCCTGCCAGTCCTAACACTTCCGTGGTCAGCGGGTTAGCCAGCGCGCACCAGCTGCCGATTAAGGTTTCGCCTGCCAGCAGGCGCTGACGAAAGCTGTTCGGCGTATTTACGTAGCTCATCGGTTTCTCCAGAAATTGGGTTAGCGCACCAGGCATGGGCGTTTGTTATCAAACGTCCAGTCCGGCACCAGGAATTGCATAGCCTGCGCGTCGTCGCGCGCGCCCAGACCGTGTTTCAGGTAAAGCTCGTGCGCTTTCATAACGCGATCCATATCCAGCTCTACGCCCAGGCCCGGCCTGTCCGGCACCTGTACCATGCCGCCCTTGATTTGCAAAGGCTGCTGCGTCAGGCGCTGGTTGCCTTCCTGCCAGATCCAGTGGGTATCGATAGCGGTGATTTTGCCGGGTGCCGCCGCCGCAACGTGGGTAAACATCGCCAGCGAAACGTCAAAATGGTTATTGGAGTGGGAGCCCCAGGTCAGGCCGAAGTCATGACACATCTGCGCAACGCGTACGGAACCCTGCATCGTCCAGAAGTGCGGATCCGCCAGCGGAATGTCGACGGACTGCAAAGAGAGCGTGTGCCCCATCTGACGCCAGTCGGTGGCAATCATATTGGTGGCCGTTGGCATGCCCGTCGCGCGACGGAACTCGGCCATCACTTCGCGACCGGAATAGCCCTGCTCCGCGCCGCAAGGATCTTCGGCGTAGGCCAGCACGTCTTTCAGCTGCTTGCCCAGCTCGATCGCTTCGTTGAGCGACCAGGCGCCGTTAGGATCGAGCGTAATGCGCGCCTCGGGAAAACGCTTCGCCAGCGCGGTCACCGCTTCGGCCTCTTCGCTCCCGGCCAGCACGCCGCCTTTCAGTTTGAAATCGTTGAAGCCATATTTTTCATAGGCGGCTTCCGCCAGGCGCACCACGGTTTCAGGCGTCAGCGCCTCTTCATGACGCAGGCGATACCAGTCGCAGCTGTCGTCCGGCTGGCTCTGATAAGGCAGCGAGGTTTTTCGGCGATCGCCGACGTAAAAGAGATAGCCCAGCATTTCCACGCGATCGCGCTGCTGCCCATCGCCCAGCAGGGAGGCAACGTTGACACCAAGGTGCTGGCCCAGCAGGTCCAGCAGCGCCGCTTCGATGCCGGTCACCACGTGGATAGTGGTACGCAAATCGAAAGTCTGGTTGCCGCGCCCGCTCGCATCGCGATCGGCAAAGGTGTTGCGCACGTGGCTCAGCAGATTTTTATATTCGCCAATGCCGTGGCCGACCAGCAGCGCCGCCGCTTCTTCCAGCGTCTTGCGAATTTTTTCGCCGCCGGGAATTTCACCGACGCCCGTGTGGCCGGAATTATCTTTAATGATAACGATATTACGGGTAAAGAATGGCGCGTGGGCGCCGCTGAGGTTCAGCAACATGCTGTCGTGACCGGCGACCGGGATGACCTGCATTTCTGTGATCAGTGGAGTAGCCTGACTCATAACGTATTCCTTCTGTAAGGTTCAGCGCCCAAAGGCCGGGCGTTTGCGATCGAATGTCCAGCCGGGGATCAGGTATTGCATGGCGGCGGCATCATTGCGCGCGCCGCCGGGCAGCGTTTTATAAAGCGCGTGGGCTTTTTCAATTTGCGCCCAGTCCAGCTCAATGCCCAGCCCCGGCGCGTCCGGCACGGCGATCTTGCCGTTGCGGATCTGCAAAGGTTCTTTGGTCAGGCGCTGATCGCCTTCCTGCCAGATCCAGTGGGTATCAATGGCCGTCGGCTTGCCCGGCGCGGCGATCTTGCCGTTGCGGATCTGCAAAGGTTCTTTGGTCAGGCGCTGATCGCCTTCCTGCCAGATCCAGTGGGTATCAATGGCCGTCGGCTTGCCCGGCGCGGCGGCGCCCACGTGCGTAAACATCGCCAGCGAAATATCGAAGTGGTTATTGGAATGGCAGCCCCAGGTCAGCCCCCAGTCGTCGCACAGCTGGGCGACACGCACCGCACCGCTCAGCGTCCAGAAGTGCGGATCGGCCAGCGGAATATCGACGGCGTTCAGCATTACGGCATGGTTCATTTCCCGCCAGTTAGTGGCGATCATATTGGTGGCAACCGGCAGGCCGGTCGCGCGGCGGAATTCCGCCATTACCTCACGGCCCGAAAAGCCCTGCTCCGCGCCGCACGGATCTTCCGCATAGGTCAGAATGCCCTGCATGTCTTTACACAGCGCGATAGCTTCATCAAGCAGCCAGGCACCGTTGGGATCGACGGTGATGCGCGCTTCGGGAAAACGTTTTTTCATCGCTTTCACCGCGTCGATCTCCTGCTCGCCCGGCAGCACGCCGCCTTTGAGCTTGAAATCCTTGAAGCCATATTTATCCTGCGCGGCTTCCGCCAGCCGCACCACGGCCTCGCTGTCCATCGCCTTCTGATGACGCAGGCGATACCAGTCGTGCGGGGCGTTCTCGCCGTTCAGGTAAGGAAGATCGGTTTTTTCCCGGTCGCCGATATAGAACAGATACCCCAGCACCGTCACTTCATCACGCTGTTTGCCCGGCCCCAGCAGTTCCGCGACCGGTACGTTCAGGCACTGTCCCAGCAGATCCAGCAGCGCCGCTTCCAGCGCGGCCACCGCGTTGACGCGCAGTTCAAACGTCCACGCGCCTTTGCCGAAGTTATCAAAATCCGCCGACTGGTTGCCCCGATGCACCTCCTGCACCAGCCGGTTCATCCTGGCGACTTCCCGCCCTTTGACCTGGGGGACGGCATCCAGCAGCGTCTGGTAAATCGTCTCGCCGCCCGGCGCTTCTCCCACGCCGGTGTGTCCGGCGCTGTCGGTCAGCACCACGATATTGCGGGTAAAGTAAGCGCCGTGCGCGCCGCCGATATTCAGCAACATGCTGTCGTATCCCGCTACCGGGATCACTTTCATATCGGTGATCGTCGGGCTGCTTTGCGTCGTCATAACTCGTCCTTACAAAGGTTTCAGTTCAATACGCTTGATATCGCGTACCAGCACCAGGTAGCTCATTACCGCGACAAACGCATGAATACAAACGTAAATCAGCGCGCCGTTATAGGAGCCGGTCGTGGCGATGATGTAACCGATCACCACCGGCGTGACGATGCCGGAAATGTTGCCGAACATATTGAACAGCCCGCCGCTAAGCCCGCTGATCTCTTTCGGCGCGGTATCCGCCATCACCGCCCAGCCCAGCGCGCCAATCCCTTTGCCGAAGAAAGCCAGCGCCATAAAGAACACCACCACCCATTCCGTATCGACGTAGTTACAGACCACCATGGTGATAGAAAGCAGCATGCCGAGAACGATTGGGGTTTTACGGGCGATATTCAGCGAGCCGGTTTTACGCATCAGCCAGTCGGAAATAATGCCGCCCAGCACGCCGCCCAGGAAACCGCAGATGGCCGGAATCGACGCCACCATGCCGGCCTTCAGAATGGACATGCCGCGCGCCTGCACCAGATAAACCGGGAACCAGGTGATAAAGAAGTAGGTTAAGGCGTTAATGCAGTACTGACCCAGGTAGATACCTATCATCATTCTTGAGGTAATCAGCTGCTTTATCTGCGCTTTTTTCTCCGCCCAGCTGACCTTACGCTCGGCTTTTTTCATATCCATATTAATCAGCGCGCCGCCCTGCTCCATATATTCCAGCTCGGCTTTATTGACGCCCGGATGGTCGTTCGGATCGTGGATCACTTTGAGCCAGATAAAGCTGATGATGATGCCCAGCCCGCCCATAAACCAGAACACGTGCGCCCAGCCGACTTCGGAGGTAAGCCAGCCCATGATCGGCGCGAAGATCACCGTGGCGAAGTACTGCGCCGAGTTAAAAATAGCGACGGCGGTGCCGCGCTCCTGCGCGGGGAACCAGGCGGCGACGATGCGGCTGTTGCCGGGAAAAGAAGGCGCTTCCGCCAGGCCGACCATAAACCTGAGCATAAACAGCGTGACGATAATGCTGAAGCCGCTGAGCAGATCGACAAAGCCCTGCAACAGCGTGAACAGCGACCACAGGAAGATGCTCCAGAAATAGACGCGCTTTGAGCCGAACCGGTCCAGCAGCCAGCCGCCGGGGATCTGCCCTATTACGTAAGCCCATGAGAAAGCGGAGAAGATATAGCCCAGCCCGACCGGATCCAGCCCGATGTCTTTCGACATTGCCGAACCGGCGATAGCGATAGTGGCGCGGTCGCCATAATTAAATGAGGTGACGATAAATAGCATCACCACTATCCAGTAGCGAGCATTAGTTCTTTTTTGCACGGTGCTCGCAGCACTGCTGATTGAATCCATGATGCACTCCTGAAATATAGCGGTCAGGCAAACTCACTCTGGACTGCATACACATCGCGTTGGGTATCAGAATGATGTCAGGTTAAACACAGCGATTAAGTGGCAGAATAATCACAACGTTCAAAGCTCTCGTCCCGTTTGTTAAAAAGTATAGGGAGGCCACTCAGGTAAAGCACCGGTAAAAAGCACTATTAAAACGGGAAAAACCCAGAGATGTTCTTGCATATGCCCAATTCGTTGCGGAGTGGCTCACGGAAACAGCGGGTTCTGCGGGCGCGGTCACGTTCCCTTTTTCTTTGTGAGCCTCCTCACTGTCGCCTGTACTCTTGCCTGAAAATACGCTGATTGTTACCGCGCCATGTCGGACATTTGCATAATGTTTTCGGCCTGAAGCCTCTCTATACTGTCCAACAGCAGAATAATTCCACCCGAAAACGCTTCTCACCCACCTTTAAAATAAAGAACGTGCCGATTCATTTATCTCAGGACTTGTCGAGCAATGAACATTTCCAGAAACGATCTTCCCCTTTATATAAAGGTGCATGAAAACGATAACGTCGCCATTGTTGTAAATAATAATGGATTAAAGGCTGGTACGACTTTTTCATGCGGACTGGTACTAAAAGAACATATTCCCCAGGGACATAAAGTTGCATTAAACGATATTGCGCAAGGCGGCGATATTATTCGCTATGGCGAAGTGATTGGTTATGCGGTGCGCGATATTCCTCGCGGCGGCTGGATTGACGAGTCGCTGGTGGTGTTGCCGGAAGCGCCGGATCTCGCCAGCCTGCCGCTGGCCAACAATGTGCCGCCCGCCCTGCCGCCGCTTGAAGGCTACACCTTTGAAGGCTATCGCAACGCCGACGGCAGCGTGGGCACGCGCAACCTGCTGGGGATTACTACCAGCGTGCACTGCGTGGCGGGCGTGGTCGATTACGTGGTGCAGATTATTGAGCGTGAATTGCTGCCAAAATATCCTAACGTCGATGGCGTGGTGGCGCTGAATCACCTTTACGGCTGCGGCGTGGCGATCAACGCGCCGGCCGCCGTGGTGCCGATCCGTACCATTCACAACCTGGCGCTGAACGCCAACTTCGGCGGCGAAGTAATGATTGTCGGCCTGGGCTGTGAGAAACTTCAACCCGAGCGCCTGCTGGAAGGCACGCCCGACGTACAGGCGATTTCGCTGGATGATAATGACGTGGTGCGCCTACAGGATGAGAAGCATGTTGGCTTTGAATCTATGGTTGCCGATATTTTGCAGGTTGCCGAACGCCATCTGCAACGCCTGAACCAGCGCCAGCGTGAAACGGTACCGGCAGCGGAACTGATCGTCGGTATGCAGTGCGGCGGCAGCGATGCCTTTTCCGGCGTAACCGCCAACCCGGCGGTAGGTTTCGCTTCCGATCTGCTGGTGCGCTGCGGCGCGACGGTGATGTTCTCCGAGGTGACCGAAGTGCGCGATGCGGTGCATCTGCTGACGCCGCGCGTGGCGACACAAGAAGTCGGCCAGCGGCTGCTGGAAGAGATGGCCTGGTACGATGACTATCTGAATATGGGCAAAACCGATCGCAGCGCTAACCCTTCGCCCGGCAACAAGAAAGGCGGGCTGGCGAACGTGGTGGAAAAGGCGCTGGGTTCTATCGCCAAATCGGGCCGCAGCGCTATCGTTGAGGTGCTGTCGCCAGGCCAGCGCCCCACCAAACGCGGCCTGATCTATGCCGCCACACCCGCCAGTGATTTTGTCTGCGGCACGCAGCAAATGGCTTCCGGCATTACTTTGCAGGTGTTTACTACAGGACGCGGCACGCCTTACGGCCTGGCGGCTATTCCCGTAATCAAAATGGCGACGCGCAACGCGCTGGCGGAAAGATGGCATGACTTAATGGATATCAATGCGGGGACGATTGCGACGGGCGAGGAAACCATAGAACAGGTAGGCTGGCGGCTGTTTGAGCTGATCCTGGATATCGCCAGCGGCCGGAAACAAACCTGGTCCGACCGCTGGGGGATCCGTAACTCGCTGGCGGTATTCAATCCGGCACCGGTTACCTGATGCTGCGGGCCTTCCCTTTAAGGCGAAGGCCCGGCTATTAATCCAGCTGCTTCAGCCAGGCTTCAACCCACGGCGAAGAAAGCGTTTCAGGCTCCGGATAGTCGTTAGCATCGATCAGCAGTACATCGCCGACCCGCTTCGCCGAGTGCTCCTGCAACAGCGCATCGAACTTTTTCCCCGCGCCGCAGAAATCATCGTAGTTGCTGTCGCCCAGCGCAATCACGCCGTAGCGCAGAGTGGGCTGATGGCCCAGCTTGTCTTTGATAGCATAAAACAGCGGCGTGATGCTGTCCGGCAGATCGCCCTGAGCCGTGGTCGAGGTGATCACCAATGCCACGCCGTCGGCGTAACGCTGCCACTGTTCAAGCGTGGGATCTTCAAAAATTTCCACCTGATGACCGGCATCCGTCAATAAAGGCTCCGCCTCTTCCGCCACCAGCAGCGCGTTACCGTAAACCGTCCCTACAAAAATGCCTATTTGCGCCATGCTTATCTCCTCGTTGCCTGGTCTGAACCGCTATCCTGCAGGCAAGATGCCGCAAACTCAACCCTGGGAAGATTGGGGAGAGCGTCTTCCCAGCCAAACTGCGCCATCATTCCCTGCCAGACCGAGTCCAGACCCGCGCGCAGCAGCAAAGGCTCGCCCGTTACCGGATGCGTCAGCCGCAGTTCGCTGGCGTGCAGCATCAGCCGCGTCATGCCGAAGTGCTGTGCCGCGCTGCGATTCTGCCGCAGATCGCCGTGCGCGCTGTCGCCGATAATCGGATGGCGCAGATGGGTCATATGCCGACGCAGCTGGTGCTTGCGGCCCGTCTGTGGCTTCAGCTCCATCAGCGTATAGCGCGAGGTATCGTACCGGCTGACTGGCACCGGCAGCTCCGCTTTATCCAGCGCGCGCCAGTGGGTCACGGCAGGCTGCGGTTCCTTATTCTGCTCGCTGAACTTGTCAGCGATCTTATCCAGCTCTTCAGTTAATGCGTAATCCAGCGTTTCTTCGCCATCCAGCCAGCCTCTGACCACGGCATGATAGGTTTTTTGCAGCTGGTGCTGCTCAAACTGCTGCGAAAGCAGGCGGGCGACCTCGCTGGATAAGCCCATCAACAGCACGCCCGACGTGGGGCGATCGAGCCGATGAACGGTAAATACGTGCTGGCCTATCTGATCGCGCACGGTTTGCATCACGAAAACGCTTTCATGCCTGTCGAGCCAGCTGCGGTGCACCAGCCAGCCTGAGGGTTTATTCACCGCGACCAGCCACTCGTCCTGATAAAGGATCTCCAACATCAGGCGTCGTGCTCGAACAGTTGATCAAGCTGGTTCAGCATGTGCAGCAGATTGGCGCGGCCCGGAATAGCACCTTCCAGCGCCACTTCATAATAAGGGGCGATAGCCAGCTTTACCGGCAAAGCAGACTGCGCATCCAGCAGCGCCTGCATACGCGGCAGGAAAACCCACTGTAGCCACTGGATCGGCATCATGGTATCTACGCAAAAAGGCTCGGTGCTTTCAAACGCCTCGGCGTTTGGCGCGCAGTTTTGCCACAGCCCGGCGTCATGTAAGGCCTGCTCAATAGCCTGCAGGCGATTGCGGATTTCAAGTTCCCGGCTCATCTAAGCTCTCCTGGTCAGTTTTAAAGGGTCGCAAGCATAGCATTACCGCCGACAACGGGATAAGTATGGACGAAAAAAAGGGAGCACTGTAAAAACAGTGCTCCCGGTTCGTTCGCAGCAATCCAGCTACTTTTAGTGCTCCCTGCTCATCCCTGATAACTTTGTCCTGCAGTTTTCCCTACACTTTCACCGTCAATGGCGATGTCCCTGAGCATCCTGGCTTACCGCTCTCCGGCAGTACGTTTCTCCTTCCCGGAGGTGTCCCTTTTTCTCACTCCTGAGATATCTTGCGCAGATCTGAAGTCCTTAACAGGTGCTTTCAGTCTACCGACCGGCTTGTTCCTTAAGCCACCATCCCTTGCGACAGGATCAAGTTTGCCTTAATGAACCTGACAAACAATAGGCTGAAAACTTTTTTTTGACCCCGGCAGGTTTTTTTACGAAAAGCGTTATAACAACTTTATGATTTGCTTTGCTTTTACCGGAGAAAACGCCTTTTTTTCTTAAGATATAAAAGCGATCTCTTACAGACTCTGTAAGAGATCTCTCACAAGATAAATGACGCTTTACCTTAAGGGATCAATAATCGGTAAAGAAACAAGGAATTGCTCCAGGTTCGCGGCCAGTACCGTCTGCTTTTTAGTACCCAGCTTTTCCAGAATCACTTCCCCGCTCAAATTACATACGGAAATGATTTCCAGCTCGGATGGTGTGGTAGCAATAAAAAACGTAGGCGAATGTTTAAGACGGCGCTTCATAACCAGATGGCCGATCAAGTTTTCCTGCATACGCTCGAAATCGTCTTCGCTCCATATTTGCAGCAGCGTGCAGGGCTGGCCGTTGACCAGCGTCTTCATATCGCCTGCAAACTGCGAGGTGTACCAGGCAACGACGGCAGGCTGAATTTGTAAATCGAGCGCGCGCTCTACGTTTTCCAGGTTTTTGGCGAGGGTAAAGGGCTGCGGTAGCCACCAGACCTCATCGCCAACGGTTTGCTGCACGCAGGGCGAGGGAACGCCATACAGCTCGCTGCTGGCGGGCGGATGACCGCATTCGCTGACCCACCGGTCGCAATAGTTGCGGGTAAAATCAGCCAGGGCGCGGGAGGTTTCATCAATCATTCTTTTTTCACTCTCTGGTGCCTGAGTTACACTAAGGCTATACGTTTTTAGTTGCGTCGCCCGGGCCTTCCCGGCCGCAGACGATTGACCACTTCACCTGTCATATCAGGCTATAAGGTAATGCAATGTCTTCAGATACACATCAGGCGCTGAGCGGCCTGACGTTAGGAAAACCTACAGAGTACCACGACCAGTATCAGCCTTCTTTGCTCCAGGCGGTGCCAAGAAGCATGAACCGTGAGCCGCTGGGGCTTTATCCTGACAGTTTGCCCTTCCACGGCGCCGATATCTGGACGCTGTACGAACTCTCCTGGCTGAATGCCAAAGGCCTGCCGCAGGTGGCGATTGGCGAAGTCAGCCTGGATGCCCACAGCGTTAACCTGATCGAGTCCAAGAGCTTTAAGCTCTATCTTAACAGCTTTAATCAGACCCGCTTTGGTGACTGGGGCGAAGTCCGGGCGACGCTGGAGCGCGACCTCAGCGCCTGCGCGCAGGGCGAGGTCAGCGTTGCGCTGTTCCGGCTGCGGGAAATTGAAGGCCAGCCGATAGGCCACTTCAGCGGCCACTGCATTGACGAGCAGGATATTAAGATCGACAGCTATACCTTCAGCACCGACTATCTCCAGCAGGCCACGCAGCCGGAAGTAGTGGAAGAAAAACTGGTGAGCCATCTGCTGAAGTCCAACTGTCTGATCACCAACCAGCCGGACTGGGGTTCAGTGCAAATCAGCTATCGCGGCCCGCGTATCCAGCGTGAGGCGCTGCTGCGTTACCTGGTGTCGTTCCGGCACCATAACGAATTTCATGAGCAGTGCGTTGAGCGCATTTTCAATGATATCTTGCGCTTCTGCCAGCCGGAAAGCCTGAGCGTTTATGCCCGCTATACCCGTCGCGGCGGCCTGGATATCAATCCCTGGCGCAGCAACGGCGCATTTAAACCCGGCCTGTCCAGGCTGGTACGCCAGTAGCACTTTGCGTACCGTCGCGCATAAACGCACGATAACGTTGTTAACTGTTTGAGAAGAAGGCTAATCTGAAGCGGGCATCGGGTGCCCGGGAACATTTTTTCGCCGTCACGCTCGCCGTTTATCCGGCGGGCTTTTGATGGGGAGCGACCACCGCCCGGACGGGTGTAAAGGAGTTAATTTGATCACACATATCAGCCCATTAGGCTCCATGGATCTGTTGTCTCAACTGGAAGTCGATATGCTGAAGCGCACCGCCAGCAGCGACCTTTACCAACTCTTCCGCAACTGTTCCCTTGCCGTACTTAACTCCGGCAGCCAGACGGACAGCAGCCATGAACTGCTGTCGCGTTTTGAAAACTTTGACATCAACGTGCTGCGGCGCGAGCGCGGCGTCAAGCTGGAGCTGATTAATCCGCCGGAGGAAGCCTTTGTCGACGGTCGCATCATTCGCTCGCTACAGGCCAACCTGTTTGCCGTGCTGCGCGACATTCTGTTTGTAAATGGTCAGTTTGACAGCGGCTTTCAGCAGCAGGACGTGGATGACTCGGTGCGCATCACCAACCTGGTGTTTTCGCTGCTGCGTAACGCCAGGGCGCTGCACGTCGGCGAGCTGCCGAATACCGTGGTTTGCTGGGGCGGCCACTCGATCAACGCCGTGGAATATCAGTACTGTCGCAACGTCGGTTCGCAGCTGGGCCTGCGCGAGCTGAATATCTGTACCGGCTGCGGGCCGGGCGTTATGGAAGCGCCGATGAAAGGCGCCGCCGTGGGCCACGCGCAGCAGCGTTACAAAGAGAGCCGTTTTATCGGCCTGACCGAACCGTCGATCATTGCCGCCGAGCCGCCGAATCCGCTGGTCAACGAA
>Ga0209371_1002034_pt1 | contig 12089 bp, 10 predicted proteins | sample AgamicAtAmrz_FD_187165 | JGI IMG/M metagenome (GOLD analysis project Ga0209371, IMG submission 187165) | Agave microbial communities from Guanajuato, Mexico - At.Am.rz (SPAdes) (version 2) | ecosystem: Host-associated > Plants > Roots > Rhizosphere | place: Guanajato, Mexico | collected 2012-06-07
GTGATTTATCGAGGCCAAGATCTGCGGCGCCTAAAGAAGACGCTGGAAGAAAATGGATTTGATGTTGCGCCATTGGATTTAAGGCTAGGCGACGACGACGAAGATCGCTTGTTCGATTATCCGCCGTACGGAATGCATAATCGCGATCACATCAAACTCTATATGCAAGGGTTTGTTGCCACATCCGTTCTTCTTATTATCACAAAACTGTAAACCCTACGGAATAGCGGCGGCGTCATCTCTATTGGTCAATGGAGACCATAAAATGCGAAACCGCATCTATAGATATATCTTATACGTAATTGCATTTCTGCTGATTGCCACCGCAGCGCACACCGACAATGTGCAGACAGCAACGAATACCGCCGCTCTGTCGACGATGAGTGTGTCGGGTGGGCCTCCCGCTGTCATGCGTCTCGGCTATGCAGCGGCAGGTGATGCTCCGCCCCTTCTTTACATAGCATCATCTTCACCCTGCTCGATGAATTCCGGTTCCGGCGATGGTGGTGCGCAAGTACCGAGTGCCGATGGGAAATGCTGGGTCGCTACATTTCCGGCAGAAGGCGCAGATATTCGAGAATGGGGGGCGAAGGCCGACGGATCTACCCTTGCTACATCCGCATTCAACGCCGCATTTGCTGCCGGAAATATCTGTGTCCTCGTACCGCCCTCGACAAACGGATTTTATGTGGATGCTCTGACGATCCCCCAGGGCAGATGCTTACGAGGCTCCGCTACCGCGCCTGGAAATTATAACGCGGGATATGCCGGCACGTCATGGATAAAATGCGTAGCTGTTGCTAACTCGACTTGCGTCCTGTCGGCTGCTTCCGATGGCTCTCATAGCCCCGGAATAATTGAGCGGATCACGATCGTCGGTTCGCCATCGGTGCCGAATTCCGGTGCGGTCGGTTATCAGATGACGGACGGCTACAACATAACCATCAGAGATCTTAGTGTCTTTAACTTCGATACCTGCACGAAATGGGGTCCGACCATTGCTGGCATTGCGGCGCATGTCTACAACCTAAACCAAGGCCGATGCCGGACGCATTATTCGGTCGTTGACGGTTTTCCCGAGGTCTATGTTTATGGCGGCCGCTGGGGGATGAATAATGCTGGGGATTTTACGAACTCTGACGATTTTGTTCTGTTCACGCGGACGACGGTTGTCGGTGCTGGTGGCGGCCCAAATACGGTCATTCTAGACGGCATTCAGTTCAATCCGGGCGTGGGTGGCGTCGGCTGCGCCTTCAAATGGGGCGGATATACAGGCTCCGGCGGCGCGCAACAAGTTTTCAAGATCACGAACTCGCATGTCGAATATCACACCTACACGGGATCGAACGCGAAGGGCTTTTTCTGCTCCGATAATACAGTTCCCACCATTCGTGCGCTTTGGATTGACAATGTCGATGGTGATAACGGCTTGACCGGGGGACTCTTCAATTTCAACTCAGCGACCGCATTGCAAGAATTCCATATGAAGGACACCACATGGAACTGCAGCGGGACAAGCATCGATTTCTCTGCATCGACCAGTTATGGTGAGGCAAATTTCTTCACGCATAACACTTGGTGCGGAACGGTCTCGTGGGCCGGAGGATCGAGCACATCGCTTTTCCTCAATCAAAACACGGACATCGGCAAACTCACGCTGAGTGGGACGTGGGGCAATCTGGTCAACTCCGACAACATGGTAGGCGGACTAGCAGACACTGCGACGGGGAACATCAGTGCATCCGGTTTTGGGCAAATTGCCTGGACTCCCGTCGTGAAGTTTGGCGGAAGCGGCGGCAGTAGCACGGGCTGGACCTATACATCGAGCGGATTTGCGGCGAGGTTGCCAAACGGCGGCTTCAAGTTGCATGGCGAGATCACCTTCTCAGCAAAAGCAGGAGGCTCGGCGACGGGGAGCTTCAATGTGTCCGGCTCCCCATACCTGTGCAGCACCTCCGGCGCAGGAGATCCAGGTGGCGGCACGCCGATGGTCCTGCTCAACATGTCTGGGCTGGTGACCAGTGTACAGGCGCAGATGCTCTCGGACTCGACCGTCGTCTTGACCCAGTATGCAAGCGTTGGTCAAGTTGTCCTAACTGATGCCAATTTCACTGCGAGTTCCCAAATTCAGTTCGACGTTGAGTGCAATAAAGCTCAATAGTCTGTGTGAATGCTGCCGGTCTCTGGCATTACCATTGTATTTTTGATTTGAGGTGAGCTTGTCTGGCGGCAACTTGATGTACTCGTCGCCAAGGCGGTTATGCGAAGATGCATGAAGATCAATTCGCTGTGGCAGGTCGCGCTGATCGTCTGCTTGCCCCGCCGAATGGTTGAGCGTCATCGCGGCTCTTGTGAAAAGGCCCACGCGAGGCGGGCCTCGAAACGCCGTACCAAGACTTGGATCAGAAAAACGCCGGATTGCGCCATACCTGGTCACCATCCGCAACAAGCATTGGATCTCCGTGCGGATCGTCCCTCGTCTTTGCGGCAACGATGCCTTCGCAAACCCAGCCATGCTTGGGAAACAAGCTGATGAGGCGCCGGTCCAAGTCAGCGGAATGCGTGCCAATGAATACGCGCTTCACCTGCTTCGTCACCACATCGATATGGTGTTCAAAGAGGTCGCCCTCGGCACCTTGAATATCGCAATGGATGAGATCAATGGTCCCTTTGCCGTTCAGGATCGTTGCGAGACTATAACATGTAACCTCTTCAATTTCCGCGACAAGGCCGCCATGGTGCCTCACGAATGTCCCGAACGCATCGCCATCATTGCCCTCGCCAGAAAAAGCAGCGGCGGCGCCATAGACATGCCCGGCCTGCGCTGCCCTAGGGAACCTGGCTATCCCGTCCTCAACGCCGATGACCCCATGGATAACGTCGGCATCGCTATCGGGGATGGAGTTTTCACGAAACGAATGGTGAATATAATCGATATGACCGCGATCCCCTTCGATCGGGATCACGTGAGCGCTTAAGCCTTTCTGTTTGGCGGCCGCATAGCCGATTGCCGACCAAGGTGCCCATCCGGCGCCGAGCTCGATCATGCTGAATCGCTCCCGAGCGTCGAGAACTGAACGCAATACCGCGATCCATTCCAAGGCGGCCCCATGAAAATTACCGGGAAACGGAAATGATTCAACCAGTCCCGAATGGCTTGCAAGACCGACATGGTTCACGTTGGAAACGCAACCGAGAAAGTTGGTCACAAAGCCTGCTCGGCCCGGACCCTCATACTTTCTGAATTGCCGAAATACATCCATTGCCTCTCTTCTGGAGGAACCATATGTGTGAATGTATCCATGTATGGTCTTAAATTCATCAGAACCACTGATTTGCCGTATAAGATCTTCATATGAAATTGAGTTCTTCTCCAGCAAATCGAGATAAGAACTCATGCCGTTCTTGTCAGGATCTCTTCCTAGAAGGCCTCTATATGCCGCGATGATGACGTCCTTTGCATTGCTTGTTTTCGATTGCTCTTCGATCACAATGTGCTCCATTTCCGTTTCTATGTGATAGTGAACTTCAATAAATGCATGGGTTGCAAAAGCGATGCGGCACGCCTAACTGCGATTAGACAACCCTCTCAGAGGCACTAATATCGAGGTCGGCATATTCGGGTTCGATCATAGCTCCGGCAAAGTCAGCCGCTTTCGTGATCCCTGATGGCGGTGACCATGAGCCAGCCCAGCAGATAGCAAAGGCTCAAGGACAGGAAAACGACTGTAACGTTCTTGAGCGCATAAGGCATCTCTGCCTCGTCGGGCATCTGCGGTGGAACGACGACCTCAAGATAAAGCTGTTGGCGGCGGGCATCGGCTCGGGCCGCTTCGAGTGAGTCAAGAGCGGAAACGAGCGCCTTGTTGGAAAACTCCCGCATCAGGACGAGACTTTCGTAATCCGCAATTCTGGGCGCGATGGATTTATCCGATCCGACCATCTTGGCTCGTTCGTTCTCGATCTGCTGCTCCAGTGCAGCGATCTGGCTCGTCAGAAACGGAATGGAACTGCTATCCGGCGCAGTCTTGCGCGTTTCCGCAAGCCGCGCCCGGCTGTTGGCGAGAGTGGACGTCAGATTGCTGATGAGGTCGATCATCGACATGGAGCTGGCATTCGGATCGACCATCAGCTCCTTGTTTCTGAAGTTCGTTATGTTTCTCTGTGCGTCGATGACCCGCTGCTGCGCCTGCTGCACCTCGCCATCGGCAAAGCGAACCGCATCGCCGCGGGCGCGGTTGTTGAGCCGGTCAAGCAGATCGCCGCCGAGTGCCAGCAATGAGGCGTTCATGTCCGCGGCATCCTGCGCGTGAAAGGCTGTCGTCCGCAGGACGGTGATGCCTGTGGTGTCGTTGTGAATGACGGAGACACGGTCCGAATAGTAATTATAGAGCTGTTCCTCGCTGTTGTTTTCCCAGAAGCGCGGAAAGCGCGTCAGCCAGTCCGCCTGCGGACTGCCGAAAATGGCGCGTACGGGAAGCCGTTCGGCAAGTTCCTTCAGTGCCTGGCGGGAGCGGATATATTCCTGCACGGAAAAAGTATCGTCCTGCGAGCGCGTTATCCCGCTGTTCTGCAGCAGGGAGCCGAAGACATTCGAGGATGGCGGCGCGGCCATGCGGACGACGAAAGAGGATTCGGACACATAGATCGGAGCGGCGATGAATGCGTAATAGGCGCTGACTGCCAGGGTAGGGGCAATAACCGCTAGCAGATAAACGCTTAGACGACCGAAACGCTTGCGACGCTTTCGGGCTTTTGCAGGCCCGGCAATCGAAGTTGCGATGATGTGGCGGAAAGGCTGCCGGCGCTGATCTGCATCGACTTTCTTGTTTTGGGTCTCGGAGTTGATCAGAGCCATGATCATGCCCTTTCTGGTGATCGTCTGTCGTTGCAGATCTGCGAGCGGACGCCATGGACGCTAATTGTCCAAGCCCGGCGCAATGAAGATTGAGCGGTTGCCCTTCGCCGGTATCGTTGACCGACCGTCTGATGGAGATGGAATAGCGACCAGGAGGGCTTCGGGTGCATCAGGTATCGGCAAACGCGAGCAGGGGTCCCCAGTTCATCACCGGATTGAAGATTCAGGGGCGCGTCCTTGGTGCGCTGATCATGCGCGAGATGCTCATACGCTACGGGCGGGAAAACATCGGCTTCCTGTGGCTTGCGCTGGAACCGATGATCCTGACCACGGGTGTCATGATCATGTGGACGCTGCTCAATCACGAGGCGCACGGATTGACGGTGGCGGCTTTCGTTTTGAGCGGTTACATGCCGCTGACGCTCTGGCGCCACATAACCGGTCATGCGGTTTCTTGTCTGCGCCAGAATATGCCCTTGATGTATCATCGCCAGATCCGCCTGGCTGATGCCATAATCGCCCGTGCGCTTCTGGAGACTGCCGGCACGACCGCTGCTCTTATCCTCGTCTATACGGTTGCGCGTTTGGCAGGCATCATCCCACCCTATCAGAATCTCGGTCTGGTGCTGGCGGGCTGGTTGTTCATGGCTTGGCTCTCTTTCGCGGTGGCGCTCATCTTTGCCGCCGGTTCGGAACGGTTCGAGTTTGTTGAGAAGCTGGTGCCGCCATTTCAATATCTCACATTGCCGATCTGTGGCATGTTCTTCATGGTGGCCTGGCTGCCGAGCGGTGCCCAGAAGCTGGCGCTCTATGTCCCTCTCGTTCATTGCTTCGAGCTTTTTCGCGCCGGCGTCTTCGGCGATTCCGTGCAAACCTTCTATGACATTGATTACCTCGCAAAATGCTGCCTGTTTACGACGGCTGCGGGGCTCTTCCTGATCAACGTGGCACGCAATCACATCAAGTTCGAGTGACGCCGCGACGGGCGCGCTAACGTTTGGCATAGTTCGTCACCTGGCTCTGGAATTCCAACGAGCGTAACAGCGTTTCGCGCAACTCCCATCGGTTGGGCAGCGCATAGTGGCTGAGAAAGGTTTCGACGGATTCGGGCTCGCGACCGAGAATCCAGCGAAAGGCTGCGACGACATCATAGGAATCGATGGGGTCGCCAAAGTGGCTATGGGCGGGGCTGCTGATTTTTGCGAAGAGATAGGGCAGCGCACCAAGCAGAATATCGAGGCTGAACCGATGAAGGTTCGGGTTGGTCAATGCCGTCTTGGTGAAGGCGCCTATTAGGCCGGAATAGTTCGTGAGTGTGGAAACCGTATCGCTCGCACGCGGCAATCCTTCGGAGCCGCCATTCGCATGAAAGCGAACAGCGATCTCCTTCCAGACCTCCACGGAATAGTGCATCGGTGCGGGTCCGTAGAGTGCGGTGTCGTCGGAATAGAGGTCTGACGGCGGTGCAAATATCCTGCTGTTTTCAATACGCTCCCGGTAAAAGTCGATAAGCATGCGAGAAATCGGATATCGTATCTGCCAGCGGCAAAAGTCGGTCACATAGGTATTGCGGTCGATAAGCGTGCCTCGATAGTCGGCTGTGGGGGGCATATCGAGCAATATCACCTTTGTATCCGGCAGGTTCGCATTCAGGAACTCGCAGAATCTTTGCGCCCCCTCGATCACCCGCGTCCAGAAGTCGCGGCTACCGAATGGAATGATCTTGAAGATGTTGAAGGCTTCGCGCTGCAAATCGGGTCCCGCGTCCAAAAGTTCGTAGGGGGCGGTGAGTAACGTGCCCTCGTAGTCTAGGAGCGAGGTGCGCGTGGCGCGGCTGAAATCGATCACCAGTGTCATTGGCGCTGACGACCTCAACCGATCGCAGAAGCCTTTGTCGGCTTCGAACTGCAGCTTCTTTTGGATCGGTTCGGGCAACCCCTCTAGGGCGGTGATGGACACCGGCCTGTCGTTCATGAAGCTGGCGACGTTGATGCCGTAACAGAAAAAGACGATGCTGCTGTCCGCAAATACGTATCGGACAAACTCCTCGCTAGGGCACGAGCCATAATAGGCGATGCCACCCATATGATTGCCCCCTTTTGTTTAACAAGATCTTCATTCTCGATCCACGCTCAGGTGCTGAAGTCGCCGGTTGACGTCCTCGGCGCGATCTTCATGAACTGCAAATATGTTCGCTGCAGTGCCGGGCGGGAAGTTCGAGTTGAATTCTTCGGCTGTCGCCATTCGCATCAGCCGATGCTCGGACCTTCTCCAGATGTGGTAGCCGAAATCTGCGAGCTGGCGGTGGATCGCGCCTGGAGCGGTTTTGGAGACAATGGAGAGCATATCATGATTGATCTCCATCAATAGAGAAGGCTTACATGTGGCGATGGTTCTTTGCGCCCCCTTCAGGAACAAGCCTTCCGCTCCCTGTATGTCCACTTTCATGACATCAGGCCGCAGATTGCCGATAACACGATCCAGTGTTTCGACCTTGGTCTTGCGATCGACCTTGACTTCAGCGCGGGCAGTAACCAGTCGCGTGGCCCCCGCGTTGACTGTTTCCCCCGTGTCATTAAGCGGCAATTCTCCCGGAGCATCCGCAAGAGCGAGCTGGTGAACGCTGACTCGGTCTCCAAATCCGTTCTCCAGGATCGATCGGTTGAACAGCTCGCAGAGCTTCGGTAAAGGCTCAAAGGCGAGAACCGTTCCTCTAAATGGGGAGTGATGGGCTGCGACAGAGAGGGAATAGTACCCCACATTGCCGCCGACATCGATGAATTGCCCGTTATCGGGCACGATGGCTTTCACGAGTTCGATGTCGAACTTCTCATACTCACCGTTCATGATGCCGAAAGAAATATGATATTGGCGAAGGTCCAGATACAATTTGAAATTGTATTGAGTTTCGAAAAGGACGACGATCGATCTCGGCACGAAATTGTGAAACAGTAATTCGCTATGACGTTGGTGGAATTCGCTGGAAGTCAGAAAACGTCTGCGATGGACGTCCAGCGGCAGATCGGTAATTTGCAGGAGATGGTTGCCGATGACATTTCGCTCATCGTCGTTGATCGGACGGCCGAGAATGAATTTGTAGCAATTCTCGATGTCGTAAAAGCTTGTCACGTCGCCGCTCCCACGTCTTGCTGACGAACTTTGTTATTGTGTTGCGCCAGCACTGCCGCCTCTCACTGCAAAACCGCCGAGGTCGAGATCCTCTCGATACGTCGCGAAGCGCGTTGGGCAGCATGGCGTCGCGCCGAAAAATCGGCCTCGATCAACGCCTCCAAATCATCGAAATGCGTATCCCACCCGCTTGATGAGCCGGGCTTTATTCGGCGTTGCGGCGAGGCGGCGATCATGTCCAGCGCGGCTTTCCAGCTCAGCCCGTCCAGGGGGTCGAGAAAGATGGCGGGCTGTCCGGCGGCAGCTTCGCGATGGGCGCTGATGTTGGAGGCGATCACCGGCGTGCCGAGCGCGATAGCCTCGGCGACAGGCATGCCATAACCCTCCGTGAAGGAAGGCGCGAGAAGGGCGGCCGCGCCCGCCACCAGCCGCGCCAAGGCGGCATCCTCCAGCCCCGGCACTTCGATGACGAGACCGGGAAGGGCGGGGCACCGCTCCAGCATCGCCAGGATGTGGCTGTTTTCCCATCCCCTCTTGCCCACGATGACCAGCCGTGGCGCCTTCGGCCCGTCGCGCTCGGCCAGATATTGCCACAGGTGCAGCAACAGCATGTGGTTCTTGCGCGGTTCGATCGTTCCGAGCGTCACGAAATATGGCAGCTGTGGCCGCGGCATGTCCGATGATGGCGACAGGAAGCACTGTTCGACACCGGGAGGCAGCACGGCGATAGAGGGCAGCTTTCGATTGCTTTCCTGAGCAAAGGTGCGCAAGGCGCGCGCCGTTACCTGGGAGTTGCAAAGCACCAGCGATGCGTGTTTCAGCACCGTCTCCATTCTGCGGCGATGCCGCTCCGGCTCCTCCGGTCTGACGAATTCCGGATGCGATAGCGGAATGAGATCATGGACGTAGAAGACGCCGTTTCTGCCGGCTTCTCGAAGCCAGGAGAACGCCGATGTCCGTTCCAGCCGGCTGTGTGATACGTGGACAAAAGACGCCCTGTCCGGCAACGCCAGGCCATGAGCGAAATGATTGGCGACGGCATGCGCAATCTTGCGCAGCTTTTGCGTATGAGCCTCGCCTGCTTTCACTTCCGACGCCGCCTGCCACCTGATCTTGCCATCGATGGCGGCGAAAATCCGTTCAAGAAGGGTGGCCTGTGCGGGCGATATCTCCGTTGCTGCCCAACGGCTGTTGAGCATGGAGACCAACTTGTCCGCCCGCTCGGACGGAACGGTGACGGCGCTGTTATGACCGGTTTCGACAAACCACGACGGTGGCGGAAACGCACCGAGATCGGTCAAGGCAGTCCGTTTGCGGCGCTCGTTCAACCAGTTCGCATAATGAAGCTCATAGCGATCGATGCCGGTGGGCGTCGGGCAATGCGACCGCTCCATCAATCGCGAGATGTCCATAACGACCGGCTTCATCATTTTTTTCTCGCCTCGAGCATGTGGATGACCTGTGCCAGCCAGCGCCGCCGCGACGGATTGGGAGCGATGCCCTGGCGGGAACGATAGAGTTCGGCGACCACGTCTTCCGCCTCGCACGGAAGATTGGTGATGTTCGACCAATATCGCGGATAGAGGATGAGTGTGCCGGCGACGAGGGCGTCGAGCGTTAAAGCGCGCTTTCGCCGCAATGAAACGACCGAATCCCGTGTAAGGCCCCAGCCAGCATAGAAGGGGAGGCCATGACACCATACCGGCTTTTCTCGCAGCAGGGCTTCGAACCCGATCTGCGATGTTGCGACATGAACCTCGTCGACAACGCCGAGGAGATTATCCAGATCGACATTGCCGATGACGAGATCGGCGGCCTCCGCCGGTGGCAATGGGGGTGGATGACGGCCAGCTGCCTTCGCCAGAAGATCTGGGTGTTGCTTGTAGATGATGAATGCCGCCGGTCTTGCGCGCCGGACGGCTTTGAGCAGTTCGATATCGGATGAATGACTTGCCATGCCGAACCGCAGCGAAGCGTCGTTCGGCACCTGCCCGGCCACCAGAACGATGTCGCGGTTTTCGGCGAGAGCACGATAATCCGGCGCCGGCTGCGGCGGCAGATTGTATTTGGTGATGCCCATCGAGACGATGGCCTGCCGCAGGCGCTTTGCGCGCGCAAGAAGCGCATCGTCGAAATTCGCCCCGTTCAGGATCGTCTCCAGCCGGCTTGGAGCGGAGGCATCGAAATAGATGCCTTGGTCGTCGAAGCAGAGCGAAGATGGGGGTACCAGGGAGCTGCCGAGGCCGGAGGAACGAATGAAGCCATCTTCAACCCGAATGATCGGCACTCTCTTGCCCTGCTTCCACAGAATGGATTCATCGGGAGGAGCGGCGTTCCCCCAAAGGACGATGGTGTCGGCACCCTGGATCTCTAAGGCGCTCGGATTGGTAGCGAACTGCACCTGCGACTGGGGGCTGCTCAGATAGCGGCGCATGATCGCGCGTTTGTGGAGCGAAAAATTGACGCAAAGGTAACGGCCGGAGAGCGATCGGGCGCGCGTACGCCATTCCAGCAGCCGTTCGACTGCCTGCTCGGCCGTGATCGGGCTGCACGAGACGGGATCGACATAACGGGAATATTGAAAGAGCGCAGCAGCAGCAAACTCGTCTATGCTGACATGGCGTCCCCGACGCGAGCGCGCCATCGTTGCGACCGTGCCCACGGCGCGGTCCGCAGTCAGTCCCCAGCCGGCATAGGCGGGCATGCCGAAGGTAACGACGGGTATTTCCCGCAGAAGCGCTTCCAGCCCGAGTTGGCTTGATACGGTCCAGACCTCATCCACCATATCCAGCAGGGAATGTGTCGAGACAGGGCGATCCACAAGCTGTACGCCTGCCGTTCGGGCGAGGGGTTGAAGAAAGCCCCTGGCCTGGCCTGCGATGACGTCGGGATGGCATTTGACGATGATATCGGCATTTTCCACGGCAAGAGCCGTCGTCCACATTCTTGCGAAGGTCGCTGCATCGGCACCGGCGCTTTCCACAGCGTGATTTCCCATCACCTCGTCGACAAGCAGGATGCGCTTGCGACGGCTTCGGCGAAGCGAAATAGTCTCGTCCCGCAGCTGATTGTCTTGAGACAGTCGTTCGTGAATGATCCATCGCCGCAGGTCGCGGGCGCGCTGAATATCCGTGTCGGATGGCGCGTTTTGTAGCAGCGCCTCCAATCGGGAGGGCTGGCGGGCAGAAGAATGGATGCCGAGATCGTCGGCGACGATGGAGATCGGCGATGTGGCGTCCTGACCGGTCGATTGCAGGAAGCCGCCCGCCACCGTCCAAAAGGGCAGACGGAGCACCTGCGCATAGAGGCGTGCCAGGCGAGCAAGCGGCCCGTCTCCCCAACTGACGACACCATCGGCGGCACCCATCGTCAATTCGATCGGCTTGAGGGACGCGGAGAAGGCGGGGCCGATGAGAGGAAACCGCTGACGTGTCGGAAGGAAGGCGAGCAGCCGTGCGTTGATCGGGGGCAACCAGGACGGCTGCTCGTCTGCCTTTGCCGAGGACGGCGCCCCCTGGGGAAAGATCGTCGAATCTATGTGCATAGAAGTCCCCCCAAAAGATGTTCGCTAAGAGCGATGGCTCGCGCCTGAACGAGACAGCCTGCGATGTCTGCTCACGGCTGGTTGCATGAGCGGAACCGCTTTGGGGGACATGAAACGCAACGGTAACTGGAGGACATCTTCCGGTATCGAAAATGGGAGGCTGCGCCGCCTACCGAGGAGAAATTTCAAGAGGCTTCGGCCGATGAACAGGTCTATACGGCCATCCGAGGCAAGGGTACTGCCGATATGCTGCAAGATGCCTCCGAACTTTCCCATTCCGAATTCCTTGAACCAGCAATGAGGGTGAAACGGCTAATCGAATGGCAGTTATTGCCGTCACAATTCGGCCTCGCCATACGAATCGCGTCGCCAAAGTATTAATAGCGACAGAAGACAAATTATTCTTGTTTCTATATGTAAAAATTTCGAAATCGCGGAAATATATTTGACTTTCAAAGGATATATGGGAATCTCTTGCAAAGTAAATTGCCGTCGACATCGTCGTGCCCGTTGTCCGGAATGACGAGCCAAAACGATGGAAACCAGCTGACTGCGGTT
>Ga0209371_1002035_pt1 | contig 12087 bp, 16 predicted proteins | sample AgamicAtAmrz_FD_187165 | JGI IMG/M metagenome (GOLD analysis project Ga0209371, IMG submission 187165) | Agave microbial communities from Guanajuato, Mexico - At.Am.rz (SPAdes) (version 2) | ecosystem: Host-associated > Plants > Roots > Rhizosphere | place: Guanajato, Mexico | collected 2012-06-07
CCTTTCCATGGAAGAAGGCTGCGGTATTTATCGCACGCCAGAGCTGATGCAGAAAACCATCGACAAGCTTGCCGAGCTGCAAGAGCGCTTTAAGCGCGTTCGCATTACCGACACCTCCAGCGTTTTCAATACCGATCTGCTCTACACCATTGAGCTGGGTCATGGCCTTAACGTCGCCGAATGCATGGCCCATTCCGCCATGGCGCGTAAAGAGTCGCGCGGCGCGCACCAGCGCCTTGATGAAGGTTGTACTGAGCGCGATGACGTCAACTTCCTGAAACATACCCTCGCCTTCCGCAATGCGGACGGTACTACCCGTCTCGACTACAGCGACGTGAAAATCACGACGCTGCCGCCAGCGAAACGCGTTTACGGGGCGGAAGCGGAAGCGGCCGAGAAGAAGGAGCAGGCGAATGGCTGAGATGAAAAACCTGAAAATAGAAGTGGTGCGCTATAACCCGGAAACCGACAGCGCCCCGCACAGCGCGTTTTACGAGGTGCCCTGGGATGAGCAAACGTCATTACTGGACGCATTAGGCTACATCAAAGATAACCTGGCGGCGGACTTAAGCTATCGCTGGTCGTGCCGCATGGCGATTTGCGGCTCCTGCGGCATGATGGTCAACAACGTGCCGAAGCTTGCCTGCAAAACGTTCCTGCGCGACTACCCCGGCGGCATGAAGGTCGAGGCGCTGGCGAACTTCCCTGTAGAGCGCGATTTGGTAGTCGATATGACCCACTTTATCGAAAGCCTCGAAGCGATTAAGCCTTATATCATCGGCAACCCGCGTACGCCGGAGCAAGGTCCGAACACCCAGACGCCGGCGCAGATGGCGAAGTATCACCAGTTCTCAGGCTGCATCAACTGCGGCCTGTGCTACGCCGCTTGCCCGCAGTTCGGCCTGAACCCGGAGTTTATCGGCCCGGCGGCTATTACGCTTGCCCATCGCTATAACCTCGACAGCCGCGATCGCGGCAAAAAGGCGCGCATGGCGCAACTGAACGGCCAGAACGGCGTCTGGACCTGCACCTTCGTCGGCTTCTGCTCAGAAGTGTGCCCGAAACATGTCGACCCGGCCGCCGCTATTCAGCAGGGCAAAGTGGAAAGTTCGAAAGACTTTCTGATTGCCACCCTGAAACCTCGCTAAGGAGCGCTCAATGACGACTAAACGTAAACCTTATGTGCGGACCATGACGCCCACCTGGTGGCAAAAGCTGGGGTTCTATCGCTTTTATATGCTGAGGGAAGGTACGTCCATTCCCACCGTCTGGTTCAGCATTGTGCTGATTTACGGCCTGTTTGCCGTAAAAAACGGCCCGGAATCCTGGGCGTCGTTTGTCGGTTTCCTGCAAAACCCGATTGTGGTGATTTTAAACCTGATAACGCTTGCGGCAGCGCTGCTGCATACCAAAACCTGGTTCGAACTGGCGCCTAAAGCGGCCAATATCATTGTTAAAGACGAAAAGTTGGGCCCGGAGCCGGTAATAAAAGGGTTATGGGCGGCAGCCGCCGTCGTGACCGTTGTGGTTCTGTTTGTCGCCCTGTTCTGGTAAGGAGAAAGCCGTGATAAATTCCAACCCGAAACGTTCCGACGAGCCGGTCTTCTGGGGGCTGTTTGGCGCAGGCGGCATGTGGGGCGCTCTTTTTGCGCCGGTTATCGTGCTGCTGGTCGGCATCCTGCTGCCGCTCGGTCTCTATCCGGGCGAGGCGTTAAGTTATGATCGCGTGCTGGCATTCGCCCAGAGTTTTATCGGCCGCCTGTTTATCTTCCTGATGATTGTTCTGCCGCTGTGGTGCGGATTACACCGCATCCATCACGGCATGCACGACCTGAAAATCCATGTGCCGAGCGGCAAATGGGTATTCTATGGTCTCGCCGCCATCCTGACGGTGGTGACGTTAATTGGGGTCATTACGCTTTGAAAAGCCCTTAGCAAAAAAGCCTGCCGGTCGGCGGGCTTTTTTTATGCGCGGCGTCATCCTTTTCGCCTCTGTTCGTCGCCGCAGCCATAAGCAAAAACTTCCCGCCCCTTCTACACTTAGCAAAAAAGGTCAAAAGGAATGCGTTATGAGACTTCTGCCCATCGTTACCACCGCCGCCGTTGCGTTTCTGGTCGTCGCCTGTAGTACCCCAACGCCTCCCCGCGGCGTTACCGTTGTCGAAAACTTTAACTCCACCCGCTATCTTGGAAAATGGTATGAAATCGCCCGTTTTGATCACCGCTTCGAACGGGGACTTGAACAAGTCACCGCAACCTACAGCCTGCGCGAAGATGGCGGCCTGAACGTCGTCAACCGCGGCTATAATGTTGATCGCGGTATGTGGCAGGAAACCGACGGACGAGCCTACTTTACCGGTAGCCCTAATCGCGCCGCGCTGAAAGTTTCGTTTTTTGGCCCCTTCTATGGCGGCTATAACGTGATCGCGCTGGATAAAGATTACCAGCATGCGCTGGTGTGCGGGCCGAATCGCGACTATCTGTGGATACTGTCCCGAACGCCGACCATCAGCCCGCAGGTAAAACAGCAAATGCTGGATGCCGCGACCCGGCAGGGTTTTGCCGTGGAAAAATTGCTGTGGATAAAGCAGAAACCGGTTTAATGCGTACTGAATTTTAGCCCTACAATTCCCACGACTATCAGCGCGAGGCTCGCGATACGCGCGAGACTCGCCGATTCCCCTAACAGCACGATGCCAGCGATGGCGGCGCCAACCGCGCCAATCCCTGTCCAGACCGCATAAGCGGTGCCAGTAGGCAGCGTTTTCATAGCAAATGACAGCAAAACAATGCTGATAATCATTGAGGCGATAGTAATCAGGCTCGGCAGCAGCCGGGTAAAACCGTGCGTGTATTTCAGGCCGACAGCCCAGACCACTTCAAGCAGACCAGCGATAAGAAGAATAAGCCAGGACATAAAGATGACTCCCGTTCGTGCTGGGGTCGTCCCCGATCCATAAGACGCGCTTACGGGTCGTCCCGTAAGGCCAGTTGAAAAACGTATAAATGATCCCTCTGCCAGCGCAGAAAAGCAACCCACCCGACTGAATTTCGGTTAAGAACAAGATTTTAGATAAGAAACGCGTTAAGCGCAGAAATAGGCGTCATAGTGCCCGTAGATCCACGATTTATCGCCGTTAAATCCTCTTATGATGGTTATTCAGTGACCTCTTGTCCGACCCCCTGATTACGAAGCTAACCATGTATAAAATTTTACTCATTGACCACTGTTATTTTAGCCGTCTTGGCATGGTGGGCTGGCTCAATCACTCTGAGTACTTTGAAGCGCCTTTTGCGATCACAGCAACAGACCACCTTCTGCGCGCAAGGGAGTACATACTGCAATGGCAGCCCGATCTGGTTGTGGCCGACCTGCATAGTTTTATGTCGGATATTCATCACATCAGTCAGCTTTCTTCTATTTTCGCCGCCTGCGGTAAATACACCCGCCTGTTATTGCTGCAAAGCGGCACGTCAGAAGCGCTGGAACATTATTGCGAAACGCATAAGCCATGGAAGACGGTCGAAAAGTCTATCCCGCTTGGCAATTTGCAAACCGTTATTGAAGAGGCGATGCAAACGCAGCCGCTAACGCGTGAAGCTCGCACCGTAACGTCTCTGCTCACCTTGCGTGAAGAGCGAATTTTAAAATGGTGGACGGACGGAATCGCAAATGAAGTGATTGCCCGCAATATGGGGATCGCGGTTAAGACGGTTTACACCTACAAGCGGAATATTCGCATGAAGCTCGGCGTGGATAACCGCTTCTCGCTGTTTGTTCCGCAGCAGGAACTGCGGGTGGAATAAACGGTACGGCACAGTCAGCCGTACCGCCTACTGAGATTACTGCTGGGCTTTAGTGGCCGCGCCGGAAATTGCGCTGCCGCCGCTCTGAATATCTTCGCCTACGCCGCGAGTGGTGTTGCAGGCAGTCAGCAGAGAAGAAAGCACCAGTGCAGAAAAGAGCGCCGCCATTGTTTTCTTAGCCATAATTTCTTCCTTTTGTTACCAATGTTGTTTGTGTATAGCCACTTAAGCATAGACAAATTCCCGGAAAGCGACGGGAAAGGAGAAATTTTTAGGAGAATTAGAGGCTAGCGGGCAGCGCGTTCTATCGCATTGCCAAGTTGCTGCACATCTTCACCGATACCGCGCGCGGTGTTGCAGCCGCTCAGAAGCGCGCCGGAGAAGAGCGCCAGAAGAAGATAGCTAATAAAGGGTTTCATCGGTTTGCCATCCCTGAAGCAACGGTGTGGCGGACGCCACACCGCATAGCGAACGTGAACTTATTTCACGCGAGATACGTATTCGCCAGAGCGGGTATCTACTTTAATCACTTCGCCAATCTGTACGAACAGCGGCACTTTCACCACAGCGCCAGTAGACAGGGTAGCAGGTTTGCCGCCGGTGCCTGCGGTATCGCCTTTCAGACCCGGATCGGTATCAACGATTTCCAGTTCAACGAAGTTCGGCGGCGTAACGGAGATAGGCTGGCCGTTCCACAGGGTCACGATGCACTCAGCCTGATCCAGCAGCCATTTCGCGTTGTCGCCTACGGCTTTGGCGTCAGCAGCCAGCTGCTCGAAGGTTTCGTTGTTCATGAAGTGCCAGAACTCACCGTCGTTGTAGAGGTAAGTCAGGTTCATATCCACAACGTCTGCGCCTTCGGCGGAGTCGGTGGATTTGAAGGTTTTTTCGAGGCGGGAACCTGTCAGCAGACGGCGCAGCTTAACGCGCGCGAACGCCTGACCTTTACCCGGTTTCACGAATTCGCTGGATTCAACGGCGTAAGGTTCGCCATCCAACATGATTTTAAGACCGGCACGAAAATCGTTGCTAGAATAAGTCGCCATAAGGCCCTCTGAAATTGTTAACTGGTAGCTAAGCCACAAAATGGCGCATATTGTAACCCTAAATCCCCCATCCAGAGAAGATTGGTTATCGCAACTTGCCGATGTTGTTACCGATCCCGATGAGCTGCTTCAGCTTCTGAATATTGATACAAACGCCGAACTGCAGGCCGGACGAGACGCCCGTCGTCTGTTTGCGCTGCGCGTGCCGCGCGCGTTTATCGCCCGCATGGAGAAGGGAAACCCCAACGATCCGCTTTTGCGTCAGGTACTTACTTCACGCGAAGAGTTTATCGCCGCGCCCGGCTTCTCCACCGATCCGTTGGAAGAGCAGCACAGCGTGGTGCCGGGACTGCTGCATAAATACCGCAATCGCGCCCTGCTGCTGGTAAAAGGCGGCTGCGCGGTAAATTGCCGTTACTGCTTCCGCCGCCATTTCCCCTATGCGGATAACCAGGGCAACAAGCGTAACTGGCAGGCGGCGCTGGATTACATCGCCGCACACCCGGAACTTGATGAGATAATCTTTTCCGGCGGCGATCCGCTGATGGCGAAAGACAGGGAGTTGGACTGGCTGATAGCTGGCCTGGAGGCTATCCCGCATATCAAAAGGCTGCGCATTCACAGCCGTCTGCCGATAGTCATTCCGGCGCGTATTACCGATGAGCTGACAGCGCGGCTTGAACGTTCCTCGCTTCAGGTATTGCTGGTCAACCATATTAACCACGCCCGCGAGATTGATGAGGAATTTCGCGGCGCGATGGCGCGGTTGCGCAAAGCGGGCGTGACGCTGCTAAACCAGAGCGTGCTGCTGCGGGGAGTAAACGATAGCGCCCCGACACTTGCCGAGCTCAGCAACGCGCTGTTCGATGCGGGCGTGATGCCCTATTACCTGCATGTGCTGGATAAAGTGCAGGGCGCAGCGCATTTCATGGTCAGCGATGAAGAAGCCCGACGCATTATGCGCGAACTGCTGACGCTGGTTTCTGGTTATATGGTGCCGAAGCTTGCCCGCGAGATTGGCGGCGAGCCGAGCAAAACGCCGCTGGATTTGCAGCTGCGCCAGAACTGATCTAGCCAGATGAAGAGAGGATGGCGGCACTGACGCTTAGCCGCCCTGCGTCGTGCAGATAGGCTGTTTTTACAAAGCGGGTAAGCGCACCCGCCCTTTTCAACAACGCTTATTCGCCGCAACGCCCGATCAGTTCGGGCACTTATAGACCTGGCCGGTCATTTTGCTGGCGGTCGGCACAAAGCTTGAAAGCAGGTTCTGCGTTGGGCTGCTTACGCCGTAAACCACATTGCCGCCCATCTGCGCAGCTTTATTGCGCAGATCGTTTGCCGCGCCGCGCATTGAGCCGCCTTCTTCTCCCTGTTGGCCGGAGAGCCAGTTGCTCTGTTCGCCGGTAGCGCTGCCGACCAGCTGGCATTCATTACCAGGCTTATCTTCCACAAAGCGAACGCTCTGACCCGCCGCTGTCAGCTGATTGCTGGAGCTACACCCTGCCAGCAGCAGTGCTGCCACAACCATTCCTGCTGAGACTTTCACGCGCATGTTATTCCTCGTTATCAGTGTGCTGGACACAGTCTGCCCGGTAAGACCTTATACTAAAAAGATGACCAAAAGAAAAACCCCCGACCATTTCTGGTACGGGGGTTCTCTTATTTCTGGGGATCGCCCGTCATACACGACGGGCGAAGGCGATTACATCATGCCGCCCATGCCGCCCATGCCGCCCATACCGGCAGCGCCTAAGTCGGCTTTATCTTCTTTCGGCAGGTCGGTCACCATGCATTCGGTGGTGATCATCAGGCCCGCTACGGAAGAAGCGTACTGCAGTGCAGAACGGGTGACTTTGGTCGGATCCAGAATACCCATGTCGATCATGTTGCCGTATTCTTCGGTCGCCGCGTTGTAACCGTAGTTACCGTCGCCCGCTTTCACGTTGTTCGCCACAACAGACGGCTCTTCACCGGCGTTGGAAACGATCTGACGCAGCGGCGCTTCCATTGCGCGCAGCGCAACTTTGATACCTACGTTCTGGTCTTCGTTCTGGCCAGTCAGCGCAGCCAGTTTAGCCGCTACGCGCACCAGCGCCACGCCGCCACCGGCAACCACGCCTTCTTCCACCGCAGCACGGGTAGCGTGCAGGGCGTCTTCAACGCGCGCTTTCTTCTCTTTCATTTCGACTTCAGTCGCAGCGCCTACTTTGATTACCGCAACGCCGCCTGCCAGTTTCGCTACGCGCTCCTGCAGTTTTTCACGGTCGTAATCAGAGGTTGCTTCTTCGATCTGCTGACGAATCTGACCAACGCGGCCCTGGATTGCTGCTTCGTCGCCCACGCCATCGATGATGGTGGTAGTGTCTTTGTTGATAACCACGCGTTTCGCCTGGCCCAGGTCTTCCAGCGTCGCTTTTTCCAGCTCCATACCGATCTCTTCAGAGATAACGGTACCGCCAGTCAGGATAGCGATATCCTGCAGCATCGCTTTACGACGGTCGCCGAAGCCCGGCGCTTTCACCGCAGCGACTTTCACGATGCCGCGCATGGTGTTAACCACCAGGGTCGCCAGCGCTTCACCTTCAACGTCTTCAGCCACGATAACCAGCGGTTTGCCGGCTTTCGCAACGGCTTCCAGCACCGGCAGCATTTCGCGGATGTTAGAGATTTTCTTATCAGCCAGCAGGATGAATGGGCTTTCCAGTTCTACTGCGCCAGTTTCCGGCTTGTTGATGAAGTACGGAGAGAGGTAGCCGCGATCGAACTGCATACCTTCAACCACGTCCAGCTCGTCCTGCAGACCGGTGCCTTCTTCAACGGTGATAACGCCTTCTTTGCCCACTTTCTCCATGGCTTCCGCGATCAGGGTGCCTACGGTTTCGTCGGAGTTAGCGGAGATGGTGCCTACCTGAGCGATAGCTTTAGAGTCGGAGCACGGCACAGAGAGCGCTTTCAGCTCTTCAACCGCCGCCAGCACTGCTTTGTCGATGCCGCGCTTGAGATCCATCGGGTTCATACCCGCCGCTACTGCTTTCAGGCCTTCGTTCACAATAGCCTGCGCCAGAACGGTTGCCGTGGTGGTGCCGTCGCCTGCCGCGTCATTCGCTTTGGAGGCCACTTCTTTCACCATCTGGGCGCCCATGTTCTCGAATTTGTCTTCGAGTTCGATTTCACGAGCAACGGATACGCCGTCTTTGGTGATAGTCGGTGCGCCGAAGGATTTATCCAGCACCACGTTACGGCCTTTCGGGCCCAGGGTAACTTTCACTGCATCTGCCAGCACGTTTACGCCGCGCAGCATTTTCACACGAGCGTCGCTACCGAATTTTACGTCTTTAGCTGCCATATCTTTTTTCCCTTAAATTCGTACGTTCAGTTAGTCGCGCGTGAAATTACGCTTCAACAATTGCCAGAATGTCGCTTTCGGACATGATCAGCACTTCCTGATCGTCCAGCTTCTCGGTTTTCACACCATAGCCATCATTGAAAATCACGATGTCGCCCACTTTCACATCCAGCGGCTTCACTTCGCCATTTTCAAGGATGCGGCCATTGCCAACAGCCAGCACTTCGCCGCGGGTGGATTTGCCCGCCGCGGAGCCGGTCAGAACGATGCCGCCAGCAGATTTGGATTCAACTTCTTTACGCTTGACGATCACACGATCATGCAATGGACGAATATTCATTGATAGCTCTCCTTTGAGAAAGTCCGTATCAGTTATGGGTTAGGCCGAAGCACGTATGCTCGCGGCTGGTGCCCTGAGAGATGGGGATGGGGTTTTCCCCCTTCAAGGGGGAAAATAAAAATTTTTTCGCTTTTTTATCGATCATCGCGATCGCGCTCTTCCAGACGCTTCGGCCCTTCGTCCTTACGCTGGTATTCGCCATCGAAAGTATTGCCGCCGCCCGCGCCCGCGCTAAAACCGCCGCCCGGCATGCGGCTAAAGCGCAAGTGGGGAAGCAGTTTCAGCGTCAGGTGTTTTTGCACCGGCGGCAGCAGCAGCAACAGGCCGAGGAAGTCTGTGAAGAAGCCGGGTAACAATAGCAGGAAACCGGCGATGATAAGCGAAACGCTTTTTACCATTTCCGCCGCCGGGCTTTCGCCCGCCGCCATTTTCTCCTGCATCAGCAGAAAGTTTTTCAGCCCCTGGTTGCGCACCAGCGACATGCCGATAACTGAAGTGAAGATAACCAGCACCAGCGTCAGGAAAACGCCCAACGCATGCGCGACCTGAATAAAGAGAGATATCTCAATGTAAACATAGAGAAAGATAGCAATAAAGGGTATCCAGCGCACCGGCACCTCCTGTTCTGGCGAACGCCGTTCAGCGGTCGCAAATAAACGTTTTTTCAGCAGATTAGTCAGAGATGGAGGCGCGGTAGCCAACATTCAATCGCTTTGCCGCGATATTTTTCTCGAAATTAATAAGCGGTGATGCATTTCACAGATTAATAATTGTTATGTCCCGTCGGCGACAATAAGTGATCCAGATTACGGCTTTTCGCTATCATCAGCATATCATCACGGGCACCAGGCCAAATGAGGCTAAAAATGTTGGTCATCGCGGCTCCATAACCACATATCTCCTGCGTGTTTGGTGCAAACTTAGTCAGATTAAGCAAAGAAGGTTCACATGTTAAACAACATTCGTATCGAAGAAGATTTGTTGGGTACCAGGGAAGTTCCAGCGGACGCTTATTACGGCGTTCATACTCTGCGTGCGATTGAAAACTTTTACATCAGCAACAACAAAATCAGCGACATTCCGGAATTTGTGCGCGGCATGGTAATGGTCAAAAAAGCCGCCGCCATGGCGAACAAAGAGTTGCAAACCATTCCGAAAAGCATCGCCAACGCCATTATTGCTGCCTGTGATGAAGTGCTAAACAATGGCAAATGCATGGATCAATTCCCGGTAGACGTTTACCAGGGTGGCGCAGGCACTTCCGTCAACATGAACACCAACGAAGTGCTGGCCAATATCGGGCTGGAGCTGATGGGTCACCAGAAAGGCGAATACCAGTATCTGAACCCGAACGACCATGTGAACAAGTGCCAGTCCACCAACGACGCTTACCCGACCGGCTTCCGTATTGCGGTATACGCCTCCATCGTGAAGCTGGTAGACGCCATCAACCAGCTGGGCGAAGGTTTTCAGCGCAAAGCGGTAGAGTTTGAAAAAATCCTGAAAATGGGCCGCACCCAGTTGCAGGACGCAGTGCCGATGACGCTGGGCCAGGAATTCCATGCATTTACCGTGCTGCTGAACGAAGAGACCAAAAACCTGCTGCGCACCGCGGAGCTGCTGCTGGAAGTGAACCTTGGCGCCACCGCTATCGGCACGCGTCTTAACACGCCGGACGGCTATCAACACCTGGCGGTGCAGAAGCTGGCGGAAGTGAGCAACCTGCCGGTGGTGCCGGCGGAAGACCTGATTGAAGCCACCTCCGACTGCGGCGCTTACGTGATGGTGCACAGCTCGCTGAAACGCCTGGCGGTTAAGCTGTCGAAAATTTGTAACGACCTGCGCCTGCTCTCTTCCGGTCCGCGCGCGGGCCTGAATGAAATCAATCTGCCGGAACTCCAGGCAGGTTCCTCCATCATGCCGGCGAAAGTGAACCCGGTCGTGCCGGAAGTGGTAAACCAGGTTTGTTTTAAAGTTATCGGCAACGACACCACGGTAACCATGGCGTCTGAAGCGGGTCAGCTGCAGCTCAACGTCATGGAGCCGGTTATCGGCCAGGCGATGTTCGAATCTATCCACATCCTGACCAATGCCTGCTACAACCTGCTGGAGAAATGCGTCAACGGCATCACCGCCAACAAAGAAGTGTGCGAAGGTTACGTTTATAACTCCATCGGCATCGTGACTTATCTCAACCCGTTCATCGGCCACCACAACGGCGATATCGTCGGCAAGATTTGCGCCATGACCGGCAAGAGCGTCCGGGAAGTGGTGCTGGAGCGCGGCCTGCTGACCGAAGCGGAGCTCGACGATATCTTCTCGGTGCATAACCTCATGCACCCGGTTTACAAAGCCAAACGGTATACCGATGAAAGCGAACAGTAATCCCTATTCAGGATAAACTTACAAAGGCACGTCCATTAAGGACGTGCCTTTTTCGTTTTCAGGGGCTACGAAAACACAACAAATTTTTATCAACTCGTTAAAACAAGGAAGACCACTATGTTTGGTGCTGAACTCGTCATCGTCTTGCTGGCGATATATCTCGGAGCCAGGCTCGGCGGCATCGGTATCGGCTTTGCCGGCGGGCTGGGCGTGCTGGTGCTGACCCTGCTGTTCCAGATTAAACCTGGGGCGATTCCCTTTGACGTTATTGAAATTATTATGGCGGTTATCGCCGCTATCGCCGCAATGCAGGTGGCGGGCGGAATGGATTACCTGGTGAGCCTGGCGGAGAAACTGCTGCGTCGTCATCCAAAATACATCACGTTTATCGCGCCGCTGGTCACCTGGTTTATGACCATTCTCGCCGGCACCGGCCATACCGCCTTTTCCACGCTGCCGGTCATTACGGAAGTGGCCAAAGAGCAAGGCATTCGCCCGTCCCGTCCGTTATCCATCGCCGTGGTGGCGTCGCAAATCGCCATCACCGCCTCCCCGATTTCCGCCGCCGTGGTCTTTTTCGCCGGTATTCTTGAGCCGCTGGGCGTCAGCTATCTGACGCTGCTCGCCATCTGTATCCCGGTGACGCTCATCGCGGTGATGCTGACGGCTATCGTCTGTAACTTTCTGGGCGCCGAGTTAAAAGACGACCCGGTTTATCAGGAACGTCTGGCAAAAGGCGAGGTAAAGCTGCGCGGTTCCCAGGTTTTCCAGATTAAGCCGCACGCCAAACGCGCGGTAGGCCTCTTCCTGGTGGGCATTGTCGCCGTCATGTTCTACGCCACCGCCATCAGCCCGACCGTGGGGCTTATCGCAAACCCGGTGCTGCCGCGCAACGAAGCGATTGTGGTCTTTATGCTGACCATCGCCACGCTGATTTGCATTACCTGTAAAGTCGATACGGGCGAAGTGCTCAACGCCAGCACCTTTAAGTCGGGCATGAGCGCCTGTATCTGCGTGCTGGGCGTCGCGTGGCTTGGCGATACGTTTGTTAAACACCATATTGACGATATTCAGGCGGTGGCGGGTAATCTGCTGCAGAGCTATCCCTGGCTGCTGGCGGTAGTGCTGTTCTTCGCCGCCACCCTGCTTTTCTCGCAGGCGGC
>Ga0209371_1002040_pt1 | contig 12072 bp, 11 predicted proteins | sample AgamicAtAmrz_FD_187165 | JGI IMG/M metagenome (GOLD analysis project Ga0209371, IMG submission 187165) | Agave microbial communities from Guanajuato, Mexico - At.Am.rz (SPAdes) (version 2) | ecosystem: Host-associated > Plants > Roots > Rhizosphere | place: Guanajato, Mexico | collected 2012-06-07
CAGGTATTATCGTCGGCGCGATTTACCTGAGTTTTGCCTGGTATGCGGGCGTGGCGGCGTGTGAATCCTATACGGATCGCTACAGCCGCCTTAACGGGATGGAATTCGGGCAAATCCGGATGTGGGGTTCACTCGGCTGGGCAGTGGCGTCCTCTTTTTCCGGTATTTTGTTTAATCTGTCACCAGCATATAACTTTATCCTCGGCAGCGTCACGTCGCTGATTATGCTGGCTGTACTGTTCAGCCTCAGGGTCAACACGGCTACAGAGCATGCCAGTGAAGTGCTTTCAAAACAAAAAATTGTGCTGACTGATGTTCTTGCACTGCTGAAAACCGGCAAGTTCTGGGCGTTCTGTATGTATATCGCTGGTGTGGCCTGGATGATGTTTATCGCGGAACAGCAGTTCTCCCGGTATTTCGTGACCTTTTTTGATGATATTCACCACGGTAACGCGGTGTTTGGTTACCTGGGTACCGTACAGTCCGGTATGGAATTTATCATGTATATGATTATTCCCGCTTTCGTGAATTACATTGGAGCCAAGAAAGGCTTGTTGATTGTCGGTCTGGTGGTGGGGGCACGCCTGATCATTTCAGGTATGTGTGATTCTCATCTGTTAATTTCTGTGCTCAAGCCTCTTTACGGGCTGGAAATTTGCCTGCTGCTGGTCTCTATCTTCAAATACATTGCCGAGCACTTTGATAAACGCGTTAACGCAACCATGTATCTGCTGGGTTATCAGGCCATGTTATATGTGGGCAATGTGGTTGTTTCAGCACCGGCAGGCCAGCTCTATGACAAAATAGGCTTTGAAAAAACCTACATTATTATGGGATGCATCGCGCTTGCTTTTACACTGATATCCTCGCTGACACTCTCTGCCTGCCGGAGTAAAAGAGATGAACGCACGGCTGCTGGAACCGGAACCAGGAATTCCCCGGAAGAAATCCATTAATCAATCAATACAGGTCATTAATAACCTGCAGTAAATACAGGAATCGAAATATGTTAAATAATATCGTTAAAGAGCCGTTGCGTGTGATGACGGATAAATCCCAGGAAGACCGTCAGTTTTACGATGAGTTAACTCAGGCACGTAGCCATGTTCTTGGACTGATTAGCCGTAATTTAACTGATTTCGGTGAACGCTTTCCTGCAGAAACCTGCGTCGATGGCTATTATCCGCTGACGGAAAATGTGGAATGGACGACAAGTTTCTGGACCGGTCAGTTGTGGCTCGCATGGGAGATGTGCGGGGAAGAACGGTTCCGTGCGATGGCGGAAAAACATGTTCGCTCGTTCGGGTTGCGTATTGCCGGGCGGTACGACACGAATACTCACGATCTCGGTTTTCTCTATACCCTCTCGTGTGTGGCCTCCTGGCGACTGACCGGCAATAAGGAAGCGCGTGGTTTTTCACTGCTGGCGGCAGAGGCGTTGCTGGATCGCTTTCATAAAAAAGCCCGCATCATTCAGGCATGGGGAGACCTTTCCGATCCGGAACAGGCCGGAAGGATGATTATTGACTGTAATATGAATCTTCCGCTGCTGTACTGGGCAAGCGAGCAGACGGGCGACCCGCGTTTTGCGCAGGCCGCTTATGAGCATGTGCGCCAGGCTGCCCGCTATCTGATCCGCGAAGATGCCTCAACGTACCATACCTACTATATGGATATCGTCACCGGTGAACCACGCTATGGTAATACCCAGCAGGGTTACGCGGATGATTCCTGCTGGTCCAGAGGCCAGGCATGGGGTATTTATGGTTTCACGCTCAGTTACCTCTATACCGGCGATCGGGAACTACTCGAACTGGCGAAAAGACTTGCCAACTATTTCCTGAACCGCCTGCCGGAAGATGGCGTCTGTCACTGGGATCTCGCGCTGCTCGGCACCGATGCTCTTCGTGATTCGTCTTCTGCGGCAATTGCCATTTGCGGATTGCTTGAATTATGTAAACACCTGCCGGTAACCGATCCTGAACGGGGCCTGTATCTGAGCGCAGCCAGACGGATAATGTCCTCCCTGACGCAGAATTACCTCGCCCGCAAAGAAGATCGCTGTAATGGCCTGCTCAAACATTCCGTCTACCACCTGGCGAGTAATAAAGGTGTGGATGAATGTGCAAGCTGGGGGGATTATTTCTACGTGGAGGCACTGGTCCGTATGACTCAGCCCTGGAAAATATACTGGTGATATACCGCACAGGGTGAATTAGTATCCGGCACCATTTATGTGGAAGGGTAATAGCAAGGATGCTGAATTTAATGAAAGTGAGATAAGGAAATTGCTGTCAGGCTATCAGTGGAAAACTAATAAGGTGTGTCCTGAAAATATAAAAAGACATCTTATATAATACACGATCATTCTAGTATTCTGACGATGGTGCTGAATATCAGCAGGCTGTCCGTATATTCAGACATCATTAAAATGAGAAAAAGCCGCTTTGCTGATAATTTATTGTATGAAGACATTATCAGAACGGTTTAGCACGCATGTTATTTATTGAAGCCGGGCATCCTGTTAACTGGAGGGTAAATACTTCACTGCATCGTTCATAAAAACAAATCACGTTGCAATTATATATTGTGAAACTGTTATTTCCTGAAGCAGGATTACAGGCAGCAGTTTCTTTTTCCTCTAAAAAAGTGAATGTATAAGGTATAAATATGAAAGCCATTAAGGTAACAGTTTTATCTCTGAGCGTCCTTTATTCTGTCAGTACTTTCTCTGCGGGCCCCTGGATTGAAGTCAGGGAAGCCTATAATACTGCATCTGAAAAACATGAATTTGTATTACGTGGAGCATATAATTTCGCAAATGGTGCAGGAATTATGTTGACCAATGCCTATAACACAAACAAATATGATGAACTTAAACATGGCTATAATGAACTGGAAGGCTGGTATCCGCTTTTTAAACCCACGCAGGAGTTTACCATTTCTCCGGCCCTGATTATTACAGACAATACCAGCGGCTCCACTGTATCTCCATATGTGGACATGAATTATAAATTCACCCCTGATTTTAATGTTACGTTTCGCTACCGTTATAACCATAAAAACTACGAAACGCCTGATCTCAATGGAAAAGACGACAGGGACAGCACGCATCAGCTTGTAATGTACTGGAACTACAAAATCAATGATACCTGGGCATATACATTTGAACCGGATTATTATATGAATATCAACGACTACCATCGCCCGAATGGAAAAGATCACAGCTGGGAACTCAATAATAAACTGGTCTATACCTACGATCAGCACTGGAAACCCTATGTGGAGGCCTCCTGGCTGGATCGCTCGATTGAATATGCTAAAGAACAGTATCGCTTTCGTGTCGGGATCCGATACTACTTTTAAATTAAATTCACGGAACTTTCAACTTGTGGATGATCTCTGCTGAGATTATCCACAGGTTAATTACAGAACGGCTTAACCATAAATACTGGCAGCTACGGAGGTTAAATGAAAGCAGCACTATTAATAACAGATGGTTTTGAAGAGGCGGAAGCAGTCATTATTTATGATATTTTACGTCGACTGGATGTGGATGTGGAAATTATCTCCTGCGCAGCTTCGGAGAGGCTGACTACAGAAGCTTATTTCTCTTTATCGGTAAACGCTGACAACCATATTGATAACGCGCTTCCCATTTTATACGATGCGATCATTATTCCGGGAGGGCCGGCCTCAACTGCAGATATGTCGTGTGATCCCAAAGTTATCAGATTTATTCAGCGGCATGATTTATGTGGAAAGTGGATTTGTGCTTTGTGCTCTGCACCTGCACGGGTTCTTGGCCAGAATTATCTGCTGAATGAGCGTAACTATACCTGTTCAGGTGAACTCTGGAAAGCCTGTCCTGACGGAAACTACACCGGGGAGAATGTTGTTATTGATGGTAACCTAATTACCGGTAAGGGGCTTGGTGTAGCGTTTGAATTCGCTTTCATGATTGCTGAGATGATGGCGGTAGAATATAATAAAGTGCAGGCACAGAAAGAGCATATATATTTTACACGGTAATATCAATCAACCATCAGAATAAAAATGAAAGCCTGTTTACTCAAAATCATCCGGACAATGGTTGTAGTGGTTTACTGAATTTGGCCACCTGAACAGAGGTGATATGCTTACCTTAGAACAACACAGGTGTCCCAATGAAAAGAAGAAATTTCAGCGCATAGTTTAAACGCGAATCCGCTCAACTGGTCCTTGACCAGAACTACATCGTTGCAGATGCGGCCAGTGCTATGGATGTTTGTCTTTCTACCATGACGCGATGGATAAATCAGTTGCGGGATGAACGACAGGGTAAAATGCTAAAAGCCTCCCCCATAACCCCAGAACAGCTCGAAATACGCGAGCTGAAGAAAAAGCTACAACGCATTGAAATGGAAAACAGCATATTAAAAAAGCTACCGCGCTCTTGATGTCAGACTCCCTGAACAGTTCTCGTTAATCGGGAAACTCAGAGCGCAGTATCCTGAGGTCACACACTGTCACGTATTCGGGGTTCATTGCAGCTGTTATAAATACTGGAAAAACCGCCCTGAAAAGCAGTAAGGTTCTGAAGCTGCATAACATAAGCCATGGCTCTGCTGGCGCAAGAAGTATCGCGACCATGACAACCCTGAGAGGCTTCAGAATGGGGCGCTGGCTTGCCGGCAGGCTCATGAAAGAGCTGGGACTGGTGAGTTGTCAGTAGCCCTCCCACCGGTATAAACGTGATGGTCATGAACACATCGCTATCCCCGAATTACCTTGAGCGACAGTTCGCAGTGACAGAGCCTAATCAGGTGTGGTGCGGCGACGTGATGTATATCTTGACAGGCAAGCGTTGGGCTTACCTCGCTTTTGTTCTCGATCTGTTCGCAAGGAAACCGGTGGGCTGGGTAATATCATTCTCACCGGACAGCAGGCTGACCATCAAAGAACTGGAAATGGCGTGGGAAGCTCTCGGTAAACCAGTCGGCGTAATGTTCCACAGTGACCAGGGCAGCCATTAGACAAGCAGGCAGTTCCGGCAGAGTATGAGCCGACGCGGAAACTGTTGGGATAACAGCCTGGTGGAACGTTTCTTCAGGAGACTGAAAAACGAGTGTGTGCCGGTGACAGGTAATATAAAATTTAGCGAAGCAGCTCATGCGATCACAGGTAATATCGTCGGGTATTACAGCTCGCTAAGGCCGATGAATACAACGATGGGTTACCCCCAAACGAATCGGAAAACCGATACTGGAAAATCCCTAAAGCGGTGGCCAGCTTTAGTTTACCATTACATACCGTACTAACACCTTTTTTGTTCGCTGCCGTACTGTTTCTATGATGGTATTGAGCGCCCTTGTGCGACGGGATTAATTAATCCACCGTCGGTATTCATATTCTTTTGGGATACGGGTTACGCTTACTTTATGCGATCGCCCTCAGAAAAGCATACCGGTGATTGCAGGGAAGGCCCCAGCCGCAAAAAGCGCCGGGAGAAAGAGGGGAATATTTAATTACCACTGCAGATTTTCCACTTTCCATACAAGTCCATGTCATTCTGACTCAGGTAATATTTTATCTCTCAGGAGTGAGTCCTGGTTGCCTGTATTATTACGCGTGGCGCAGATCGCTTAAAAATTGCTGTGCGCGTGGATGGGAAGGGGAGGTGAAAAACGTACCTGGTGGCGCTTTTTCCAGGATCTTGCCTTCATCCATAAACCAAATGGTATCAGCCACTTCACGCGCGAAGTTCATTTCGTGCGTTACGCAGATCATGGTAATGCCTTCTCTTGTCAGGGACCGCATTACATTCAGCACTTCCCCGACCATTTCTGGATCCAGCGCCGATGTGGGTTCATCAAACAGCATCACTGGCGGTTTCATGGCGAGCGCGCGGGCTATTGCAATGCGCTGTTGCTGGCCACCTGAAAGTTGCCCCGGGTAGGCATTGGCTTTATGCGATAATCCCACCCGTTCCAGCAACTCACCGGCATAAGCACGGCTCTCTTCCCGTTTGATGCCGAGAATTTTTACCGGGGCCAGGGTGATATTCTCCATGACGGAAAGGTGCGGAAACAGATTGAAATTCTGGAACACAAACCCGATGCGGGCGCGTAGCTGATTCAGACGCGTGCTACTGCCATGGATATCATGTCCGTCAAACAGGATCTGACCTTCCTGAATGGATTCCAGACGATTTATTGTGCGGATTAATGTCGATTTCCCGGAACCGGAAGGGCCGCAAATTACCACGACTTCACCTTTCTTTATTTCTCCATTCAGATTATTCAGCGCCTGATATTCGCCGTACCATTTGCTCACCTGATTAAAAATAATAAGTGGGATCATCATCGGTTCCTGTTCTGGCTAAAGAACCCCGCACATGGCGAGAGTATTCATTGATTTATTATGGCTAATATTGCTGTCAATCGGTTTTCTTCAGAATGTAGCGGCCTATTCAACGACTGCATAAGACCTTGTGATTGTGATTACATAACCAGCGATTATGTAATAAAGGTGCAAAAAAGCGCTCTTTATATTCATTGAAATTCTTATAAGCGCTGTTTATTACCACATAGTGCATGAATATTTTTTTCTTTAGACTCATGCGATTAGTCTGGCCCCATATCGCGCTATCTGGAGTTCGACTCAATGAACGATCATCCCGTAATAAGCTGCCTTGGTACCAGCGCTTTGCTTTTTGATGCCACTGGAGCGACCACGCTTTCCACGCAACAGCGTATCTGGGCGCTCAGCCATGCGGTTTCCGGCTGGCCTGAAATTCGTGAAGCGGTGCCTTGCTTAAATAATTTGCTGATTTTCTTCTCTGATACCCCTCCGGGAAAAGTTGAGTATCTGCGTGAAAAACTACTGGAAGAGTGGCTGAAAGAAGAACGCCTTTATCTTGACGGCAAAGTGGTTGAACTGCGTGTTGATTACGGTGGCGAGTTTGGCCCGCGTATGGAGTATGTCTGCGAACATACAGGGCTAAGTATTGATGAGGTGGTGGAGCTGCACAGCGCTCCGCTGTATACGGTTTTCGGGCTGGGAAGCCATCCCGGGCATTGCTATCTGGAGGGGCTTGATCTGCGGCTCACCACGCCACGACGCAAGGTCCCTATTCTCGATAACCCTAAGGGTTCAGTTGCTATCGGCGGCTCTCAGACCAGCGTCTCTGCCTCTCCCGGCCCAAGCGGATGGAATCAAATTGGCTTAACGCGCAAAGCCTTCTTCGACCATACCGCGTCCGCGCCCGCGTTGATGCAGCCGGGGGATAAAATTCGTTTCTGTCCGGAAAAGGTGATCCGATGATTGAGATCGTTTCAGAAACCCGCCTTGCAAGCATTCAGGATCTTGGCCGTTATGGGCATCTGCATCACGGCGTCGGGATATCCGGCGTGATGGATAAACCGGCGTTATGTATCGGCAACATCATGCTGGGCAATGAACTGAATGCTGCAGGTATTGAGATCCCTTTTTTTCCGTTTGAAGTGCGTTTCCACCAGGCTTGCACCTTCGCGCTTACCGGTGCTGATACAGAGGCGACCCTGAATGCTAAACCCATTCTGCCCTGGTGGACGGCCCGCGCCCAGGCAGGGGAAATTCTAAAGTTAAGGCGTCCGCGCAGCGGCGTCAGAGCATATCTGACCGTGGCCGGGGGCATACAGGTTGATACGGTAATGGGTTCCCGCAGCACGCAGCTCAGAGGCGGTTTCGGCGGCATGGCGGGGCGGATGTTGCAGAAGGGAGACATGCTTCCCTTATGTGCAGGTAGCGACCGTGGTCCTGGCGGTTTTGGTGCCCTGCCGCCTGCAGCAATACTACCGCTTGAGAAAGACGGTATGCCAGCGGTACGTGTGATCCCCGCAGCCGAGTATCCGCTGTTCCGTAAAGAGTGTCGCGATGCCTTATGGCAGACACAGTGGAAAATAACATCACAAAGTAATCGCTATGGCTACCGACTGGAAGGCGTACCCCTGCTACCGGAGCGACCATTGGAAATGCGTTCCCACGGTATTGTCCCTGGGGTGATTCAGGTTCCTCACGGTGGACAGCCGATTATTCAGATGCGTGATGCGCAACCGATGGGCGGCTACCCCAAGATCGGTACGGTGATTGAAGCTGATATATGGCGGCTGAGTCAGATATCCGGCGGCAAATCACTACGTTTTATTGAGGTGGATTACAGACAGGGGCTTGAGGCGCAGGAAGAGATTCAGCGCTACCTGACACACGTGCAGCAGATGGTGGCTATCCACCCGTTATCCTGCGCAACAGCATAAGAGTGAAGGAGTGAACTATGTTGGAAGTCGATATTAATGCGGATCTGGGGGAAGGTTTTGGTCCCTGGAAAATGGGAGACGATGAGCAGTTGATGCAACTGATCTCGTCCGCCAACATCGCCTGCGGTTTTCATGCCGGGGATCCCTCCATTATGCGTAACACGCTGCTGCGCGCTAAAGAACTGGGCATCGATGCCGGCGCTCATGTCGGGTTTCCCGATTTAGTGGGATTCGGTCGTCGTCGCATGACAATCGATCCGCAAACATTGTGCGACCTGGTGCTATATCAGCTTGCCGCCATCTCGGGTATGGCGAATATGATTGGCCATCCGATTAAGCTGATGAGTTTCCACGGCGCGCTCGGCAATATGATCGCCGAAGATGAAACCCTGGCCACGCCGCTAGTGGCGGCGGTTGCGGCATTTAATCCTGAACTGGTGATCAAATCGTCACTCAGTCCATGCATTCGCAATGCGGCAAGCAAGTGTGGCGGCATCAAAGTCGAGACAGTTTTCCACGCCGACCGTGAATATGATGAACAGGGATTGCTGGTCTCGCGAAAGCTGCCGGGGGCGGTGATCCACGATAATCAGAAAGTGATGAAGCGCGTCAGCCAGTTCCTTCACGATGGTACTGCCACTACGGTTGCCGGTAATGTCATTACTATTCCGGCACGCTCCATTCTGGTTCATGGAGATAATGCCGGCGCTGTAGACCTGGCGCGGGCTATCAGGGAAGAAGTTATTCGCCTTGGCGGTAAAGTCGTTCCTTTATCAAAATTGTCCTCCAACCGGGTTTAAGGAGAAGTGATCATGCGTGTATTTACTACCACAGCACTGTTGCTGACCTGCCAGCTTGTCTCGCTCTATGCTCATGCCGATCGTCTGGATGATGTACTCAGTAAAAAAAGTATGGTTTGCGGCGTACAGTCCAGCACGCCACCCTTTGGTTTTCCCGACCCGAATACCCGCCAGCAGGTGGGGCATGATGTCGATCTGTGCCACGCCATTGCCGACAAATTAGGTGTGAGCGTGACCATCAAACCGGTGTCAACCGAAGCAAAAGTACCGGAAATTAAGCTCGGGCATGTGGATATCGGTATTATGAATCTCGCCTATACCGTGTCTCGCGGTAAAGAAATCTATTTCAGTAACCCTTACTATATCACTCAGGAAATGCTGGTGGTGCTTGCCGACAACCCGAAAAACAGCATCGCCGATTTTAAAGGGCAGCGAATTGGCACCAGTAAAGGCTCAACATCAGAGCTGGCGGTGCGTTTGCAGGGCGGTAAACCGGTCACGTTTGAAGATGCGGCGTCAGCCTATCTCGCCACCATTCAACATAAAACCGTGGGCTTTGTGAATAATGAGATGACCGCCAAACAGTTTATTCAGCGCGCTGAAAAAAGCGGCGTGAAGTTAAAAATGATCCCTGAACCTATGGCGCTGGAGCCGGTAAGTGTGGGAATGCGTAACGGCGAGGTTAAGTTGCACGAAAAAATAAACGGCATTCTCGGTGAGCTGGAAAATGACGGCACACTGGATAAAATCTGGAATAAATGGATTGGACCCGGCACAAATTACGATATGGTGCGTAAAGATAAAGTGCAAAAGATGTCCGATATTAAATTTAAACCTCTACCGTAAGATATTAAATGAAAATGAATGGGTGGGACCTCTCTCATTATTAGACCGCTATTGCCTAAATATCTGTCCTCTTAATATGTATCTGAATGATATGTAATTATTTCAGATGCTTGGTAACATTAAAAAAGGCATCGTAATGACAACTGAAACGCAGAAAATTTTATCCTGGGTGACAGGACCAATAGGCTGGATATCTTTTAATGATCCAACTAAACATAATGCTATTTCCATCGACATGGCCCAGGCCGTTCCTGAAATTGTCGCTGCTTATGAAAAAGATAAAAATATTCGCGTGATTATTTTACGTGGCGCAGGGGAGCGAGCATTTGCCGCCGGGTCTAATATTTCTTCTTTTGGCGAAGTACGAAATGATCCGGGCCAGAACCACAACTATCACATTATTAATGAAGCGGCATATAACGCATTTTATTACTGTTCAAAACCCACCATTGCGATGATTAATGGCTATTGTATTGGTGGCGGACTGGATTTTGCTACCAGTTGCGATATTCGGCTGTGCGCTGACAATGCCGTCTTTGCCATTCCCGCAGTACGTCTGGGGCTGGGGTATGGTTACGAAGGGCAGATCCGCCTTAATCGTATTGTCGGTCCGATGCATGGACGGGATATTTTCTTTACTGGTCGCCATTATAACGCACAGGAAGCGTTGCGTATGGGGTTAGTGCATTACGTTATTCCCGGTGTGCAGTTTGAATCCTTCGTTAATGAATATGCACTGAAAATTTCCCAAAATGCGCCGATGACGCTGATGGCAATTAAACGCGCCTTTATCGAGCTGGAGAAAAATGAAAGTGAACGGGACCTCCCCTCCGCGCAGGCGTTAATTGATGCTTGCTTTAAAAGTGCAGATTACAAAGAAGGTCGTAACGCGTTTGCCGAAAAACGCCCTCCACAATTTAAAGGAGAATAAGCCGTGTCAAATACCGGAAATCGTCAAGGGCCACTGGCTGAAATAAAAGTTCTCGATTTAACCCGTGTGCGTGCCGGGCCAGCGTGTGTCCGACAATTTGCGGACTGGGGAGCTGATGTTATTAAAATTGAAAGTCCTGATTATATGGAAGTCAGCGATGGGTGGGGAGGATTACGCGATGGGCCGGATTTTCAGAATTTACATCGTAATAAACGCTCACTGGCGATTAATTTAAAAGATCCGGAAGGAATAGAGATTTTTTATAAATTAGTTGCAGAGGCCGATGTGGTGGTTGAGAACTTTCGCCCGGACGTTAAGTTCCGTCTCGGTATTGATTATGAAACGCTGGCGAAAATTAATCCGCGTATTGTCTACGGGAGTATTTCCGGTTTTGGTCAGGATGGGCCATACGCTAAACGCCCGGGGTTTGATCATATCGTGCAGGGCATGGGGGGGCTGATGTCATTGAACGGGGATGCCAGCCACGGCCCGATGCGCGCCGGGTTTGCCGTCGCTGATGTGGGGGCCGGGATGTATTGCGCCATCGCTATTATGACTGCGCTACTGGAGCGCCAGACCTCGGGACGCGGGCAGTGGGTACAGGTTTCGCTGCTCCAGACGATGGTGTCGATGCTGGATTTCCAGGCCGCGCGTTGGCTGTTTTTACAGGATATCCCGGAACAGGCAGGCAACGACCATCCTACTTCTATTCCCACCGGGGTTTACCCCACCTCTGATGGCTATATCACTATCGCTGCCGGTGAACAGGCGATGTTCCGTCGCTTATGCGCAGCGCTCGACCGTATGGATCTGATGGAGCATCCGGATTTTTGTTCGGAGTCGTTGCGCTCAGAAAACCGGCATGCGCTGAACGCCATCCTTTCCGATATTACCCGCACCCGCACCCGTGCGGAGTGGATCGCCTTGTTCGAGCAGGGTTCGGTAGCGGCCGGGCCGATCAACAAAATCAATGAAGTGTTTGCCGACCCGCAGATTAAACATCTGAGGGTTGCGCAAAAACTGCATCACCCACGGCTGGGGGAGGTGGAAGTGGTGGGGCAGCCGTTCATCCTGAGCCGTACCCCAAGCCAGATGCGCACGGTGGCGCCGGATCGTGGCGCCGACAATCACCAGATTCTGACGGAAGCAGGCTATTCGCCTGAGCAAATTACCGCATTGAAAGAAAAGGGCGTGCTGTAAGGCACCCAAAAGGCGGGCC
>Ga0209371_1002041_pt1 | contig 12071 bp, 5 predicted proteins | sample AgamicAtAmrz_FD_187165 | JGI IMG/M metagenome (GOLD analysis project Ga0209371, IMG submission 187165) | Agave microbial communities from Guanajuato, Mexico - At.Am.rz (SPAdes) (version 2) | ecosystem: Host-associated > Plants > Roots > Rhizosphere | place: Guanajato, Mexico | collected 2012-06-07
TGTACCCGGAAGTCAGTTACCAGGGCCAGGCCGATGTCGAGGAAGACCAGCGCTGGTGGCGCTTCGACCCGCGCGTCGAGTGGCTGATCGACACCCTGAAGATGCTCAAGAAATTCAAGGTGCTGGTGATCTGCGCCCACGCCGAGACCGCCATGGACCTGGAGGACGCCCTGCGCGTGCGCTCCGGCATCCCGGCCACCGTCTTCCACGAGGGCATGAGCATCCTCGAGCGCGACCGCGCCGCGGCCTACTTCGCCGACGAAGAATTCGGCGCCCAGGTGCTGATCTGTTCGGAAATCGGCTCCGAAGGCCGCAACTTCCAGTTCGCCCACCACCTGGTGCTGTTCGACCTGCCGGCCCACCCGGACCTGCTCGAGCAGCGCATCGGCCGCCTCGACCGGATCGGCCAGAAGCACAAGATCCAGCTGCACGTGCCGTACATGGAAAACAGCCCCCAGGAGCGCCTGTTCCAGTGGTACCACCAGGCGCTGAACGCCTTCCTGGCCACCTGCCCGACCGGCAACGCCCTGCAGCACCAGTTCGGCAGCCGCCTGCTGCCGATGCTGGAGAACGCCGACGATGGCCAGTGGCAAGCGCTGATCGACGAAGCCACCGCCGAGCGCAAGCGCCTGGAAGGCGACCTGCACGCCGGTCGCGACCGCCTGCTGGAACTCAACTCCGGCGGCGCCGGTGAAGGCGAGGCGCTGGTCGAGGCGATCCTCGAGCAGGACGACCAGTTCGCCCTGCCGATGTACATGGAGCAGCTGTTCGACGCCTTCGGCATCGACAGCGAAGACCATTCCGACAATGCCCTGATCCTGCGCCCCAGCGAGAAGATGCTCGATGCCAGCTTCCCGCTCGGCGACGACGAAGGCGTGACCATCACCTACGACCGCGACCTGGCCCTGTCCCGCGAAGACATGCAGTTCCTGACCTGGGAACACCCCATGGTGCAGGGCGGCATGGACCTGGTGCGCTCCGGCTCGATGGGCAATACCTCGGTGGCGCTTATCAAGAACAAGGCGCTCAAGCCTGGCACCGTGCTGCTCGAGCTGCTGTACGTCAGCGAGGTGGTGGCGCCGCGCAAACTGCAGCTGGGCCGCTACCTGCCCCCTGCCGCCCTGCGCTGCCTGCTCGACGGCAACGGCAACGACCTGGCCTCCAAGGTGTCCTTCGACACCCTCAACGACCAGCTCGAAGCCGTACCGCGCGCCAGCGCCAACAAGTTCGTGCAGGCCCAGCGTGATGCGCTGACGCCGAAGATCGCCGCTGGCGAAGCCAAGGTCTCGCCGCGCCATGTCGAGCGGGTCACCGAAGCCAAGCGTCGCCTGGCTGCCGAACTGGACGAAGAACTGGCCCGCCTGACCGCCCTGCAGGCGGTCAACCCGAGCGTGCGCGACAGCGAACTGGAGGCCCTGCGCGAGCAGCGCGAGCAAGGCCTGGCCATGCTCGACAAGGCTGCTCTGCGCCTGGAAGCCATACGGGTGCTGGTCGCGGGTTGAGACAAGTCGGAGGTAGGTGGAGCCCATCGCCATTTGATGGCTTTCACCCACACCCTGGGGCTTGATCTGACTTGTGGGAGCGGGCCATGCCCGCGAAGCTGTCGCGCGCATGGCGCGCTCCCACTGAGGCTGGTGAAACCCATCAGGGTTTCTCCCTCTTCAATGAGTTCGCTCAGCGCCCACTTCCGTGAAAATCCCTCACACCATCTGCAACCGCTGCTTGCGCGTCGGCGCCGGGTAGGCGCTGTCGATCGCCTGCAGATCGGCGGCGCTGAGTTGCAGTTCAGCGGCCGCGGCGTTTTCGGCCAGGTGCCTGGGGTCGCTGGCCTTGGGAATCACCAGCACATTGGGCTGGCGCAGCGCCCAGGCCAAGGCGACCTGGGCGCTGCTCACGCCATGCTGCTGGGCCACCTGTCGCAGCGCCGCGGCCGCCAGCAGCGCACCACCCTGCCCCAGCGGACAATAGGCCATCAGAGGCATGTTCTGGCGCTGCTGCCAGGGCAGCAGGTCGAACTCCACGCCGCGCTCCTCGGGGTTGTAGAGCACCTGGTTGGTGGCGCAGGCCGGTTCGCCGAGTTCCTGCAGGTCATCCAGGTCGAAGTTGGAAACGCCCCAGCGGCCGATCTTGCCCTGCTCGCGCAGGCGCTCGAAGGCTTCGACCGTTTCGTCCAGCGGGTGCTGGCCGCGCCAGTGCAGCAGATAGAGGTCGAGGTAGTCGGTGCCCAGGCGTTGCAAGCTGCGCTCACAAGCCGCCACCACGCCACTGCGGCTGGCGTTGTGCGGGTAGACCTTGCTGACCAGAAACACCTGATCACGCTTGCCGCTGATCGCCTCGCCGACGACCGCTTCGGCGCCGCCTTCGCCGTACATTTCGGCGGTATCGATCAGCCGCAAGCCGCGCTCGATACCTTCATGCAGCGCAGCGACTTCGCCTTTGCGCCGATCGCGGTTTTCCCCCATGCGCCAGGTGCCCTGGCCTATCACCGGTACCTGAGTGCCGGCCAACTCGAGTGTGCGCATCATGCTTCCTCCTGGTGATTGCATCCTGACCGGCAGGTATGGCTCAGGTTCAGGCCAACGGCGCGGGCCTAGGTTTATGTAAAGGCAGGATTTTTTTGACCGATCGGTCGGACAGCGCGTCGCTCAGCGGCTACGCTGTGAAGGAAAGGACAAGCCAGGGCCAGTTGACCATGGGCGCACTATGGCGATCCGACTCCGCACCGCCTGTACGCGAGCACAAGGTCGCGACCGCGGTGCCGCGCAAACCCCAGCCCCGCAAGCACCCTGTGCGCTGGGTGGTCGGCTCGACGCTGTTGCTCGGGCTGATCGGAGCGAGTGGATTGCTGATCTACGAACTGCGCACCGCCCATTTCCAGTCCAGCGAACTGAGCCGCTACGCCGCCACGCTCACCTATGAAATCGAAGACGGCCCCAGCGACGCCATCGTCTATCCCGGTAACGGCCCCTTCGATCAACGTCAGGGCTACAGCCGCCTGCCGACCTTTATCGAACGCCTGCAGGGCCGCGGCTTCGAAGTGCTGCAGCAGGCGCGTTTCTCCCCAGCACTGAGCGACTACACCGAGCGCGGCTTCTTCGCGCCCTATGCCGAGAAGGCGCAGACCGGGGTGAACATCGAGGATTGCCGCGGCACGCCCTTCTACACCGTGCGCAACCCACGTCAGCGCTACAGCGACTTCGCCGCGATTCCGTCGCTGGTGGTCGGCAGCCTGCTGTTCATCGAGGATCGCCAGCTGCTGGCCGCCGAGCCGGCCGAAGCCAACCCGGCGGTGGACTGGCCGCGTTTCGTCAAGGCGGCGCTGTCCCAGGTGGGCAAGTACGTCGGCATGCAGGATCAGTCCGCTGGCGGCAGCACCCTGGCCACCCAGCTGGAGAAATACCGTCACTCGCCGGACGGCATCACCCATGCGCCGGCCGAAAAACTGCGGCAGATGATTTCCGCCAGCGTGCGTGCCTACCAGGGCGGCCCGCAGACCCTCGAAGCCAGGCAGAACATCGTGCGCGACTACCTCAACAGCGTGCCGCTTTCGGCCGCCCCCGGCCATGGCGAGGTGCACGGCCTGGCCGACGGCCTGCGCATCTGGTTCGGCGTGGATTTCGTCACCACCAACCGCCTGCTCAGCACCGAGCAGGCCAGCGATGCCAACCTGGCCGAACGAGGCCTGGCGCTGCGCCAGGTGCTGTCGCTGATGATCGCCCAGCGCCGGCCGTCGTATTACCTCGCCCAGGGCCGGGCGGAACTGGCCGCCCTGGTCGACAGCCACCTGCGCCTGCTGGCCGATGGTGGCGTGCTGGACAGCCGGCTGCGTGACGTGGCCCTGGCCCAGCAGGTGACCTATCGCGACTGGCAGACCGACCCCAACCTGCAGCGCATCGACAGCGACAAGGGCATCAGCATGGCACGGGCGCGGCTGGCCGGGCTGCTCAACCTGTCCTACTACGAACTCGACAGGCTCGACCTGGAAGCGCGCTCGAGCCTGAATTCGGACCTGCAGCAACAGGTCAGCCTGTACCTCGAACAACTCGCCGACCCGGCCTTCGCCGAAGGCGTCGGCCTGTTCGGCGACCGCTTGCTGTCGCCCAGCAAGACCGGTGACGTGCGCTACAGCTTCACCCTGTTCGAGCGCACGCCCAACGGCAACCAGGTGCGCGTGCAGACCGACAACACCCATCAGCCCTTCGACATCAACGAAAGCAGCAAGCTGGAGCTGGGCTCTACCGCCAAGCTGCGGGTAATGGCCACCTACCTGGAGGTGATCGCCGAACTGCATGGCCGGCTCGCCGGCATGAGCCCGGCGCAGCTGCGCAGCCAGGACGTGGCCGACCAAGACTTGCTAAGCCGCTGGGCCGTCGACTACCTGCTCAGCAACCCGGGTGCCGACCTCACCCCCATGCTCGATGCTGCACTGGAGCGTCGCTACTCGGCCAGCCCGGCGGAACGCTTCTTCACCGGCGGCGGCCTGCACACCTTCGGCAACTTCCGCCATGAGGACAATGGCCGGCGCCCGACCCTGCGCGAGTCGCTACGCGAATCGATCAACCTGCCCTTCGTGCGCCTGATGCGCGACCTGGTGCGCTACAGCACCTACCAGGCGCCGGGCAACAGCGCCGCCCTGCTCAAGGACGACAAGGACCCGCGGCGCCAGGAGTACCTGAGCCGCTTTGCCGACCGCGAAGGCACCACCTTCATGCTGCGCTTCTGGCGCAAGTATCAGGGCCAGTCCGCCCAGGAGCGCCTGGATACCTTTATCGGCGGCCTGCGCCTGACCGACACGCGCCTGGCCGCGGTACACCGCTACCTGATGCCGGGGGTCGACCAGGCGACCTTTGGCAATTTCATCAAGGCTCACCTGCCGGGCGCACGGATCAGCGACAAGCGCATCGACGAGCTCTACCGGCGTTATGGCCCGGGCGCTTTCAGCCTGCCGGACCAGGGCTATATCGCTCGCGTGCACCCACTGGAGCTGTGGCTGCTGAAATACCTGATCGACCACCCGCAGGCCTCCTTCAACGACGCGGTGAGCGCCAGCGCCGAGCAGCGCCAGGAGGTCTATGGCTGGCTGTTCAAGAGCCGTCACAAGAGCGCCCGCGACAGCCGCATTCGCATCATGCTGGAGGTCGAGGCCTTCCTGGATATTCACCAGCGCTGGCAGAACCTGGGTTACCCCTTCGAGTACCTGGTGCCGTCCCTGGCCACCGCCCTGGGCAGCTCGGGGGACCGCCCCGCGGCCCTGGCCGAGCTGATCGGCATCATCCAGAACGATGGCATCCGCCTGCCCACGGTGCGCATCGACAGCCTGCACTTCGCCGCAGGCACGCCTTACGACACGCGCCTGGGCCACGTACTCGAAGCCGGCAAACGGGTGATGGCCCCTGAGGTCGCCGCGGCGCTGCGCGAGGCCCTGTCACAGGTGGTGGATGGCGGTACCGCGCGGCGCCTGCAGGGCGCCTTCAGCCTGGCCGATGGCAGCCCGTTGACCCTGGGCGGCAAGACCGGCACCGGCGACAACCGCATGACCAGCGTCGGCCGCGGCGGCCAGGTGATCAGCTCGCGGGTGCAGAACCGTACCGCCACCTTCGTGTTCTTCCTCGGCCCGGACCACTTCGGCACCCTCACCGCCTTCGTACCGGGCCGCGCCGCAGAGAACTTCCGCTTCACCTCGGCGCTGCCGGTGCAGGTGCTCAAGGGCATGCAGCCAATCCTGGCGCCCTACCTGCAGACCGGCGCCCGCACACAATGTGCGCCGCCACCGCAACAGCAGACGGCGCAGGTGGTGCGCTAGCACAAGGCCGCACACTCCGTAGGAGGGGTTTTAGCCCCGAGCTCTTTGTTTGCCTTGATAAAAAGCTCGGGGCTGAAGCCCCTCCTACAAAAGCGGCAGCAACGATGCCGCTTGTGCCTTACTCGCGCCTTTCGCTATCGCCAACTACCCCTAGCGCTTCAACTTCAGATACAACGCCTCGACCTTCTCCCGCGCCCAGGGCGTCTTGCGTAGGAAGGTCAGGCTGGACTTGATGCTCGGGTCGCTCTTGAAGCAGCGGATGTCGATACGCTGGGCCAGGCCGTCCCAGCCGAATTGCTCGACCAGTTCGGTCAGGATGGCTTGCAGGGTGATGCCGTGCAGCGGGTCTTTGGAGGGGGTCATGGCGGGTTCCTGGTGGCTGGGCGACAAGCTTACCAGCAGGCGCCAATGAAAAGGCCCGGACACTGCCGGGCCTTTTCATCACGCGTTACGCAGGCGCGATCAGAGATGCGCGTCCTGGTACTCCCTCTCGGCTTCGTCGAAGCGCTTGACCATCGCCGGCGAGGCCGGGCGACCGATCTTGCTGAACACCACGATGGCCAGGGTGGCGAGGATAAAGCCCGGAATGATCTCGTACAGACCCAGGCCGATGAAGTTCTTCCACAGCACCACGGTGGCCGCACCGACCACCATGCCGGCCAGGGCGCCGTTGCGGGTCATGCCCTTCCAGACCAGCGACAGGATCACCACCGGACCGAAAGCAGCACCGAAGCCCGCCCAGGCGTAGGACACCAGGCCCAGTACCTTGCTGTCCGGGTTGGAGGCGATGGCGATGGCGACGATGGCGATCAGCAGCACCATCAGACGACCGACCCACACCAGCTCCTTCTCGCTCGCGCCCTTGCGCAGGAAGGCCTTGTAGAAGTCTTCGGTCAGGGCGCTGGAGCACACCAGCAGCTGGCAGCTCAGGGTGCTCATCACCGCGGCCAGAATGGCCGACAGCACGATACCGGCAACCCAGGGGTTGAAGAGGATCTTGGTCAGTTCGATGAACACGCGTTCACTGTTATCGCTGACCGGGCCGGCCAGGGCCGGGTTGTTGGCGAAGTAGGCGATGCCGAAGAAACCGACCGCCACGGCGCCGCCCAGGCACAGGACCATCCAGATCATGCCGATACGGCGTGCGGCCGGAATCGACTTGACCGAGTCGGCCGCCATGAAACGCACCAGGATGTGCGGCTGGCCGAAGTAGCCCAGGCCCCAGGCCAGCAGCGACACGATGGCGACGAAGGACAGGCCGCGGAACATGTCGAAGTTGGCCGGGTTGGCCTGCTCGATGGTGGTCATCGCCGCATCGAAATCGCCCAGGGAGAGAATCACGAACACCGGGGTGATCAGCAGCGCGAAGATCATCATGGTGGCCTGCACGGTGTCGGTCCAGCTGACCGCCAGGAAGCCACCCACGAATACGTAGGCGATGGTCGCCGCCGCACCGACCCACAGGGCGACGTCGTAGCTCAGGCCGAAGGTCGATTCGAACAGGCGCGCACCGGCCACCACGCCCGAGGCGCAATAGATGGTGAAGAACACCAGGATCACCAGCGCCGAGAAGATGCGCAGCAGCTTGCTGTTGTCTTCGAAGCGGTGGGTGAAGAAGTCCGGCAGGGTCAGCGCGTTGTTGTTGTGCTCGGTGTGCACACGCAGGCGACCGGCGACGAACAGCCAGTTCATCCAGGCGCCGAGGATCAGGCCAATGGCGATCCAGCTTTCCGAGATACCGGCGATGAAGATGGCGCCCGGCAGGCCCATCAGCAGCCAGCCGCTCATGTCGGATGCACCGGCGGACAGCGCGGTGACGAAACTACCGAGGCTACGGCCGCCGAGGATGTAGTCGGAGAAGTTCTTGGTCGCACGGTAGGCAATGAAGCCGATCAGCACCATGGCCAGGATGTAGACCACGAAGGTGACCAGCATGGGAGTACTTGCAGTCATTTGGGGAATGCCCCTCTCGTTTGTTTTTATTCGAACCGGGGTTAACCGGTCCAGTTGGCACATCACGACCATCAATCACGGTCGCGCTCCAGGTACACCGCTCTTGTGGTGGCGTTACCGATTCGGGGCATCAGCCCCAATAGGCGTCTCTGAAAGCTCAATTGCTTTTAGAGGCATCCAATAGCAAAACGGGCGGAAACCTGAAGATTCCCGCCCGCTTGTGATTACTCGTCGCCCAGCGACAGCAGTGAGGCATTGCCGCCCACCGCCGTGGTGTTCACCGAGGTGGTGCGCTCGTTGACGAAGCGCAACAGGTAGCTCGGGCCACCGGCTTTCGGGCCGGTACCGGACAGGCCGCAGCCGCCGAACGGCTGTACGCCGACCACTGCACCGATCTGGTTGCGGTTCACGTACAGGTTGCCGACGCGCGCCAGGGCTTCGATGCGGGCGGCAGTTTCCTCGTTTCGGCTGTGAATGCCAAGGGTCAATCCATAGCCGGTGGCGTTGATGGCCGCGACCACCTTCTCCAGATCGCCGGCGTCGTAGCGCACCACGTGCAGCACCGGGCCGAACTGTTCCTTCTTGAGTTCACTGATACCGCCGATTTCGAACGCCACCGGGGCAATGAAGTGGCCATTCAGATCGGCACGCAGCGAGGCTTCGGCAATCAGCTTGCCCTCGCCTTTCAGCTGGTTGATATGCGCCAGCAGGCCTTCGCGGGCTTCGCCATCGATCACCGGGCCGATATCGTTTTCGCGCAGGTGGGTCGGGCCGATTTTCAGCTCGGCCATGGCGCCCTTGAGCAGGTCGATCACCCGGTCGGCGATATCGCGCTGCACGTACAGCACGCGCAAGGCCGAGCAGCGCTGGCCGGCGCTGGTGAAGGCCGAACCGACGGCATCCTTGACCACCTGCTCGGGCAGTGCGGTGGAGTCGACGATCATCGCATTCTGGCCGCCGGTCTCGGCGATCAGGGTGGCGATCATGCCGTCCTTCTCGGCCAACTGGCGGTTGATGATCCGCGCCGTGTCGGTGGAGCCGGTGAAGCACACGCCGGCCACACGCGGGTCGCGGCAGAACACGCCGCCCAGAGTCGCACCGTCGCCCGGCAGGAAGGCGATCACGTCCTTCGGCAGGCCGGCTTCGAACATCAGTTCCAGGGCACGGGCGGCGATCAGGCTAGTCTGCTCGGCCGGCTTGGCCAGCACCACGTTGCCGGCCACCAGGGCCGCGGTGATCTGGCCAAGGTAGATGGCCAGCGGGAAGTTCCACGGGCTGACGCAGACGAAAATGCCGCGGCCTTCATGGAACAGCTCGTTGCGCTCGCCGGTCGGGCCCTTGAGTTCCTCGCGGCCCAGTTTCAGGCGCGCCTGCTGGGCGTAGTAACGGCAGAAGTCCACCGCCTCGCGCACTTCGTCGATGCCATCCTGCATGGACTTGCCGGCTTCCACGGTGCACAGCGCCATCAGCTCGGCGCGGTGTTTCTCCAGCAGGTCGGCCAGGCGCTCGAGCACGCTGGCCCGGGCATCGATGGTGGTGGCGTTCCAGTTCGGCCAGGCAGCGCTCAGGCCATCCAGGGCCTGGGCGGCCTGGGCGGCGCTGGCGAACTGGGCGGTACCGACCAGCTTGTTCAGATCATACGGGCAGCGAACCTCCTGGGCGGTGCCGCTCAGGGTCTGGCCGTTGATCACCGGCGCGGCCTGCCACTGGCGATCCAGCTGCGGACGGTAGGCGTTTTCGAGTTCGGTCAGCGATTTCTGGATGTTCATGTTGATGCCCTGGGAGTTTTTCCGTGTGGCCCCGTACAGCGCAGGCGGCAGCGGGATTTTGTTATTGGCGAGGCTGGCGAACTTGCGCAGCTGGGTGACCGGGTGATCGATCAGCGATTCGACCGGCACGCCCGGGTCGACCAGCTGGTGCACGAACGACGAGTTGGCGCCGTTCTCCAGCAGGCGCCGCACCAGGTACGGCAGCAGGTCCTTGTGGGCGCCGACCGGGGCGTAGATGCGTACGGTCTTGCGGTGCTTCTCCAGCACCGTGTCGTACAGCGCATCGCCCATGCCGTGCAGGCGCTGGAACTCGAAGTCGCGCGGCGACGCCTGCTCGGCGGCCATGGCCAGGATGCAGCTGACGGTGTGGGCGTTGTGGCTGGCGAACTGCGGGTAGATCACCCCGCGGGTGAAGTCGCTGAGCAGGTAGCGGGCGCAGGCCAGATACGAGGTATCGGTGCCTTCCTTGCGGGTGAACACCGGGTAGCCGTCGAGGCCCCAGACCTGGCACTGCTTGATCTCGCTGTCCCAGTAGGCGCCCTTGACCAGGCGCAGCGGCATCTTTTCACCGAGCTCCTTGCCCAGCAGCGTCAACCACACCAGCACCGGCAGGCAGCGCTTGGAATACGCCTGGATGACCAGGCCGAACTCGCCCCAGCCAGCGATGGCCGGATCGCGCAGCAGTTTTTCGTACAGCTCCAGGGACAGCTCCAGGCGATCCGCCTCTTCGGCGTCCACCGAGATACCGACGTTGAGCTTGCGCGCGCGGATGGCCAGTTCGCGCACGTTGGCGAACAGCTCGCTCAGCACGCGCTCGCGCTGGGCCACTTCGTAACGCGGGTGCAGCGCGGAGAGCTTGATCGAGATCGATGGCTTCGGGCCGGGGCCGACCTGGGGCTCGGCGCCGACGGTGTCGATGGCCTTGCGGTAGTCGGCCATGTACTTCTCGGCGTCTTCGGCGGTCAGCGCCGCTTCGCCAAGCATGTCGAAGGAATAGGTGTAGCCCTTCTCGCGCTCCGGGCGACCGTTCTTCAGCGCCTCGCTGATGGTGCGGCCGAGCACGAACTGCTTGCCCATGAGCTTCATGGCCTGGTTCATCGCCGCGCGGATCACCGGCTCGCCGGAACGCTGGATGAGCCGGCCGAGCACTTTCTTCGGACGCCCGTCAGCGGCTTGCGGGTCGACCACCTTGCCGGTCATCACCAGGCCCCAGGCCGCGAAGTTGACCAGCACGTTGTCGCTCTTGCCCAGGTGCCGCTCCCACTCGGCGGCGCTGAGCTTGTCGCGAATCAGCGCATCGGCGGTGCTGGCATCCGGCACGCGCAAGAGTGCCTCGGCCAGGCACATCAGCATCAGGCCTTCCTGGGTGTCCAGGCTGTACTGGCGCAGCAACGCGTCGAGGGTGTCGACCGCATTGTCGCGGCCGCGCACGTCCTGGATGAGGCTGCGCGCCTGCTGGCGAATGCTCTCGATGCCCGCAGCGCCGGGGTCGGCGAGCTGCAGCAGTTCCTCGAGATAAGCGCTCTCGTCGACGTTGTAGTTGGCACTGATGGCGGGGAAAAAATCGGCAGCCCTGGCAGCGGAAACCTGCGCGAGAAACTCCGGCTGCAAGACCTGGCTGGCTTTGAACATCACGCCCATCCTCTTGTAGGGATTATGTATGGGGTACCCCTGCTCTGGGTCTAGCCCAGATACGAGGATCTGGCGATCTCGGGCTTGCAGAAGTGGATGGCGGAATTTAGAGGCAGATCGATAAGCGCTTCTTGCGGAAAGCTCTGGAGTTTTTGCAGAAAACTCCGAAACCCATCAGCCCTCGGTACGAACCTGGCCGCGCGACTGTACGTCAGGTGACAGGGGCCCCGTCGGGCTTCATGCCCCTGTGCACCTGATTGGTCCGTTTTTACTCATCGGGCAGCCGAAAAGGTATTCTCTCCGGCATCTCATTGCGAGGCGCCCTCGTGCTGCCCGGGGATCCGGCCGTAAGACGCCTCGCCTGCCGGCCATCAACCGAATCAATCCATTTGCGCGGAGTTGAACGCATGTCGCTGAGCATCAAGACCCCTCTTCTGCAATCACTGCCCCTGAGCCAGCACGTCGGTGCCAGGGTATGGATGAAGATGGAGGCCATGCAACCAGGCGGCTCCTTCAAGATCCGTGGTGTCGGCTTCGCCTGTGAGCAGCACCACGCACGGGGCGCCCAGCGTTTCATTTGCTCCTCGGGTGGCAATGCCGGCCTGGCCGTTGCCTATGCCGGGCGTCGCCTGGGGGTACCGGTTATCGTGGTGGTTCCAGAGACGACCTCAGCGCGGGCGCGCAGCCTGCTGGGCCTGGAAGGTGCCGAAGTGATCGTGCACGGCAAGACCTGGTTCGAGGCCAACGAGCTTGCGCGTTCCTTGCAGACGGCAACGGATGCCTTCATTCACCCCTTCGACGATCCACTGCTGTGGGAGGGCCATGCCTCGATGATCGACGAGGTGCTGGCCGATGGCGTGCGCCCGGATGCCGTGGTGCTGTCGGTCGGCGGTGGCGGCCTGTTGGCTGGCGTC
>Ga0209371_1002042_pt1 | contig 12067 bp, 4 predicted proteins | sample AgamicAtAmrz_FD_187165 | JGI IMG/M metagenome (GOLD analysis project Ga0209371, IMG submission 187165) | Agave microbial communities from Guanajuato, Mexico - At.Am.rz (SPAdes) (version 2) | ecosystem: Host-associated > Plants > Roots > Rhizosphere | place: Guanajato, Mexico | collected 2012-06-07
TGGGAAATTCGAAGCCCGCCAGCATCATCAGGCAGGTGGTCTTGCCGGAGCCCGACGGCCCGAGCAGCGTCAGGAATTCGCCCTGATAGATGTCCAGATCCAGTTGTTTGACGACCAGCGTTTCGCCGTCGTACGTCTTGCGCACGCCTCGAAAGCTGACGATCACTTCATCCGTTTTCATCGCCGTAGTCTCCTCTGCGGTCGGGCCGGCTGCTGCTGCGTCACAGCGGGCTTGCATCAATTGCGTGGCCCACTATAGACCGTTACGGTTCTACAATATGGAACCATTTCATTATTCCGGATAGAACCACTTGGACACGATCATCTTGTCGGATTGGCTCGCCGCCAGGCTCGATCGCGCGGCCGGAGAGCCGCTCTACCGGCAGACTTTGCGGCTCATGCAGCAGGCCATCCTGACCGGCCAGTTGCCGCCCGGCACCAAGCTGCCGAGCTCCCGCACACTGGCTGAAGATCTCGGCATCGCGCGCAATACGGTGCTGCATGTGTACGACCAGCTGACCGCCGAAGGCTACGTGCTGTCGACCACCGGCAGCGGCACTTATGTGGCCGACACGCAGCCCGACAAGGCCGCCGTCAATGCGCGCAGAAAGCCGGCGGTCGCGGCCGTCGGGGCTGCGAGCGCGCAGGACAAGCCGGCAAAGCGGGACCTGAACGACCTGTCCAGCCGCGGCCGGCGCCTGATCGGGCAAGCCGGCGTATCCGCGAAACAGTGGGGCGCGTTCATGCCGGGCGTGCCCGATGTCGCGGAATTTCCGGCGCGAACGTGGAGCCGCCTGCAAGCGCGCCTGTGGAAGGAAGCGAACCCCGATCTGCTCACCTATGCGCCCGGCGGTGGCTACCGTCCACTGCGCCGCGCGTTGTCGGACTATCTGCGCGTCGCGCGTTCAGTGAATTGCACGGCGGATCAGATCATCATCACTACGGGTATTCACCAATCCATCGATCTGGCAGTGCGCCTGCTGACCGACGTGGGCGATCGCGCCTGGGTGGAGGAGCCTTGCTATTGGGGCGCGCGCAGTGTGCTGCAGTCGTCGGGTATTACGCTAGTGCCGGTGCCGGTCGACGACGAGGGCCTCAACCCGCGCGAAGAAGATCTCCGGCAGCCGCCGCGCCTTGCGCTCGTCACGCCGTCACACCAATATCCGCTCGGCATGGTGATGAGTCTCGCGCGGCGCCGCACCCTGCTCGAATACGCGCGCCAGCACAACGTGTGGATCATCGAGGACGATTACGACAGCGAGTTCCGCTACGGCAGCAGGCCGCTCGCATCGCTCCAGGGACTGGACGACGCCGGCCAGGTCATTTATGTGGGCAGTCTCGGCAAGATGCTTTTTCCGGGCCTGCGCATGGGTTACATGATCGCGCCGGAGCATCTGGTCGACACGTTCCGCATGGGCATTGCCGAGCTGTATCGCGAGGGGCAGTTGATGCAGCAGGCCGTGATGACCGATTTCATCATGGACGGCCACCTCACCTCGCACGTGCGGCGCATGCGTGCGTTGTACGGCGAGCGCCGGCAGATTCTGATCGACGCGATTACCGCACGTTTCGGCAGCGAACTGCCGGTCATGGGCGACGAAGCCGGCTTGCACCTGGTGCTCGGTCTGCCGGACCATGCGGACGACCGCGCTGTGACGGCGGCCGCGTTCGACGCGGGCGTCATCGTGCGGCCGCTCGCGAGCTATTACAGCTGCGATCCGCCCGCGCGACGCGGACTGCTGCTCGGCTATGCGTGCGTACCGAACGACAGGATCGGTCCCGCATTCGACACCCTCGCGCGCGTCATCGAGCAAACTGCCCTGAAACAGCCGACGCGCGCCGCCTGAACACCGCGGTCGCCACGCGCGCGGCGGCGGCTTGCGAACGCCGCGCGGCGACGTCGCTCATTTGAGCCCGAAATCGACCCGCGTGGTGGCGCCTTTATCCTTGATACCGTCGGCGTCGAGCTTCGGCGCGACGATAAACACGCGGCTGCTGTCGATCTTGCCTTCCAGGTACTGCTGCACGCTCTGCGCCCGCTGCTGCGCGAGCCGCCGCAGGCTCGCCTCGTCGATGGGTGCGTTGGCGGCCAGCGCGCTCTTCATGTCGTCGTCGGGCAGGCTCTTGGTCAGGCCGACAAAATTGCGCGGCTTCTTGAAGTCCGCGGATTTATAGGCCTTCGTCAAATACTTGTCGTATTCGTTTGCATCGACTTTCACAGCCGACAGATCCACGCTTTCGCCGTTGCCCACGACGTCCTTGATTTTCTGCTGCTTCACGAGGCGATCCACGTAAAGCGCTCGCAAGGCGGGCTCGTCCACCTTGGGATCGACGCGGCCGATCAGGTCCATCCGGATGGACGGCTTCGAACTGAGCGCCGTGACGATCGTGTCGAGCTTCTTGGTGTCGGCGTCGGTCAATTGCGCCAGGCCCGGTTCGAATTCCACGTAACCCAACTCCTCGCCGCTGCCGCCGAACGCGTTGGCGATCAGCGAGAACGGCGCGGTCACGGCTTTTTGCAGCAGATTGAGCACCGCATGCCAGATCAGCCCGCCGATGCTGAACTCCGGGTTCGACAGCGAGCCGGACACCGGCAGATTGACGTCGATCTCGCCGCGCGAATTCTTCAGCAGCGAAATCGCGAGCCGCACAGGCAGCTTGGTCGCCGTGTCGTTTTCGATGTGATCGCCAAACGTGAGCTGATCGATGAACAGGTGGTTGTCCGCGTTCAGTTGGTCGTTCTCCAGCTTGTAGTGAAGATCGACGTTCAGCTTGCCCTTGGTGATCGGATAACCCGCATACTTCGCCGAATACGGCGTGAGGTTGGTCAGCTCGATGTCGTGTGCCGTCGCGGTCAGATCGAGTGCGGGCTTTGCGATCAGCGGGTTGACGCTGCCGCGAATCGACAGCGGACCATTGGCCGCGAGCTTCGCAGCAATGTCGACGGGCGCCGAGGTCGTCGACTGCGTGCCGAACGCGCCGACAGTGCCCTGAATGCCGACCAGGTTGGCGGTGAAGTTCGGCTTGATGAAGTTGTCGGTATAAGTCACGCGGCCCTGCTGCAAGATCAGTTGGCCGAAGTGCAGCTTCACCGGACTTTGCGGCGGCGTCGCGGCGGTCACCGTAGCGGGCTGCGCAGGCGCGGCGGACGACGCCGGAGCCGACGCCGACGCCACCACGGGTGCCGGGGCCGCCACCACGGCGGAGGCTGTCGGCGGCGTCAGCGGCACGGGTTCCGCGCCGGGTCTGGCGTTCTTGTCGCGCGTGAGCGACTGCGCCGCGCCGCTTTCGTGCGCCACCACGTCGTTCAGATTGAGCTTGCCCTGCGCGTCGAGCAGCACGCGTCCGTAGAACCTGCTGAAGGTCACGCGCTCGGCGTCCACCGACGTGCCGCGCTCGTCGTAATCGGCCTTCAGTCCGGAAAGCGCGAGCGAGCGCCAGCCTGCAAAGGGATCCGAAGTTGCCTTGTCGAGCATGCGGACATCCACGAGTGCAACGTCGCCGCGATAGGCCGCCTTCAACGACTTTGCCTGGCTCAACGCAAGCTCGCCGCTGCCGTTGAGCAGCGCGCTTGCAATCGTCGCATTCAGCTTGCTGCCGAAGTACGGTTCGAAAGCGGCTGCGTCCAGCCGGTTCGCATTCACTTTGACCGCGACCTTGAGCGGCGTCGCGGTGACGTCGCCCTTCAGGCCGAGCGTGCCCTTCTTGTTCAGCGTGGCTTGCAGTTCGACGGGCAGCGGGCGGCTCAGGTCGTCGCTGATCTGCTGCACTTTCAGTTGCAGCGGCGTGATGCCGAGCTTGACCGGCTGCGGCGTGGTGTTGTCGGTGAAATTGGCCGTGGCGTCCTTCACGTTCAACTCGCCGATCTTGTAATGCCACGCCGGACCTTCGGCTTGCGCCTTCTTCGCCGCATGAATGGCCGTGCGTTGCGGTTCGGTTTGATGCGGGCCGGCAAGCGAAGCGAGATTGATGCTGCCGTCCTTCAGGCGTTGCACATCGACGGCGAGGCCCGTCGTGTCGACGCTCGTCACGTCTGCCGTGCGTGCGTTCACGTCGACTTGCCTGACCTTCACGCTGCCTTGCGCAAGCGAGATCACCGGTTGCCGGGTGCCGCGCGGCGCCAGCTTCAGCGATTGCAGATCGAGCTGCGAATCCGCAACCATGACCGCAGCCGGCGACTTCGACCAGTTCGCGCCGATATTGGCGGTCGCGGAAAGTGCACCGTCGGTCACGTCCGCCGCCGTTGCTGCGTCGAGATACGGCTGCAGCAGCGGCAGGTTCAGTGACTTGATATCGAGCTTCGCGCTGGCGGTTTTTGCGGCCAGGCTCAGCGCGCCCGCCGCGCCGAGCGAGCCGCCGTTGCGCGTGAAGCTGGTGTTGAGCGTGTAGTGCGCGGGTGCCGTGCCGAGCGTCGAGAAATCGGTGAGCGTGACCGCCAGCTTTTGCATGCCGGCGTCGACGGGACGCGAAGCCGCTTCGTCATGCACGTTCACCGTGCCGTCGTTGAGTACGAAGCGTTTGATCGAGAGGTCGAGCGGCGGTGCGGTTTGCGGTGCGGCCTTTGCGTTCTGAGGCGCAGCCTGCGGAGCCGACGCGGCGGAAGGCACCGACGCGGACGTGGCCGACGCAACTGCCGGCGCACTTGCCGACGCATTTGCCGGCGGGCTTGCCGCTTCAGCCGCAGCCTTCGCCGCAGCAGGCGCCGACGCAGGCGCGGGCGCGAACATCCGCTCGACGCTCAGTACGCCGTTCCTGTCGCGCGCGAGGCTTGCGCTTGGCGCGTCGATACGAATGTCGTCGAAATGATAGAGGCTCTTCAGCGGCTCGAGCGTGCGCGCCGCGACGTGCACCGTGCGGGCCGCAAAAAACGGCGCCTTCGTTGAATCGCGCACGTCGACGTCGTTCAGATCGACGCTGCCCGCGACGCGCAGCGAAGGCGCTTCGTTCGACATCACGAAGTTGAGCTTGAGATCCGTGGAGAGTTTGCCGGCCTGCACGATCACCGGCAATCTGGTGGGCACATACGAGATAAGGCGCGGCACGTCGAGCCCCTCGAAGCGCAACGACACCTCGGATTCGCGCGACGCGGCAAACGGTTTGGTTTTTCCGTCGATAGCGATCGGACTGCCGTCAATCCGCGCGCGCAGCAAAGGCTCGACAAAGATGTCGGTTTTGGAGGGCAACGTGGCGATAAACGGAATGCCGAGCTTCCATTGATCGATCACATGCGTTGCGCCAAGCAGTTTGTCGTCGAACGTGATCTGGCCATTTTCGAGACGAATGTTGGACACCGAGAAAAGCGTCGGCTTGCTGTCCGGCGCGCTCGGCTGCTTCGAAAATTTTTCGATCAGATCGGTGAAATTAAAGCGCTGCGCGTCGTAGCGAACAATATGAAAGCGCGGCGAATCAAGCTGTATTTCGTCGATAATCGGCGCCGCGCGAAACAGTGAACTCCATGAGGGCTGAACGATAAGCCGTTCAATATCCACGAAATTGCCCGCGCCGCCGTGCTCGCCAATATGCACGCGGTCTGCCTCGAGTTTCAGCGTGTACGGATTGAGCGCAATGCGGCCAATGCTTGCCGGCCGGTCGAGTTGTTTGCTGAGCTGTTGTTCGGCGACGTGGCGAATCAGCGGCGGCGCCGCAAAAAAGCCTAGCAGACCGAACAGTACGATAAAGATCAGCAGACCTGTCATGACGCGACGTGTGCGGCGCGACTGCGCGAGATCGCGCATGGTCTGCATGGAAGAGGCGATTGATGCTTTGTTGATGCTTGCCATGCCTGGTTCTGGATGATGCGGCGGCAAGCCCGCCGCGACACGAAAATCCCGCAAGCGGCAGTATAAGTCGTGAATCTTTCCGGGGATAGAAATGTAAGCCGTGCTTACACAATTACACGCGCGGTGTAGCCGCGCGCGTGTCTCTTATTGCGGTCCCGCGATCCTGTTGCGACCTTATTGCGTTCTTATTGCGATCGTTTGACGGACCCGCGCGGCCGGGCTTCGAAATTTGCGCAGTAGCCGGACATACGCCGACTACTCGCGCAGATTTACTGACGCACGACGGCAGGCGGTTGCCAGCTGCCGTCGGTGGCCTGGGGCTTGGGCGCATATAAGCGAAGCACCAGTTGCAGATCGGCGCGCGGCGCCGGCAACCAGTTGCCGCTGCGGCTGCGCGTGGACGAGACCGTCACGTCGAGCGAGCCGTCACGATTGCGGCGCGCGCCGTTGCGATCGCCCACCGCGATACGGGCCGGTGCGCTTTCGCCGAGCGCGCCGTCTTTCGTATAGGCGGTGATCGACCAGAAGCCGCGCACCGGCGGCAACTGATTCGGCGCAAAGTGAATCACGTAACGATTCGCGCCGTTCAGCGCATGGCCGTCGCTGTCCTGAGTCACGACCGCGCGCACTTCGTCGTCTTTCGTGCCGATGCCCGGCTGCGCATACGCGGCGTAAGCGCGCAGCGCGTAGTCCGGGCCGTAGTTGCCCACGCCGTCGCCGAACCAGCTCCAGCCATTGCCCGTCAGCAGGTTCGACGGCGGAGTGACCACGCGCTCGTGACCGTCGGCGAGACCGGCGGCGATCGCGTCCGCCGCGCCCGGCAGCTTCACAGGCTCGCCCGGCGTCACGCCGAGATCGGAGAGAATTTTGAGCGCATGCGGATCGGCCGGCGCCGGCGGGTTGTCGGCGAGCGCTTCCGCGAGCCGGTTGAAGAAGCCGTTCGCGTCGAGCGCGGCGACCTGCGCGGCGGGCGTGCCCGCGGCGCCGACCGCGCCAGCCGCCGCATCCGCCGCACTCCGGGCGGGCACGACCGACGCCGAGCGCGTCTCGCCCACATAGACCGAAAGCGGCGCGACGCGAATCGCGCGCTGAAGCTTGCGCACCGCGGTCAGGTCGCGCGTGCCGTTCGACTGGATGCGCACGCTAACCCATGCGTTGCGGGTCGGCACGTCGACGCGTTTGACGTTTTTCGGCAGGTCGCCTTGCCAGCCAGGTCCGACGAACGCAATAGCCTGCGCCTTGATGCCGTTCGCGCGAGTCGTGAATTGATCCGCCGTCGACCAGACCACGTTTGTCCACATATCGAGAACGCGGGCGTCCACATAGCGGCCTCGCGAATCGGGCAGCGTGACGATCACGGGTTCGCTGCCTACATCCAGCCAGCCGGTGGAGTCGAGCGTGTCGAGGCTCGGCAGCATGGGGTTGGCCGCGCCGATGGGCGGCAGCGCCTGCGCGTGGCGCAGCGTGTTGAGCGGCGCACGGCCGGGCTCGGTGCCGACCGCGGCGTCGCGCGCGACGCCCATCAGCACCAGTGGATAGCCGAATACATAGGAATCGGCGACTTCGTCCTTGATCCAGCCGGTGGACTTTTGCGTCGTGGACGGTGTCGAGGCGCAACCAGCCAGGAATGCGAGGCCTGCGAGCGATGCGCAGGTCCAGTAATTCGTAAACACTGCTCGGCGATTTTTTATCATTCGTTCAGAGGGCGGAACGTGCTGTCCAAAGGGAGACGCCGGCTCGGCGCAACGGTGCCCGCGCGGTCTCCCAAACCCAGCGCGGCCCGATTGCGTCGCATCGCCGACAACATCGCGTTGTATCGTATCCGCGCTCCCCAGGCAAGCGCAAAGGCGTGAATAGCATGTTGCAGCAAAGGCGCCGGGCGACGAACACAGCCCCTTGACCTTCCCATCATGGGAGGGTCGATACTGGGTTCTACCGGGTCCATTACGCGGCCCATGCCGCCACGAGGCATTGCCATCATGACTGAACTTGCCACTGCTGCGCGCCCCACCGGCGCGAATCCGGCCCCAGCCCGCACCGCCGAACTCGAGATCGGCGGGATGACTTGCGCGTCGTGCGCGATGCGCGTCGAAAAAGCACTGGCGAAGGTGCCGGGCGTCGCCGCGGCATCTGTCAATCTGGCGACCGAAACAGCAACCGTCAATTTGACCGATGCCGCAACCAGCGCGGACGCGCTGATCGCCGCCGTCAGGAAAGCCGGCTACGAAGCGGCGCCGGTCGCCGCGCCGGAGCTCGCGCCGATGCCGGACGCCGAGGCGGACGCCGACGCGCCTCTGGACGCCAATTCCGGCGCGCCCGCCGCTGCCACCGCGAGCGCGCCCAGCGCAGCGGAGCGCAAACGCAATGCAACGCGCCGCGAACTGGCGGCCGTGCTCCTCTGCGCGCTGCTGACGCTGCCGCTCATCGTGCCGATGACGGCCGAATGGTTCGGCACGCACGCAATGCTTCCGGCGTGGCTGCAGTTCGGCCTCGCGTCGGTCGTGCAATTCGTGTTCGGCGCGCGCTTTTACCGAGCGGCTTACCGCGCAGTCCGCGCCCGCGCGGGCAACATGGACCTGCTGGTGGCGCTCGGCACGTCGGCGGCGTATGGCATCAGCGTCTATCAGCTCGCGAGCCACCCGAACGACACCATGCACCTGTATTTCGAAGCGTCGGCGGTCGTCATCACGCTCGTGCGTTTCGGCAAATGGCTCGAGGCGCGCGCGAAGCGCCAGACCACCGACGCGATCCGCGCGCTCCAGGCGCTCCGGCCAGACCGCGCGCGAATCCGCGCCGGCGCGGGCGAGCGCGAGGTGCCGCTCGCGCAGGTGCAACTCGGCACGGTCGTCGTCGTGCGTCCTGGCGAGCGCGTTCCGGTGGACGGCGCGGTGCTCGAGGGCCGCACTCACATCGACGAGTCGCTGATTACCGGCGAAAGCCTGCCGGTGGCGAAGCAGGTGGGCGATGCGGTGACCGCCGGCTCCATCAACGGCGAGGGTGCAATTGCCGTGACCACCACCGCGATAGGCGCGGAAACGACGCTCGCGCGGATCATTCGCCTCGTGGAAAGCGCGCAAGCCGAGAAAGCGCCGATCCAGCGGCTGGTCGACCGCGTCAGCGAAATCTTCGTGCCGGCGATTCTGGCGATTGCGGCGCTTACATTAATCGGCTGGCTGCTCGCGGGCGCCGGCGGCGAAACCGCGATTCTCAACGCGGTCGCCGTGCTGGTGATTGCCTGTCCGTGCGCGCTCGGGCTGGCCACGCCGGCCGCGATCATGGCCGGAACCGGCGTCGCGGCGCGGCACGGCGTGCTGATCAAGGACGCCGAAGCGCTCGAAACCGCTCATCGCGTGACTATCGTGGCATTCGACAAGACCGGCACGCTGACCATCGGCCAACCTTCGGTGACAGCGTTCGAACCGGTCGGCGACACGAACCGCGACGAGGCGCTCGCACTGGCGGCCGCCGTGCAGCGCCAGAGCGACCATCCGCTCGCACGGGCCGTCGTCAACGCGTACGAGGCGGCGGGCAAAGCGCGCTCGCTCACCGCCAGCGCCGCGCGCGCCGTGGCTGGCCGCGGTGTCGAAGCGCAAGTCGAAGGCCGCACGCTGGCGCTCGGCAGTACGCGCTGGCTCGAAGAACTGGGCATTCAACTGCCGCCGCAAATCGCAGCGCGGGCTCGCGAACTCGAGGCGGCGGGCAATACCGTGTCCTGGCTCATGCAACGCAATGCGTCGACGCCTGCCGCGCTCGCGCTGATGGCGTTCGGCGACACCGTGAAGCCGAGCGCGCGCGCCGCCGTCGCCCGCCTTTCGGCAATGGGCGTGAAGAGCGTGCTTGTGACCGGCGACAATCGCGGCAGCGCGGCGAGCGTCGCGCGAGCGCTCGGCATAGACGAATATCACGCGCAAGTGCTGCCGGAAGACAAGGCTCGCGTGATCCGCGACCTGAAGATCAGCAGCGCGGGCATTGTGGCGATGGCGGGCGACGGCATCAACGACGCGCCCGCGCTCGCCGCCGCCGACATCGGCATTGCCATGGCCACCGGAACCGACGTCGCCATGCATGCAGCCGGCATCACGCTGATGCGCGGCGACCCGGCGCTGGTGGCCGACGCGATCGACATTTCGCGTAAAACCTGGCGCAAGATCCAGCAGAACCTGTTCTGGGCCTTCGTCTACAACCTGGTCGGCATTCCGCTCGCGGCGTTCGGGCTGCTCAATCCGATGCTGGCAGGCGCCGCCATGGCGTTCTCAAGCGTGAGCGTGGTGACGAACGCGTTACTGCTGCGCACGTGGAAGGCAAAGCGCTAAGCCGCTGCCAAGACGCCAGAAGCACCGCTGCGGCGCCGCTGGGCGTGGGAAGGGCGCCGCAACACCGCGAATGCTTACAGCTTGCTAAAGGAACCGTTGCGAGCGGCCGTAAACAAGCCACGATGCCGGAAAGTGCCTGCGCACCCGGCATGCTTAGTCCCTCTCACTCCACACACGCCCATGGAACTTCTCTCTTTACGCCGTGCCAGCGTCGGCGCCCGGCTCGCCGTACTGTCATGCGTGCTGGTGGCGTTGATCTTCGCCTCCTTCACGTGGGCGCTGACACGCAGCGCCGGCAAGCAGGTCAGCGACCAGGTGCTCGAACGCATCGCAGAAAAAGACCGCTCCATCGCCGAAATGATCACGCTGTTCGATAAGGCGCTCTCCGCCGAAGTCGACCGCTCGACCTCGCTGTTCGCGAGCTTCCTGCCGAGCACCTATACGCTCGACGAAACGCAGAAAATCGACGTGAACGGCGTGGCCACGCCCGTGTTCAAAGCCGGCGACAAGGTACTGAACATGGATTTCAGTATTCCCGACCAGTTTCTGGAACGCAGCGGTGCGGTGGCGACCATCTTCGCCCGTACCGGCGACGACTTCGTGCGCGTCACGACGTCGCTGAAAAAACAGGACGGTTCGCGCGCCATCGGCACGCTGCTCGATCGCAACGGACCGGCGTATGCACTTCTCGTCGCCAACAAGACGTACACCGGGCTTGCTGCGCTGTTCGGCAAACGTTGGATCACGCAATACCGTCCGGTCACGGACGCAAGCGGCCGCGTGATCGGCGCGCTCTTTGTCGGCGTGAACGTCGATCAGGAAATCCAGCAGGTACAGGATGGCATCCGCAACCTGAAGATCGGCGACAGCGGCTATTACTTCGTGGTGAACGCGTCGAAAGGCGCGGATCGCGGCAAGCTGATCGTCCATCCGGCCGCGGCGGGCCAAGCGGCGGACAATGCGAACGCGCCGTATCAGAAGATGCTCGACATGAAGCAAGGCCGGCTCGAATACAGTTCCGCCGACACCACGCTCGGCGAGCAAGGCGCGCGCGACAAATTCGTTTCGTTCGTCACCGTTCCCGAGTGGCAATGGCTAGTGGGCGGAGTCGCGCCGCGCGACGAAGTGATGGCAGAAGTCAACGCGACGCGCAATCGTTTTCTTGTTGCGGGCTTCGTGCTGGTCGGCGTGTTTGCGGTGGTGTTCCTGTTCGCGGTGCGCCGCCTCGTCAGCCGGCCGCTCGAAGAAGCCGTCAAGGCGTCGGAGCGCTTTGCGTCGGGCGACCTGAGTGTGCGCGTCGCTGCCAGCGCAAGCCGGCGCGGCGACGAAATCGGCCGGCTGATGCGTTCGATAGACGGCATCGGTGAAGGTCTCGCGCGCATTGTTTCGCAAGTGCGCAGCGCGTCGACCGATATGTCCGAAGGCACCGAGAAAATCGCCACGGGCAGCGGCCACATTGCCTCGCGCATCGCGACCCAGGCGAGCAGCCTGGAAGAAACCGCGGCGAGCATGGAGCAGATCACGTCCACGGTGCAGCAGAATGCCGATCACGCGACGCAGGCGAACACGCTCGTCACGCGCGCGGCCGACGCGGCGCTCGAAGGCGGTCGCGCGGTGGAACGTGTGGTGTCGACCATGGGCGACATCAGCCGCTCGTCGCAGAAAATCGCCGAGATCACGAGTGTCATTGAAGGCATCGCATTCCAGACCAACATTCTCGCGCTCAACGCAGCCGTCGAGGCAGCGCGCGCGGGCGAGCACGGCAAAGGCTTTGCGGTCGTCGCCTCCGAAGTGCGCGCGCTCGCGCAGCGCAGCGCGGCTTCGGTGAAGGAGATTGAAGGTCTGATCGCCGAATCGACGACGACCGTGCAAAGCGGTTTCCAGATCGCCGAGCAGGCCAGCAGCACGATGCAGGGCATCGTCCAGCAGGTCGGCCAGGTACGCGCGATCATGGCGGAAATCAGCGTCGCGTCG
>Ga0209371_1002043_pt1 | contig 12066 bp, 12 predicted proteins | sample AgamicAtAmrz_FD_187165 | JGI IMG/M metagenome (GOLD analysis project Ga0209371, IMG submission 187165) | Agave microbial communities from Guanajuato, Mexico - At.Am.rz (SPAdes) (version 2) | ecosystem: Host-associated > Plants > Roots > Rhizosphere | place: Guanajato, Mexico | collected 2012-06-07
GTGGCAAAGGCGGCCGCGAAAATTGGCGCGAGCGTCGAGACGGAACCATCCATCAATCCCGCAAGACCCGGCTGCACATAGGTCAGAAGAAATTGCCGCCTTGCGGTTTCCGCCTCTTCGGTCTTGTCATCTTCATCGAGGTGTTTTTCTTCCAGCATCTGCGCGATGTCTTCGTGACCCCGCTCCGCCTCGGCCAGATCGCCGAGCAGCTTGCGCGTCGAGGCATCGCTGGTGCGCTTGACGGCCTCGTCGTAAAAACGGATCGCCTGGGCTTCCATCAATTCGGCCTGGGCGCGGATTTTTTCGAGCGACAGGTTCTTCACCAGCCAGTCCGGGGTGCGCTCGTAAAAACCACGCACATGTTCGCGGCGGATCAGCGGGATGGTTTCTCCGAAACGACGGCGATGCATGTCGATCAGGATATTTCGATGCTGCTGCTCGACCTCCGCCATATCGTCGAAGACTTTCGCCGATTGCGGATATTGCGCACGCAGATGGTCGGCATAAGAGCGATAGATGCGGGAATCGTCTTCTTCAGACGAAATGGCGAGCGCGAGGATTTCCTGTTCGCCGAGGGAGGAAAAGGGACGTTTGGACAGGGAAAAAAGACTACGAAACATGGCTGAAACCTTTTTAGAATAATTCTAAATACATCCATGCTTCAGCAGGATCAAGCCATATTAGAATAATTCTAATAAGGCAAAGGGTCGCATTGCAGGCCGCATCGCAGCGGGGTAAATTCGCAGAAAAGGAACCACCATGCAGGACGACATTGCGGCCAGAGCCGCCCACAGCGCGGAAATTCAGGACACGGCGGAAAAAGCCATGGCGGAGATCGGCGTCGATGCCGGTTTCATCAACCTGCTGGTGGAAACATTTTACGGCCGCGTTCTTGAACACCCCACGCTTGGCCCGGTTTTCGATGCGCGGCTCGCCGGGCGCTGGCCGGAGCATATGGCCAGGATGAAACAGTTCTGGGCGGCTGTCGCCTTCAAGAATGGCGGTTATGGCGGCAAGCCCGTGCAGGCCCATCTCGGGGTAAAAGGCATGTCGGCGGAGCTTTTTCCGCAGTGGCTCACGCTGTTTTCCGCTACGCTTGATGATATTGCGCCAAGCAAAGAGGCCCACGACTGGTTCATGGAAACGGCACAACGCATCGCCAGAAGCCTGACGCTTTCGCTGTTTTACAATCCTGCGCTGGATGACCCGGCATTAAAGCGCAGCGCGCCTTAGCGACAGCCGCACCGAACAGCGAAAGGCCGATACAAGCAACAATTGCCAAGCCGTGCGTCAGATCACGCAAGTTTCAAACATTCCCTCTTGATGGCCGGAGGGATAAATGTTTAGTAGCCGGCGGGAGGCGTACCGTGCGGTTCGCCTATAATGTGCAGACATAGCAGGGCTTATCGACATGGATCGCAGATCATTTATCCGCAAGGCGGGCGCTCTCGGCGCCGGTGTTACCGCAACGGCGCTTGCCGCTCCGGCCATCGCACAGGAAAACCCCAAGATCACCTGGCGCATGACATCGTCCTTCACCAAGGGCCTCGACATTCTTTTCGGCGCGGGCCAGATCGTCGCCGACCATGTCAAGGAAGCCTCTGGCGGCAACTTCGTCATTCAGCATTTTGCCGGCGGCGAAATCGTGCCGGCGCTGCAGGCGGCGGATGCGGTGACGGCCGGCACCGTCGAAATGGCGCATACCTGCTCCTATTATTACGTCGGCAAGGATCCGACCTTCGCGCTCGGAACGTCGGTTCCCTTCGGCCTCAATGCCCGCCAGACCAATGCCTGGTTCAATCAGGCCGGTGGCAATGAGCTGCTCAATGAATTCCTTGCCCAGCACAATATCTACTCGATCCTGCTCGGCAATACCGGCGCCCAGATGGGCGGCTGGTTCCGCAAGGAAATCAACACCATCGATGACCTGAAAGGCCTGAAGATGCGCATCGCCGGCCTGACCGGCCAGGTGATGCAGAAGGTCGGCGTCACGCCGCAGCAGATCGCCGGCGGCGATGTCTATGCGGCTCTGGAAAAGGGTACCATCGACGCCACCGAATTCGTCGGCCCCTATGACGACCAGAAGCTCGGCTTCTACAAGGTCGCGAAATATTACTACTACCCCGCATGGTGGGAAGGCGGCCCGGCCGTGCATGCCTTCGTGAACCTGCAGAAGTTCAACGAGCTGCCTGAAAACTACAAGCGCATCCTGAAGGATGCCTGCGCCGCCGGCAGCGCCAGCATGCTGGAACGTTACGATGCGCGCAATCCGAAGGCGCTGAAGGAACTCGTGGCGCAGGGCGCCATCCTGCGCCCCTTCAGCCAGGAAATCCTCGATGTCTGCCACAAGGCGGCGCAGGACACCTATGCGGAGATTTCGGCCAAGAACGAAAGCTTCAAGAAGATTTACGAGAGCCAGCAGGCCTTCAAGAAGGACGCCTATCTCTGGGCGCAGATCGCCGAATATACCTATGACACCTACATGATGATCCAGCAGCGCAACGGCACGCTCTGATCCCCATCATTTCCCGACGATCTTCAAACGGTCATCCGGCATCTGCCGGGTGGCCGTTTTGTTTGGCGAGACCAGCTTCCACACTTCACGCTCCCGCCAGTCCACCGGGCTCATGCCGGTGACACGACGAAATTCGCGGTTGAAGTTGGACTTGGTCTGAAAGCCGGAGGACAGCATGATCGCGGTCACCGATTGCTCCGTCTCCTCCAGCAGCCGGCAGGCTTCGCGGATGCGCAGCTGGTTGACATATTGCGAGACATTGACGCCGAGCGAGCGGTTGATCGCGCCCGATATCTGCCGGCTCGGCAAGCCGAGGCGTCTTGCAAGCCGCGACAGGTTGAGGTTCTCGTCGCGGTAAAGCGCCTGTGTCTCCATCAGTCGATCAACCCTTGCAACGATATCCCGGTCCTGTTCCGATGGTTCCGCCGACGCTGACAATTCCACGACAGGTTCTGTGCCTGTTTGCGGTGCCTTGCTCCGGCCGGCCAGCGCGGCCATGAGGCCAATCAACAGCAGGCCGAAAAGATTGGCGTTACTGACCAGCACTGCAACATTCTGCCCATGCGCCCATTCGAAATCGAAAAACACCAGAAGATCGAACAGGGCAGAAACGCACAGGGCAATGGCGGCGATAATAAGCGCCCGGTGCGCCGAGGTGACGCTGGCAAATTGCGCCTCGTCCAGCCCATCCGGCCCCTTTCTGCCAAGAAGAAGCAGGGCAATCGCGTGGCCGACGAAGATGACGATTAGGGCAAGATCGATCGCCATCGGCCAGGTGAATTCCATGATGACGATGAGCAAAGGCGACAAAGCGAGGTTGGCGAGCATCACCATCCTGCTCTCGGCCGCCACTCTCATCAGCCCACGAAAAGCAATGTAGACGAGCGGCGGCAGGCAGGCGGCCAGGATCGGCAAAACATAACGCGTTTCGTTGACGCCATACCCCCAGCGCAGGCCGACAAGGACGGATTGCACGGCACAAAGCGCGATCAGCGCCAGAAAGGCCCGATTGGTTCGCACATCGTCTCCGCCTCGAAAGAAAACGATGAACATGACAACCAGCAGAAGCGCCACGACGAAAGGCAGCGGAATGAACAGCACGAATGAATATCCCCGGAACAACGGCTTATATTGCCAATTCATGGACCAGATCGCGTTTCGGGACGACCTTTAACACGATCGAGGACGCAAAAAACATGTCGCGGCGCAGATTGAACCCCGTTCTTTCCAACTGCACGAGGTTTTCATGAGCCCTGTCACCACCATCACAACCATCCTGTTTTCCGCTCTCGTCACCCAGCCGGTTTTTGCAGGCGAGGCTGTCGGCGTCAGCGAAACAACTATCCATTCGCCGGCACGCGGCAAGGACCTTGCCGTCACGGTCTGGTATCCCTCCGACGGAAAGGGCACGCAGACGCTTTCCGGCGATGACCGGATTTTTCAGGGCACGCCCGTGTTCAAGGATGGCGCGTTGAGGCCGGGTCGCCTGCCGCTTGTGCTTCTGTCTCACGGCTCGGGTTCACGAGTGTCCGGCATGGCATGGATCGCCGCGAAACTTGCGAGCGAAGGTTTCATTGTTGCCGGCGCCAACCACCCCGGCACAACCAGCGGCGATTCCACACCCGCCGATACACCGAAAATCTGGGAGCGAACGGACGATCTCTCCACGATTGTCACTGTTCTAACGGCAAAGGGCAAATGGTCGAGTGTTATCGACGCACAAAGGATCGGCGTGCTGGGCTTTTCGCTCGGCGGCAGTGCGGCGATGGAGATTTCGGGTGCGCGCGCCGATCTCGATGCCTATGTGCGCTATTGCGAAGATTATGCCACGATGATGGATTGCCAATGGTTCGCCGGCGGCCGCGGTTATCTCGATGGCGAGCCGGTGAGCGTGCCGAAGCTCGATCTCAGAACCCTCGACAAGGCCCGTTTCGAGCAGCAGAACCGCGATCCCCGCATTCGGTCCGCCGTGCTGGTCGATCCCGGTCTGGCGCTGGCCTTCAAACCGGAGAGCCTGAAAGAGATCGATATTCCGCTAACCTTCGTCAATCTCGGCAGCAAGGGCAGAATTCCGCCGGCCGTGCTTGCGGATAAACTCGCGGACGAAGTGCCCGGCGCAACCTATCGGCAGGTGGACGAGGCCAATCATTTCAGCTTCCTGCCGCTTTGCAAACCGGATGCCGACGCGTTTCTCAAATCCGTCGGCGAACGCGACCCCATCTGCGAACCGGCCGGGCTGCGGGACCGTGCGGATATTCACAAACAATTGGAAACGATGATCGTTGCCGCCTTCAATCGTACGCTGAAGCCGGGTCAATAAGGCGGCAGTCTGAAAGGCCTAGCCGATTCGCTTGTAAAACAGGGTCGTGCCGCAAAAGCGTCCATCCGGAAACAGGGCGTAATCGGGGATGACGCCAACCCGCTCCCAGCCGAGACGAGGATAAATCGCCTCGGCATCGCTGCCCGTGGCCGTATCCAGCACCAAAAGGGTACGGCCGCGTTTTGCCGCCTCCTCTTCCACTTTTTGCATGAGCATGCGGGCAAGCCCGAGGCCTCGCGCGGACGGATGCACGAGGAGCTTCATGAGGTCGCCGCGATGCGGCTGGTTGGGTTTGGAGGCAAGGCCGACCTGAACAGTGCCCACTACTTTCCCGTCCACTTCCGCCACCACGTGAATGGTGCTGCCCTCGCCCGCCGCTTCTGCAACCGCCTGCCAGAAAGGCTGCGCATCCTGCGGTGAAAAGGGTAACATGAAGCCGACGGATGCGCCGCCGTTCACGCAGGCAGCCAGAACCTCACAGAGTTCGGGCAAGACATCGATAGTCTCTTGCCCGTTCAGCACGCGGATGGTGGTCATGATAACTCCTGTCGGGAAAATCAGCGCTGTCTTCGATCCAGCACGACAGCGTAGCGGGCAGGTTTTTCGGAAGGATTGTGGAAAACATGTCCTTCGCCGACCGGCATGAAAAGGCAATCGCCGGGCTCGAGCCGGTGAACGTCTCCACCGCTCGTCATTTCCAGCACACCTTCGAAAAGCCAGACATATTGCGTCATTCCCCGGCTTGCCGCATGCGGCGGAAAACCGACCCGCGCGCCAGCGGGAAATTCGACTTCGACGATATCGACATCGGATCCCACACGCGGCGGGGAAATGGCGCGGCGCACATAACCGGTCTCCGGATCTTTCCAGAGCTGCTGGTCGCGTTTTCTCACCAGCGGGGAAACAGCTTCTTCGTTTTCGGCGAAGAAACCGGAGAGCGACAGGCCAAGAGCTGCGCAGATACGGGCCAGCAGCGAGGCCGTGGGGCTCGCCTCGCCGCGCTCGATGCGGGAGATCATGGCGCGGCTGACGCCGGATTCGGAAGCGAGCCGGTCCAGCGTCAGGCCGTTTTCAGCCCGTAATGTTTTGATCCGCTCGCCGATAGAGCGTTCGAGGATATGATCTTCGTTTTCCATCATATGAGAATTGAACTCTCATATGATGGAGTCAATATCCACGATAATGGAAATTATCATCTTCTTTGCCGCTGGTCGCTTTGCGGCTAAAGGGCGTCTCAGGCGCCGACCTGCGCAATCCAGTCGTTCAGATTATAGTAGTTCGTTACTCGGCTAACTTTTCCGTCCTTCAGGTCGAAAAAGGCACCGGCCGGCAGTACGTATTTCTGGCCATTCGCCTCGGGCAATCCCTCATCGGTCTTGAGATATTCGCCATTGACGATAAATTCCGCGGAAGCACGCTCGCCGTCGTCGCTCGCCATGATCACCATATCGGTGAGGTTTTCCTTATAGCAGCGGTTCATGCGTTCCATGAAGGAGGCGAAGGCGGCCTTGCCGGTCTGGCGCTCGCCCTGATTGATGTCGTGTACCACCTCATCGTGAAGAAGCGCCAGAAAGGCATCCATGTCCTGACGGTTGAAGGCTTCGTAGTAGGCGCGGATGGTCTCTGTGGCGGTCATCGTCTTCTCCGTTCAATGCTTGCGCGGGTTTTCCATGACGGTATAACCAGTGCAACCGAAAGTGAAAATGCCCATGACCGTCGAAATCAAGTCTCTTTCCGGCATTGACGCCACGCCCTATTTCGATGACCTCGCGCGCCTGCGGATCGAGGTATTTCGCGCCTTTCCCTATCTCTATGACGGCTCGCTGGACTATGAGCGCAAATATCTCGCGACCTATGCCGATACGGACGGCGCCGTCTTCGTGCTGGCGTTGGACGACAGCAAGGTGATCGGCATGTCCACGGGCATGCCGATGGCGGCAGAGACCGACGAGGTCAAGACGCCCTTCGTCAAAGCGGGTTACGATCCGGACCGCATATTTTACTTCGGTGAAAGCGTGCTGCTGCCCGGCTATCGCGGCCACGGCATCGGCGTGCGCTTCTTCGAGGAGCGGGAGGCGCATGCGAAGCGGCACGGTTTCGACAGGTGCACTTTCTGTGCTGTGGAGCGACCCGCAGACCATCCACGACGCCCGGCGGACTACGTGCCGCTGAACGCCTTCTGGGAAAAGCGCGGGTACCGACATCACCCTGAACTGCACACCAGCTTCACCTGGCAGGACCTCGACGAGAGCACCGAGAGCCCGAAACCCCTGTCTTTCTGGATGAAGACCATTCTTGCCGGAGACGGAGACAAATGACGCGCCTGGCCGCCAGCCAATATGCCATCGAGCTGATCGAAACATGGGAGGCTTATGCCGCGCATCTCTCCGCCATCGTTCGCGAGGCGAAGGAAAAAGGCGCTGAATTGCTACTGCTTCCTGAATATTCGGCCATGGCGCTGACCGGGCAATTGCCGCCCGACATGCGCTCCGATCTGCACCGTTCCATCGAAGAAATACAGCCGCTGATCCCCTCCTGGGTGGAGCTTTGCGAGGAGCTGGCGCGGCAACATCAAATCCTCTTCCAGCCGGGCAGCGCGCCGGTGAAGGATCCGGACGGCAAGTTCCGCAACCGCGCCTGGCTGTTCGGCCCGGATGGGCTGATCGGTTATCAGGACAAGCAGATCATGACCCGCTTCGAGCGGGAGCAATGGAACATTCATGCCGGCGTCGAGGGCCTGAAAGCCTTCGAGACGCCGATAGGCAGGCTGGGCATCCTGATCTGTTACGACAACGAGTTCCCGATGCTGGGCCGCAGACTGGCGGAGCTCGGCGTCGAACTCGTGCTCGCGCCGAGTTGCACCGATACGCTGGCGGGTGCTTACCGGGTACGCATCGGCGCGCAGGCGAGGGCATTGGAAAACCAATATGCCATCCTCTCCTCCCCCACCGCGGGCGAGGCACCATGGTCTCCCGCCGTCGATGAAAATCGCGGCCGCGCCGCCCTTTACGTGCCTTCGGACTACGGCATGCCGGCATCCGGCATCATCGCGGAAAGCGAGCGTGATGCGGTCACGCAAAGCTCGCTGCTCATCGCCGATATCGATCTTGCCGCCGTCGCAAGGCTCCGCACCGAAGGACAGGTTGCCACCCGCCGCGACTGGCCGGAGCAATTTGCGATCTGAAAAGCCCATTTTAAAGGGCTTTTAACCAAATTCCCGCTTTGCGGTGTGACAAGCCCCTGCTATAGCGCGGGACATGAGCACAAATTCGACCCGCACGCCCCTGGACCATATCCGCAACTTCTCGATCGTTGCCCACATCGATCACGGCAAATCGACGCTGGCCGACCGGTTGATCCAGTCGACAGGCGGCCTTGCCGAACGCGACATGTCGGAACAGGTTCTCGATTCGATGGATATCGAGCGCGAGCGCGGCATCACCATCAAGGCCCAGACCGTGCGCCTGCACTACAAGGCGAATAACGGCGAAACCTATGTGCTGAACCTCATCGACACCCCCGGCCACGTCGACTTCGCCTATGAGGTGTCCCGCTCGCTTTCGGCCTGCGAAGGCTCGCTGCTGGTGGTCGATGCATCGCAGGGCGTGGAAGCCCAGACGCTCGCCAACGTCTATCAGGCCATCGACAACAATCACGAGCTGGTGACGGTGCTCAACAAGATCGACCTGCCGGCGGCCGAACCCGACCGCATCAAGGAGCAAATCGAAGAGGTGATCGGCATCGACGCCTCCGACGCCGTGATGATTTCGGCCAAGACCGGTCTTGGCATTCCCGATGTGCTGGAAGCCATCGTCCATCGTCTGCCGCCGCCGAAGAGCGACGTCGGCGAAAACGGACCGCTGAAGGCGCTGCTGGTCGATAGCTGGTATGACACCTATCTCGGCGTTATGGTTCTGGTGCGCGTCATCGATGGCGTGCTGAGCAAGGGCCAGCAGATCCGCATGATGGGCTCGGGCGCGAAATACGGCATCGAGCGCGTCGGCGTGCTGACCCCGAAGATGGTTAATGTCGACAGCCTCGGCCCCGGCGAGATCGGCTTCATCACCGCCTCGATCAAGGAAGTCGCCGATACGCGTGTTGGCGATACCATCACCGACGACAAGCGCCCGACGGCGCAGGCCCTGCCCGGTTTCAAGCCCGCGCAGCCGGTGGTTTTCTGCGGCCTGTTCCCGGTCGATGCGGCCGACTTCGAAGACCTGCGCGCGGCGGTGGGCAAGCTTCGTCTTAACGACGCTTCGTTCTCCTTCGAAATGGAATCTTCCGCTGCTCTCGGCTTCGGTTTCCGCTGCGGCTTCCTCGGCCTGCTGCATCTCGAAATCATTCAGGAACGCCTTGAGCGCGAGTTCAATCTCGATCTCGTCGCGACAGCGCCTTCCGTTGTTTATGAAATGACGCTGACCGATGGCACGGAGAAGGAGCTGCACAACCCGGCCGACATGCCTGACGTTGTGAAGATCAAGGAAATCCGCGAGCCCTGGATCAAGGCGACGATCATGACGCCGGACGAATATCTCGGCGGCATCCTGAAACTCTGTCAGGACCGGCGCGGCCTGCAGACGGAGCTGACGTATGTCGGCAACCGTGCGATGATCACCTATGAGCTGCCGCTCAACGAAGTGGTGTTCGATTTCTACGACCGGCTGAAATCCATCTCCAAGGGTTATGCCTCGTTCGATTACAACATCATCGATTACCGCGAAGGCGATCTCGTCAAGATGTCGATCCTCGTCAACGGCGATCCGGTGGATGCGCTCTCCATGCTGGTTCACCGCTCGGCGGCCGACCGGCGCGGGCGCGGCATGTGCGAAAAGCTGAAGGAACTCATTCCGCCGCACATGTTCCAGATCCCGATTCAGGCGGCCATTGGCGGCAAGGTCATCGCCCGCGAAACCGTGCGCGCCCTGCGCAAGGACGTGACGGCGAAGTGCTACGGCGGCGACGCGACGCGCAAACGCAAACTTCTGGACAAGCAGAAGGAAGGCAAGAAGCGCATGCGCCAGTTCGGCAAGGTGGAAATTCCGCAGGAAGCCTTCATCGCTGCGCTGAAGATGAACGACGAGTGACTTGTGCCTGGGGCTATGCCTTGTTTTCGCATGGCCCCGAAAGAGTGAAGCTCTCCCTCTAAAAAGCTGCCATTTTTCTCACGTCGTATCTTATTGACGACGTTTTCTGTTTTGCGATAATTTCAGAGCACTTTTAGATTTTTATAATTTCTAGCTCTGTGCAGGCAACTACGCATAGGGTCAGAGCACCGTCAAAATGCAACAAAGTAGAAGTCCAAATTTTACTTTGGAGGTAGAATCATTCGCGAATCAAGAACACGTGGATTCTAGTTTGGACTAAGCGTCCATCAAGAAATAGTTGCGCCGATTCAGCTATATCATTGTTTTTGAAGAATTTTTTTATACGTATCTGCTAATTGACTCTAAGAAGAATATCTCTTCCAATAGTTGGGTCGAATGCCGAGTCGCAGTCGATAGACCAAATGAGGAAACCGCCGCAACTTGCCCAGCCACGACGGCTTCCTAGTTCATACCCCGCAAGCGATTGGCGTCGGGCGCGGGATACGGTTTTATCAACGCTGACATTGAGTCAGACTTTTTTGCCGTGGTCAAGTCCGATGCGTTTATGTTGACAAGGAAACACATCATGACCTCAAGAACATATCCCTCGTACTGGATGTACAAGGACAATAAAGGTGAATGGCGCTGGACCTATGAAGCGTCAAACGCCAAAACAATCGCGGTTAGCAGCGAAGGCTACGTGAAGCGATCGGACTGCGAGCGAAGCATAGAGATTATGAAAGCCTCGACCCACAGTCAGGTTTGGCTTCCAACTGATCTTGTAAATGCCGCCTAAAAAAAAAGAGGCCCGCCAATCGGCGGGCCTTTTTACTTCGCATCTATGTCCGGAAACAGGATCGACCGGTGAGCCGCAGCACCCGCCATGGCGCCGTCTCCCACCGAAATGGCGACCGAGCCGGCAGGCCTTGCCGCATCGCCGCAGGCGAAGATGCCGCGGGCGGTGGTCTGTTTCATGGGATCTGTCGCGATGGTCGATCCCATCGGCCCCTCCTCCACGGCGCAGCCAAGTTTTTCCAGCCAGTTCGAGGCGATACGCAACTTCGGCTGGGTGAAAAGGCCGGCCAATGCGATGCTGCGTCCATCCGCCAGAACGACATCCGCATGCCCCGTAATTTCCCGGATGCGGGTTGTTTCCACCCGCACACCCCGGTCCGACAACAATGCTTGCTGATCCCCATCCGGCTCGAATACGCCATTGGTGAAAAAGGTCGTCTCGCCCCAGTCGGGCAGCATCAATGCGTGATGAATGGCCAAAGGTGAAGCGGCGATGACGCCTATCTTTCCCTGATTGAGCTCGTAACCATGGCAATAGGGGCAATGGAAGACCGAAGAGCCCCAACGCTCTTTCAGCCCGGCAATAGCAGGCAATTCATCGGCGACGCCCATGGCGAGGATCAGCCGGTTCGCTGTCTCACGGCGTTTGCCATCGATCTCGATTACAAAATCGCCGAAAGAGCCTTCGGCATCGGTCACCCTGCCCTCAGCCCAATCTATGGTCGGATAACGTTCGATCTGGCGGCGCGCCTCGGCGATAATTTCACCCGGCGCCTTGCCATCCTGGCCGAGAAAACCGTGGGAGTGGCTGGCGAAACGGTTTCTCCGTTCACCGGCGTCCACCACCAGAATGTTTTTTCTGGCGCGTCCAAGCTGCAGGGCGGCCGAGAGGCCGGCGTAGCTGCCGCCGATAATGATGACGTCGAATTTCATGATGCACCCATCGTTTCAGGAAAGAGGCGGAAGTGCCCGTTCATTTCACGATACTTATATTGTTACGTGATTTTCGGAGTCAATAGTCACGCAACTTATATTGTTACATCACATCAAAAGTGATAGCGTCGGTGTAAACGGACGGGTTTGGACAATGAGACACGACACGCGCCTTTCACGGGTGCTGCATATTTTGATCCATATGGAAAATCATAAGGCTGCGGCGACATCGGAGAGCATCGCGGCGATGCTTCAGACCAATCCGGTGGTGGTGCGCAGGACAATGGCGGGCTTGCGTGAGCATGGGTATGTCTCGTCGGAAAAAGGCCATGGCGGCGGGTGGGTGCTGGCGCGGCCGCTCAACGAGATCACGCTGCTCGATATTTACCGGGCGCTTGGCGCGCCGGAACTGTTCTCGA
>Ga0209371_1002044_pt1 | contig 12055 bp, 7 predicted proteins | sample AgamicAtAmrz_FD_187165 | JGI IMG/M metagenome (GOLD analysis project Ga0209371, IMG submission 187165) | Agave microbial communities from Guanajuato, Mexico - At.Am.rz (SPAdes) (version 2) | ecosystem: Host-associated > Plants > Roots > Rhizosphere | place: Guanajato, Mexico | collected 2012-06-07
AAAGCGCGCATCGTCGCTCTGAAGCACCTGCCCTACCAGATACTTCACCAGACTGAAGTTGGTCAGCCCCACCTTCACCATCGGCATCAGGTTAGACGGCGTGGTTGAACGCGGCAGATCCCACAGGGAGCCGTTCTTGAGGAACTTGGTGGAGAAGGTAGCGAACGGTCCGAACAGCAGCACGCGCTTGCCGTTTAGGATGCGGGTATCAATATGCGGAACCGACATCGGCGGCGCGCCAACCGATGCCTGGCCATAGACCTTCGCCAGATGGCGATTCACCACCTCTGGATTGTCCGATACCAGGAACTGGCCGCCCACCGGGAAGCCAGCGAAATCACGCGCTTCCGGAATGCCTGACTCTTGTAACAGTTTCAGCGCCGCGCCGCCCGCACCGATAAAGACAAACTTCGCCACGATGGTGCGCGTGCTGCGGGGATGATTGACCTCGGCAACGGTCACCGCCCAGCGGCCATCGGCGTTGCGCTTGATGGCACGCACTTCGGTGCTAAGGTTAAGGGAGAAGCTGTCGCTTTTCTGTAGGGAGGCCACCAGCTGACGGGCGATCTCACCGAAGTTAACGTCCGTCCCCAGCTCGGTGCGGGTGGCGGCAATCTTCTGCTTCGCGTCACGCCCTTCCATCACCAGCGGGGCCCAGCGTTTGATCTGCGCGTGGTCTTCACTGTAGCGAATGCCGCTGAAGAGGTTGCTCTGCTGAAGCGCAGCGTAGCGGGCGCGCAGGAAGTTGACGTTCTCTTCGCCCCACACAAAGCTCATGTGCGGCACGGTGTTAATAAAGGAGCGGGGATTGTTCAGCACGCCCACTTTCACCTGATGCGCCCAGAACTGGCGGGAGAGGTGAAACGCCTCATTGATCTCAACGGCTTTCTCAATGCTTACGCTGCCGTCAGCCTTCCGCGGCGTGTAGTTCAGTTCCATTAATGCAGCGTGCCCGGTGCCGGCGTTGTTCCAGCCCTCGGAGCTCTCCTTTGCGACTTCATCCAGGCGTTCAATCATGGTCATCGACCACGTTGGTTCCAGCGCCTGCAGATAGGTTCCCAGCGTAGCGCTCATAATGCCGCCACCCAGGAGGAGTACATCAGTTTCTCGCTTCTTCGCCGCAGTGGCCTTCCCTGTCCGTGAGGCAGCGCGACTACCCGTAGCCACAGAAGAGAGCACGGCACGCATTTTTTTCATAATGATAATGCCCTACAATTAGTACTGCTTTATTGGAATTTATTGGAGTGAAATTACCCGGACAACTAACCTACCACCCTCATCCGAGAATTTAAATATTGTTGAGATAGTACACAGCAAGTTGATAGATGTTAACAAAAAGTTAGATTTTTATAACGGCTATGACAAAAAAACTGGTATCTCCTGCGCCGCGCCGCTACTATTCTTCGCTTTGCTACACTGCACACTTTCCGTCCGCTTTGACTCTGTGAAATTCTATGCCTGATGCCCAAAAAGCTTTAACTCCTGTACAAGCGGGAAGCGTTGCTACGGTGCTGCGCTCGCCGTCCCTGCTAATGCGTGAAACTCTGGCGGGGGTGATGACCGCCCTGGCGCTGATCCCGGAAGTGATCTCCTTCTCGGTGATCGCAGGCGTCGACCCGACCGTGAGCCTGATCGCCTCCGTGGTGCTCTGCCTGGGCATGTCCTTCCTTGGGGGCCGCCCGGCGATGGTCACGGCTGCCGCAGGCTCCGTGGCGCTGGTGATCGGCCCGATGGTGCACCAGCACGGCGTGGAGTACATCCTGCCCGCCGTCTTACTGGCCGGGGTGATCCAGATTGTCTTTGGCCTGACGGGGATGGCGCGCCTGATGCGCTTTATTCCGCACACGGTCATGACCGGCTTTGTTAACGCCCTCGGGATCCTGATCTTCTTTGCGCAGGTGCCCCACTTCTGGACCCGCGATCCGCTGATCCTCGGGCTGTTTGTCCTGACGATCCTGATTGTGCTCTGGCTGCCGAAGGTGCTGAAGAGCATTCCCTCCCCGCTGGTCGCCATCGTGGTGCTGACCCTGTTTACCGTCTTCTCCGGGCAGATCCTGCCGGTGGTGGGCGATGAAGGTCCGATGCAGGGTGGCCTACCCGGCCTGACCCAGTGGCTGGTGCCGCTCAACCTGTCCACGCTGAGCATCATCTGGCCCTGCGCGCTGAGCATCGCCTTTGTCGGCCTGATGGAGTCGCTGCTGACGGCGAAGCTGGTGGACGATCTCACAGAAACGCCGTCAAACAAGGGCCGCGAGAGCGCGGGTCTTGGCATCGCTAACATTCTGGCGGGCTTTTACGGTGGGATTGCGGGCTGCGCGATGATCGGCCAGACCATTGTCAACGTTGAGATGGGTAAAGGGCGCAGCCGCGTCTCGACCGTTGCGGCGGGGCTGGTGCTACTGCTGCTGGTGACCGCGCTGAGCAACGTGATGGCGAAGATCCCAATGGCGGTGCTGGCCGGGATCATGGTGATTGTGGCAGTGAAGACCTTCAACTGGCACAGCATTCAGCCTGCGCAGCTCAAACGCGCCCCGGTAGCAGAGACGCTGGTGATGCTGGTAACGGTGGTTGCCACCGTCACCACCGGGAACCTGGCGATTGGCGTCGTAGCCGGCGTAGCGCTGATGTTCCTGCTGCCCCCGGTCTTTAACCGTAAAAAACGCGCTACAGCAGAAAAATCGTCGCCAGACCCAGAAAAATAAAGAAGCCGCCCGTGTCCGTCAGGGCGGTGATCATCACGCTGGAGCCGACCGCCGGGTCGCGCCCCAGCCGTACCATGATCATCGGGATCAGCACCCCCATAGTGGCGGCCAGCAGCAGGTTCAGCACCATCGCCAGGGTCATCACCCCGCCGAGGGCCATATCGTTATAGAGCCACCAGGTCACGCCGCCCATAATCCCGCCCCACACCAGGCCATTGATCAGCGCTACGCCCAGCTCACGGAAGATGAGAAAACGGTAGTTCCCCGGCTGAATATTCTGTAGCGCCAGCGCGCGTACGATCATGGTGATGGTCTGGTTGCCGGTATTGCCGCCGATCCCGGCGACGATAGGCATCAGCGAGGCCAGGGCCACCAGCTGGGAGATGGTATGCTCGAAGCCATCGATCACTCGTGAGGCGATAAAGGCGGTGCAAAGGTTGATCGCCAGCCACGCCCAGCGGTTCTTGACCGCTTTGCCGACCGGGGCAAAAACATCCTCCTCTGGGCTGAGACCCCCCATCAGCCGCATGTCGTTATCGCTCTCCTCATACACCACGTTAACAATCTCATCGATGGTCACGCGTCCCAGCAGCTTGCCGTCGGGGTTGACCACCGGCGCACTTACCAGGTTGTCACGCTCAAAGGTGCGAGCGGTCTTCTCGGCATCGTCATGGGGCGAGAAGGTGACGGGATCGGCCTCCATCACCTCGCTAACCAGCGTCTGGGTATCATTGAGCAGGATCGTTTGCAGCGGCAGCTCGCCCAGCAGCAGCGCATCGCGATCGGTCACAAACAGCTTATCGGTGTTCTGCGGCATGCTGCCGAGGCGATGCAGATAGCGCTGCACCGTCTCCAGGGTGACATCCGGGCGGACGGTGATCACCTCAAACTCCATCAGCGCACCCACGCTGTTCTGCTCGTAGCTCATCACCTGATGCACGCGGGCGCGATCGTCCGGCGGCAGCGAGGCCACCAGCCGCCCGGTCAGGTTACGCGGCAGGCGCTTAACCAGATAGATCTGCTCGTCGATATCCAGCCCGCGCAGCGCCTCCAGCAGCGCCTTGTCGCTCATCTCCTCAATCAGATCCTCGCGCACGCTGTCTGAGGCCTCCAGCAGGATGTCGCCGCGCTTGAGATCGTCAACCAGACGCCACAGCGCCCGGCGCTCCTCGGTGGGCAGCGCCTCCAGCGTATCCGCCAGGTCTGGGGCCGGGAGATGGGAGACCAGCACGCCAACTTCGGCAATATCATCATTTAGCGCGCTGCCGTCGAACTGCTCAGCCAGGGTCAGCTTGCCGAGGATCTGCGAGGTGATGGCGCTGTTGGTATTCAACAGCCAGATGAGGCGCGCCCGCTCCTCGTCGCGAAGGCGGGCGCTATTTTTAGGGGTGGCGGACATTAACGACTCCTTATCCTTTATCCTTATGCGGTGCGTGAAACGGCGTCGCGGGACGCGAGCGTTCGTTCTTCTCCTGTCAGCTCTGAGAGTACGCCACTGCGCATCTCCAGCAGACGATCGGCATGTATAAAGTAGTGGTCGTCGTGACTAATAGCAAAAATGGTTTTGCCTTCGGCCTGCATCAGCGGCAGGATCGTCTGGTAAAACTCGCGGCGGAAGTGCGGATCCTGATCGGCGGCCCACTCATCCAGCAGGATGATATCGCGCTCCTCTGCCAGCGCCAGCAGCAGGGCCACGCGCTTCTTCTGCCCTTTCGACAGCTTGAGGTTAAGGATCTTGCCGTTATCCAGCTCCAGCTTGTGGGTCATCTTCAGCTGCGCCAGCCATCTGTCGACGATAGCCGGATCCGCCTGCTTCCCTTGCGGGCCAAGCAGCTGATCAAACAGCCAGACGTCGGTAAACACTGCCGAGAAGAGCTTGCGGTAGTCCTCTTCACGCCCGGCGGCCAGCGGCTGGCCGTCGATCAGAATGGTGCCCGACACCGGCTGATAGAGACCGGTCAGCAGCATCGCCAGGGTTGATTTCCCGCTACCGTTGCCGCCGATCAGGAACACCAGCTCGCCGCGCTTCAGGGTCAGGTTAATCGGCCCAACGGAGAAAGCGCCCTCCTGATAGGTAAAGGTAACGTCGCGCAGCTCCAGGGTCTGCCAGCCGCTAAAGGCGGTCGGGCGTGGGAACGCAGGGTTATAGGGCGCAAGCGAGAACTGCTTAAGCTTGTTGAACGCCACCTGGGCGCTGAGCAGGGTCGGCAGCGCCCCCACCGCCGACAGCAGCGGCGTGCGCAGGAACAGCACGGTCAGGGAGAAGGTTGCCGCGACGTTGGTATCCGCCCAGCCAAGGCCGTTAGCCATCCAGAACACCAGGCCAATCGCCCCCAGCATCATGATGTTTGACCAGTTAACCGCGCTGAGGTGGAAAGTGTCGGCGCGAATAATATGGTGGCGATACTCTTGGGCATCCGGCAGGTAGGCGTTGTTAAAGATCGCCTCGGCACGCTCGCGGTTGAGGGTCAGCTCTTTACGCCCCTCCAGCACCGTCTGATAGTCATGGTGCAGCTTGTCTTCGGTTTCACGCAGTCTCGCTAAATGCTTATAGACCCGCGACACCATCACAAAGCCGCCCCAGATGGTGATCGCCATCCACAGAGCGGTGACCAGCAGCATTTTGCCAGAGAGCCAGCCCAGGTAGGCGGCCGATCCGGCGGTGAGGATGATCCCCTGTACCAGCTCCGGCAGGCGCACAAAGGCGATGGTGATGTTACGCACGTCGCTGGTCAGCGCGGCCAGCAGCGCGGCGTTGCCTAACTGCTCCACGCGCTCTACCTGGGTGTCGAGGATGCGCTTGATGAACTCGCCCCGCAGGCGGTAGACAAAGTGATGGCCGAGCGCGGTCAGCGCCAGCTGCGAGCCGAGGGTCACCGCCATCAGCAGCAGCAGCAGGCCGAGAAACTCCGGCAGCACCGTCAGGGAGATATCCACGTTCTCGATGAGCCGCGCGTTGATAAAGGCAATGAGGCCGATGCCAAGCGCCGCGCTGAGCAGGGTCAACAGGATGACGGCAATAAAAGGCCAGCGGTACTGCCGCCAGACAAGAAGAAGAAGTTCCATGAGAGCGATCCGGCAAGAAAAATCAGCCCGCAGTGTAAACTGCTGTTGCTCCGAATCAAGAATAATTCTGATTTATATTCTTAATTACCTGCCCGGCGGAAGGTTAAGTTATAGCGGCATTCCCCGGTCGCGGGATGCTGGCCTGGCTTAAGCGGCTGTATGCCGTGGTAGAAGAGCCGGGACGGGCCGCCCCACACCACCACGTCGCCATGCTCCAGCAACAGGCGCTTGAGCGGATCGCTGCGTCGGCTGCCGCCGAACTGGAAAACAGCAGGCAGGCCCAGCGAGACCGAAACGATGGGCGCTTGCAGATCCGGCTCGTCTTTATCCTGATGCAGAGAGAGCTTGGCTCCCGGCAGGTAGCGGTTGATGAGGCAGGCGTCCGGCTGAAAATCGCTGTAGCCTGCCGCGGCCGACGCGTGCTGACACAGCGTGGCAAAGGCGGGCGGCATAGCTGGCCACGGCTGGCCGGTGAGCGGATCGCCAGGCGCATAGCGGTAGCCGCGCGCGTCGGTTGTCCAGCCCAGGCGGCCACAGTTGGTCATCGCCACCGACATGGTATAGCCGCCGGGGGTGACCATCTGGCGAAACGGCGACTGGCTGGCGACTGCGTTGATGTCGGCCAGCAGCGCATCGGCGTCGGCAAGGGCAAAGCGACGCAGGATGGTGGCCCCCGGCGCGAGCGGCTCCTGCCAGGGTTCAGCATCGGCAAACAGATCGAGCATTATGACTCCTCTTTTAACGACTCGCGCGCCAGCAGCTGTGCCTTGCGCGCAGCTCCCCAGCGGTAGCCAGAGAGCATGCCATCCCCACGTACCACGCGATGACAGGGGATCACGATCGCCAGGCGGTTAGCCGCACAGGCGCTGGCTACGGCGCGGATCGCCTGCGGCTTGCCGATGGCGCTGGCAACAGTGCGATAGCTGACGGTCTCCCCTGCCGGGATCGCCTGCAGCGCCTGCCAGACCTGCATCTGAAAAGCGGTGCCGCGCAGATCCAGCGGCAGGGCCAGCGGGCGGGCGGGATTTTCAATCGTCGTCACCACCTCGGCAACGCGGGTACTAAATTCAGCGTCGTCCTGCATAAGCTGAGCCTGCGGGAACATCGTGTGCAGCTCGGCGGTGAGCAGTGAGTCGCAGTCGGCCAGCAGGATCGCGCAGATGCCGCGCTCGCTCTCGGCTACCAGGCAGCGGCCCAGCGTAGAGTGCGTTAACGCATAGCGAATCGCCGTCCCCTCCCCGCCCTGACGATACTGGCGAGCCGTCATACCCAGCGACGCATCCGCCTTGCGGTAGTAGCTGCCGCTGTCCGGGAAGCCGGCGGCCAGCACCGCGTCGGTAATGGTGGCGCTGTGGGGCAGCGCGCTGCGCAGGCGCTTCGCCCGGGCGGCCTGCTGCCAGGCTTTGGGCGTCATGCCGGTAGCGGCTTTAAACTGGCGGTGAAGATGGTACGGGCTAAGGCCCACCCGCTGTGCCAGCGCCTCCAGGGTTATCGGCGTCTCCTGCTCCAACAGACGGCAGGCGGCGGTAATTTTTTGCGCCAGGCTGTGCTTGTCTGCGGGTCTGTCAGGCTGACAGCGTTTGCAGGGACGAAACCCTGCCTGCTGCGCCGCCTGTGCATCGGGAAAGAAGCGCACGTTTTCGCGCAGGGCGTGACGCGCCCGACACGAGGGGCGGCAAAAGATGCCGGTGGTCATGACGGCAAAGACGAAACGTTCATCTGCGTCAGCACGCCGCTCAAGCACCGCCTGCCAGCGGTGCTCGTCTTCAATAAAGGTTGTTACGCTCATATCAGGCTCCTCTATTTAGCTTAGCCCGACTATGCCCTGGGCTGGTGCAGCCTTCACCTGAAATCTTGCGCTTTAATTTTATTTGCTCTGCAAAAAGGCGGCAAACTGCGGCGACATCCAGGGCGTAAAGGTATCGCCCTCTTTGGTGATCATATAGATCGCCAGCCCCTCACGCATCGCCACCTCGCGGGCCTTCTGCGGGCCCAGCACCATCAGGCCGGTATCCCACGTATCGGCCTCCAGCGCCGTCGGGGCGATCACCGTCACCGACACCAGGTTATGATCGATAGGATGCCCGGTATGCGGATCGATAACGTGTGACAGGCGTTTGCCGTCCAGCTCATAGTAGTTGCGGTAGCTGCCGGAGGTGCTAATGCCGTGTCCATTGATGTCCACCACCGCCTGCACCGCATTCTCACGGTCGGTCGGCTTCTGGATCGCCACTCGCCAGGGTTTGCCTTCGCCGTTCATACCCCTGCTCACCAGCGCGCCGCCTACCGACACCAGATAGCGCGGGATCCCCTCCTGCTCCATCAGCCGCGCCAGGTGATCGGCTGCGTAGCCCTCGCCCACCGTGGAGAGATCGACATAGAGGTCGGGAATATCCTTCTGCAAAAACTGCTGCCCGGCCTGATAAGAGACCGCCAGGTGTTGCAGGCCCACGCGCATTTTTGCTGCCTCAATTTGCGCTGGCGTCGGCGTCGTATTGGGCTGTTTATCCGGGCCAAAGCCCCACAGGTTAACCAGCGGGCCTATGGTGATGTCCATGGCGCTGTCGGTTTTGATGCCTATACGCAGCGCGAGGGTAACAATGTCTGCCATCGCGGCATCAACCGGCCACGGCGTGGTGCTGGTGGAGGCGTTAAAGCGGCTCAGGGCCGAGTCGCTCTTCCAGGTCGAGAGCAGCATGTCATCAGCGTCGAGCTGGGCGGTGATTTTTTCCCGTAGTGCCTCGGTCTCGGCTTTATCCCTATCTACAACGCTGACGCGCCAGGAGGTGCCCATGGTTTTGCCTTCCAGCACGGTAACGTCAGCATCAGGCTGGGGCGCAGGCGGCGTCGGATCGCAGCCGGTGAGGATCAGGGTAAGCGCCAGCAGGGCGGCGCGAAAAAGAGTGGTATCCATAGCAATGATTCCCTTACGCAATGCGCGCAAGCGTACACCAAAAGTGTGTCTGTCCAGAAAAGAATCGATAAAAAAAGGGGCCAGCGCGGCCCCTTCATGCACGTATGTATGTAACGACTTAGAACTGGTAAACCAGACCCAGAGCTACGATATCATCGGTGCTAACACCAGCCTGGCGGGTGAAGTCGTTGTCATCCAGCAGGTTGATTTTGTAGTCAACGTAGGTAGACATGTTTTTGTTGAAGTAGTAAGTCGCGCCAACGTCGACGTACTCCAGCAGATCCTGGTTGCCGTAGTTAACGAAACCGTTGTCTACGTCTTTACCTTCAGACTTCAGGTAAGCGATGGACGGACGCAGGCCGAAGTCGAACTGGTACTGAGCAACCACTTCGAAGTTCTGCGCTTTGTTAGCAAAACCGTATACGGTGGAGTCGTTCTGAGAGTTACCAAAACGGGTTGCGTTGTAGGTCTGGGAGTACTGTGCTGCCAGGTACAGGTTGTTCGCGTCGTATTTCAGACCGCCGGTGTAAACGGTAGCGCGGTCGCCGCTGCCGTAGACGCCGATAGCGTTCTGGTCAGCCGTACGCTTAGAGGTGGTGATGGCACCACCCACGCTGAAGCCTTCGCCCATATCATAGGTCAGAGAGCCGCCGTAGCCGTCGCCGTTCTGGCGCAGGGTGCTACGACCGGTGTCGTTTTCGCCGCTGGCGCTGCCGTTTTTGCCCTGGTACTGCAGAGCAAAGTTCAGGCCGTCAACCAGGCCGAAGAAGTCGGTGCTGCGGTAGGTCGCCACGCCGTTCGCGCGGGACTGCAGGAAGTTGTCGGCACCGTAGGTGTCGCCGCCGAACTCAGGCAGAACGTCGGTCCAGGCAGTAACGTCATAGGTAACGCCGTAGTTACGACCGTAGTCGAAAGAGCCCGCGTCGCCGAATTTCAGACCGGCAAACGCCAGACGGGTCCAGGACTGGTTTTCGCTTTCAGCGGTGTTGCCCTGCACCTGGTATTCCCACTGGCCGTAGCCGGTGATCTGGTCGTTAACCTGGGTTTCGCCTTTGAAGCCGAGACGCATGTAGGTCTGGTCGCCATCGCTACCGTCGTCATCAGAGAAATAGTGCAGGCCATCAACTTTACCGTAGAGGTCTAATTTGTTGCCGTCTTTGTTGTAAATTTCAGCCGCATTCGCTGCGCCTGCTACCAGCAGAGCCGGTACCAGGAGGGACAGTACTTTAACTTTCATGTTATTAACCCTCATTTATATGCTTTTTATAGTTGCCACTGCTTACTGATTGAGCGTCAAATCAGTCGGCTCAGCCATTCTCCTAAAAAATACAGAATAATCCAACAAGAAAATGCTACTAAAACTTTTAATATGTTTCAGGGAGGGTGATAGGTGTTTCATTTTGTAAATTTTGGGGAACTTTTTTCAGCACCAATGGCTAAAAAATATCGCACTAATAATCAAAAAATAATTTTATTAGCTAAAAAACAATAAGTTATAAGATTTTTAAAGCATAGCACTGAAAGACAAAACAAATCGTGGATGGGCTACTAAAATAACTCTCGCTATCATCATTAACTTTTATTTATTACCGTCATTCGACTCTGAATGTCCGTTTACCCCAATTCTCGCCGAATGCTCTGCATTCGGCTTTTTTTTACCTTTCTTTACGTTGACCGTGCAATTATGTGCTACCGTGCCGAAATCATAACGACTATTAACTAATGATCACGGAAAGTAAACAAAATGTGCTCCAGGTTAAGCTCCGACAATATCTTGTTATTTCGTACAATTTCCCCGCACTTCTCGTTGAATATTTATACCATCGCTTAAAGCCTGTACAGGTTTGCCGTTTCGCTACGCTGAAATAGCGTTTTTGGCGTTTTGTTCCGCTTCCGAGGTGAAGAGAGTCTGGAAATTCATGCATTACCCTTTATACTGCCTGCTGTACGCCACCCAGTAGCTTAACTTTTACCAGCCTGATGACACACTGATGAGTCGATCCGACAGCATGATCCCTGGCAAGTTTTCCCTGATACCAGGCAACATTACCCGTTTCTTTCTATTACTGATTATCGTTCTGTTGGTCACCCTGGGCGTCATGGTGCAAAGCGCCGTCAATGCATGGCTGAAGGATAAGAGCTATCAAATCGTCGACATCACCCATGCGATGCACAAGCGGGTCGATACCTGGCGCTATGCGACGTGGCAGATCTACGACAATATCGCAGCCGCCCCTGCCGCACCCGCAGACGGTCTGCAGGAGACGCGTTTAAAGCAGGACGTCTACTACCTTGAGAAGCCGCGGCGTAAAACCGAAGCGCTGATCTTTGGCTCACACGACAGCTCTACTCTTGAGATGACGCAGCGCATCTCGACCTATCTCGATACCCTTTGGGGCGCGGAGACCGTGCCCTGGTCGATGTACTATCTTAACGGCCAGGATAACAGCATGATCCTGGTCTCGACCCTGCCGCTGAAGGATCTCTCTTCGGGCTTCAAGGAGTCGACCATCGATAATATCGTCGACTCTCGCCGGGCAGAGATGCTGCAGCAGGCTAACGCCCTCGACGAGCGGGAGAGCTTCTCTCCGCTGCGCAGCCTGAGCTGGCAAAACGGCTACTACTTTACCCTGCGCACCACCTTTAACCAGCCAGGCCATCTGGCGACGGTGGTGGCGTTCGATCTGCCGATTAACGACCTCATTCCTCCCGGTATGCCGATGGACAGCTTCCGCCTCGAAGCGGACAACGGCCCTGCTCCCCTGCGTACCTCGGACAAAGAGACGGCGGACAGCGTTTCGATCAACTTTAGCGGGGCGAAGATTGAGATCTCCTCCTCGCTGAACTCGACGGATATGCGCCTGGTGTGGCAGGTGCCTTTCGGTACCCTGCTGCTGGAGACGCTACAGAATATCGTTCTGCCGCTGCTGCTCAACGTTGGCCTGCTGGCGCTGGCGCTGTTTGGCTTTACCACCTTCCGCCATCAGCCGGGCCGTCAGCTTGACGGTCAGTCCTCGCCGGGTGCCAATAACGAGCTGCGCCTGCTGCGCGCGCTGAACGAAGAGATTGTCTCCGTGCTGCCGCTGGGGCTGCTGGTGCACGACCAGGAGGCCAACCGGACGGTGATTAGCAACAAGATTGCCGATCACCTGCTGCCGCATCTGAATCTGCAAAACATCACCAGCATGGCGGATCAGCACCAGGGCGTGATCCAGGCAACGGTCAACAACGAGCTGTATGAGATCCGCCAGTTCCGCAGTCAGGTGGTGCCGAGAACGCAGATCTTCATTATTCGCGATCAGGACCGTGAGGTACTGGTGAATAAAAAGCTCAAGCAGGCCCAGCGTCTGTATGAGAAAAACCAACAGGGCCG
>Ga0209371_1002047_pt1 | contig 12054 bp, 10 predicted proteins | sample AgamicAtAmrz_FD_187165 | JGI IMG/M metagenome (GOLD analysis project Ga0209371, IMG submission 187165) | Agave microbial communities from Guanajuato, Mexico - At.Am.rz (SPAdes) (version 2) | ecosystem: Host-associated > Plants > Roots > Rhizosphere | place: Guanajato, Mexico | collected 2012-06-07
CGTCGATTGTCTGACCGAGCCCCTTCGCGGGACAAGCCCACTCGCACAATTGCAGGCTGACGCTGCAGCTGCGGGGATCGGGCTTGCCTGCGAGAGGCCAGGCCGGACGATCAGCAGTCCGGCTTGCCTGCCGTATACCGCCGTGCCGGGTTCACCGCCGCCTTGAACTCACGCAGCGCCTTGGCGCCGATCAGCAGCGGGTAGTTGAAGTTGCTGCGGTCGGTCAGGTTGACCTCCACCGTGCGCTTGACGTCGCCCAGGCACAACTCCAGGTCCACCACCGGGCGGCGGGCAGCCTCGGCCGGTTCGTCCTCGTCTTCCTCATCGCCTGAGCGGGCCTTGATCTTGCTGATGCGCGCCACCTTGTGTTCATAGACCTTGCCGTCGGCATCCTTGGTCGCCAGGCGGAAACGCACCCAGTCCTCGCCGTCGCGGGTGAAGGTCTCGATATCCTTGGCCGACAGCGACGCGGTCAGCGCACCAGTATCCATCTTGGCCTTGAGCGTCTGGCCGATCTCGGGGAGCTTGATGTACTCATAGCGGCCATAGAGTGTCGGCTCGGCGGCCATCACCGGCAACGCCAGCAGCGACAGGAGGGCAAGCAGTGGTTTCACGGGAAGCATTCCTTGAGATGAGACAGTGCTTAGACTACGCGGGGAGGATAGGTTCGTTGTCACAGCCTATCCAACATAATGTGAAACATTTGTCCCTTCCATTGGGCATTGGACGTTTGGCGTAGGACGTTACCCTGCTTATCATTGCCAACCGCAAATCTCACACAACACTTTCATACAACAAGAGTCTCCTTATGCGTCGCCTGCTGACCGGCATTCTCACAACTGTCCTGCTGCTGCTCAACACCCTCGTGTTGATCTGCCCGCTGATGGTCTTCGCCCTGCTCAAGCTGGTGCTGCCCGGCCGTGGTCGCGACTATGCCTCCTGGGCGGTGATGTGGATCGCCGAGACCTGGTCGGAAATCGACAAGGCCATCTTCGCCCTGTGCATCCCCACGCAATGGGACATCCGCGGCATCGAGAAGCTGAACGCGAACACCTCCTACCTGTGCGTCAGCAACCATCAGAGCTGGGTCGACATTCCCGCACTGATCGAAAGCCTCAACCGCCGTGTGCCGTTCTTCAAGTTCTTCCTCAAGAAGGAGCTGATCTGGGTACCGCTGCTGGGCCTGGCCTGGTGGGCGCTGGACTACCCCTTCATGAAGCGCTACAGCAAGGCCTTCCTCGACAAGCACCCCGAGCTCAAGGGCAAGGACCTGGAAATCACCAAGGCCGCCTGCGAGCTGTTCAAGCGCCAGCCGGTGACCGTGGTCAACTACCTCGAAGGCACGCGCTTCACCGAAGCCAAGCGCGAACAGCAGCAATCGCCGTACCGCCACCTGCTCAAGCCCAAGGCCGGCGGCGTCGCTTTCGTGCTCGCCGCACTGGGCGAGCAACTCGACGCCCTGCTCGATGTGACCATCGTCTACCCCGGCACCAAGGCCCCAGGGTTCTGGGACCTGCTCAACGGCAGCATCAGCCGGGTGATCATCGACATCCGCGTACGCGAGCTGGACCCGGCATTATGCGAAGGCGACTACGAGAGCGATCCGGCGTTTCGCCAGACCGTGCAGGCCTGGGTCAACCAGCTGTGGGAAGACAAGGATCAACGCATCGAGCAACTGCGCGCAGAGTTGCGCTGAGGCTGGCGTTGCGCGAAACCTGCAGCAGCGTCAGACCGACGGCACCGCTGCCGCCGGGCTGCCCCACAGGCTGCCCAGGCTCTGCAGCAACGAGCCGGCAATGCCCTGCTGCCCCAGATATTGCAGGATCAACGGCGCGAACTGGCCAATCATGCCGGTATCCATGCCCAGCGCCTTGAAGGCGTTATCCAGGTCGTTGCGATTCTCGACATTGCCCAGGGCATTGCTCAGCGCCGACGAGCGCTGGCTGTTCTGCCCCAGCAACTCGCCCAGCCCGTTGAGCCCGCCCAAGGCGTTGGCACCGGACAACAAGTCAAGACCGGGCACCGCCTTGGTCAACTGGCCATAGTCGTCATTGCTCAGGTTGTTGCGCGCAAGGCCCAGCATGGCGCCAGCGCCGCCGACAGCCTGTTCGGGGCTGATCTTCAGTTCGCTGCCCAGGGTATTGAGCAGATTGGCCTGGGCGGCCGGCGCCTGGACCTGGCCTTTCGGGGTCTGCATGGCCGAGACAGCGTTGGCGGCATCGTTGAGGTTGAAGGCGAACACCGGGCTTGCGGCCAGGGTCATCAGGGTTGCCAGGGTGAATGCTTTCATCGGAGGACCTCGTAGGCCGGGATGGCCTGGGAAACGAGGCGTTGGACTGGGGGGCTGAAGCTTTGTTCCAGGCCGGATGTCGGTAAGGGACGAACCCGCCCCCACAGGCAGTCACCCCACCTGTGGGAGCGGGCTCGTCCCGCGATTGGCCCGCAAAGCGCCCCCAAGACCTCAGGCAGCGCTGAAGGTCCTGTGCGGATCGATCACGAATTTCTTCGGCACGCCCGCATCGAACTCGCCGTACCCTTCCGGCGCCTGGTCCAGGCTGATCACCTGAACACCGACCACTTCGGCAATATTGATCCGATCCCACATGATCGCCTGCATCAGCTGGCGGTTGTACTTCATGGTCGGGGTCTGGCCGGTGTGGAAGCTGTGCGACTTGGCCCAGCCCAGGCCGAAGCGGATGCTCAGCGCGCCGATCTTCGCCGCCGCGTCCACCGCACCCGGATCTTCGGTCACGTACAGGCCCGGAATACCGATCTTGCCGGCCACACGGGTGACCTGCATCAGCGAGTTGAGCACGGTCGCCGGAGCCTCGTGCTTGGCGCCTTCATGGCCGTGGCCGCGGGCTTCGAAGCCTACTGCATCGACGGCGCAGTCCACTTCAGGCTCGCCGAGGATATCGATGATCTGCTCGTGCAGCGGCGTGTCCTTGGACAGATCGACCACCTCGAAGCCCTGGGACTTGGCGTGGGCCAGGCGCAGCGGATTGAGGTCACCCACGATCACGCACGCGGCGCCCAGCAGGCGTGCCGAAGCGGCAGCGGCCAGGCCGACCGGGCCGGCGCCAGCCACGTAGACGGTGCTGCCTGGGCCAACGCCCGCGGTGACAGCGCCGTGGTAGCCGGTGGGCAGGATGTCGGACAGGCAGGTCAGGTCGCGGATCTTCTCCATGGCCTTGTCGCGGTCGGGCAGTTTCAGCAGGTTGAAGTCGGCGTACGGTACCAGCACGTATTCAGCCTGGCCGCCAGTCCAGTCACCCATGTCGACATAACCGTAGGCACCACCGGCGCGGGCCGGGTTGACGGTCAGGCAGACGCCGGTATGCATCTCCTTGCAGGAACGGCAGCGCCCGCAAGCAACGTTGAACGGCACCGACACCAGGTCGCCGATCTTGAGGCGCTCGACATCCCGGCCCAACTCGACGATTTCACCGGTGATTTCGTGGCCGAGCACCAGGCCGACCTGAGCGGTGGTGCGGCCACGGACCATGTGCTGGTCGGAGCCGCAGATATTGGTGGAGACCACCTTGAGGATCACGCCGTGCTCGATCTTCTTGCCGCGCGGATCCTGCATCTTGGGGTAGTCGATCTTCTGCACCTCGACCTTGCCTGCGCCGAGATACACCACTCCACGATTACCAGACATGCTCTTACCTCGCTTGATTTGTATTTATGCAGCGGTGGTTGAAGCGCCGCCATCCTTGGGCGGCCTGTGTTACTGGAATGAGGGGAATTGTGGGCTTGATGGGGGATGTCGCAGTGACTGGATGCGACAGGGGGTTGTCTGTTTACGGCAGGTCGAAAGCGGTGATGCCATTCGCGGGCAAGCCCGCGCCTACAGGCACAGTGCCGTTCTCAGACACGCGATCCCCCGTAGGAGCGGGCTTGCCCGCGAAGAGGCCAGTGCAGGCGTCAGAGAACCACAGTCCGGTTGGCATTGAGGAACACCCGTCGCTCGATGTGATACCCCACCGCCCGCGCCAGGGTCAGGCATTCGATATCGCGCCCCTTGGCGATCAGATCTTCAGGATAGTGGCTGTGATCGACCACCTCGACGCCTTGGGCGATGATCGGCCCTTCGTCGAGGTCGTTGTTGATGTAATGCGCGGTCGCGCCGACCATCTTCACACCCTTGTTGTATGCCTGGTGATAGGGCTTGGCACCCTTGAACCCCGGCAGCAGCGAGTGGTGGATGTTGATCGCCCAGCCATCCAGGCGCCGACACAGCTCTGGCGACAGCACCTGCATGTAGCGGGCGAGAATCACCAGTTCGGCGCCGGTTTCCTCGATCACCTTGAGCACCTTGCGCTCCTGGCCCGGCTTGTCGTTCGGGTCGAGCGCGAAGTGGTAGTAGGGGATCTTGTGCCAGTGCGCCAGCGGCTCCAGGTCGGGGTGGTTGGAGATCACTGCGACCACCTCCATGCCCAGTTGGCCGATGCGCTGGCGATACAGCAGGTCGTTCAGGCAATGGTCGGCCTTGGACACCATGATCACCACCTTGGGGCGGTGATTGGGTGCAGTCAGCTCGAAGGCCATGCCGAACGCTTCGCTGCGCTCGGCGAATCCGGCACGGAAGGCATCTTCATCGAAACCGTCAGGTGCGCGGAACTCGACACGGATGAAGAAACGCCCCGACAGTCGATCATCGAAGGAATGGTGCTCGGTGACGTAGCAGCGCTGCTCGAAGAGATGACGCGTGACCACATCGACCGTGCCGAGCATGCTCGGGCAGTCGGCGGTGAGAATCCAGGTGTCCGGTGCCCGACTCATGATCTGCGCTCCTTATGCCTCGATGGCCAGGCCGTACTCGGCCGATGCGTCCTGCAGCCACAGCCACCAGTAGTCGGAGAAGCTGCGGCGGATCACCAGCTCCCAGGTGTCTTCGGCAGTGCGACGGATCACCAGTTGCGACTTGGCGAACACGGTACCCACGGCCTTGCCGACCGGGAAGTTGTTCGGGTGTACATCATAGCTGGTTGATTTCATCAGCACGTCGCGCACGTTCGGGCCGCGCAGCTCAAGCAGGGTCTGCCCGCCACTGACATTGACCACCTGGACGTGCTGGCCTTCGAGGGCATCGCGCAGCTTCTGCTCGACGCTGAACTCCTGGCCGCCCGGGACGATCAGCAGCCATTCGTCGGGGCCCACCCACTGCAACGACATTTCACTGTTGGCGACCACCGTCAGCGCCACCGGCAGCTCCAGGCCCAGGGCCTTGTGCACGGCACCGGCGAATTGCGGGTCATGGCCGTCGCCACGAAGGGTCAGGTGACCGAGGAATTTCTTCTCGCGCAGGGTCACGCCTGCGTTGTTGCGGCCCTTTCCGACCAGGCTGGCCAGGTCTGCATGGTGCAGCGGCGATTGGGCCTTGGCATCACTGCCGGGGTTCTGCTGGAAGACGTTGATAGCGCTCATTTCTTACCTGCCTTGAATTCTTGTGCGACGCGACCCGAGACCCTGTAGGAGCGGGCTTGCCCGCGAAGAGGGGGGTGAATGCACCATCGCATTCGCGGGCAAGCCCGCTCCCACAGGGACCTCATTCCAACCAGGAGTACTGGCTGGGCCTTAGACGTTCTGCCGCTCACCCTTCGGATCGAAGAACACCGAAGACACGATCTCTGCCTCGATCACGCTGCCATCGGCCTGCGGCGAATAGACCCGCTCGCCGAGGCGCTTGAGGCCACCCTTGACCACGCCCATGGCGAACGAATAGCCCAGGGAGTTGGCCTTGTAGCTGGAGGTGACGTGACCGACCATGTCCATCGGGATTGGCTGCTTGGGATCGAATACCAGCTGGGCGCCTTCAGGCAGCCACACGTTCGGGTCGACAGGCTTGAGGCCAACCAGTTGCTTGCGGTTCTCGCGGGTGGTGTCCTCGCGGTTCATACCGCGCAGGCCGATCCACGAGTACGGCTTGTTGCGCCCCACGCACCAGCTCATGTTGAGGTCGTCCGGAGTCATCGAGCCGTCGGTGTCCTGGCCGACGATGATGAAACCCTTCTCGGCGCGCAGCACGTGCATGGTCTCGGTGCCGTATGGCGTGAGGTTGTACTGCTTGCCCGCCTCGATGATCTTTTCCAGAACGCCCATGGCGTAGTTGGCCTGGACGTTGACCTCGTACGACAGCTCGCCGGTGAACGAGATACGGAACACCCGCGCCGGTACACCACCGACGTTGCCTTCCTTCCAACTCATGAACGGGAAGGCGTCCTTGTCCAGGTCGATGTCGCTGATCTGCTCCAGCAGCTTGCGGCTGTTGGGGCCGGACAGGGTCATGGTCGCCCAGTGGTCGGTCACCGAGGTGAAATACACCTTCAGCTCCGGCCATTCGGTCTGGTGGTACAGCTCCAGCCACTGAAGCACACGGGCGGCACCGCCAGTGGTGGTGGTCATGATGAAGTGGTTGTCGCCGACGCAGGCGGTCACGCCGTCGTCGAAGACCATGCCGTCTTCCTTGCACATCAGGCCGTAACGGGCCTTGCCCACATCGAGCTTGGTCCAGGCGTTGGTGTAAACGCGGTTGAGGAACTCGCGCGCATCCGGGCCCTGGATATCGATCTTGCCGAGCGTGGAGGCATCGAGCAGGCCCACGCTGTCACGCACTGCCTTGCACTCACGTGCCACGGCGGCGTGAATGTCTTCGCCAGGCTTGGGGAAGTACCATGGGCGCTTCCACTGGCCGACATCCTCGAACTCGGCGTTGTTCTTCACGTGCCAGGCGTGCAGCGCGGTGAAGCGCACCGGCTCGAACAGGTGGCCACAATGACGGCCCGCCACCGCGCCGAACGTGACCGGCGTGTAGTTGGGGCGGAACATGGTGGTGCCCATTTCCGGAATGGTGATACCCAGCGAGCGGGCGGCGATGGCCAGGCCGTTGATGTTGCCCAGCTTGCCTTGGTCGGTACCGAAGCCCAGCGCGGTGTAGCGCTTGACGTGCTCGACCGACTCGAAGCCTTCGCGGGTGGCCAACTCGATGGCGGCCGCAGTGACGTCGTTCTGCTGGTCGACGAACTGTTTCGGCGCGCGCGCAGTGCCCTTGTCGTGCGGCACCTGGAACAGCGCCACAGTGGCCTCTTCCTTGCGTTGCAGGGCCTTGGGCAGGCTGCCGGCGCTGGCCTTGAAGCCGGCCTCGGTAGCGGCGCGAGCCCCCCCTTCGAAGCCATCGGCGAGGGTGTCGCCCAGCGCATAGACGCCGTTCACGCCACCCACGCACACGCGCTTCTGCGGCGCGTCGCCCGGCACGAAGCCGAGGATATCGTCACGCCAGACCGGGCGTCCGCCCAGGTGCGAAGCCAGGTGCACCACCGGGCTGTAGCCCCCGGACGTGGCCACCAGGTCGCATTCGAGCCATTCGCCAGGGCTGGTGACCTTGTGCGCAGGTACATCAATGGCCGCCACACGTGCACCGGTGACGTGCTTGCCGCCACGGGCTTCGATCACTGCACTGGAGGTGAGGATGCGGATACCCTTGGCACGCGCCTCCTCGACCAACGAACCGCGCGGGTTGTGGCGCGCATCGGCGATGGCGATCACCTGCAGGCCGGCATCGTGCCAGTCCAGGGCGGTGCGGTAGGCATGGTCGTTGTTGGTCGACAGCACCAGCTTGCGGCCCGGCGCCACGCCATAACGGCGCACATAGGTGGAGACCGCTCCGGCCAGCATGTTGCCCGGCAGGTCGTTGTTGCCGTACACCAGCGGACGCTCGTGAGCGCCGGTGGCCAGCACCACACGCTTGGCCCGCACACGGTGCACGCGCTGGCGTACCTGGCCGATCGGCGCGCGGTCGCCGAGGTGGTCGGTGAGGCGCTCGTGGATGGTCAGGAAGTTATGGTCGTGATAACCGTTGACCGTGCTGCGCGGCAGCAGGGTGACTTCCGCCAGCCCCTGCAGCTCGGCAAGGGTAGCAGCCACCCAGTCGGCGGCCGGCTTGCCGTCGAGGGTCTCGCGGCTGTCGAGCAGGCTGCCGCCGAACTCTTCCTGTTCGTCGGCCAGGATCACCCGCGCACCGCTACGGCCAGCCGCCAGTGCAGCGGCCAGGCCTGCCGGGCCGGCACCGACGATCAGCACGTCGCAGTGCTGGTTCATGTAGTCGTAGCTGTCCGGGTCGTTCTGCAGCGGTGCACGGCCCAGGCCCGCCGCCTTGCGGATGTACTTTTCGTAGGTCATCCAGAACGACTTGGGATACATGAAGGTCTTGTAGTAGAACCCCGGCGGCATCATGTTGCCGCCGACCTTGCCAATGATGCCCATGACGTCGTTGTTGACGTTCGGCCAGCCGTTGGTGCTGCTGGCCACCAGGCCCGAATACAGCGCCTGCTGGGTGGCACGCACGTTGGGGATCTGGGTGGCTTCGCTGGAGCCGATCTGCAGGATGGCGTTCGGCTCTTCGGTACCGGCGGCGATGATCCCGCGTGGGCGCGAATACTTGAAGCTGCGCCCGACGATCTCGACACCGTTGGCCAACAGCGCGGCGGCCAGGGTATCGCCGGCATAACCCTGGTAGGTCTTGCCGTTGAAGGTAAAGTTCAGAACCTTGCTGCGGTCGATGCGACCGCCGCTGGCGAGGCGATAGACCTGGCTCATACTTTTTCTCCCTGGCCCTTGGCGGTCGCCGGTGCGGCGCTTTGTCTGGATGCGGCGGTCACCTGAGGTTTCTCACCGATCTTGTAGGTTTCGAGAATCTCGTAGGTCACCGTGTCGCGGGTCACGTTGAAGTACTGGCGGCAACCGGCGACGTGGTCCCACAGCTCATGGTGGATACCGCGCGGGTTGTCGCGGAAGAACATGTAGGTACCCCACTCTTCGTCGGAGCAGGCGTTCGGGTCCAGCGGGCGGGCGATGTGCGCCTGGCCTGAAGCGTGGAATTCTTCTTCGGAGCGCAGCTCGCCGCAGTGGGGACAGAAGATTTGCAACATGACGATTGTCTCCGGGTCAGTGGGCGACGGCAGCAGCGCCGTGTTCGTCGATCAGCGCGCCGTTGTAGAAACGGTCGATGGAGAAAGGCGCGGCCAGCGGGTGCATCTCGCCCTTGGCCAGGCTCGCCGCAAAGACGTTGCCCGAACCTGGCGTGGCCTTGAAGCCGCCCGTGCCCCAACCGCAGTTGAAGAACATGTTCTTGACCGGAGTCTTGGAGATGATCGGGCAGGCATCCGGGGTGGTGTCGACGATGCCGCCCCACTGACGGTTCATGCGCACGCGCGAGAGGATCGGGAACATCTCGACGATCGCCTGCAGGGTATGTTCGATGATCGGGTACGAGCCACGCTGGCCATAACCGACCCAGCCGTCGATGCCGGCACCGATCACCAGGTCGCCTTTGTCGGACTGGCTGATGTAGCCGTGCACGGCGTTGGACATGATCACCGAGTCGATGATCGGCTTGATCGGCTCCGACACCAGTGCCTGCAAGGGGTGCGACTCCAGCGGCAGGCGGAAGCCAGCCAGCTTGGCCATGTGCCCGGAGTTACCGGCGGTGACCACGCCGACGCGCTTGGCACCGATGAAACCCTTGTTGGTTTCCACACCGATCACTGCACCGTTCTCCTTGCGGAAACCAATGACTTCGGTCTGCTGGATCAGGTCCACACCCAGGGCGTCGGCGGCCCGGGCGAAGCCCCAGGCGACCGCATCGTGACGGGCCACGCCGCCGCGACGCTGCACGGTGGCGCCCAGAATGGGGTAACGGGTGTTCTTCGAACAGTCCAGGTACGGGATCTCGGCTGCGACCTGGTCGGTGAGGATCAGCTCGCCGTCGACGCCATTGAGACGGTTGGCGTTGACCCGCCGCTCGGAATCACGGATGTCCTGCAGGGTGTGGCACAGGTTGTAGACGCCGCGCTGGGAGAACATCACGTTGTAGTTGATGTCCTGCGACAGTCCCTCCCAGAGCTTCATGGCATGCTCGTAGAGGTGCGCAGACTCATCCCACAGGTAGTTGGAACGCACGATGGTGGTGTTGCGTGCGGTGTTGCCACCACCCAGGTAACCCTTCTCGACCACCGCGACGTTGGTAATGCCATGTTCCTTGGCCAGGTAGTAGGCCGTGGCCAGGCCATGACCGCCGCCGCCAACGATGACCACGTCGTAGACCTTCTTGGGAGTTGGCGTGCGCCACATGCGCTGCCAGTTCTCGTGGTGGCTGAGGGAGTGCTTGAGGAGGCCGAAGCCCGAATAGCGTTGCATGGTGTTCTACTCCACTCAGCGGTAGACCGGGAAGTCGGCGCACAGGGCGGCGACGTTCTTGGCGACATCGGCTTCGACGTCGGCGTCGCCCAGGTTGTCCAGCACATCGCAGATCCAGCCGGCCAGCGCCACGCACTGGGCGACCTTGAAGCCGCGGGTGGTGACGGCCGGGGTGCCGATGCGCAGGCCCGAGGTGACGAACGGCGACTGCGGATCGTTGGGCACGGCGTTCTTGTTGACGGTGATGTGGGCGCGGCCGAGGGCGGCGTCGGCATCCTTGCCGGTCAGGCCCTGGCGAATCAGGCTGACCAGGAACAGGTGGTTATCGGTACCGCCGGAAACCACGTCGTAGCCACGCTCGATGAACACCTGGGCCATGGCCTGGGCATTCTCGATGACCTGCTTCTGATAGCTCTTGAACTCGGGCTCCAGTGCCTCCTTGAAGCACACCGCCTTGGCGGCGATCACGTGCATCAGCGGGCCGCCCTGAGCGCCGGGGAACACGGCGGCGTTGAGCTTCTTCTCGATCTCTTCGTTGGACTTGGCCAGGATCAGGCCGCCACGCGGGCCGCGCAGGGTCTTGTGGGTAGTGGTGGTGACCACGTCGGCGAAAGGAATCGGGTTCGGGTACAGGCCCGCAGCGACCAGGCCGGCAACGTGGGCCATGTCGACGAACAGCAGCGCACCGACTTTATCGGCGATCTGGCGGAAGCGTGGGAAATCGAGGGTTTTCGAGTAGGCCGAGAAACCTGCGACGATCATCTTCGGCTTGTGCTCGACGGCGAGGCGCTCGACTTCGTCGTAGTCGATCAGGCCGGTATTGGTGTCGATTCCGTATTGAACGGCGTTGTAAAGCTTACCCGAGGACGACACCTTGGCGCCGTGGGTGAGGTGGCCGCCGTGGGCCAGGCTCATGCCCAGGATGGTGTCACCGGCCTGCAGCAGGGCGAGGTAGACCGCACTGTTGGCCGAGGAGCCGGAGTGCGGCTGGACGTTGGCGTAATCAGCGCCGAACAGCTGCTTGGCGCGCTCGATGGCCAGCGCCTCGACCTTGTCGACGTGCTCGCAACCACCGTAGTAGCGCTTGCCCGGATAGCCTTCGGCGTACTTGTTGGTCAGGCCGCTGCCCTGGGCCTGCATCACGCGCTTGCTGGTGTAGTTCTCCGAGGCGATCAGCTCGATGTGATCTTCCTGGCGCTGTTCCTCGGCATTCATCGCCGCCAGCAGTGCATCGTCGTAACCCTGGATCTGGTCTTGCTTGCTGAACATCGTGTTTCTCCCGGCAGCGATCGCTTCTTGTCTGATGAGGGTCTTCTCACCCTTTGCAGCGATGGTATGACTGGGCCGGGGGGCACAGATGCCTGCGCGCGCCTTGCAATGGCGCGTTTACGACATTGTGGTGCAGGGACCGTGGTGCCCCTGCAGGAGCGGGCTTGTCCGCCAAGAAGCCGGCACTGACACCCCACACCCGGCTTGTATAGGCAACTGCTGAATCGATGGTTTAGAGTGCTGCCTTGCGTCGTAAAAAGGACAGGCGTCATGACCGATAACAACCAACAATTCGCCAGCGACAACTATTCCGGCATCTGCCCCGAAGCCTGGGCGGCGATGGAAAAGGCCAACCAGGGCCATGAGCGCGCCTACGGCGACGATCAGTGGACCGAACGCGCCTCGGAATATTTCCGCAAGCTGTTCGAGACCGACTGCGAGGTGTTCTTCGCCTTCAACGGCACCGCCGCCAACTCCCTGGCCCTGGCCTCGCTGTGCCAGAGCTACCACAGCGTGATCTGCTCCGAGACCGCCCACGTCGAAACCGATGAGTGCGGCGCGCCGGAGTTCTTCTCCAACGGCTCCAAG
>Ga0209371_1002053_pt1 | contig 12027 bp, 9 predicted proteins | sample AgamicAtAmrz_FD_187165 | JGI IMG/M metagenome (GOLD analysis project Ga0209371, IMG submission 187165) | Agave microbial communities from Guanajuato, Mexico - At.Am.rz (SPAdes) (version 2) | ecosystem: Host-associated > Plants > Roots > Rhizosphere | place: Guanajato, Mexico | collected 2012-06-07
CAATTGAGCACAGTCCGGATACCTATATCGGTGGTTTTCCCCTCAACCGCGTACAGGATATCTTTGCCATGAACGGCAAGGCCAAGGGAGGGCGCGGCGGTAATCTGACCAAAAAAGAAACCTGGGAGCGACGCAAGGCGCTGATAGCAAAAGGTAAGCAGAGCAGTGACCCAAAAGTTCGGGCAGCTGCTGAAAGGCTGGAACTGAATAATACGGGGATGGAAAAAGCGAGACTTGCAAAACAAGTTTATGAAGTCGACCCAAAGTCCGGAAAAGATATTTTGGAAGGGTGGGATGATATCAGTAATGATAATGCCAGGCTTAAAAATTATGGCTTGAAATCTAAAGATTTAAATATTGCAGGGAATGAAGGGTTTAAAGCACGAGTGTATGAGCCAGATAAAAAAGTTTTTGGTGATGATATGTCCGCCTCAGTGGTATTCCGAGGGACAAGGCCAACTTCTCTTGAAGACTGGAAGAATAATGCTAAACAGGGAATGAACTTACAATCTGATTATTATGAGCAATCTGTCAGAATTGGTAATAAAATCATGATGAGTAAATCCCCTATTGATTGTACCGGTCACTCGTTAGGCGGTGGAATGGCTTCTGCATGCTCAAGAGCAAGTGGCAAATCGGGATGGACATATAACTCTGCTGGGTTGAATAGTAAGACGGTAGAAAAATACGGCGGATTAGGTAAAAGTCCTGACAAAGAAAACATCAATGCATACCGGGTTAAAGGTGAGGTTTTAACTGCTGTGCAGGAGCCTGGTTTTTGGGGCGGTCTTGCTACAATAGGTGTTACATCATTTGCGGGAGCTAAGTTAGGAGGAGTATATGGTGGCCTTGCTGGCGCAGTAGTAGGCAGTGCTTTAGTTGCGCTAACTCCCTCATCTGTAGGTACACGCCATGATATGGATGGCGGTAAAGGTGATCCAATAGCGAGACATGGCATGGAACAAGTAATACCGTGTATAGAAAGTGAAAAGCAAGAGGATGAGGACGTTTTATCTGCTATTTAACGGGAGTGCAAAATGTTACACTTAAGTGTGAATCAAAGAGTGAAGATGTTATTTATTTTATTGGTTGTATTATTATCGGCCTTCGGATGTAGCGCAATGAAAAATCAATCTGCTGAGAATTTCTTTTCTGGTACGCAATTGTCCCTTGCCCAGGAAATTGAACGTGGTAATGAACCAGAAGTTAAAAAGCTTGCAATGCAAACCGATCTAAATAAACCCGGCAAGCAAGACATGACGTTATTATTTTTTGCTTTGCAAAATAGTTATGATAAAGATAGAAAGCACCTGGCAATTGTTTCAGATTTAGTTCGAGCCGGAGCGAATCCGTTGCAACAAATTCCTGATTTTGGTAGCGCAGCTGAAGTTTCAGTGAAATCAGATGATCCTGTTTTCATTGCTGCTCTGATTGATGGCGGGTTGAGCCCAAATGCAGAAGTCGAGGATACTCCGATCATTTTCGGCGCCGCTTCTGAGCATAGCTTAAAGGTCATGAGCTATCTTGTTAAGATGGGGGCAGACATCAATAAAAAAGACTCACTTGGTCAAACCGTTCTGATTGAATCTTTATCAGGCTTTCAACTGGATAGTGTAATCTGGTTACTGGAGCATGGTGCAGATCCGCGAGTCACAACAGAGAATGGCTGGGGTTTTAATAATATGCTCGCAAAAATTATAGAGCGCCAGTCGAATGCAGTTAATACTGCAAAGTTAGAAGCGATTAAAACTCTGGCTATTAAAAAAGGCATGAAATGGCCTCCAACTGACTACTGAGTATTTAACGCCGGTGAAGGTGATAAAAGGAGGGGGGTGTGAAATTAATTACTGTGGTTTCTATGGTGGCCATATTATTTTCATTTGACTGCGCAGCAGTCACTCAACTGCCCCCTCAATATTTTTTAATGCAGAACAACTTGAATTGGCTATCCTGATAAAGAATCACTCTCTCGATGAGATCAAGAAAAAGGCAGTCTTTACTGATCTTAACTCTCCCGGAAGAGAAGGAATGATACTTTTGATGTACGCGCTTTTAACCGCAACAAACTAAAAAACAGATGCCAGTCTTCAAATCGTAACCGAACTGGTAAAGAAAGGCGCGGATCCGTTGTACATTATTCCTCAATATGGCAGTGCTGCAGATGCTATGGCCCGCTCAAACGATTCCCGCTAACTTAAAGCGTTGATTGCGGGAGGCCTTGATAAAAATGCGGTTAGTAGTGCACGTCCATTGTTCATGAACGCAACGTCAGAAAACTCAATGCCTGTGCTGGGATATCTTGTCAGTATAGGTGCCGATGTTAATAAGCCCGATACCGCTGGTAAAACGGCGATTATTTTTGCTTTGACAAGAATGGACCTCGATCAGGTTGAATACCTCTTACATCATGGCGCCAACCCAAACGCAGTGACGAAAGTTGGATGGGGGTTTAGAAATCTACCCGAAGACATGCTTAAGAAGGAAGGTAAAAACAATGATGCTACGGCAGTTAAATTAATGGAAATCAAAAGACTTGCTGTTGCTAAAGGCATGCGGATTTGAGTTTTAATTTTACTGTTGTTACCTCTTAATTTATGGGGTTCTATGATTTCTCCATAAAAGATATTGCCTTCAGCCTGAAACCTCAACCTACAGATTAGCTAGTCGCCATTTTAAATGGCGGCTGCGTCAACGTTACTTTATCTTTTATTAATCTGAAAGTACCCGCACATATCCTTACTCATTAATACCTGAATTTCCTGCACGGAGCTCCAATGGCAACCGGAAACACGATTGGTAAATTACAATATGCGCCTGCGCCCCAGGGCCACGTTACGGCGGGCAGTGCCAACCCGCCTAAAAAGAAAAGCTGGTGGAGCGATTATGGCGACTGGGTGCACACCGGCCTGGATGTTCTTGGCGCTGTACCCGTCATTGGTGCCGTTGCAGACGGCGCTAACGCTGCCATTTATACCGCTGAGGGCGATTATGGCAACGCGGCACTTTCAGCTGCCTCAGCCGCAGCCAACTTTGTGCCTGGCGGTGGGGCCGCTTTTAAAGCGGGTAAGCTGGCAGCGAAGGCTGGCAAAGCGGTTGAGGCGGCAAAAGTCGGGAAAACCGTCGCCAAAGAAAGCACAGCACTGGCTGAAAAGGCTGCAGTGAAGGCAGAAAGTTCTGCTGCCAGAGCAGAAACTAAAGCAGCAAAAAAAGACGCTGACGAAGTTATTAAAGCGAAAAAGGCCGGCAGCAATAAAGGCGGAAATGATAAAGGGCATGGGCAGAAAAAAACTGAGCCCTGCAAAATTCCGCAGAGGCCATTGCCAGAGGTTGAGATGGCAATTGGTAGTCCGGTAAATCCTTTGCTGGGTATTAAATTACTTTTTGACGATCATGATAAAGATTTTTCTTTTCCCGCTGCGGTACCGCTTAACTGGCAGCGTTTGTATTTCTCCGATGAAACAGGTAACGGCTGGTTAGGTCAGGGGTGGTCTTTACCTTTCGCTCAGGAATTACGCAAAGACAACGAACTGCTGATTCTGGTTGATGAACAGGGTCGAGAAATTGATTTTCCCTGGCCACAGTCGGGTCGGGAGCCGCAGTTGCATCGCTATGAGCAGCTATCACTTTCCCAGCCACAGCCGGGCGAGTTTTGCATTTCTGCGCCTGATGAAAGCCAGAACTGGCACTTCACTCATCAGGCAGGAGAGGGCCGCTGGCTACTTTCGGCAATCAGCGATCGCCACGGTAACCGCCTTACTCTGCAGTACAACGCGCAACATCAGCCGATAGTAATTACTGACAGTGCAGGGCGACGCTTCAATATTACATTTACCCGACTGATGCTTGATGAAGATCGAAGCGTTGAACGTATCACTGCCGTAAGCGTTTGTTATCCATCTGCCCCCCTGAGTGCCGAAAAGCTCTGCAGCTATGATTATTCTTCTGAAGGAGATTTAAGTGCTGTTCGCAATGAGCATGATGAGGTGCTGCGTGAATTTCGTTATCGAAATCATGTAATGGTGGCACATCGTCGAGCGGGCGAACTTGAATGTTTCTATCACTACGATAAACACGCACCGGATGGCAAAGTACTGGCGCATCGTGACAGCCTTGGCGGTGAATGGCGTTTCGAGTACGCCAGTAACAGTACAACCGTCACTGACGCATTGGGCCGCGTCACGTGCTATGACTTTGACGATAACCACGAGTTAACCGGTTTTCGTGATGCTTCGGGCGGCTATATCCGCATTCGCCGTAACGCGCGTGGACAGATCATACAGCTTACTGACCAGGCTGGCTGTGTGACGCGTTATCGCTATGATGAGCGCGGTAACTGCACTGCCGTTATCGAACCGGATGGCCAGACGACACGCTTTGATTACCACGCTCGCTGGAACCTGCCAGTACGGGTTACAAATATGCTGGGCGGTATTCGCGAATACCATTATGACGTTGCAGGCAGCCTGATTCGTTTCACTGATGAGATTGGCCGCATTACCGAATATAACCATGACGATCAGGGTAACCTGGTTCGTATCCGCGACGCGGCAGCAGGTGTTCAAAAGCTGAGCTGGAACAGCGCCGGCTTTTTAACTAGCCATACCGATTGTTCCGGACGCACCACATGCTTTGATTATGACAAGTACGGCTGGCTCAGGCAGCAAACTGATGCCGCAGGCAACGTTACCACTCTTTATAACCGTCGTGATGGCCTGCCACAGCGCATTGTGCATGCGGATGGCGGTGTCGAGCGCTTCGAGTTTGACCGCTGGCAGCGCCTGACAGCCTGGTATGACGCACAGAATCAGGCAACACGCTGGACGCTGGCGGGGGACGGTCTGCCGTTGACGCGAACAGATGCGCTCGGTAACCCTATTAGCTATGAATACGATCGCGCACGTCGTCTGGTTGCTCTCATCAATGAAAATGGCACGCGCTATAGCTTCAGTTACGATGCGCATAACAATCTGATCGGTGAACAGAGGTTCGATGGTTCTGCCACCTGTTATGAATATGATGCCAGTGGAAATGCGCTGACGCGTACCGAGCGAGGCGACGGCAGCGGTCCGGAAATTCGCACGCGTTATCGGCGCGATAACTGCGGCAGGCTGCTTGAGAAGCTGGTGGCACGCGGCGGAGATGCAAAGTGGCAGCGTACCCGCTTCAGTTACGATGCGCTGGGACGTCTGACAACTGGCGTCAATCACGGCGGACGTGTGGAGCTGGAATGGGATGATGCCAGCCAGTTGCTGGCGGAGCGCAGCCTGATTCGTGGTATTAATTACGAGCTGCGCCATCAGTATGACGAGCTGGGTAACCGTACTCATACCAGGCTACCGGACGGTCGTGAGCTGAGTAACCTTTATTATGGCAGCGGTCACCGCGTGCAGGTCAATTTTGGCGGTCGCGTCATCAGCGAAAGCGAACGTGACATGCTGCACCGTGAGGTGCGCCGTACCCAGGGAGCGCTGGCCAGCGAGTATGTTCATGATGAGATGAGCCGGCTGGTGAGTCAGCGCGCTATGCGCGGTGACAGCACGGCGGTGGCACGTGATTATGTATGGCAACGCAACGGCCAGCTGATGCAGATGGTCGATCACTACACCGGTGACCACCGCTATGAATATGACGCACTGGGCCGACTCACGCGAGCGCAGGATGAGCGGTTTGCTTTTGACCCCGCACATAATTTGCTGAGTGAGTTCGGCGCGCCGCCGCTGAAGGATAACCGTCTAAGGGTGCACGAAGACCGGCGCTGGGCGTATGACAGCTTTGGCAACGTGGCTGAAAAGCGCATTGGCCGGCACACGGTGCAACAGTTTTCCTGGAACGCCGAGCACCAACTGACAGAGGCGGTAAGCACGCGTAACGGCACAGAGCAGCGCACTACCTACGGCTACGACGCGTTCGGCCGACGCAGCTGGAAACGTGACGCCTTTGGCGTGACGTGCTTTATCTGGGACGGCAACCGTCTGCTGAGCGAAGTGCGTGGCTCGCGCCAGCACATCTGGATTTATGAAGACGAGAGCTTTGCACCACTGGCACAGATCAGTCTGCAGCAGGGTGAAACGGAGCACGCAGCGCAGGTACACTGGTATCACAATGACGTTGCGGGCATGCCGCGTGAGCTGACCAGTGCGGATGGTAGTGTAGCGTGGCGGGCAGAGTACCGGGCGTGGGGCAACACGGTGCGGCTAGAGCATGCGCAGGTGCGCCATGCTGAGCCGTTACACCAGCCGCTGCGCTATCAGGGCCAGTACTACGATGCAGAAACGGGTTTGCACTATAACCGGTTCCGCTACTATGATCCGGATGCGGGACGGTTCATCAGTCAGGACCCGATAGGGCTGGCGGGTGGGCTGAATCTTTATCAGTATGCGCCGAACCCGCTGAACTGGATCGATCCGCTGGGGTTGACTAAGTGTAAGGATAGTTATGAGCAAGCCAGAAACAAAGCACTAAAGTGGCTTGAAGAAAGAGGCTTCAAGGCTGAAAAAGTTAACACAGGGAAGTTTGGATCTACCAGAGGCAAGCCTGTAGGAATGACGACTGCAGATGGTAAAACCGGATTCAGAATAGAATATGATGAGCGTAGTGGCGCTCATATAAATGTATTCAGCGGTAAAGAAAAAGGTGAGCATTATCTATTTGAAGCTACGGAGTCATCGGTGAAAAGACTGCAGAGATTATTTGACTTGCCATCAAAATTATGGAGAGCAAAGTGACTTTAGAACAGGATGTGTTATCAGATATGGATGGCTTTTCTCCAAGGCCAATAATTATTAATGAATGGGAGCCTATTGCGGATATTCTTTCTGAAGCTTTTCAATGGAAAGGCTCAAAAATTGATTGGGGTTCTTTATTAAGACATGCTGAACGACCAATTAAATTTGATTCCATGCAGGTTGATTTTGATGTTAAAGACTTCATAAAAGATAGTGGCTTATATGAATTCTTAAACAAAAAGGATAAAATTTACTATATCAATGATTCCTCACTTGATTTTGCGGTTTCTCTGGAACCGAAGATTTTCCTTGAGTTTGTGGTTTATGTGATTCACAACATTCCTCAGCATCACTATTTTTTTGACGAAAGTGCAAATTGGTGCTTAGCTATCACTTCTGAAGGTTATATTGATTTCGGTGTTAGGAATTAGTTATTGCAGCCATTAATTGTGATTAGAGCCTGTAAGTAATTATTTATAACAGCCCAATGCTTAAAGGTTAGCGCTCATGGGTCTACATCATTCAATGATCTGAAATTCATTGCCTGTCGCCAGTACTGAATCGGCAACTCTATTTTTGACGCATCCTTCATAGTCAGATAAATAGTATTTTGCACTGATTTATTGGTAGAGAACACCTGGCCTTTCTTTATATGTGCTTGGATCATGCTGTTTAACTATCCGATAGCGTTAGTTGTATTGATAGCTTTGGGCTTATCCGGCGGATGATTGATTAACATTTTATCAGGTTTAGTATTGGATCGGGCTTATCATTTTTGAGGCTGAATATGCAAAGAAAAGAACTTATAGAGTTAATTGAAAAAATCCAGCATGGTGAAGGCACAGAAGAAGAAGCGGATAATGATATTGACTTTCTTTGTAGAAGCGTTGCAGATCCTCAGGCTGCAAATTATATCTTCCAGGAAGATGTTAGTGCTGAGGAAATAGCTGATAAAATACTGGACTATAAACATATCCAGTTATAAAAAACGAAGCCGGAAGCGATCTGAATGATCCTTCCGGCTTTTTCTCTTTAGCTGGCAGTCGTCAGGATCAGGCTGACCTATCCAACCGTCATTCTGAGACCCATCCCTAACTCCATCTCACAAGGTGAAACGGAGCACGCAGCGCAGGTACACTGGTATCACAATGACTTTGCAGGCATACCGCGTGAGCTGACCAGTGCGGATGATAGTGTAGCGTGGCGGGCAGAGTACCGGGCGTGGGGCAACACGGCGCGGTTAGAGCATGCGCAGACGCGCCATGCTGAGCCGGTATACCAGCCGCTGCGCTATCAGGGCCAGTACTACGATGCAGAAACGGGTTTGCACTATAACCGGTTCCGCTACTATGATCCGAATGCGGGGCGGTTCATCAGTCAGGACCCGATAGGGCTGGCGGGTGGGCTGAATCTTTATCAGTATGCACCGAATCCGCTCAGTTGGATTGATCCGTTGGGGTTGTCAGCAGCACATCGAGGACGAATCCAGGCACAAGGCATGTCCCTTGAAGAATCTGTTTCATGGAGCCAAGAACCCCCCCTTACGGCAGATGATCCTAAGAAAATGATGATGGAGCTTAAGGGAAAGTTAAAAAATGTGATTTAACGCTAAGAAATGAGGCATTCCAAGAGGCAGAAAAATTCATAACTAATGCTAGTAAATGTGGGGGGGCTGATGCACCTGTAAGTAAAACATTTATGGTTAAAGACACTAAGCATGAACGCGTAGATATTGAAATTATTTCTGGGAAAGTATTTTTTGGAGTGAATATGTTTAATAATTACCTTTTTGATGCGAATGAATATTTGGAGCTGGAGTCTTCATTACGAGATTTCTTTTTAAGCATTGTAGACACTGGAAACCCAGTGGAATGCCCATATTACAATACCACCTTTTCAAATAGAACGCCGTTCATGGATGGTGATCCTATCTTTTCAGCGAGAAAGAAAAATAATGGCGAGATCATTAAGGTTGTTTTAGATGAAGGTACCGATTCAATTATCGAGTTTGATAACCAAGTAGATGGTTCTTCCATCCATGTTATAGTTACTAATGTTTTTGCTTTGGAGCTAATTAAAAAAGGAATTATTAATTGGTACGTGGATTAAGAAGTGTCTAAAGGAAAATGATATATGGCTGTATAAATTGAAAGTGAAAATTATTAACTATATTGATATTCAATTCTTAATGCTGGAAACATTATTACCTAAAGATTATGTCAGTTTTGGATGTGAATGATTTTTTATTTTGCTGAAATAATAAAATCACAGAAATAATCATCGCAAAACAGTCCAGTGTTGAAAAAAATTAAAAAAATGATTATTTTTTTCTCTGCGTCAGTAATAATTATGAAGGCTCTCGACTTGCTGGTGTTTGATATTGGCTTCAAAGAGAGGTCAGTTTTATGAGTTTTAGTCTAAAAGTTTCAGTGAACTACGAACGAAACTAGCACTATGATTCATAATTTAGCCGAATAGAATTTTAAGACCCGATAGGGCTGGCGGGGGGCTGGATCTTTATCAGTATGCGCCGAATCCGCTGGCATAGATTGATCCCCTGGGTCTTTCAAAATGCCACTTAGATAATCCCAGGAAAAAGTAAACAGTGCTGAAATAGGCGATATAGTAAGGACCCCGTCATCACATCCTGAAGATTTTGTTAAAGTAAAAGGTGGGAATTATAAGAATAATCATACAAATGAAATATGGAGTAAAAGTAATACATCGCATAGTGATAAACAAGGTGAATGGAAAGTTGGTATAGGTAATGCGGAACCAAAGCCAAGGCATAAAATAACCATAGGTATGAATGATGGAAAGATCATTAAAATCGATAAGTAGCCTCTCACTAAATGAAATTAATTTCTCTGGATTTAGATTGTCAAAAAGTTGGGTGGGTTTTTTTGAAAAAAAGATTCCTTTTCATACCCTCTAATTGACGAGTCTGTTTCTTTATTCGAAGGCTTTTTTGGTAAAGAGGATGAAGGTGTTATCGTTATTGCAGCTCTTTCATTTAATGATGAAAGAGAGGATGATAGAGAAACGATTGATAATTATCAGGCTTTATATGAGGAGATGAAAGATAAAAAATTACTTTCACCAATGACTGACGAGTTTGAAAGTTATCTTTATGGTAATTCTTGTTTGCCGGCTTTTTCACTCAGTCTAAGTAATAACAGTAATGACTTCAGATGCTTATCAAGATTAATGATGTGCCATGCTGGAGTTGTTGGTCAGGTTTGTTTTTATATTAATCTGAATTTAAATGTGGCCATTTATCCCCACGATGATGTTGGGTTCGGATGTATTGCTCTTAATGAAGAATATAAAGAATGTGAAAAGTTTCTGCATTATTGTGCGAAAAACGAATTGTTCAATGTTTTTATTGATGGTGATAATGGATTGGTAAAGTTATGAATGTTGATGTGTTTGCAGACTTATTCTTAAACTGGTTGTCCAGAACTTTCTGGATGATTAGTGGTGAGTGTAAATAATAACGCAAGATACCATTAATTAATCTAATAAAACTCCTGTGAATGGGGTGGCATTATAAATATGGGGGAAATGTAACGTAATGCCATTTTGGTGACGAGGCTGATTTGTGGCCTTAATGTTTTATGGTGATCTTTATTTAATTAAGTAGTAATGATTATATTCTTTATTAGTTGATTGCTATTTTTTGTTAGCTATGTTTTAGTGCGTTTTTATCATCATTGATAAATGAATTTTCAGGGGCTTTAGTGTTCAGATGAATTATCCAAACGGTATTTTATTGAAATAAATGCCCAACTTCGATTCGGTATAAATTATAAACCAACGGTGTTATAATGATGAATTAACTGTTAATGGTGATATTTAAATTAATGATCACATAATGATTAAAGGAAATGATAGTGTCGAGTATTAAAAAGAAAATATATTTAACAGAGTCTGAGGCAATTGATTTATATAAGGAGGTTGATTATATATTGGTGTCATTAAACAATATAGCTCATTATTATTATAACGAATCAAAAATCAATGAGGAGAAGCGAAGAGCGTATGAGCGAGAAACTACCAATTTCATTGATAACAATGATATTACTACATTGTTATCGAAGATGAGAGGAATGATTGGAGGTAAATTTGACCGTGAGCCTGGAGAGGATGATATGGATGATTTGGAGAGAGCTACTGAAAACACTAAATATTGGGAAGGTCCATAATTATCAGAGGGTTAGCATAAAATTTAATTTAAACTATCCTTATATCGATATATTGCTATAACTTTTTGGGTAAGGATAGTGCTACAACTCTCCATAAATTTTAAGAATAGTAGATGATCAGTTAGAGCTAACCGGTGGTTTAAACATTTAAACCTGTGTGCCTGATTATTAAAGCTGGATCGATTCGCGGATTTTACCAAATAAACGCTACGAAAAGAAAATAGTTTTTACAATTCGATCTATTAATAGGAATTTAAAGATTATTATACTCAGCGCTGATGTCATAAGATGATTGTAAAATAGTCGTCACAGTTGTTATTGAGATAATAAATTTCCCTATTATGCCAAAAACTATTAATCCGTCATGACTGGAGATTAATCATAATTAATCTATTAGAACTTAAGGCCCCGAAGTGAAGGTTCTGCCGCTGCTCAGGGCGCTGGATATCCTGGCTTAAGATATCAAGCTGTGGTTTCAAATCTCCCCTGAATATGGGTTGTTAAAATTATGAGGGTTCCCTGGTGAATGCTTTAAATGATTTAATTAGATCGCTCGAAAAAATGATAGTTGAGCTTAATGCGAATGGTAAAATTGAGTCAGCGATTTTTTTCACTAATTGGTATAATGAAACAATCAAGTGTGGTGATAAAGTTTCTCTTGAAATATTAGAAAAACTATCAACATGCAGAGCTATGTCTCAATATTCTAATTTCTCCCAGAAAGAAGAAATGCTGCTTGATGATGTCGTAGATAGTGCAATAGCGATTAAAAATAAGGTCCCATAATAGTAGCCGGACGCAATCTTAACGATCCTTCCGGCTTTTTCTCTTTAGCTGCCAGTCGTCAGGATCAGGCTGTCCTGTCCAACCTTCACCGTCACTCTGTATCTCAGCCAGCCACCTCCCGGCAATATTAATCTGCGACGTGCTTCTATAGAGAGCTATCTGCCTCAACCCTCTTTCCTCTCCGGCTCCACACTCTCCGCCGCCGTCTCTTCCTCTTTATCCTCTTTCACCGTTCTGCTGGCCGTCAGCAGGAACGGTGATTGCTGCCAGCGGGTGCGGCGGTCGCGCAGCAGGGTACGGGTCAGGATAAT
>Ga0209371_1002054_pt1 | contig 12023 bp, 10 predicted proteins | sample AgamicAtAmrz_FD_187165 | JGI IMG/M metagenome (GOLD analysis project Ga0209371, IMG submission 187165) | Agave microbial communities from Guanajuato, Mexico - At.Am.rz (SPAdes) (version 2) | ecosystem: Host-associated > Plants > Roots > Rhizosphere | place: Guanajato, Mexico | collected 2012-06-07
AAGGCGACGCCCGCTTCCGGTTTCTGCTTCGCCCATCTTCTGGCGCGCGGCGCACCGCAGGAAACGGCAACGGCCTTCCGGCTGGACCGCTTCCGGCGCGGTTATCTCATCGATGAAAAGGGCCAGGGCGCCCAGCCCAACCTTCACTAAATCTGTAGCGGGATTTCAGGCGAAAACCGCTCACAGTTTTCGCCATCCCGCTATCTGGCGGATCAAGGACATCTGAAATGGCAAGTCTCGTGCCCTGCCCGCATTGCGGGCCAAGACCCAGGGAAGAATTCACCATCAAGGGCGCAGCCCTTCAAAGGCCCGCCGCCGATGCCGGCGCGAACGAATGGTTCGATTATGTCTATCTGCGCGACAATCCGCGCGGAGCCTATGAGGAATATTGGCACCACACATCCGGCTGCCGCCGCTGGCTTGTCGTCGCCCGCGATACCGCCACCCATGAGATATCCGCCTGCCGCGACGCCGCCGACGAGACGAAAGTGACAAACGCATGAGCGCCAACCGCCTGAAGACCGGCGGTCTGATCGACCGTTCCAAACCGCTTTCGTTCAGCTTCGACGGCAAGCCGATGTCAGGCTTTCAGGGCGACAGCCTCGCCTCCGCCCTGCTCGCCAACGGCCAGAAACTCGTCGGTCGCAGTTTCAAATACCACCGCCCGCGCGGCATATTGACGGTGGGTGCAGCCGAGCCGAATGCGCTGATGACCATCGGCCGCGGCGGGCGCACGGAGCCGAACACCCGCGCCACCATGCAGGAGCTTTATGCCGGGCTGGAAGCCAGCAGCCAGAACCGCTGGCCCTCTCTCGATTTCGATATCGGCACGCTGACTGGCCTTCTCTCACCCTTCCTCGGGGCGGGGTTCTACTACAAGACTTTCATGTGGCCTGCCGCCTTCTGGGAAAAGGTCTACGAGCCCTTCATCCGCAAAGCCGCCGGCCTCGGCAAGGCGAGCTACGAGGCGGACCCGGATGCCTATGACAAATGCTGGGCGCATTGCGACCTGCTGGTGATCGGCTCCGGCGCGGCAGGTCTGGCGGCAGCGCTTGCCGCAGGACGCGCCGGCGCGCGCGTCATCATTGTCGATGAACATTCCGTGGCAGGCGGTGGGCTTCTTTCCGAAACGGCAGCCATCGGCGGCAAGAGCGCACCGGATTTCGCAGCGCAATGCGTTGCCGAGCTCGAAACCCTGCCGAATGTGACGGTGCTGACGCGAACCACGGCTTTCGGCTGGTATGACGGCAATGTCTTCGGTGCGGTGGAGCGGGTGCAGAAACATCTGTCCGATCCGAAAGCCCATGTGCCCGTGGAGCGCCTGTGGCGCATCGCCGCCAAGCGGGCGCTGCTTGCAACCGGCGCGGAAGAACGGCCGCTGGTCTTCGGCGGCAACGATGTTCCCGGCGTGATGATGGCCGGCGCCATGCGCAGCTATCTCAATCGCTATGCCGTAAGCCCCGGCACGGCGACGGCAATTTTCACCACCAACGACAGCGGTTATGCGCTTGCCCGCGATCTGGAGGCGCAGGGTGTCGCTCTTGCCGCCATCATCGACAGCCGTGAGCAGGGCAATCCGGGCTACGAAGGCAAGGCGCGCGTCATCAAGGGTGGCGTCGTCTCCAATGCCAAGGGCGGCAAGGCGCTTTCCGCCATTGAGATTTATGCGAATGGCCGGGCGGAGAAGCTGAATGTCGATGCGCTGGCCATGTCGGGCGGCTTCAGCCCCATCATCCATCTCGCCTGCCATCGCGGCGGCAAGCCGGTCTGGTCGGAAGACGATGCCGCTTTCCTGGCGCCCGGCAATCTCAAGGGGCTGGAACTCGCCGGCGCGGTTTCCGCAATAAACGGTATCGCCGCCTGCCTTCAGGATGGCGCGCGGAAGGGCGCAGCGCTGGTACAAGAGCTCGGCTTTGCATCAGCTGCACCGACATTCGGCACGGTGGAAAACGATATCGTAGCCCCGCCTGCAAAGCCGCTCTGGTCCATCCCCGGCATTAAGGCGAAAGCCTTTGTCGATTATCAGAACGACGTTCACCGCAAGGATCTAGGCCTCGCCATCCGTGAAGGTTATGGCCATGTCGAGCTCGCCAAACGCTACACCACGAACGGCATGGCGACGGATCAGGGCAAGCTTTCGAATGTCAATGCCATCGGGCTGCTGGCCGAAGCGCGCGGCGTCTCCCCGGCGGATATCGGCACCACGACGTTCCGGCCGTTTTATACGCCCGTCTCCTTCGGCGCACTGACCGGCGCCTATTACGGCCAGCATTTCCAGCCGGTACGCAAATCGCCGCTGCATGGTTGGGCCGAGAAAAACGGGGCCGTGTTCGTCGAAACCGGGCTCTGGTATCGCTCCTCCTGGTTTCCGCGCGAAGGCGAAAGCGACTGGCGGGAAAGCGTCGACCGTGAGGTTCTGAATGTGCGCAAGAATGCCGGGCTCTGCGATGTATCGATGCTCGGCAAGATCGAAATCTGTGGCAGGGACGCCGCCGAATTCCTGAACCGGGTCTATTGCAACGCTTTCCTCAAACTGCCGGTCGGCAAGGCGCGATATGGCCTGATGCTGCGTGAGGACGGCATGATCTATGACGACGGCACCACCAGCCGGCTGGAGGAAAACCGCTTCTTCATGACGACCACCACCGCTTATGCGGCGGGCGTCATGAACCATCTGGAATTCTGTGCGCAGGCGCTCTGGCCTGATCTCGACGTGCGGCTTGCCTCCGTCACCGATCAATGGGCGCAGATGGCGATTGCCGGACCGAAGGCACGCGCGATTCTGCAAAGAATCGTCGATGAAGATATTTCCGATGAAGCCTTTCCCTTTCTTGCGGCCCGGGAAGTTTCCCTGTTTGGCGGGCAACTGCATGGACGCCTGTTCCGGATTTCCTTCTCCGGCGAACTGGCCTACGAGCTTGCCGTCCCGGCCGGTTACGGCGAAAGCGTCGCCGACGCGCTGATGGAAGCCGGCGAGCCGGAGAATATCATGCCCTATGGCGTCGAGGCGCTTGGCGTGCTGCGCATCGAAAAGGGACACGTCACCCACAATGAAATCAACGGCACGGTGGTGCCCGCCGATCTCGGCTTCGGCAAAATGGTCTCCACCGCGAAGGCCGATTTCATTGGCCGACGGATGCTGGAGCGCGAGGGGCTTTTCGCCGCCGACCGTCCGAGCCTCGTCGGCGTCGTGCCGCTCGATCCAAAACAGTCCTTCCGCACCGGCTCGCATATTCTTGCGAAGGATGCCGCGGCAACGCTGGAGAACGATCAGGGTTATGTGACCTCCAGTGCGTTCTCACCGCATCTGGATTCGACCATCGGTCTCGCCCTGGTCAAGAATGGCCCTGCGCGACATGGCGAGGAAATCACGGTCTGGAATGGCCTGCGCAACGAATTTACCCAAGCCCGCCTTTGCAACCCGGTTTTTGTCGATCCTCAAAACGAGAAACTCCATGTCTGATTTCAAGCCTGACTTCAAATCCGGCTTCCGGCCGACACTCCGCCCGGTGCTGGGCGCGAAGCGAGCGATTGCCTCCGCCGCCATCAAACTCTCCCCTTTTCCAGAAGGCGCGATCATCCACTTTCTGGCCGCACCGGACGCAACGGATCTGGAAGCCCGCCTTCGCGACCTTGCCAAAGGCGATATACGCGCGGTCTCACCGGGCCAATGGTTCATCGTCGGTGAACACCCTCTGTCACACGCTGATATGAAGGCGCTTCTTGCGGCGCTCGAACCTCAGGCGACGGGTGTCGACCAGAGCCAGGGACGCGTTCGCATCCGCATCGAAGGCAAGATGGCCGAGCGGGTTCTGGCCAAAGGCACGGCGGTCGACTTGTCTCTCGCAGCCTTCCCGGTAGGACATTCCGCCGCGACGCTGATCGGCCACATCGCCGCCCACCTCACCCGCGTCGACGGACAGGTCTTCGAAGTCATCGTGCTGCGCGGTTTTGCCGAAAGCCTGTGGGACGACCTTGCCCGGATGAGTCTCGAATTCCAGTGATCGTGTCGGTCAGGTCCAGATGCTTTCGGGCGTCAGGATTTCGAAGGGCACGATCCGCTGCTCAACGGAGGACGAATCTCCGTTCTCGATGCGCCGTAACATCACGTCGATCAACTGCTGCGGCATCCTGTCGAGGGGAAGCGGCAGCGAGGCGGTGATCAGCCCTTCGTTGAGGCCTTTTCGTGTTTCCGGCCCGATATCGTTACAGATGATTTTTATGTCGCGCTGCCGCTCGGCAGGCAGTTCCCTGAGTGCGCGCAGAACGCCCGATATGCCGCCGCCATTGACATAAATCCCCCGGAGTCCCGGTTCGGCAGCAATCATATCCCGCACGATGACATAGGCGTTTTCCGGCTCCTCGTGGGTCAGCAGCGTTTCCGCGACCTGAAGTTCAGGCGTGTTCTCGCGCATATAGGAGCGGAAGCTGGCGTCCGAAACATCCTGGCACTGATACCGATTGCTGCCGATCAGAGGCACGACCACGCCCTCGCCCTTTACCGTCTGGCTGAGGAACCATGCCGCCGTGCGGCCGCGTTTCCAGCTGTCGGTGCCGACAAAGCCCGCGCGGCTTGCCGCCGACAGATCGGATACGTAAGTCACCACCGGAACGCCCCTGCCCCGCAGCTCGTCGATCGCCTGGCTGACGAGCGGATGATCGGCCGTCACCACCGCGATTGCGCCGCAGGATTGTCCCATCTTCAGGAGATTGGCGGAAACGGCCTCCGGTGAAAGATCGTCCTCGAAAACGACATCCGGCTCGATGATGCTGTCCGGCCGCTGACGTGCGGCGGCGACGATCCCTTCCGCCCAAAGCCGGTAAAGCGGCCGGTGGGATTGCTGCAACAGAAAGCCGAGCCGGTGATGAGGCATGGCCTCGCGGCGACGGTCCTTGATGGTGCCGAGACCATAAAAACCGATCTCCTCCGCCGCCTTGAGTATCTGGTCGATCGTATCCTGGCGCACGGCGGTCGAACCGTGCAGCAGCCGGTTGACCGTGGAGATGCTGACACCGGCGGCTTTCGCAAGATCGGTAATGGTCGGTCGGTTCATGACGCCTCACAATCGTATCATCTGTGAATGACATTAAATGATATTAAATGCAACATTAAATGAAATATAAATTCCATTCCCATGAAAATGAAAGATATAAATCACCCTGTCATTAGGGCCCGTCGGGAGAATGGGCAGGGAGGAAGCAATGGCATTTTTCAGGAAATTTCTCGCAACGGGCGCTGTCTCGCTCGTGATGGCATCCGGCGCGGTCGCGGCCAATATCGCCGTTGTCGGCGGCAAGAATGACGATGCGTTCTGGAACCTCATCAAAAAGGGTGTCGACGACGCACGCCTCGTGGTCGAGGCGAATGGCGGCAAGGTCAATTACCTGCGTTTGCAGACCTATGACAATTTCGCGCCCGATGTGGTGCAGCTGATCCAGACCGCCATCAGCCAGAAGGTCGATGGCCTCGTCATTCCGAACTGGGTTCCGGAAGGCGAGGACCCGGCGATCCGGGAAGCCATCAATGCCGGTATCAAGGTCATTCTCATGAATGCCGGTGGGCACGAAAAGGCCAAGGAACTCGGCGCGATCAATTATGTCGGCTCCGACGAATATATTGCCGGCGTCGCCGGCGGCGAATATTTCGCCAAGCAGGGCAAAAAGAACGTCATCTGCGTCAATACCGTTCCGGGCGCCGCCAATCAGGAGGCGCGCTGCAAGGGCGTCATCGACGGCATCACCAAGGCTGGAGGCGCCGGCAAGCAGCTGCCGCTTCCGGCCACCAGCTTCGGCGACGCCACCGCCGTCGCCGAGGCCATCAAGGCGACATTGCTACAGGACAGCAAGATCGACGGCGTCCTGACCATTTCGGCGGGCGATGCGGATTCGGCCGCCATCGGCGTCATGCAGGCCGGCAAAACCGAAACGGCCCTGCTTGGCACTTTCGATCTCAACCAGTCCGGCCTCGACCGGATCAAGGACGGGACGCAGGGTTTCGCAATCGACCAGCAGCCCTACCTGCAATCATTGCTGGCGGTAACGCTTCTGGCCTCGGCCATCGATTTCGGAACCGATCTGCCGACCGCCCCGCTGCTGACGGGACCGAACATCGTCGACAAATCCAACATCCAGAACACGCTTGCCGGCGTCGCCAAGGGAGCGCGCTGAGCGGTTATCCATACCCGCTCCCGATCTCCGGCGAAACCGGGGATCGGGCTTTGACGGGAAGGATATCCCCCTCGGCACCTAGGGCCAATATTGGAGTGAACGACGTGAAAAATCTCTCTTTGGGCGACCTTCTGCGCCGCCCGGAATCAGGCGCCTTTCTCGGCCTTGTTTTCGTTCTTGCCTTCTTCGTTGTCTTCGGCAGCATCGAATTCCTGAAACCGGCGGGCGCTGCTAGCTGGCTGAATGTCGCCGCCAATCTCGGCATCGTCGCCATTCCCGTTGGGTTGCTGATGATTTCCGGCGAACTGGACATTTCCATCGGCGCGATGATCCCGGCCGGCGCTCTGACGGTCGCCATCATCACCGGTTATTACGGCATGCCGATCTGGCTTGGCATCATCGGCGCGCTTGGCTTTGGGGTGCTTGTCGGGCTGATCAACGGTTTTCTGGTGATACGGACCGTGGTGCCGTCACTGATCGTCACGCTCGGCACGCTCTTTGCGGTGCAGGGGCTGATCCTCGGTTTTTCCGTGCTGTTAACCGGCACGACCAGTGTGGCGCTTAGCCCGGCGCAATCCGGCCCCATCGCTAAATTTCTCTTCGGACATTTCATCGGCGGCAGTTTTCAGGTCAGCATCGTCTGGTGGCTGCTGCTGACGGCGATCTATATCTTCTACGTCCATTATTCGCCCTTCGGAAACTGGATCTTCGCCATGGGCGGCGACCGCGTGAGTGCCCGCAATGCCGGCATTCCCACAGACAAGCTGACGGTCACGCTGTTCGTCCTTTCCTCCGTCAGCGCCTCCTTCGCCGGGGTCTGTCAGGCAATCCTGTTCAATGTCGCCCAAGTTTCGGCCGGCATGACCTTCATATTCAACTCCATCATCGCGGTCGTCGTGGGCGGAGTGCTGCTGACGGGCGGTTTCGGTTCGGTGATCGGCATTTTTCTCGGCACCATCACCTTCGCCATCGTCAACCAGGGCATCTATTTCACTGCGTTTGACCGCAACTGGTCGAGCCTCATCATCGGCGTCATGCTGCTCCTGGCCGTGCTGATGAACAACACCTTCCGCGTTATGGCTCTCACCTATTCGCCGAAGAAGAAGTGAGGCTGGACGATGACCACACCCATTCTCGAACTCAGAAACGTCAACAAGTCCTTCGGTCCCATCGATGTTCTGCACGACATCTCGCTGAAGGTGCGCGCCGGCGAGGTGCTCTGCCTGCTGGGCGACAACGGTGCTGGAAAATCCACACTGATCAAGACACTGGCCGGGGTTTATCAGCCCAGTTCCGGTGAGTTGCTGATGGATGGCAAGCCGGTCGATTTCGACGGGCCGCGCGATGCGCAGCGCATGGGCATTTCCACCGTGCACCAGTTTGGCGGAACCTTTCCGTTGATGAGCATCGGCCGCTCTTTCTTCATCGGCGCAGAGCCGACCAAAGGTTTCTGGCCCTTCCGGATTTACGACCGCAAGAAGGCCAATGAAATCGCCGTCAAGGCGGTGCAGGAATTCGGCATCACCCGCATCGATGATGGCGACCGCCTGATCGGCGGGCTCTCCGGCGGCGAGCGGCAATCGCTCGCCATAGCCCGCGCGGTGCATTTTGGCGCACGCGTTCTGATCCTTGACGAGCCGACGGCGGCGCTGGGCGTGAAACAGGCGTCCCACGTTCTGCGCATCGTCCTTGAAGCCCGCAAGCGGGGGATAGCGGTGATCTTCATCACCCATCAGGTCACCCATGCCATCGCCGTCGGCGACCATTTCGCCGTGCTCATTCGCGGCGCGGTCGCCGCCAATTTTCGCAAGGGTGAAAAATCCCGCGAGGAGATCACCGACCTGATGGCCGGCGGTGAGGCGCTCGCCGATCTCGGTGCCGAGGTGGAAAATTACATGGCCAGCCATGACGGCCATCCGCCGCAGCCGCCATCCAGTTAAGACATAGAGAAGGATCAAGACCGATGAAAATCGCCATCGACCCCCACATGCACCGTTTCACCAGCCTCGATGAGTTGCCCGCCAAGGTGAAGGAACTCGGCTACGACTGGATCGAACTCAGCCCCCGCGCGGATTTCCTCGAATGGTTCAAGGCGCCGCGCGTCTTTCCCGAGCGTATCAGGTCCTTCAAGAAGGCGCTGAAAGAAGCCGATGTCGGCATCGCCTCACTGCTGCCGATGTATCGCTGGGCCTCCAATGACGAGACCGAACGGCAGGCGGCGGTGAAACACTGGAAACGCGCCATCGAGATCGCCATCGAACTGGAGGTCGATACGATGAACTCCGAATTCGGCCGCGGACCGCATCCCGACAAGGGCTCCTGCTACTGCTGCCATACCGGCTCGATGATCGAGGCCTGCGAGGATGCCTGGTGGCGCTCGATGGAAGAACTGGTGCCGATCTTCGAGCGCGAAAGCATCAACCTGCATGTCGAGCCGCATCCGGAAGACTGGTGCGAGACGCTGCAGCCGGCGCTGGACATCATCCGCACTGTCAATTCGAAGAACGTCAAATTCCTCTATTGCGCGCCGCACACCTTCTATTTCGGTGACGACACCAAGGCGATGCTGCGCGAAGCGAAGGATGTGCTCGCCCATGTGCATGTGGGCGACACCTTCAACCACAAGGCCAGCTCCGGGCTTCGTTATATCCTCAACCCGCCGGGCACGCAGGCGCGGGTGCACCAGCATCTCAATATCGGCCAGGGCGAAGTGCCATGGGACGATTTCTTCAGCACGCTTTCCGAAATCGGCTTCGACGGCATCATGACCTCCTGCGTCTTCGCCTGGGAAGACAGGGCGGATGAATCGAGCCGGTTCATGCGCAGCAAGATGCAGGACTATATCGACCTCTATTTCAAGAAATGACGCGGCAAACCGGCGCTGAGCCCGAGGCGGACCCCGCCTCCGGCCACGGCCATTGGCAACATCAAATGGAAAGACGACTGACATGATCAACGGAGAAAGACTGATTTCGCGCCCGCTGCGCTGGGCCATGGTGGGCGGCGGACGCACGGGACAGGTGGGTTACAAGCACCGCACCGGTGCGCTTCGCGACGGCAACTACCAGCTCGTCGCCGGCGCATTCGACCTCGATGCCGAAAGAGGCCGAGACTTCGGCGTCAATCTCGGCGTTGCAGCGGAACGCTGCTATGCGGATTACAAGGCGCTGATTGCCGGTGAAACGGCACGCGAAGACGGTGTTGACGTCGTCTCCATCGCCACCCCCAATTTCACCCATTACGAGATCACCAAAGCCTGCCTTGAGGCAGGGCTGCATGTCATCTGCGAAAAACCGCTATTCTTCACCGTGGCGGAATGCGACGAGGTGGCGCGGTTGGCCGAACGGAAGGGCCTGATCGTCGGCGTTACCTATGGCTTTACCGGGCATCCGCTCGTCCACCAGATGGCGGCCATGGTCAAGAAGGGAATGCTGGGCGACATCCGTATCGTTGACCTGCAATATACCCACGGCTTCAATGCCGGCGACGATGTGGGCGCGGGCGAGGCCGTCAAATGGCGCACCAATCCCCGCACCGCCGGCCCGACCTTCGTGCTGGGCGATATCGGCACGCATCTTTATTATCTCTCGGAAGTCGTGCTGCCGCATATGAAGGTGGAACGCCTGCTCTGCGACCGCAAGGCTTTCATCCCCACCCGCGCGCCGCTGGAGGACCACGCCACCGTTCTGATGCATTACGACAATGGCGCACGCGGCCGTCTCTGGGTTTCCTCCGTCAATGCCGGCAATATGGGATCGCAACGTTACCGTTTCGTCGGCTCCAAGGCGTCGCTCGAATGGTCAGATTCCCATCCCGACCAGCTGATCTACGAGGTTCAGGGCGAACCCGGCCGCATCCTGCACCACGGCATGCCATATCTGGAGCAGGAAAGCCTCGCCATCGACCGCATGGGCGCATTGCATACCGAAGGTCTCGGTGACAGCTGGTCGAATATCTATCTCTGGATCGCCCAGGCCATCGACGCGGCAAATCGCGGTGACAGGGCCTTTCTGAAGACCCACCATTATCCCGGCATCACGGCCGGCACCGAAGGCGTTCGCTGGCTGGAAAACTGCGTCCGTTCGGCCGATGCCGGCGCCGCCTGGGTCGATTTCGCTTAACCAGCTTGGGGGCGCGCCGGACAACTCTCCCGTCCTCCTCCTCTTCAGGCGCATCCCCATACCTCCCCGGAAAGATGAACGATGAAACTCGCAATTTGTACTGACGTCATGGCAAGCCTGCCCTTCACCGATATGCTCGACAAATGCGTCGCGCTCGGTGTCGAGGGCATCGAGATGACCGGGGGCGGCTGGTCCAGCGGCCCGCATTTCAGGGCCGACGAACTGTTGGCGGATAAGGGGCTTCTCAAATCCAGGCTCAAGGAAATCGAGGCCCGTGGCCTCGAAATCGCTGCGCTGAATTGCTCGGCCAATCCGCTCGATCCCGGCGACATGGGCAAGCGCCACCTGAAGGAGATTGAGGACACCGTCCGGCTTGCGGGCGAAATCGGCGTGACAAAGATCGTCACCATGTCCGGCCTGCCGGAAGCAGCGCCGGGTGACACCGTGCCGAATTGGCTCGTCTACACCAAGAGCTGGCCGAACGAGATGCTGGAGCGCGACCGTTACCAATGGGAAGACCGCGCCTTTCCGCTCTGGCAAGGGCTTGTGAAGCTCGCCAGGGAAGCGGGCGTCGAAAAATATGCGCTCGAGAATTTCTCGGCCATGCTCGTCTGGAACCCGGAAACCCTGTTCCGCCTGCGCAATGAGGTCGGCCCGACGGTCGGCATGAATCTCGACCCGTCGCACCTGATGTGGATGGGGGCCGATCCCATCGCCTCTGCCCGTGCACTCGGCAGCGCGATCCACCATTGCCACGGCAAGGACACTCGCATCGAACGCGGACTGGCCGATGTGAACGGGCTGCTGGAACTCAAAGAGGTGACTGACGTCGCCAACCGCAGCTGGAACTATGTGGCGGTGGGCGCCGGCCATGATCTGCAATGGTGGAAGGAATTTTTCTCCGTGGTGCGCATGGCCGGTTACGATGGCTGGGTCAGTCTGGAAATGGAGGATTTCACCATGTCCACCGAGGCGGGCATCCAGTCCTCCATCGACGCCCTTAAAGCCACCATCAGCCGCTGAAACCCTCTCCGGGCCGCAGAAGGCGGCCCAGCGTCAATTGCGTCACGAGGATGCCATGACCAACCGGATCACCATCACCACCGCTCCCTGCTGCTGGGGCGTCGATGACGTCAAGAATCCCCATCTGCCCCATTGGGAAAAGGTGCTGGACGAGGCGAAGGCCGCCGGTTTCGGCGGCCTGGAACTCGGCCCCTACGGTTATCTGCCGCTCGACCTCGAGCGTGTTTCGCAGGCGCTCAATGAGCGCGATCTGAAAATCGTCGCCGGCACGATTTTCGACGATCTGGTCTCACCGGAGAACCGCGACAATCTGCTGCGCCAGACCGACGAGATCTGCGCGCTGATCACCCGCCTGCCGAAACCGGAAACCCATGCCGGCCAACGCTTTTCCGCCCCCTATCTGACGGTGATGGACTGGGGACATGACGAGCGGGACTATGCCGCTGGCCATTCTGACCGCGCGCCGCGCCTCGATGGGGGTGCATGGAACGACATGGTCGAAAACATCCGCGCCATCGCAACGCTTGCCCGCGACAAATATGGCGTGCGCACCACTATCCACACCCATGCCGGCGGCTACATCGAATTTGCCGATGAGTTGCAGCAGATCGTCGAGGACATTCCCGCCGATCTGGCGGGCCTCTGCCTCGATACCGGCCATATGGCCTATTCCGGCATGGACCCCGTCACCACGCTTCGCCGCTATTGGGA
>Ga0209371_1002055_pt1 | contig 12022 bp, 9 predicted proteins | sample AgamicAtAmrz_FD_187165 | JGI IMG/M metagenome (GOLD analysis project Ga0209371, IMG submission 187165) | Agave microbial communities from Guanajuato, Mexico - At.Am.rz (SPAdes) (version 2) | ecosystem: Host-associated > Plants > Roots > Rhizosphere | place: Guanajato, Mexico | collected 2012-06-07
CAGCTCGGAAAAGCTTTCCGGGATGGCCGACGGCAGGAAGGTGCGCAGAATGCGTTCGAGATTGAACTGACCGAAGCGGATGCTGCGCATGCTGACCGGCCGCAGGCTCCAGATCTTGTTGAGAACGGCCGGGCGATTGCCGACGGTTGCCAGCGTATAGTCGCGGATCTCAGCGCCACTCATGCCGACGGCCATGGCCGCGCCCATGATCGAGCCGATAGAGGAGCCTGCTATGGCGACGGGGCGAATGCCAAGCTCGTCCAGCGCCTCTATGATATGAATATGGGCGAGACCGCGCGCGCCGCCGCAGCCGAAGGCGACTGCGACGCTCGGCGTGCCGGAAGCGGCGAGCGGATAGTCGCTGCCGACGAAATCAGCATAATCGCCCATATTGTTCTCCTTCCTCCGTCAGGCCGCCAGCGGCTGGTAACGGAAGAAATGCATCTTGCTGTCGCCGAAGGTTCGCTCCTCCAGAAACAGGAAATCCGATGGCGCGGCAACTGTGACATCGGCGCGCTCCTCGAGGATCGCCAGAGCGCCCGGCACCAGCCAGCCACCGGCGGCGGCAGCCGCGAAAGCCTTCTCGCCTAGCCCCTTGCCGTATGGCGGATCGGCGAAGAGAAAATCGAAAGGTTCGAGATTGCCGACGCTGCCGAGATCCGTCGCATCGCGCCGCAGCATGCGCGTGCGGCCGTGCAAGCCGAGGGCATCGATGTTTTCCCAGAGAAGCCCCCTACCCTCGACGCTGCTTTCCACGAAGAGCACATGGCGGCAGCCCCGCGAAGCTGCCTCCAGCCCGACTGCGCCGGTGCCAGCAAACACATCCATCATCCGCGTGCCGTCGATGGCTTCCGGATAGGCGTGGTTCAGGATGTTGAACAGGCTTTCGCGCGTGCGATCCGCCGTCGGACGAATATCGTTCGACTTCGGCGTTGCAAGCGAGCGACCGCGAAACTCACCGCCGACGATCCTCACCGCGCGTCAGCCCCTGCCGCCCTTGGGACCGCCCCTGCCGGGGCCACCCCGCCCAGAACCGCCGCGCGGACCGCCGGATGGGCGCCCTGCGCCACCGGGCTTGCCGCCAAAGCCGCGCGAACCACCGGGTCTTCCACCCGGCTTGCCGCCAAAGGATTTGCCGCCGCCTGGCTTCTTGCCAAAAGGCTTGCCTGCCGGCCGATCGCCGAAGGAGCGTTCGCCTTGCGGGCGATCACCGAATGGTCGGTCACCACGCGGCGGGCGATCACCAAACGGACGATCCCCCTGTGGGCGAGCGCCGCGGGGGCGTTCGGAGCGCTGTTCGCCGCCGAAAGATTTGCTACGCGGACGCTCGTCTCCCTCGGCGCGCGGGCGCCGGTCGCCACGGGGTTTGTCACCGAAAGGCCGGTCTCCACGCGCGGGCCGATCTCCGAATGAACGCTCGGAGCGGGCTTCGCCCTGGAAGGATTTCGCACGAGGACGATCGCCACCCTCAGACCGCGAGCCGCGCTCTCCGCGAGGACGGTCACCAAACGGTCGATCGCCGCGGGCGGGACGGTCACCCTGAGGGCGGTCGCCGCGCGAGCGCTTACGATCGAAGCCCTCGTCGTCGCCACGCGAGCGGCGCGGAGCTTCCTCGCTCGAACGGATCCATTCGCCATCACCCTCGTCGACGCGATTGATACGGACGCGCAGGCCTTCGTCCGGACGATCGAAGCCGCTGCGTTGCGGGCGTTCAATCTCGCCACGGCGAGAGGCGGTCTTTGCATTCTTGGCGGCCTTCGCTGCCGCCTTTTCACCGAGCGGGCGAGCACCGGGTGCCATCCAGACATTGGCGCTGCGACGCGGGCCGAGCGGTTGGCGCTTCTGACGATCATCGTCCTTGTGACCACCATCACGGCCGCCTTCGCGACGATCGTCACGCTTGGAATCGCGTTTGGTATCGAGGCGGCTCAGCGCACGCTCGCGCTTGTCCTCGGGACGCTCGCGACGCGGGCGCTCTTCCTTGGCCGTACGAGCCGGCTTGGTATCCGCCTCTTCGGGCTCGGCAACGGCCGGGGCGTTATAGAGCGGCGCATCGAAATTCGCCTTGGCATCCTCGACCAGGCGGGGACCGAGCTGGTCGCGCAGCGTACGGCCGCGCACCTCTAGCACGTGGCCTTCCGGCAGCTCGCCGAGCTGGAACGGGCCATAGGAGATGCGGATCAGGCGATTGACCTCGAGGCCGAGCGCGCCGAGCACGTTCTTGATTTCGCGGTTCTTGCCTTCGCGCAGGCCCATGGTGATCCAGACGTTGGAACCCTGCGTACGGTCGAGCGTTGCATCGATCGAGCCGTAAAGCACGCCGTCGACGGCAATGCCTTCCTTCAGCTTGTCGAGCGCTTCCTGATCGATCTCGCCATGGGCGCGGACGCGGTAGCGGCGCAGCCAGCCGGTGGTCGGCAATTCCAGAACGCGGGCAAGACCGCCGTCATTGGTCAGCAGCAGCAAACCCTCGGTGTTGATGTCGAGACGGCCGATCGACAGGACGCGCGGCAGCTCTTCCGGCAAGTTGTCGAAAACGGTCGGACGCCCTTCCGGATCGGCATTAGTGGTCACGAGGCCTGCCGGCTTGTGATAGAGCCACAGACGCGTGCGCTCGATGCCGCGGATCGGCACGCCATCGACTTCGATCTTGTCGGCGAGGGTCACGTTGACCACGGGCGTATCGAGGAGCACGCCGTTCAGCTTCACGCGGCCATCCAGGATCATGCGTTCGATATCGCGGCGCGAGGCCACGCCGGCGCGCGCCATCACCTTGGAAATGCGCTCGGCCTTTCCATCCTCGACCGCGCTCTCGTCCGCAGCTTTGACGGCTGCGACCTTCGCAGGCTTCGCGCCATCTCGTTTTACCGTCTTCTTGTCGCCAGCAAAGGGTTTAGACCCAGGCCGCTTGGGCTTGTCATTCATCGTCATTTGTTGTTTGCCTGAATTTTTAACGCGTGTTCCTATCAGGTCACGCCCTTGCGGTTAAGTGGAAAAACTTGAATGGCGGCTACAAATCAATTCATGGAGCTTGCTTTGGCCGAAGCGCGCCGTGCCGGAGAGCGTGGCGAAGTGCCGATCGGCGCCGTAGTCGTGCTCGACAACAAGGTCATCGCCACTGCCAGCAACCGCACCCGTGAGCTCAACGACGTCACCGCACATGCCGAAATCGTCGCCATCCGCCTGGCCTGCGAGGAGCTGGGCCAGGAACGTCTTGCGGGCGCCGATCTCTATGTGACGCTGGAACCCTGCACCATGTGCGCCGCTGCCATTTCCTTCGCGCGCATCCGCCGGCTCTATTATGGTGCCGAAGATCCGAAGGGCGGCGGTGTCGACAATGGCGTGCGCTTCTATCGTCAGCCAACCTGCCACCATGCGCCGGAGGTCTATTCCGGCCTCGGCGAAACCGCAGCCGCCGACATCCTCAGAGGCTTCTTCCAAGCGAAACGCTCCGAAGACTGAAAAGCGGCGGTTTACAGCGTCGCGCGTCTTTCAAGACACGCGACGCTGTAACACTTGAAAATTCTGCATAATTTTCCCTTAAATCGATTCCGATTTAAGGAATTATGCAGCTGCCGCCGCCTTGAAATCTTTTTACTGGAAAGGCTTCCACCAGCTGCTGTTGTTGGTCTGCTGCGCAGCCTCGGCATCCTTCTTGCGCTTCTTTTCCTTCTTCGACTCAGGCGTGCCGAGATCGTTCAAAGCAGCCTGATCGGATACCTGGCGATATTGCTGAGGCGGGTCGATCAGATAGCGACGTTGATCGATATAGGTGCCGGCCTGGTCCTGACGGGCGGCGCGATAGGCAGCCGTCTGCTGCGCTTCGCTCAGATGGTTCTTGGCGCTGTCGGCCTGAGCCAGCGGCGAGCGATAGTTGACATCGTTCTTCTTCTCGTCGGCTTCTGCGGCAAGGCGCTTGCGGGCATCTTCCGGCGATTCCAGCCAGGCCGGGTTGTCCTTGCTGGCCAGCGACTGCTGCGGCTGAGTCAGGGTGTTCTTGTCACCAGCGACAACCAAGCCGGGTCTGTTCGGGTATTTTACACCCTTGTCCTTCGGCGTCGCGGCAGAAACGGAGGCGATATCGCCGAGGTCATCGAGGAGCTGAACGCCGGCCGTCTTGTCGGTGCCGTAAGTCGGGCTGCTAAGGCAACCGGACATCGCGCCGCAGCCAACCACAAGTGCCGCCAAGCTGACGCCGACACGAACCTTATGCATCGCTCTCATGAAAACCCTTCCCAGCCATGCCGGAATAAACGTAACAGGACCCCATTTCACGGCAACTGCCGTAAAAATCGGGCCATTTTCAGGCAGCTTTTACCGGATGAACGCCGCAAAGGCAATTCACCCGGCAATTTTCTTCAGTTGACAGCGGCAAGTTCGCGCAGCGCCGCAGCGTCGCGCGCCGAGACATCCGGATATTCCGGATCGGAGCCGACATCCGTCGTGATGCGCCAGGAACGGGCGCACTTTCGGCCTTCCGCGAGCTTCGGAACGACGCTGACCTTGGCATCGTCATCAAGGCGGAAGGCATCCGCAGGCCCCTGTTCGCCAAGGACGGTGATACCGGAGGTGATGCAGATTTCCGAGAAGTCCTGGCCTTCGAGCACCTTCAGCAGCTCTGGATCGGCGATGTAAACGACCGGGGCAGCTTCCAGCGACGAGCCGATGCGCTTGTCCTTGCGCTCGATTTCCAGCGCGCCAGTGACGACGCTGCGCACGGCGCGGATCTTCTTCCACTTCTCGGCCAGCCCCTCGTTCTTCCACTCGGCCGGAACGGTGACGAACTGCTCGAGATGAACGGAGACCGCGGAGGGATTGCGGGAGAGCCACGCCTCTTCCGTGGTGAAAGGCAGCATTGGCGCCAGCCACGTCACCATGCAGTCGAAGATCGTGCGGATGACGGCGAGGGCGGCACGGCGGCGCAGGCTCGACGGCGCATCGCAGTAGAGCGCATCCTTGCGAACGTCGAAATAGAAGGCCGACAGCTCGACATTGGCGAAATCGATCAGAGCGCGGGCAATGCGCTTGAAATCGAAGGCGTCGTAGCTTTCGCGCACCAGCTCGTCGAGTTCGGCGAGACGGTGCAGCATCAGCTGCTCCAGCTCCGGCATGTCGGCATAGGCAATCACTTCGCCCTTGTCGTGCGCCAGGGTGCCGAGCATCCAGCGGATGGTGTTGCGCAGCTTGCGATAGGCATCGACATTGGTCTGGATGATGGCCTTGCCCAGGCGCTGATCTTCCCAGTAGTCCGTGGTCATGACCCAGAGGCGCAGGATGTCGGCGCCGGCATCCTTCATCACATCCTGCGGGGCAACGACATTGCCGAGCGATTTCGACTGCTTGCGACCCTGCTCATCCATGGTGAAGCCATGGGTGACGACGGTGTTGTAAGGCGCACGACCGCGGGTCGCGGCACTTTCGAGCAGCGACGAGTGGAACCAGCCGCGATGCTGGTCGGAACCTTCGAGATAGACATCTGCCGGCCACTTCAGGTCAGGGCGGTCCTCCAGCGTGAAGGTGTGGGTCGAACCGGAATCGAACCATACGTCGAGGATGTCCATGACCTGCGTCCAGGGCTCGTTGGCCTTCTCGCCAAGGAAGCGCTCACGCGCGCCTTCGGCGAACCAGGCATCGGCGCCTTCCTGCTCGAAAGCTTCGAGGATGCGGGCGTTGACGCCATCGTCCTGCAGGATGTTGCCCTGCTCGTCGACGAAGATCGCGATCGGCACGCCCCAGGCGCGCTGGCGCGAGAGGACCCAATCCGGACGCTGCTCGATCATCGCGCGCAGGCGGTTCTGGCCGGCAGCCGGCACGAAGCGGGTGTCGTCGATCGCCTTCAGCGCCCGCGAACGCAACGTCGAACCATCCGCAAAGTCCTTGTCCATATAGACGAACCACTGCGGCGTGTTGCGGAAGATGACCGGCTTCTTCGAGCGCCAGGAATGCGGATAGGAATGCTTCAGCCGGCCGCGCGCAAACAGTGTGTTCGTCTCGATCAGCGCCTTGATGACGAGATCGTTGGCATTACCCTTCTTGCCGTTATCGTCCATGACGCGGCCACCTTCGAAGCCCGGGGCATCGGCGGTGTAGAAGCCTGCATCATCGACCGGGAACGGGATGGCGGAGGAGATACCGCGCTTTTCGAGATCGCGTGCATGCGACATCCAGGCGTCAAAGTCCTCGCGGCCGTGGCTGGGTGCGGTGTGCACGAAACCCGTACCGGCATCGTCGGTGACGTGATCGCCATCGAGCAGCGGCACCTTGAAATCGTAGCCAAGCGAGGCGAGCGGATGAGCGCAGGTGAGCGCGGCCAGATCGGCAGCGGTCACATCGCCAACGCGTTTGTACTGCAGCTTTGCCTTGGCGAAGGATTCCGCGGCGAGCTTGTCGGCGAAAACAAGCTTCTCGCCCGGGCGCGGGCCAAAATCATTGGCGGCTTCCGTGACCTCATAGAGGCCGTAGGACACGCGCGAGGAATAGGCGATCGCGCGATTGCCGGGGATCGTCCAGGGAGTGGTCGTCCAGATGACGACAAAGGCGTCGGCAAGATGAGCCGGACCTTCGGCCACCGGGAACTTGACCCAGATCATGTCGCTCTCGACATCCGCATATTCGACTTCGGCTTCGGCCAGAGCCGTACGCTCGACCACCGACCACATGACCGGCTTGGAGCCGCGGTAAAGCTGACCCGTGCGGGCGATCTTCAGAAGCTCGCCGGCGATGCGGGATTCCGCATGAAAGTTCATGGTCAGATAGGGATTGTCGAAATCGCCCGTGATGCCCAAGCGCTTGAACTCCTCGGATTGGATCTTGATCCAGCCGGCGGCAAAGTCACGGCATTCCTGGCGAAACTCGTTCACCGGAACCTCGTCCTTGTTCTTACCCTTCTCGCGGTACTTTTCCTCGATCTTCCACTCGATCGGCAGACCGTGGCAATCCCAGCCGGGGACGTAGTTGCTGTCATAGCCGCGCATCTGGAATGAGCGGGTGATGACGTCCTTGAGGATCTTGTTGAGCGCATGGCCGATGTGGATATGGCCGTTGGCGTAAGGAGGGCCGTCGTGCAGGACGAATTTCTCGCGGCCGGCGGCGGAAGAGCGCAGCTTCTTATAGAGGTTCATCTCCTCCCAGCGCCTCACCAGCTCCGGCTCCTTCTGCGGCAGTCCGGCGCGCATCGGAAAATCGGTTTCCGGCAGGTAAAGGGTCTTGGAGTAATCCATCTTTTCAGCGGTATCGGTCATAGTCGTGACAATTGCCTCGGTGTCTCGGGCGTCTTGCGCCGGAACTGGCGCAGCCATATGGGGATTTTTCGGCGGCGGAAAGCGCCTCTTGAACGAGACGCCAAAAACCCGGACCTTCCGGCAGCTTACAGCGCACGGAAGGCCGGGCTAATAATTCGTATCGAGTGGCTCAGCCGAAATTGGGTCATGGTCGCCGGTTCATAGGCGTTTTTTCCACGGAAAGGAAGAGGAAACAACGCAGCCGGCATAGAGAATGGCCGCGGACGTTTCCACCCGCGGCTATTAGGCGTTGCTTCCGATCAGGCCCGCGCTTCTGCCCGCGCCGGCACCAGCGCGTTGACGATGATCGCCACGACGATATTGGCAAGAAGCGCCAGCAGCCCCGTGTAGACGGTGAAGCCGGTTTCGCCGAGCGGAACCATGTGCAACGGCTTCCAGCCGGCATCCCATACGAGATAGGTGCCGCCGAAGAAGCCGACGAACCAGCCGGCGAGCAGACCTGGCGCGCGGAACCACTTGGTATAGAGGCCGAAGACCAAGGCCGGCAGCGTCTGCAGGATCCAGATGCCGCCGAGCAGCTGAAGATCGAGCGCGAACTGCGTCGGCAGGAAAATGATGACCAGAAGCGCGCCGACCTTGACGACGAGCGAGGTCATCTTGGCAACCTTTGCCTCGCCGGCATCGGAAACCTGCGGATCGACATAGGCCTTCCAGAAGTTGCGGGTGAAGAGATTAGCAGCGCCAATGCTCATCACGGCCGCGGGAACAAGCGCGCCGATGGCGATGGCCGCGAAGGCGAAGCCAGCAAACCAGCTCGAGAACAGGGTCTGGAACAGTGCCGGAACGACATCGTTCGGGCTGTCCAGCTTCAGTTGCGCGGCATGGCCCATATAGCCCAGCAGTGCCAACAGGCCGAGCAGCAGCGTATAGGCCGGCAGCAGCACCGCATTCTTGCGGATGGTATTGCCGCTGTTGGAGGCGAAGATGCCGGTCAGCGTATGCGGATACATGAAGGCCGCCAGCGCCGAGCCGAGCGCCAAAGTCGCGTAGGCGACGTACTGGTTGCCGCCAAGCAGCAGGCTACCTGCTCCCTTGGCCTTGAAATCCGCATCGGCCGCCGCAAAGACATTGGCGTAACCACCGAGCTTGGCCGGAATGAGCGCAATCGCCGCGATCACCACGATATAGATCATGATGTCCTTGACGAAGGCGATCAGCGCCGGAGCGCGAAGACCGGCCGAATAGGTATAGAGCGCCAGAATGATGAAGGCGACGGCTAGCGGCAATTCGCCATGAAGTCCGAGTGCCTTGAACACCGCCGTCATGCCGACGAGCTGCAGGGCAATGTAGGGCATGGTGGCAATGACGCCCGTCAGAGCGACCGCCAGTTCCAGCGCCCGCGAGCCATATTGCCCGTGAACGACATCGCCCGCCGTGACATAGCCATAGTCCTTCGCCCGCCTCCAAAGAAGAGGCATGACCATGAAGACGAACGGGTAGACGACGATTGTATAGGGCAGCGCGAAGAAGCCATAGGCGCCAACCGTGTAGACCAGCGCCGGAACGGCAATGACCGTATAGGCGGTGTAAAAGTCGCCACCGACGAGGAACCAGGTGATCCATGTGCCGAAGGTGCGGCCGCCAAGGCCCCATTCATCGATATGAGCAAGAGTCTTCGGCCTGCGCCAGCGGGCAGCGACAAAGCCCATGACGGTCACGAGGGCCAGGAAGAAGATGAAGACGGCAAGAGCTGTCGGATCGATCTCAGTCATCATGGCGCATGCTCCGATAGGCGATCCAGGTCAGGATAGCGGTGATCGGCACCCAGGCCAGCTGATACCAGTAGAAGAAGGGAAAACCCAACAGCACCGGATCGTGGCTGTTGTAGAAGGGAACCCAAAGCAAACCAATATAAGGAATGACGAGCAGCCAGCAGGCCGCCGTCCCGAAACGTTTGTCCATATCCGATACCTCTCACGCGGTGTCTGCGCGCCACCTTGTTGCAGTTGTCAGAGTGGAAGGGGTGCATCAGTCTGCGATTGCAATGTACGCCCCGGGACCGAAGCCGAGGAGCTTTGGCTATGCAGAGCCAGACCAGCGAATGTGAATTCCTCCCAACGGCCCGCCTGCGGGCAGCCGCTGATAAAGTCCTACGGCGAGTCTGCCGGCCGAACAAGATATTAGCTGATGCGAAATCGCCGAACCTACCCAGAAGTGGGTAGGCGGACGTTAGCCCGCCGCGGTTGCGACGCCGTGGTCAAGCGCGTAGCGGATCAGGCCGGCGGTCGTTGCGATGCCAAGCTTCTTCTTCAAATTCTTGCGGTGCGTTTCCGCCGTCGCAGGCGTGATCTGAAGTTCTTCGGCAATCTCGCGATTACTCCTGCCGGTAACGATCAAGCCCAGAATGCGCCGCTCGCGCGGGGTCAGAGGGTCAGCTTCATTTTGCGCCGCGTCTGCCACCAGTATGTCTCGAACGCCGGACGAGAAATAAGTCCCGCCGGCTGCTACCGTCTCGATGGCGCAGACGACTTCATCCGTCGAAACATCCTTGAGGATATATCCGACCGCACCACGCATGATCGATGAGGAGATGTACTCGCGGCTGTCATGCATGGACAGCATCACGATCCGCGTCTCCGGAAGCTCCCGGCGAAAGAGCTCGATCGCCTCGATACCGCTCAGCTTCGGCATATTGATGTCCATCAAGGTAACCTGCGGGAGCGTCCGTCGCCCGACCTCCAAGCCGATCTGCGCAAGGTTTGCCGTTCCGACCACCTCTATGTGGTCGAACGTCTCCAGCACGGCTTTCAGTCCGTCCAACACCACGGGATGATTGTCGATCAACAGAACACTGATCCTGTCGCTTTTCATGCTGCATCCACCTTTGCTCTTGGCGAGGCGTTGGCCGATTTCGGCAGCATCGCAATCAGTGTGGTACCATCCGCCGTGCTTTGGACGAGAAGCAGACCGCGGAAATGTGCCATCCGCTCCTGCATGTTCCTGAGCCCAAGTCCGCCCTTGCCGTCGCCGGTGCCGTCGAAACCAATGCCGTTGTCCGAAATTCTCAAGCGTGCGCGCCCGCGATCACTCCAGAGTTTGATCGCAAGAGCCGTCGCCCCGGAATGGCGCTCCACGTTGTTCAAGGCCTCCTGCGCGACACGGTAGAGCGCGGTATTGGCTTCCGGCTTCAGCATGCTGGTGAAGCCGGAAGCCTCGATCTCGGTTGCGATCCTGGTCCGCTCGGCGAAATTGTTCGCGAGCGCCGTCAGCGCCGCCGTCAAGCCGAGATCATCGAGCACGCGGGGACGCAGATCATGCGAGAGCCGCCTGATATCCTTGATTGCGCTGTTCAGGGTATCAATCCCCTTCTCGATCGTCATGGCGGCATCATCGACCTGGTTTCGTACCTTGCGGTTGGCAAGGTCCATGACATAGCGCACCCCAAGGAGATTCTGCGATACGCCGTCATGCAGTTCACGAGCAAGGCGGGCGCGTTCCTCCTCCTGCGTGTCGATCACTCTTTGCGTCAGCTCCTTCAGCCGACCATCGGCCATGCGTCGCTCACGGAAAGTCAAGAGCATGCAGGTCGTGAAGACGACCAGAACAGCTGGGACGGCAATGAGTGTGACGACGACAAAGGTTCCTTTTATGTTTGCCCGCATGGCGGCATTGGCCGCCGCAGTCTGGGTGAAAATATCGTCCAGATAGACGCCGGTTCCGACAACCCAGTGCCATTTATCAAGGCCGACAGCGAATGAGAGCTTATCGGCGACACGGCCGGTGGAAGGCTTCTCCCATTTGTACTGGTGCAGGCCTCCGCCAGCTTTTGCGGTCTTGATGAGCTCCGCGATGACCCTGTCGCCGTCCGGATCGGTCAAATCGATCCAATTGCGCCCGTTGCGAAATCTCTCGCGCGGATGAACGATGTTGTTGCCATCATAGTCGTAGACAAAGAAGTATCCGTCCGGTCCATAATCAAGCGACGTCAGGATCGCGGCTACCTTGTCCTTCGCGGCCTGATCGTCCGGGGCTGCGTCCCGATAGATCGCCTGAATGGCCGACACGGCAAGATTTGTAAGGTTGACGATCTCCGTTTCCTTCGCCCTCAGCATGTTCTGTTCGAAGGTCTCGATATTGCTCTTGGTAAGATTGGTCGACTGCCAGGTAATGAAGGCAGTGATTGCCAGGATCGAGATGACGAGAGGCGCGAGCGCGAGCGCAATAATCTGGTTGCGTAGTGTCAACGATTGCTCCTCCCAAGAACCGGCGCGGAACAATGACCCTTGTCGGGTATGAATTCAACAGTCTCTCGGCGGCGTTGATGTCAGCCCGAAATCGGAGCGATGATACAAGGCGGAAAACCTTTTCCACCCCATCACTTCGGGAATATCAATCGAAGGCGATGACGCGATCAAGCTCGCTGAGCGGCTGGACACCGGCAAGCAGCGCGCGTGCTTCGTCGTCATCCTTGCGGATCTGCGCGACCAGCGGGTCGAGACCGTCGAACTTCAGTTCGGGGCGGAGATAGCCGAAGAAGGAGACCGAACAGACCTGTCCGTAGAGATCGCCGCTGAAATCGAAGACGAAGGTCTCCAGCAGCGGCGCGCCATTGTCCGTCACCGTCGGGCGCCGGCCGTAGCTGGCGACGCCATCGCGGATGGTGCCATCGGCCGTCCGGAAGCGGACAGCATAGATGCCCGCCCTCAGCGATGACTCCGGCGGCAGCTGCATGTTTGCCGTCGGGAAGCCGAGCGTGCGGCCGAGCTTCTCGCCGCCGATGA
>Ga0209371_1002064_pt1 | contig 11980 bp, 5 predicted proteins | sample AgamicAtAmrz_FD_187165 | JGI IMG/M metagenome (GOLD analysis project Ga0209371, IMG submission 187165) | Agave microbial communities from Guanajuato, Mexico - At.Am.rz (SPAdes) (version 2) | ecosystem: Host-associated > Plants > Roots > Rhizosphere | place: Guanajato, Mexico | collected 2012-06-07
GAGCAGGCGCGCCTGCGCCCGACGGCCATTGCCTTGGTACACGGCCAGCAGCGCCTGAGCTTCGCCGAGCTGGAAGTCCGCGTCAATCGTCTGGCCCATCAACTGATAGCCCGTGGCATCGGCGCCGAGGTGCGCGTCGGGGTGGCGCTGGAGCGCGGCATCGAACTGTTCGTCGCCCTGCTGGCGGTGCTCAAGGCCGGCGGCGCCTATGTGCCGCTGGACCCGGACTATCCCGGCGAACGCTTGAGTTACATGCTCGAAGATGCCGGGGTGAAGCTGCTGCTGAGCCACCAGGCGGCCTTGCCGCGCCTGCCCCACGTGGCCGATATCGAGGTGCTCGACCTCGATCAGCTGGAGGTTAGCGACGAATCGCCAGAAGGACCCGAGGTGAGTATCCACCCCGAGCAACTGGCCTATCTGATCTACACCTCCGGCTCCACCGGCAAGCCCAAGGGCGTTGCGGTGGCCCATGGTGCGATTGCCCTGCATTGCCAGGCCATTGGCGAGCGTTACGAACTGACGGCCGAGGATCGCGAGCTGCATTTCCTCTCGGTCAGCTTCGACGGCGCCCATGAGCGCTGGCTCACACCACTGAGCCATGGCGCGCGCGTGGTGATCCGCGACCAGCAACTGTGGAGCGTGCAGCAGACCTATGACTGCCTGATCGCAGAAGGCATCAGCGTGGTGGCCTTGCCGCCCAGCTACCTGCGTCAGTTGGCCGAATGGGCCGAGCAATGCGGTCGAGCCCCTGGGGTGAAAACCTACTGCTTCGCCGGTGAAGCCTTCAGCCGTGAGCTGTTGCAGCAGGTGATCCGCAGCCTGCAACCGCAGTGGATCATCAACGGCTACGGACCGACCGAAACCGTAGTCACCCCAACCCTGTGGCGAGCACCGGCGGCCACGGCCGATTTCACTACCGCTTACGCGCCGATTGGCGACCGGGTCGGGGCGCGTCAGGGCTATGTGCTGGATGCCGACCTCAACCTGTTGCCGGTCGGCGTGGCCGGCGAGCTGTACCTGGGCGGGCTGCTGGCGCGGGGTTATCTGGATCGACCAGGTGCTACCGCCGAGCGTTTCGTGCCCAATCCGTACCGCCCCGGTGAGCGCCTGTACCGCACCGGCGACCGCGTGCGCCTGGGCGCCGACGGCCAGCTGGAATACCTCGGCCGGCTGGATCAGCAGATCAAGCTGCGCGGCTTCCGCATCGAGACCGGCGAAATCGAGGCGGCGCTGAAAGCCTGCGCCGGTGTGGGTGAAGCGCTGGTGGTGGTCAAGGACAGCGCGGCGGGCAAGCGCCTGGTGGGCTACGTCAGCGGCCAGGGGCTGAGCGAGAGTGCACTGAAAGCGCAGCTCAAGCAGTGTCTGCCGGCGCATATGGTGCCGAGTCATATTCTGGCGCTGGAGCGCCTGCCACTGCTGCCCAACGGCAAGCTGGATCGGCAAAGCCTGCCGGAACCGCAGGTGGAGGCGGGTGCTTACCAGGCGCCGCGTACCGAGCAGGAACAGTTGCTGGCCGAGCTATGGGGCGAGCTGCTCGGTATTGGTCAGATCAGCCGCGATGCCCAGTTCTTCGCCCTGGGCGGTGATTCGATTCAGTCCCTGAGCCTGGTGACACGGCTGCGCAAGGCCGGTTGGGAGCTGACGCCCAAGGCGGTATTCCAGCATCCGCGCCTGGCCGATCTGGCTGCGGTGCTGACACCGGTCAGCACTCAGAGCGTGATGGTGCCGCGCGCCAGTGGCGAGCTGCCGCTGACGCCCATCCAGGCGCATTTCTTCTCGCTGCCCATGGCCAACCGTGCGCACTGGAACCAGGCCTTGCTGCTGGATGTGCGCCGACCCTTGCAGGTCGCGCCTCTGCAGCGTGCGCTGCAAGGGCTGCTCGGGCATCACGATGCGCTGCGTCTGGCCTTCCGTCAGGATGAAACGGGCAACTGGCAGGCCTTCTACCGGGACGAGGAGCAGGCCGAGCGTCTGTTCTGGCAGCGCCGCATCGACTCGGAAGCAGCCCTGCAGGCGCAATGCGAGGCCGCCCAGCGCAGCCTGGACCTGCAGCACGGCCCACTGCTGCGGGTGCTGCTTGCGGAAATGCCCGATGGCAGCCAGTGCCTGTTGCTTACAGCTCATCACCTGATCATCGATGGCGTTTCCTGGCGCATCCTGCTGGATGATCTGGCCCGCGCCTACCAGCAAGCTGTGGCTGGCCAGCCGGTCGATCTCGGTGACCGGCCAGGCAGCTATCAGGCCTGGGCCGAACACCTGTGGCGCCACGCGCAGGGAGCGCCGCTTGCCAGCGAGATGGACTACTGGCAGGCGCAGCGTGCCGGCCAGCGTTTGCCCGTGGATGACCCTGCCGGCGAGGCGAGCCATGCCCAGGTGCAGACCTGTACCTGGCAACTGAGCGAAGCGCAGACTCGGCGTCTGCTGCGCGAAACCCTGCAGCAGCAGGATGCGCGTATGGACGAGGTGCTGCTTGCCGCCTTGGCCGAAGGATTGCGCCGCTGGGGCGGCCTTGATGACAGCCTGATCGCCCTCGAAGGTCATGGGCGCGAATGGCTCGACGAGCACGCCGAGCAGGATATCGCCCGTACGCTGGGCTGGTTCACCAGCCTCTACCCGCTGCGTCTGCAGGCGCAGGAAACGCTGCCACAGACCCTGGGCGACATCCGTCAGCGCCTGCGCGGCGTGCCCAACAAGGGGCTGGGTTATGGCGTGCTGCGCCATCTGGGTAACGACGAACAACGCCGCAGCCTGGCCGAGCTGGGCGAGCCTGAGATTGCCTTCAACTACCTGGGGCAGTTCGACGCGCAGCTTGGTGATGGTCACTTCGCACCCGCCAGCGAGTCGCCGGGCACTCTGGTCGATCCGACCACGGCGTTGACCCGGGAGCTGGAAATCATCGGCCAGGTGTTCGCCGGTCGTCTGAGCCTCAGTTGTCGATTCAGTGCGCAACGCCATCGGCTGCAGCGCATCGAAGCGTTGCTGGCGGCTGTGGGCGATGCACTGCAAGCCCTGATCGACGACACGCCGGCCGTGTCTGTTCCAAGCCCGCAAGTCACGACGGCTGCTGCGCCCAGCCCCTTGCTGCGCCTGAACCAGGCGGATACCGAACGGCCCACGCTGTTCTGCGTTCATCCGGTGAGCGGCACGCTGGTCGGCTACTACCCGCTGGCCCGTGCTCTTGCGCCGCACTGGCAGGTATTCGGCCTGCAGAACCGGCAATTGCTGCAACCGACCTGGCGTGATCAGAGTCTCGAACAGATGGCCCGCGATTACGTCAGGGTAATGTTGGAAACTCAGCCGCAGGGGCCTTACCACCTGCTCGGCTGGTCGATGGGTGGCGCCCTGGTGCTGGCCATGGCCCGTCTGCTGGAACGTCTGGGCAAGGCGGTGGCCTTCGTCGGCCTGGTGGACGGCTATGTCCCCGGCGCCGGTCTGGCCCGTGCACCACGCGCTGCCGTGGCAGAGGCGTCGGCCTCGGGCGATGACGACTGGCAACAGTTGCTTGCCCTGGAGCGGCACATGCACGCGCTCGCCGCGCAGCACCGGCACATCCAGCCGCTGCGCAGCCCGGTGCAGGCCTGGTGGGCGGCGCATTCGCCGGAGAACAACCGCAATGGCGAGGCGCTGCTGCAGGCGGCGCTGGGCCGCGAGTTGCAGCTGTCGAGCTGGGTTCAGGCCGACCACCTGGGCATCGTTCGCGATCCGTCCTTCATCGAACACCTGGGCCGGCAACTGGCCGCGCTCGATCAATCGTCACGGCCGCTGGGCCTGGAGAGTCACGATTATGCAAATTGAACCGCACTACGATCCGCTGCCCGTGCCTGTCGCGCTCGATCTCGGCCCGGAGGCCACGCTGCGTGGCGCCGACTACCGCTTCGCCAGCACGCCCAGGCTGCAGCACCAGAGCGAGGTGGAGTCCAACGCGCGCAGCTATCCCAGGCGCATCCCGCTGGAGCTGCGTCGCGCGGAGGGTATCCATGTGCAGGATAGCGAGGGTCGCTGGTTCATCGACTGCCTGGCCGGTGCCGGCACCCTGGCGCTGGGGCACAACCATCCCGTCGTGTTGCAGGCCATTCGCGGCCTGCTCGATGGCAAGCGGCCGCTGCACACGCTGGACCTGATGACCGAAGCCAAGGACGATTTCATCAATGAACTGTTCGCCTGCCTGCCGGCCGAGTTCGCCCGTGATGCGCGCATCCAGTTCTGTGGGCCAGCCGGCACCGATGCGGTGGAGGCGGCATTGAAGCTGGTGCGCACGGCCACCGGGCGCAGCCAGATGCTGGCTTTCCACGGCGCCTACCACGGCATGACCCAGGGCGCCCTGAGCCTGATGGGCAGCCTGGGGCCCAAGCAGTATCTGGACGGCATGATCAGTGGCGTGCAGATGCTGCCGTACCCCTATGGCTATCGCTGCCCGTTCGGCCTGGGCGGTGCCGAGGGCGAAGGGGTCGGCCTGCATTACATCGAGAACCAGCTGTGCGATCCGGAAAGCGGTGTGCTGCCGGCCGCCGGCATGATTCTCGAGACAGTGCAGGGCGAGGGCGGGGTGATCGCCCCGTCCGCCGACTGGTTGCGCGGCCTTCGTCGAATCACCCGCGAGGCCGGCGTGCCGCTGATTCTCGATGAGGTGCAGTGCGGTATCGGTCGTACCGGCAAGCTGTTCGCCTTCGAGCATGCCGGCATCACACCGGACGTGCTGGTGCTGTCCAAGGCCATCGGCGGCAGCCTGCCGCTGGCGGTGGTCGTCTATCACAAGGATCTCGACCGCTGGCAGCCGGGCGCTCACGCCGGTACCTTCCGTGGCAACCAGATGGCGATGGCGACAGGCGCCGCCACCTTGCGCCTGATCCGCGAGGAGCGTCTGGATCAGCACGCCGCCGCCATGGGCGAACGCCTCTGTGCTCATCTGCAGGCCTTGCAGGCGCGCTACCCGCAGATCGGCGAAGTGCGCGGCAAGGGATTGATGCTTGGGGTGGAAATGGTCGATCCACGAGGCAAGGCAGATTCCATGGGCCACGCTCCGCACAACGGCGCGCTGGCCTCGGCCGTGCAGCAGCAGTGTCTGCGTCGGGGCCTGATTCTGGAGGTGGGCGGGCGCTACTCCAGCGTCCTGCGCCTGCTGCCGCCGCTGATCATCACGGCGGCGCAGGTGGATCAGGTGGCGGAAATCTTTGCAAGCGCCCTCAACGCCGCGGTCGACCTATAACAACGTTCTAAATAACGATCCACCGTCGCTCTCGCGAAGGCAGGTGCCCAGCTGGTGTGGAATGGCTTCCCGCCTGAGGCGGGAATGACGGCTGTTTCAAGATTGCCACTCAAATCGATCAGTGCATGGTCCATCTACCGCGATAGTGGCAGAGTAATTTCAAATTGCCGGCTAAATGATAAAAGTTACTATTCAGTTTTGCGTTCATATTGGTTAGGCTAGCCAGCGTTTTCTTGACGGGCCAGCGGATTGGCTGGCGGTATCGGGGGGGAGAGGATGATGTCGAAAGCAGAGCAAGGTGCTGGACGTTTTCAACTGAAATGCCTGGCTGTGGTGATCGCTGCCGCATGCCATGGCGTGGTTCAGGCGCAGGAGAGTGATGATGCCAATCAGGTGACATTGCCTGCACAAACGGTCACCGGTGAACTGGAGCGCCCGCAAGGCCCGGATTATGGTTACAAGGCCGAGAAAAGCCTGACCGCCAGCAAAACCAGCACGCCGCTGTCGGAGACGCCGCGTTCGGTGTCGGTGGTGACGCGCAAGCGCATCGAGGACCAGAAGTCGCAGAGCCTCACTGATGTTCTGGGCTACGTGCCGGGTATCTTCGCGCCGCCATTCGCCGCTGGTGATGGCCTGGCTGGCGACCTGTTCTTCATCCGCGGCTTCAACGCCACCGACTTCGGCTACGGCCTGCTGCGCGATGGTTTGCGCGTCCAGGGCAACCGCTACGACACCACCAGCGAGCCCTATGGCCTTGAGCGGGTGGAAGTGTTCCGCGGGCCAACCTCGATTCTCTATGGCGAGAACGCGCCGGGTGGCTTGGTCAACCTGGTCAGCAAGCGTCCAACCGCCGCTCCGCAGGGCGAAGTGCAGCTCAGCTATGGTTCCAACGACCGTCGCCAGCTCAATCTGGACGTGTCCGGGGCGTTGAATGACAGCGGTAATATCCTGGGCCGCGTGGTGATGGTCGGTCGCGAGGCCGACACCCAGGTCGATCACGTGCAGGACAACCGCATCTACATTGCCCCGTCGTTGACGCTGAACTTCGATGACTTCAACAGCCTGACCCTGTTGTCGACCTACCAGAAGGATCGCACCAAGCTGGAGTTGGGCCTGCCTGCGGCCGGTACGCTGCTGCGCAATCCGAATGGCAAGATCGACAAGGACACCTTCCTCGGTAACAAGGACTGGAACACCTTCGAGCGTGAAGTGTGGACCCTGGGGTACGAATTCACCCATCACTTCAACGATGACTGGCAGTTCCGCCAGAACTCGCGCTACATGCAGTCGCGTATCCAGCGTAACGAGGTCTGGCCCGGAGCGCTGAACAACGCGGGCTTCGGTACCAATGTCAGTTCGCAGGTGTACGACCGCTACAACAAGTCCATCACCTATTCGCTGGATAACCAGCTCGAAGGCAAGTTCGACACCGGTGCTCTGCAGCACACGCTGCTGGTCGGTGCCAGTTTCGACCGTACTTCCTTCAACCAGGACTGGAGTGCAGGCTTCGGCCCGTCGATCAATGTATTCAACCCGGTCTGGACCAGCGAGCCGACCACGCCGTTCACCATCCAGAACTCGCAGCTCGACCAGCAGATGACCGGCCTCTACAGTCAATTGCAGAGCAAGTACGAGAACTGGATCTTCCTGCTCGGCGGTCGCTTCGATAAGGTCGATAGCCAGTATCGCAATAAGTTCGACGCAACCAGCCCGGTCAGCAACGCCGCCTCCGACCTGGACTACACCGACCGCGACTTCACCTGGCAGACCGGTGTGATGTACCAGTTCGACAATGGTCTGTCGCCCTACGTCAGCTACTCCACTTCCTTCGTGCCCGTGCAGCAGACCAGCAGCGCCAACGGTCCGCTGGATCCGATTACCGCCGAGCAGTACGAGGTGGGCCTGAAGTACGAGCCCAAGGGCTGGAACACCATGTTCACTGCGGCCGTATTCGATCTGCGTAAGGAAAATGACGTCTATTTCGAGGCGGGCATCAATGATTATCGCCAGGTCGGTGAAAGCCGTTCCAAGGGTGTCGAGCTGGAAGCCAGCAGTGATATCAGCGCTAACCTGAATGTCACTGCCGCCTACACCTACACCGATGCGCGCATCACCAAGGATGCCCCGGGATCCTTGCTTGAAGACCATCAGATGACCGGTGTGCCACGCAACCAGGCATCGATCTGGGCCAACTACCGCTTCCTTGATGGTGCGCTGCGCGGGCTGCGTCTGGGCGGTGGCGTGCGCCACTTCGACAGCACCTTTGCTTACACCGCCGAGAGTCTCTACGGCAAGCTGGATACCGGCGACGTGACCCTGGTCGATGCCGCCATCGGCTACGACATCGACGAGAATTGGTCGGTCGATCTCAACGCCAAGAACGTCTTCGATCAGGAGTACGTGGCAGGCTGCAACAATGCCGGGCGTTGCTACTGGGGCGATGAACGCACCTTCCTCGGTAGCGTGTCGCTGCGCTGGTAAGCGACAAGCGAGTGGGCAAACCAAGGCGAGGGGGCAACCCTTCGCCTTTTTGCATAGGTAAGGACAACGGATGACGAGTTTTAGCCACCCCGGCCAGCCCGCCGCTGTACGTAGGTTCGGTCACGCGGGCCTGGCGCTGCTGGGACTGACGCTGCTGCTGGCCATGCTGCTTTGGCAGGGCGTATTACGCCATCCCTGGCCAACGACCGACGCCTGGCTGGCGCCGCTGTCGTCGCAGCCTTCGCTCGACGGCCTGCTGCTGTGGTGGACGCAGCTGCCCCGTGCCTTTGCCGGGGTCGTGGTTGGCGCCTGCCTGGGCGTTTCCGGGGCGATCATGCAGCTGATCACGCGCAACCCGCTGGTGTCGCCGGATCTGCTCGGTATCACCGCCGGGGCGCAACTGGGCGTCATCCTCGGCATGCTCCTGCCTGCCGCCCTGGGTTTGCCGTTGATCTTCGTCGGCGGCCTGCTGGCGGCGCTATTTACCTTCCTCATGGCCGGCGGCTGGAACACTTCACCACTACGTCTGACCCTGGCCGGGGTGGCGGTGGGGCAGACGTTCGCCGCGCTGATCGCGTTGTTTCTCAGCCTCAACGATCAGGCCGCGATGGTGGTGTCGCTGTGGAATACCGGTTCGCTGCAGCAGTTGGGCTGGGGCGCGATGCATCCGGCGCTATATCTGTTACCGCCGCTTGCCCTGGCGCTGCTGGTGCTGATGCGCCCGATGAACCTGGCCGTGCTGGGCGACGGGCAGATGCGCTCGTTGGGTCTTTCGCCGGCCTGGCTGAAAGGGCTGAGCATCGCTTTGGGTAGCCTGCTGGCGGCGCTGGCCATTCATCTGGCCGGGCCGCTGGGCTTTATCGGGTTGATCACGCCGAATCTGCTGCGCTTTGCCTTCGCTGTGGTGCGGCCTTCGCGATTGATCCCCTTGTGCGCGATCTGGGGGGCACTGCTGACGGTACTCGCCGATGCGCTGGTAGCGGCGGTGGAGCCCTGGTTCCAGCTGCCGCTGGGGGTGCTGTCGGCCATTCTCGGTTCGGCGGCGATTCTCTTGCTGCTGTGCTACGGGCGCAGCGCGCCGGTGGCGGCGGTCACGGCGAGCATGCCGGGCGAGAGCCGGGCCATGCGCCTGCCACTTTGGTCATTCGTCGTGCTCTCCGTGCTGGTCTGCCTGGTGCTGCTGGTAGGGGGCACGGCGCAGGGCGAGTCGGGCGTCTGGGCATTCTGGCAGCGGGTGTGGGCCAGTGAGCCCATGGCCTTGACCCTGCTTGATCTGCGCTTGCCGCGCCTGCTGGTGGATATGGCCGCCGGGGCACTGCTGGCAACCGCCGGCATGTTGTTGCAGGCGGTCACGCGCAACCCGCTGGCCGGCCCGGAAATTCTCGGGGTAAGCCAGATGGCGGCCCTGGTGGTCCTGCTGGCACTGATCTTCATGCCCGAGCTCGCGGTAGCCTGGCGCTTCCCGCTGGCCTGGCTGGGCGCCGGCCTGGCGCTGGTGGTCGTCATCGGCCTCAACCTGCGCCATGGCCTCGAGCCGTTGCGCGTGACGCTCACCGGTTTTGCCATCAGCGGTGTGGTGCTGGCCCTGGTGAGCCTGCTGATGGCGCAGTTCACCAGCAATATCGCCCAGGCGCTGATCTGGATGGTGGGCAGCAGTTATGGGCGTACCTGGGGCGATCTGCAGGCCATGTTGCCATGGCTGGTGATCGGGTTGGCGCTTTGCGCGGCGACCACGCGCTGGATGGACCTGCTGCAGTTGGGTGAGGGCGTAGCCAGCAGTCTCGGTTTGTCGGTACCGAGCCGCAGGGTATTGCTTATCGTGCTGGCCAGCGCATTGATTGCGGCGGCGGTGGCGGTGGTTGGGCCGGTGGCGTTCATCGGTTTGCTGGTGCCCCATGGCGTGCGTCTGCTGGGTTTTCATCGTGCCCGTCAACGCCTGCTGGCGGCGCCACTACTGGGCGCGACCCTGCTGGCCTCGGCCGATTTGCTCGGGCGCGTGCTACTGGCGCCACTGGATATCCCGCTGGGGATCGCCACGGCCGCCATCGGTGCGCCGTTGTTTCTACTGTTGCTCAGTCGTGTCTATTTCAGTGACAAAAGGAGCTAGCGCGGTGGCGATGCTGCGTCTTTTCTGTGGGGCGTTGCTGCTCTGTCTGGCGCAGGGCGCCTTGGCAGCCGATGCGCAACTGGTGGCCCGGCAGTCGGCCGGCGTTGGAGATGCGCCGCAGCGGATCGTCAGCCTCGATGAGCTGAGCACCGAGCTGCTGGTGTCGCTGGGGATCGAGCCGGTTGGGGTGGCCAACCTGGCCAGCTACCGCCGCTATATCGGTATCGGCAACGACCTGCTCGAGCGCAGCATGGCGCTGGGCAGCGCGCAGCAGCCCAATCTGGAGGGCATCGCGCGTCTCAAGCCGGATCTGATCGTCGGCGTGGCCTACCTGCACCTGCCGTTGTTCGAGCGTCTCGACGGCCTGGCACCGACCCTGATCTATCAGGTGTCGCTGGCATCGGCTGGCTATGACGGCGTGGCTATTGGCGAGGTCATGCTGGAGCATCTCGGGCGCCTGACCGGACGCCAAGAGCGTGCTGCTGCAGTGATCCGCGAGGGCCGGCAGGCGCTGGCTGCCGCGCGTCAGGCCGTTCGCGAGCGAGACCTGCAGGGCGAGCCGGTGGCCGTGCTCTATCCGCTGGTGCAGCAGGGCAGCTTCATCGCCCTCAACCAGCAGGCACTGATTGGCAGCCTGATGAACCGCCTGGAGGTACGCTCGCCCTGGACCCTGCGTTCCGCGCACAGTTTGCATCGGCGCATCGATATGCGCACCTTCGCCAGCGAGCCGGGGCTGCGCGTGCTTTTCATCGGTGGGCAGGAGCAGGCGCCGTTCTTCGCAAGCCCCCTGTGGAAGGCCCTGCCAGTCGCCCAGCAGCGGCGTTACGCCTTTCTCCCCACGCCGTACTGGACCTTTGGTGGACCGCGCTCAACTGCAGCCATTGCGACCCAGGTGCGCGAGGCGATCGAGGCAATGAATCGTTGAATTTTGTCTTTGGCCATTCGTCCTTTAAGAGGACCCTGGCGACCATTGATATTGGCTAGGGCAAGCCACTTTTGCAGAGGTCATAGCATGAGCTTCGACAACGACAACGCGCGCTTTCTGGTCGTGATCAATCATGAGCAGCAGTATTCCATCTGGCCCGAGTACAAGGCCATTCCCGAAGGCTGGTCCGCCGTGGGCGTGTCTGGAGACAAGGCGACCTGCCTGGCTCATATCGAAGAGGTGTGGACCGACATGCGCCCGCTGAGCCTGCGCCAGGCCATGGCGTGAACAGCGACCTGCGGGGAGCACGACGATGAATCAAGTGACCAATCTGGCGCACGTCGCCCTGAGCATCGAAGCCGGCCTGCCGATGCGCGTCAGCCCGCTGCAGGCCGGGCAGAGCTTGCGCGAGCATATGCCGGCCCTGCAGCAGCTGGTGGCCGAGCATCTCGAAGTGAGCGGCGGTCTGCTGTTCAGTGGCTTCGCCAATGCCGATGTGGCGGGCTTTCAGCAGTTTGCCGGCGCATTCGGCCATCCGCTGCTGAGCTACGAGTTTGGCTCCACGCCGCGTAGTCGGGTAAGTTCGGGTGGGGTGTATACCTCCACCGAGTTTCCTGCCCATCGACCGATTCCGCTGCATAACGAGCAGGCTTACACCACCGAATGGCCGTTGCGCATCTGGTTCTATTGCGCCCAGGCGGCCGAACAGGGGGGCGAGACGCCGATCGCCGACAGCCGTGAAGTGTTCCGGCGTATCGACCCAGCCATCCGCCAGCGTTTCGCCGAACGCGGCCTGCTTTATGTGCGCAATTACGGCAATGGGCTGGATCTGCCCTGGCAGCAGGTCTTCAATACCGAAGATCGACAGGTAGTCGAGCGTTACTGCAGCGCCCGTCGCATTGACCTCGAGTGGATCGGCGATGATGAGCTGCGCACGCGCCAGCTGTGCCAAGGCGTCGCCCAGCATCCGCGTACCCGTGACTGGGTCTGGTTCAACCAGGCGCACCTGTTTCACCTGTCGGCCCTGGATGTCGATACCCAGGAGGTATTGATCGACGCGGTCGGCCTCGATGGGCTGCCGCGCAACGTGTATTTCGGCGACGGGACGCCCATCGAGGCAAGTCTGCTGGACGAGGTGCGTGGCGTGCTGGACGCCTGCACCATCCGTTTCCCTTGGCGCGACGGCGATATCCTGATGCTCGACAACATGCTCACGGCCCATGCACGCGATCCCTTCAAGGGGCCGCGCAAGGTGGTGGTG
>Ga0209371_1002066_pt1 | contig 11970 bp, 9 predicted proteins | sample AgamicAtAmrz_FD_187165 | JGI IMG/M metagenome (GOLD analysis project Ga0209371, IMG submission 187165) | Agave microbial communities from Guanajuato, Mexico - At.Am.rz (SPAdes) (version 2) | ecosystem: Host-associated > Plants > Roots > Rhizosphere | place: Guanajato, Mexico | collected 2012-06-07
AGCCGCCTGGCGCGCTGAACGGTTGTAAGCCCCCAGCGGGTCGTTAGCTCAGTTGGTAGAGCAGTTGACTTTTAATCAATTGGTCGCAGGTTCGAATCCTGCACGACCCACCAATTAAGAAAGAAGCGCCTTTAAGGCGCTTTTTTCGTTTTCAGGGCACGGTATTCACCGTGCAGGGTGAGAACCTGCAGCAGGTTCAACTGAATTGCCCGGCGATTCAGGCTGATGCGTTAGCATCACCCGGGGGGCGAGGCCCTGGAAGAGCCGAGGCAATCCTGCACGACCCACCAATTAAGAAAAAAGCGCCTTTAAGGCGCTTTTTTCGTTTCCGGGTTGCGGACTTTACCGCGCGCGTTCGACTGAATAACTACAAAACGTCTCACAAGTTCACGTCTTTCCTGGATCGCTGTGAGATGGAGCAAGCCCAGGGAACAGGCTCAGATCGGAAAGACGCAAAAGCCGTCGTCCATGACACGCTCGGCCCGCGCCGTCCTGGCGCGGGACGCTTTCCTCCTCTGACCCTGTTCCCTGTGCGTTGAGCTTCTGTGTTGCTGTGAGATAACTTGATTTGGCTTTCTCAGCCGTCTAAAAGCGCTACTGGCGATAACCCTGTTCACTGCTCGTTTGCTTTCTGCGTTGCGGGAAGATTTAAAGTGGTTTGGCTTTTTCAGCGGTCGAACGAGTCTTACGTCGCTTTCATCATTACTGCGATATCCACTATGCGGGGCAAGGTGCCAACCTGAATCCCCACACCCGCCGTCACGCCTTTTTCTTCACCTTCGCCACTGCCAGGCTCTCCCAGATATGCATCACCGCATAGCTGCGCCAGGGACGCCAGGATTGCGAGCGCGCTTCCGCTTCTTTCGATGACATACCGCCCAGGTTGTTACGGATGGCGATATCCTCCTTGGGAAAAGCATCCGGCCAGCGCAGGGCGCGCATCGCGATATAGTGCGCCGTCCAGGGACCAATGCCCGGCAGGCTGACCAGCTTTTTTATCACCTCGTCAGGCTGCTGAGCGGCGCTAAGACGCAGGCCGCCGCTGGCGCAGGCGCTGGCAAAGGCGATGATGGCTCGGGAGCGCGCGGCGCTGACAATGCCCATCGGTGCGACATCGTCCACCGTCAGTCCGGCGATGCGTTCAGGAAGCGCGGTGTAACGGGTAAGATCGGCAAAAGGTGTCTCGCAGGGTTCACCGAAGGCGGCAGCAAAACGGCTGCTGACCGTGGTGGCCGCTTTGACGGTTACCTGCTGGCCGATAATGGCACGCACGCCCAGCTCAAAAGCGTCGAAAGCGCCGGGCACGCGCAGACCGGGATGTGCGATCAGGCTGGGCGCCAGCAGCGGATCCTGGGCCAGGCAGGCGGCGATACGCTGCGGCTGCGCGTCGAGATCGAAAAGATCGCGCAGACGACGCAGCAGCAGAGGCAGCACCGGCGTCAGGGACGTTGAGAGCGTCACCTGCAAGGCGTTCTTCTGCGGCAGATGAGAAACACTGACCCAGCCCCGGCAGCGCCCCAGCGCCACGGTGCGTCGCCAGCAGCCATCTTCCACTGCTTCGACCTCCTTCATCAGGTGCGTCTGCAAAAACCAGAGCATCGCTGCCCAGTCGTAGGGTGGGCGATAGGCCAGCCGCAGCGTCACGCGGTCGCCGGGCTGCGCACGCTTCGTGCCGATGTCATCCCGACGCAGCGCGCTCGGCGTCATGCGGTAGCGCGCCTGGAACACATCATTAAAGCGACGCAGGCTGCTGAAGCCGCTGGCGTAAGCAACCTCTGTGACCGGCAGCTGTGTTTCTGTCAGCAACTGTTTTGCCAGCAGCATACGCCGCGTCTGCTTCAGTTCCAGCGGCGAGACGCCGAGTTCATGCTGCACGATACGGCGCAGCTGACGCAGGCTGAGGCCGAATTCAGCAGCAATCGCTTCCAGGCCTTCGCGCTCCTCCAGCATGCCTTCCTCAATACGCTGAATCAGCCGCTCCGCCACGCGATGCGGTTGATCAACCGGCGCATTGCCGGGTGCCAGTTCTGGCCGACAGCGCAGGCAGGGGCGAAAGCGCGCTTTTTCCGCCGCCTCGGCGCTGCTGAAGAAAAGGCAGTTCTTCTGCATGGGTGCTTTGACCGGGCAGACCGGACGGCAATAGATACCGGTTGACGTCACGCCCACAAAGAAAACGCCGTCAAAGCGTGTATCACGAGAGGTCAGCGCCTGATAGGCAATTTCGGGATCGAGCATGGCATTTCTCCGGCAAATAGGGACAGCCTATACCGGCTGGATCCGTCAGACTGGCTGTTTTCGGACAGCAAAACAGTTTAACGCCATGACCGGAAACAGCCAGTCAGGGGGAAAAAAAGTGCGATACTGGATGACGGAACCGTGACGGGAGAATCACTATGTACTACTTCAAACCGATAGCTACGCCGGTAGGTGAACTGAAACTGGTCGCCAGCGACAGTGGCCTGGCGGGCATTTTGTGGGAAAACGACGATCCGAAGCGCACCCGATTTTTGCCGCAGACGCGCAATGACCATCATCCCATTCTGATCGAAACTGAGCGTCAGCTCAGCGAATACTTTACCGGTGAGCGTCGCTGCTTTGAGCTGCCGCTCGACATGGTCGGCACCGACTTTCAGAAAAAAGTCTGGCAGGCGCTGGTGGCGATTCCATTTGGTGAAACGCGCAGCTACAGCCAGATTGCCAGAGAGATTGGTCATCCGCAGGCAGTACGGGCGGTCGGCGCGGCCAATGGCCGTAATCCACTCTCCATTGTTGCGCCATGCCACCGCGTGATCGGTGCCAACGGCAAGCTGACCGGCTTTGCTGGCGGGCTGGACATCAAAGCCTTCCTGCTGACGCTGGAAGCGCCGCAGTCGCTAATCGACAAAGCAGCTTCAGAGCCGGTCCAGTTAGTGATACAGGCGGACTAAAAATCCCACGACACAGTCTGGCTTTTCCGCTATCGTGTTTAGCATATAAAACACGATGGCGGATTGAACGCCATTATTCGTCTTTACTGGCGATTTTCGTTAATTAGATAAAACGAGAGCTGTGTCATGAGTGTGATGTTCGATCCTGAAAGCGCCGTTTACCCTTTTCCGCCTAAACCTGCTCGTCTCAGTGACGACGAGAAGGCGTTTTACCGTGAGAAAATCAAAGCGCTGCTGAAGGCACGTAACGCGGTGATGGTGGCGCACTACTACACCGATCCGGAAATTCAGGCGCTGGCGGAAGAGACCGGCGGCTGCGTCTCTGACTCGCTGGAGATGGCGCGCTTTGGCAGTAATCACCCGGCGACCATGCTGCTGGTAGCAGGCGTGCGCTTTATGGGCGAAACGGCCAAAATCCTCAGCCCGGAGAAAACCGTGCTGATGCCGACGCTGCAGGCGGAGTGCTCACTGGATCTCGGCTGCCCGATTGAAGAGTTTAACGCCTTCTGTGATGCCCATCCCGATCGCACCGTCGTGGTCTATGCCAACACCTCAGCGGCGGTCAAAGCGCGGGCCGACTGGGTAGTGACCTCCAGTATTGCGGTTGAGCTGATTGAGCATCTCGACAGCCTGGGCGAAAAGATTATCTGGGCACCGGATCGTCATCTGGGCCGCTACGTCACTCAGAAGTCGGGCGCGGACGTGCTGTGCTGGCAGGGCGCCTGCATTGTGCATGACGAGTTTAAAACCCAGGCGCTGCAGCGGATGAAAGCGCTCTATCCCGACGCGGCGGTCCTGGTGCACCCGGAGTCGCCGCAGGCGATTGTCGATCTGGCAGATGCCGTTGGCTCGACCAGCCAGCTGATTCAGGCGGCGAAATCCCTGCCGCATCCGCAGATGATTGTGGCGACCGATCGTGGCATCTTCTACAAAATGCAGCAGGCGGTGCCGGATAAAGAGCTGCTGGAAGCACCGACAGCCGGGGAAGGCGCAACCTGCCGCAGCTGTGCTCACTGTCCGTGGATGGCAATGAACGGCCTTAAAGCCATCGCAGAGGCGCTGGAGTCGGGTGGGGTGGAACATGAGATTCAGGTGGATGAGACGCTGCGAGAGGCGGCGTTACTGCCGCTTAATCGCATGCTATCCTTTGCTGCGGAACTTAAACTCAATGTGAAGGGCAACGCTTAAGCGTTCCCGGACAGGTGCTCTGCATGGACTTCTTCAGCACACATAATATTCTGGTTCACATTCCTCTGGGTGCCGGAGGTTACGATCTCTCATGGATTGAGGCCATCGGCACGCTGGCGGGCTTACTCTGTATCTGGTTTGCCAGCCTGGAAAAAATCATCAACTATCCGTTCGGTCTGATCAACGTGACGCTGTTTGCGGTGATCTTCTTTCAGATCCAGCTCTATGCCAGCCTCCTGCTGCAGCTCTTCTTCTTTGCCGCCAATATCTATGGCTGGTACGCCTGGAGTCGTCAGACCGAGGATCACCAGGCGGCGCTGAAAATCCGCTGGCTGCCTCTGCCCAAAGCGCTGGCCTGGACGGCGGGCTGTATCATTGCGATTGCGCTGATGACCCTCTACATCGATCCGGTATTTGCGCTGTTAACCCGTGCGGCGGTGACGCTGATGAATGGTCTTGGCCTGTCGGTGGCGATGCCTGTGCTGCAACCGGATGCCTTCCCGTTCTGGGACGCCTGCATGATGGTGCTGTCGATTGCGGCGATGGTGCTGATGACGCGTAAATATGTTGAGAACTGGCTGCTGTGGGTCATCATCAACGTAATTAGTGTGATGATTTTCGCCCGTCAGGGCGTGTATGCGATGTCGCTGGAGTATGTAATTCTGACGCTGATTGCGCTGAACGGATCACGTATGTGGATCCGCAGCGCGCGACAACAGGGTTCCCGCGCGCTGTCGGCTCAGTGAGTGTGCGCTTCGCCTTTAGCGTGAGCGTGGTCATGATCAGGGTCGTGAGAATGACTGTGGTCATGGCCGGCCGCGCTGCTTAAGCCGAGTTCACATTCGGCGCCGGCACAGGGCTGATATTCCATCTGCACCGTCGCATGCGCAATCTGATAGTTCTCGCGCAGATAGTCGTGAATGCGATGCAGCAGCGCATCGTGATCGTAAGGTGGGATTACCTGCGCATGCAGCGTCAGCATCGGTTTTTCGCCCACCTGCCACAGATGCACATGGTGAACATTGCGCACCTCGGCGATGTTCAGGGTGAGATCCCGCGTCAGCTTGTTCACATCCAGTGAATGCGGAGCTCCTTCCAGTAACTCCTGCAGACTTTCACGCAGCAGCGCCCAGGCGCTGCGCAACACCAGCAGCGAGACCAGCAGTGACAGAATCGGGTCAATTGGCGTCCAGCCGGTCAGCAGGATGATTACCGCTGCCACAATCGCGCCCACCGAACCCAGCAGGTCACCCATGACATGCAGCGCGGCGGCACGCACGTTGAGGTTCTTCTCTCCGCTGCCGTGGTGCAGCAGCCAGAACGACAGAATATTGGCCAGCAGGCCGCCAACTGCGATCCCCAGCATCAGGCCGCCCGTGACCGGCTGCGGGTCGGCAAAGCGGCGCACCGCTTCCCAGACGATGAGCGCGGTAATGCCCAGCAGCGCAATCGCGTTAACAAATGCCGCTACCGTGGTCAGGCGCAGCAGGCCAAAGGTGTGGCGTGCATTAGGTTTACGGCGTGAGAAATGGACCGCCAGCAAGGCCATCAGCAGTGCTGCAGCATCGGTCAGCATATGCCCGGCGTCGGCCAGCAGCGCCAGTGAACCTGAGAGCCAGCCGCCAATGACTTCAGCAACCATGAAGACGACGGTCACCCCTAAGGCGGCCGCCAGACGCGTGCGATTACTATCCTGCCCGCTATGAGTGTGGGTATGTGCCATAAGATTCCAGTTTTTTCAGTAACCTGTTTACGAATAATATCAGTGATTGCCACGTCTCAGACGTGTCCTGATGCTGTTTAACCTGCTCCGTCAGCTGCTGGCTGAGCTGCGCACCATGCTCCAGCCCTGCCAGCAGGCAGCTTCCTTTCATCCTGTGTGCTGCTTCCGCGAACTGCGTCCAGTCTGCGCGTTGGTGTGCCTCACGCATCACAGCCAGGTCTTGTGTCACCGTACTGTGCAACGTCTGGCTCAGACGGCTGAGGAATTTGTCGTTCTGCTGCGCCAGTTGCCACAGATTGTCATCCAGCGTCGCCAGCGGATCTTCCTGCCACTCTGCCAGCAGCGCGCTGAGATCGGCTAACTGCACCGGTTTAATCATCACACGCTCGCCCGCCTCAGGCGACTGCGACAGCAGCTGCGCATCAGCCGAGCAGAGCACCCGCATCGCCTGACGTCCACGCTGGCGGTCACGCCGACGCAATATCCGCAGCAGCAACGTACCGTCAGGGCGCGGCATCATCTGGTCGATAAACAATAGATCATAAGGCTGCTTTGCGTCGGCCTGCAGCAGTGCGCGTCCCTGTTCGAAGGTGTCAGCCTGAATCGCAAAGCGCGCCAGCTGCTGCTGCATCACCAGCAGATTGGCCGGATGGTCATCGACAATCGCCACCCTGAGCTGAGGAAAGCCGGGCAGGGACGTCTCATCCGCGTGGCTTAGCGGCGCGCACATTTCCAGCGGCAGCGTTACGGTGACCTGAGTGCCGTGACCGGGTTCAGAGGCGAGCCGGATGTCGCCGCCCATCCGCAACACCATTTCCCGGCAGATAAACAGCCCCAGGCCGCTGCCCTGCACCGAAACGGATTTTCCGGACGGCGCCTGATACCACGGGTCAAACAGCTTGTGCTGTTCCCCCGGCGGAATCCCGCTGCCGCTGTCGCTCACCGTCAGAACCAGCTGCTGCTCTGCGGCCAGGGTCAGACGAATCGCGCCGTGACGGGTAAATTTCAGCGCATTGGTCATCAGGTTATTAACCACCTGCTGCAGGCGGTCGGCATCGATCAGCACGGTGTCAGGCAGCGGCGTCAGCGCCTCGACGATCAGACGCGGGCCATCAGCGCGCATCAACGGATGATAAAAATGCTGCTGTTGATTGAGCCACTGCGCCAGCGCCAGCGGACGGGGTGCCAGGGTAAAACTGTTACTCTCGATGCGCGCATGATCCTGCAGGTCGTTCAGCAGAGTCAGCAGCGATTGTGCGCTGCTGTGCAGCAGTGAAAGATTCTGGCTGCTGTGCTGTTGCTTCTCCAGCTCCAGCAGACCCAGGATCGCCTGCATTGGCGTGCGCAGTTCATGACTGACGGTCGCCAGGAACTGACTTTTCATCGCGTTGGCATGTTCCGCCTGCTCACGCTGCTGACGTTCCCGGCGCTGCTGCCAGTAGCGGCGTGCCAGCAGTAACAGCAGCAGCACAATGGCTGCACCCGCTACTGCCAGCACCACCATCGGCAGCGAACGCATCACCATCACGCTGCCGGGCTGCGGCGGCGTTGACCAGCTATCACGCATCTGGCTCTGGGTATCGGCCGGAATCTGCTGCAGCGCGCGATCCAGCAGGGTGCGCAGCACTGGCTGGTCCGGCGTGACGCCCAGCGCAATCGGCCAGGCGATATCGCTGGCAGCAAAGGCGAGGTGAATGCGGGCATCATCGCGGCTGGCGATACGCCAGCGGGCGGAGAGCACGTTATCGACCAGCGCGTCGATCTGCCCCTTTGCCAGCGCGTCATAGAGGCTATTACGGTCGGCAAACAGCTGTGGCTGCAGATCCGCAGGCAGCAGACGCAGCGCCAGGTCATCCTGCAACACACCGATCCGCTTGCCGTGCAGGTCGCGCCAGTGCGCCAGCGTATCGGACTGGACGCTGTAGATGCCCCACAGCGCGCGCCACACCGGCAGCGACGTGCTCTGCATCGCATCGCCATTCAGCGGCTGCATCAGCTGCAGCATCGCCTGCTTTTGCTGAATCAGCGTGCTGGCCTGACGGGGATTACTGACCCACACCGGCTCAAACGCTAATCCGGTGCTCTGTGCAATCGCTTTCAGCAAGTCCACGCCATAGCCTCTGGCGGTTCCGCTGGCATCGCGGTAGCTCCAGGGGTAGTTGTCCGGTTCGGCGGTGTAAGTAATACGCGGATGTTCAGCAATCCAGGCGCGCTCATTGGGGCTGAGCATCAGGGTCTGCGTATCCTGATAGCGCGGCAGGTTACTGCTCCAGCGCGCCTGCAGCGTGTTCATCAGTTCTGCAGGCAACTGACGCAGGCTCTGATTAATCCAGCTGATAAGCTGGGGATCGCGTGCCACCGCACGCAGGTTGAGCTGGCCGGCCTTGATGTGGGAGGCGATCTGATAAATCTGGCCCTGTTGCAGCTGGTTCAGCAGAAAGCCGGCGCTGGTTTCATCTGCCACCACATAGTCATTCTGTTGATTAAGCAGGGTATAGAGCGCCTGCAGATCGCTGCTGTAGCGTCGCCAGCTGTGACGGGCCGCCAGCGCAGATGGCAGCTGAGCCAGGGTGCTGTCGCTGATTGCAAGCGAGGCATTCTGGCTGTTAAACATCACGGCACGCTGGTTTTGCTGATTGCGGTAAACCCGCAGCGGACTGCTGAACCAGTTTTCGCTGCTCAGGGTACCGGGTGGCAGCGGGACATTCCACATGCCCAGCGCAAAATCGATCTGGCCGCTGGCCAGCGCCTGCATCAGATGCGGCTGATCGCTGTAAAGGTTGAGGGTGAACTGTGCGCCGGTCAGCTGTCGCAGCGCGGAAAGATAGTCGGCATTGATGCCGTAGAGGTCGTTGCCGATGCGCATCGCCCAGGGCGCGTGGTTCTCTTCCAGCAGGCCGACGCGCAGGATTTTTCCCTGCATAGTTTCCGCGTGCGTCACCGGCAGCATCATCGGCAGATTGACGCTGCTCACCGGACGCACCTCAGCCAGGGCGGTGCCGCACCAGAACAGCAGGATCAGCAGAAAAATTCTCACTGCTGGGCTTTCCACAGGTCAGCCAGCTCCACCACTGAGCGGGCACCGGTTTTTTCCAGAATGTTCTTTTTATGGGTGCTGACTGTTTTGTTACTGATGTGCAGCTGAGCCGCGATTTGCAGATTGGATAACCCACTGGCCAGTAGTGCCAGAATCTGACGTTCCTTCTGGGTCAGCGGCAGCTCCTCAGGCTCATCATCCATCACCGGAAAGGCCGTATGACCGCCCAGGACCGCCAGGATAGCGCTGAGCAACTGCGTCATGCGCTGACTCTTTACCACGTAACCGGCGGCACCCAGCGCCTGAGCGCGACGCACATAGTGGCGGGTCTGCTGAGCGGAGTAGATCAGGACCGGGCAATCAGGACGATGGATCTTCAGGCGACGCAGGAACTCCAGCCCGTCGCTATCCGGCAGGCCGATATCCAGCACAATAATGTCCGGTTGCTCCTGAAGTAAGGGGCGGGCGGCTTTTTCACTGCTGGCAGAGATGAGCTTAACGGCTATGGGCGACTGGCTCAGGGCAGCTTCAAGTGCCACTTCAACCAGCGGATGATCGTCAATCAAAAGCAAAACGGCCATGAAGGATTTCCTGTAAATTTCACAGGATTAGCATAGCGGAAGAGTGGGGCTGAGGGGAGAAAAACCCGGAGAGCCGCAGCTCTCCAGGCTAAACAGAATTACTGTGAAGTGCCGTCGGTTTTCGTGTTTACGTCACCGCCGCCCACTTTGGTCTGAACTTTTTTATTCACGTTCGGACATTTGCCATCTTTACACTGGCTGTTCTGGTCAATTTCGTTAGCAGACATATTACCATTGCTGGTGGTGCTGCCAGACGTAGCCGGATTAGTGTCGGTGCCAGTGTTATTAATTTTGCTGTTATCGACATTATTCGGTGGCAGATTCTCTTTCGCTCCACCCGCTGCTGCACCTGCACTGGCCGCCTGGTTTGCTGTACCGTTATTGCTGCTGCTGTCTGCAGCCAGTACCGCGCCGCTGCTCAGTGTCATTGCTGCTGTCAAAAAAATTAAGGCAAACTTTTTCATCATTATGCTCCCGTTAATAAATGAAGAGGCTTTAAGCCCAGAGGTGCAATTTCGGGTAAAGAAATCCCTGACGAAATAAAATTCGCCAGTTGGCTTAAACAGGGTAATTAAATAAGGTAAGCGGAACGTTCCTCAGTGCTTACCATTAAAAAGTCTAGTCGCTAACCTGATTAATGCAAATATGACCCGCACATTTAACCCGCAGCGGGAATTTACACCCCTGGCGCTTCGGGCTACATTGGACAGGATGTGTCCGGCGGGCGCCGGGCAAGAAATAATATGGAATCAGTATGAATTACCAGAACGATGATTTACGCATCAAAGAGATTAAAGAGCTGTTACCTCCTGTTGCGCTGCTCGAAAAATTCCCGGCGACCGATCGTGCTGCACAGACCGTTTCACAGGCCCGTCAGGCGATTCATCAGATCCTGCAGGGCAAGGACGATCGTCTGCTGGTGGTGATTGGACCCTGTTCAATTCATGACACTGACGCGGCGAAAGAGTATGCAAGCCGCCTGCTGGCACTGCGTGATGAGCTGAAAGGCGAGCTGGAAGTGGTCATGCGGGTCTATTTTGAAAAGCCGCGCACGACGGTGGGCTGGAAAGGGCTGATTAACGACCCGTATATGGATAACAGCTACCAGCTCAACGACGGTCTGCGTCTGGCGCGTAAGCTGCTGCTGGAGATTAATGACAGCGGTTTACCGGCGGCGGGCGAGTTTCTGGATATGATTACCCCGCAGTATGTGGCAGACCTGATGAGCTGGGGCGCGATTGGTGCGCGTACTACGGAATCTCAGGTTCACCGCGAGCTGGCATCCGGTCTTTCCTGCCCGGTTGGCTTTAAAAACGGCACCGATGGCACGATCAAGGTGGCGATTGATGCAATCAACGCAGCGGGCTCACCGCACTGTTTTCTGTCAGTAACCAAGTATGGTCACTCCGCCATTGTGGAAACCAGCGGCAACGGTGACTGCCACATCATCCTGCGCGGCGGCAAAGAGCCGAACTATAGCGCGCAGCATGTCGCTGATGTTAAAGCGGGTCTGGCGAAAGCGGGTCTGCCACAGCAGGTGATGATCGACTTCAGTCACGCCAACAGCAGTAAGCAGTTCCAGCGTCAGATGGTTGTGGCAGACGATGTTTCACAGCAGCTGATCAACGGTGAGCAGGCGATTGTCGGTGTGATGATTGAGAGTCATCTGGTGGAAGGCAACCAGAGCCTGGAGAGCGGCGAGCCGCTGGTCTATGGCAAGAGCGTCACCGACGCCTGTATCGGCTGGGAAGATACCGACAAAGTGCTGCGTCAGCTGGCAGCAGCGGTTAAACAGCGCCGCGGTTGATTGAGACGAGTGACAAAGGCTGCCCTGATTCTCTGTGCTGTTAAGCACTAAGCGCTGTTTTTCAGGCGGCGCAGCCCAATAAAAAAGGCCAGACTTTCGTCTGGCCTTTTTGCCTTTCAGCGAGAAATTACTTCGCTTTACCCTGATTCGCAACGGCGGCGGCTTTCGCAGCAATCTCGTCCTGGTCGCCCAGGTAGTAGCGTTTCAGCGGTTTGAAGTTTTCATCGAACTCATAGACCAGCGGAACGCCGGTAGGGATGTTCAGTTCAAGGATTTCATCTTCGCTCAGGTTATCCAGATATTTCACCAGCGCACGCAGTGAGTTGCCGTGTGCAGCAATGATCACTTTCTCACCGCTTTTGATACGCGGCAGAATAGTGTCGTTCCAGTAAGGGATAACGCGGTCGATGGTCAGCGCCAGGCTTTCGGTCGTTGGCAGCTGCTCCGGGGTCAGTTTCGCGTAACGCGGGTCGTGGCCCGGGAAGCGCTCATCTGAACGATCCAGCTCTGGTGGGGTTACGGCAAAACCGCGACGCCACTGCTTAACCTGCTCGTCGCCATATTTAGCGGCAGTTTCCGCTTTGTCCAGACCCTGCAGCGCACCGTAGTGACGCTCGTTCAGACGCCAGGTTTTCTCAACCGGCAGCCAGGCCTGATCCAGCTCATCCAGCACATTCCACAGCGTATGAATCGCACGCTTTAGTACG
>Ga0209371_1002068_pt1 | contig 11962 bp, 11 predicted proteins | sample AgamicAtAmrz_FD_187165 | JGI IMG/M metagenome (GOLD analysis project Ga0209371, IMG submission 187165) | Agave microbial communities from Guanajuato, Mexico - At.Am.rz (SPAdes) (version 2) | ecosystem: Host-associated > Plants > Roots > Rhizosphere | place: Guanajato, Mexico | collected 2012-06-07
GCGCGACGTTGTGCTCGCCGCCGCGCATCAGCGCGAGTTCGACCTGATCCTGAATGTCTTCGATATGGAAGGTGCCGCCGTTCGGACGGCTGCGCAGCAGCGCGCGAACCACGTTCTGCGTGAGTTGCTCGACCAGTTCCCGCACACGCGCCGACGCCGCGCCCTGACCACCGTTGACGGCGAGGAATGCCTTGGTGACCGCAATGGCGATCTTCGACGGTTCGAACGACACCACGCTTCCATTACGGCGGATCACCTTGTAGTCGGCGTACGTCGCTTGCGGCGCGAGCGCTTGATTGCCTTGCGCCTGGCCGAAGGTCTGGCCAGTCGGTGATCCCTCATACCGGGTCGTCACGTTGTCGGTGGTTTGCATGTGCAAAGCTCCTGGTCCTGGAAATGTTGCGGCGAGTGCCGCGGATTAAAACGAACGCTGCGCCGCCGCGTGCGCAAGCGATGAGGTGCAGGAAAAAGACTGGCCAGTGCGGCTGGCGGGATGCGACTGCGACGAAGCCTGATTCGAATTCGTAACGGTCTTCTTCGATGTCGCGATCACTCTCAACCCCTTTCCTGATGCTTTGTGGTTGCCGCCGGTTGGTCTGGACCGGCGGCGCCGCAGGAATTTTTCGCTGCCTGGAATGTTTGCGGCGCCATGCTCGGAAGCGGGGCGCCGCAGACTGGCCACTCAGTTATGCACCGGGTTATGCACAAGGTTGCTCACCCGGTTATTCACACAGTTATGCACAGGAGACACAATATCTAGTGCGTAACCGAATTTGTGGCACCAAGTATAGTGGAGTTTCAAGACAGATCAAATCGTTTTATTTGCTGCGGAAGTCTTGACTTTTGCCCCGCGCGACGCGAAGCCGTCTCCCCGGAGAGCGAGGCGGTGCCTCGTTCTCCCCGCATCACGCGAGTTCGCGCGATAGGCCGTTACGGCGTTTTCGAAAACTTGAGATAGGGGAAATACCGATCCGCGAGCGATGTGTCGCGTTGCAGGCGCGTCCACTCGAAGTGAGGGCCTGGGTCGGTCTTGCGGCCGGGCGCAATGTCGGAGTGGCCGGCGAGCGCTTCAATTGGATAGCGCGCCGTGAGTGCGCGCACGAGCGCGCTCAACGTGCGGTATTGCGCCGCCTCGAACGCGGTCGTGTCGCTGCCTTCGAGTTCGATGCCGATCGAGAAGTCATTGCAGCGCTCGCGGCCGAAGAAGTTCGACGGCCCCGCGTGCCACGCGCGCTCGTTGCACGACACGAACTGCTCGAGCGCGCCGTCGCGATGAATCACGACATGCGCCGACACGCGCACGCCGCGCAGATGCGCGTCGTAGTACGGGTGCGCGTCGCAATCGAGCGTATTGAGGAAGAGTTCGGCGATCGCCGTGCCGCCGAATTCGTTAGGCGGCAAGCTGATGTTGTGCACCACGATCAGCGTGGGCACCATGCCTTGCGGCCGCGCCTCGAAATTCGGCGACGGCAGCTTGCGTGCCTGTGCGATCCAACCGTCTGCGTCGACGGTGAATTCGCCGCTCATCGGGCGTCGCGGCCCGTTGGTCGCGCGCCGTGCCGCTGCGCATGCGCGGCGCTGCAAAAAGCCTGTCCGGCGACGATCACCGAGTCGCCCTTCGGCGCATGCACGCCGCACTCGACACAACGGATCATCGGCTCGGCAAGTTGCGGCGCCCCCGACGCACCCGCGGCAGCGTTGGTGTTGGCAGCGCCCCTGCGCGCGCCACTCGTTCCGCTACGTTGCGCCGTCTGCGCGTCATGACGGCGCAGCGCCTTCGCAAGCCACTGCCCGACAACGAACAGCACGATCAGCAAAAAGATTTCTCGCATGGAACACGCTCACACTACGGCACGGTGCAACAGCACCTCGAATACGAAACGGCTGCCGACATACGCCAGCAGCAACGCGACGAACGACGCCAACACCCAGCGCAACGCGGCACGACCGCGCCAGCCGGAGATCTTGCGCGCCGTCAGGAGCGCGCCGAACATCACCCACGAAAGAATCGCGAACACGGTCTTGTGATCCAGGTTCAGCGCGCGGTCCACCAGTTGCTCGCTAAACAGGATGCCGGACACGAGCGTGAGCGTGAGCAGCACGAAGCCTGCGCCGATCAGACGGAACAGCAGCTTTTCGAGCGTGAGCAGCGGCGGCAGCGTGTCGAGCCAGCTGGAGAGCCAGCCATTACCGGCTGCGGCGGCATGCCGCTCGCCGACGCCGCCGCGCATTGCATGAAGCCGTCGCTCGACGAGCAGCATCAGCACCGCGTGCAGCGCCGCAATGGCGAAGAGGCCGTACGCGATGTTGGCAATCAGAAAGTGCAGCTTGAACATGGGCGCGGCCGAATACGGCAGCACGCGCACGCCATTGAACGCGAGCGGCAAGAGCGAAGCGACGCAGGCGAGCGGCAGCACGAGGAGCCGCAGCCCGTCGAGCGGAAAGAAGAAGCTCTCTATCCAGTAGATGCCGGCGCCCAGCCAGAACATGGCCGACAGCGCAAAGGCGAAGCCGAACACCATCGCATTCTGCGGAAAGATGGTGGTGTGCAGCAGCACGCCGTGCGCGAGCAGCGCGACGAACAGCAGCGCACGGCCCGACGAGCTCATACCGGACGCCGCAGCGCCGGCGAGGCCTGGGCGAGCCTGCGCTGCCGGCACGGCGGTGGCGGGCAGCGGCGAGACGCCTTCCAGCAGGGGACGCGATCCGGCGTGCCGGTGCGAGCGCCAGCCGGCCACGGCGAGTCCGCCGTAGAGGAGCGCGGTGAGGGCATACAGTACAATATCCATATTCGAAGTTTACACTAGGCCCCTGCCCTGCGACGTCTTCCGCTTCGCACCGCCCGGGCCGCACCGTTCATCGCTCCCCATGCTCGACAATCTGACTCAACGGATGGCGCGCGTCGTCAAGACGCTGCGCGGCGAAGCCCGGCTCACTGAGGCGAACACCCAGGAAATGCTGCGCGAAGTGCGTCTCGCGCTGCTCGAAGCAGACGTGGCGCTGCCCGTCGTGCGCGAGTTCATCGCGAAGGTCAAGGAGAAGGCGCTCGGCGAAGAAGTGCTGAGCAGCCTGTCGCCGGGCCAGGCGCTCGTCGGCGTGGTGCAGCGCGAGTTGACCGCCGTGATCGGCGGCGACTACGAAGGCAAGGCCTCCGAGCTCAACCTCGCCGTCACCCCGCCGGCCGTCATCCTGATGGCGGGTCTGCAAGGCGCGGGTAAAACCACCACCGTCGGCAAGCTTGCCAAGCTGTTGCGCGAGAAGTACAAGAAGAAGGTGCTCACGGTTTCGTGCGACGTCTACCGCCCCGCCGCTATCGCGCAGTTGAAGACGGTGACCGAGCAGGTCGGCGCGGACTTCTTCCCGTCCGAGCCGGATCAGAAGCCGGTGGACATCGCACGCGCCGCGGTGGATTGGGCCAAGCGCCACTATCACGACGTGCTGCTCGTCGACACGGCCGGCCGTCTTGGTATCGACGAGGCGATGATGCAGGAGATCGCCGCGCTGCACAGCACGCTCAAGCCGGCGGAAACCCTTTTCGTCGTCGATGCGATGCTTGGCCAGGACGCGGTGAACACCGCCAAGGCATTCAGCGACGCGCTGCCGCTCACCGGCGTCGTGCTCACCAAGCTCGACGGCGACTCGCGCGGCGGCGCGGCGCTTTCCGTGCGCCACGTCACGGGCAAGCCGATCAAGTTCGTCGGCGTCGCGGAAAAGCTCGACGGGCTGGAAGTGTTTTATCCGGACCGTATGGCGAACCGGATTCTCGGCATGGGCGACATTCTTGCCCTCGTCGAAGAAGCGCAGCGCGGCGTTGACGTGCAGGCCGCGCAAAAGCTCGCCGACAAGGTCAAGAAGGGCGGCGACTTCGACCTCAACGATTTCCGCGCGCAGCTCACGCAAATGAAGGGCATGGGTGGCCTTTCGTCGCTGATGGACAAGTTGCCCGCGCAGTTCCAGCAAGCCGCTGCCGGCGCCGACATGAGCCAGGCCGAAAAACAGATGCGCCGCATGGAAGGCATCATCAATTCCATGACGCCGCTCGAGCGCGCCAAGCCCGATCTCATCAAGGCGACGCGCAAGCGCCGCATCGCCGCGGGCGCGGGCGTGCAGGTGCAGGAAGTCAACCGCATGCTGAACCAGTACGACCAGATGCGCACCATGATGAAAAAGCTCAAAGGCGGCAATCTGCAAAAGATGATGCGCGGCATGAAGGGCATGTTGCCCGGCATGCGCTAAGCTTGACGAAGATGGCGGCGCGGGTTGCGACACGACCTGCCCCCGCCATTCCGAACGGGGACTTCCTCCGGGGCGTTCTCACTCACACTATGTATACAGTTACCGCCCGTCAGACGTCATGAACCGCGAAGAAGCTCTCCACATTTTTAGCCACTCCGAAGAAATCGTGTCGGCAGACGAGGTCAATGCGTCGATCAGCGGCATGGCTGCCGCGATTCGCACCGAAATGAGCGAGGACTTCCCGCTCGTGCTGTCCGTAATGGGCGGCGCGGCGGTGTTCACCGGCATGCTGTTGCCGCACCTCGACTTCCCGCTCGAGTTCGACTACATCCATCTGACCCGCTACCGCAACACCACCAAGGGCGGCAACGAAATGCAATGGCGCGTGGCGCCGGCGGAGTCGGTGAAAGACCGCGTGGTGCTGGTGCTCGACGACATTCTCGACGAAGGCGAGACGATGGCCGCGATTCGCGACCGCATTCTCGCGATGGGCGCGAAGCGCTTTCTGAGCGCGGTGCTGTGCGAGAAGATCATTCCGAAGGCCAAGCCGCTGCGCCCCGACTTCTGCGGCTTCGAGGTCCCCGACCGCTATGTGTTCGGTTGCGGCATGGACGCGAAAGGCTATTGGCGCAACCTGCCGACCATTCGTGCGCTGACCGAGGGCGCTTGAGTGTTTGGCTCTTGCGTCTCACGGCCAGGTTTTTATAGATCGTGACAGTAGAAAAGCGGCCCCGCGGGCCGCTTTTTCATTGCGTGACGAGACAGCGAAGCGCCGGCTTCACAGTTGATGCACGAACGCGCGAATGCCGCCCAGCATCATCTCCACCGAGATTGCCACCAGCACGAGTCCCATCAGCCGCTCGAATGCCATCATGGTGCGCTCGCCGAGCCATGCCTGAATGCGCTCGGCCATCATCAGCACCACGGCACACACGATCATGGTGACGGTCAGCGCGCCGATCCACTCGAACATCTTGCCGGGCGCCTGCGACGTGAGCAGCATGACAGTGGCGAGCGCCGACGGTCCCGCCAACGCCGGAATGGCGAGCGGCACGATCAACGGCTCGCCGCCGCGCGTGTCGCCGCCGAACGGCCCGTCAGGATGCGGAAACACCATGCGCAGCGCGATCAGAAATAGAACGATGCCGCCGCCAATGCGCAACGACTGGTCAGTGAGACTCATCATGCGCAAAAACGCGTCGCCGAGCACCATGAACAGAAGCAGGATGGCAAACGCGATCGCGACCTCGCGCAGGATCACAGCGGTGCGCCGCTTCGGCGACACACCGCGCAGACAGCTGATGAAGAGCGGAATGTTGCCGAGCGGGTCGGTGATGAGAATCAGCAGGACGGTCGCAGACAGGAAGGTGTACTCCACCGTCCGCTCCGCTTAGCGTGCTAGCGCCGCGCGAACCTTCGCGATGACCGCTTGCGCGGCTTCGTCGACCGGCAGCAAGGTCGCCTCGGCGTCGCGGCGGCCCTGATATTCGAGCTTGCCGTCCTTCAGGCCTCGGTCGCCGATCACCAGACGATGCGGCACGCCGATCAGTTCCCAGTCCGCGAACATTACGCCCGGACGCTCGCCACGATCGTCCAGAATCACGTCGATGCCCGCGTCCACCAGTTGCGTGTACAGCTTGTCGGCCTGCTCGCGCACGGCTTCACTGCGGTCATAGCCCATCGGGCAGAGCACCACTTCGAACGGCGCAATGGATTCCGGCCAGATAATGCCCTTCTCGTCGAAATTCTGTTCGATCGCAGCGCCCAGAATACGCGTGATGCCGATGCCGTAGCAGCCCATTTCCATGGGCTGCGGCTTGCCGTTCTCGTCGAGGCAGGTGGCGTTCATCGCTTCCGAATATTTGGTGCCGAGCTGGAACACATGGCCCACTTCAATGCCGCGGCAGATGTCGAGCACGCCCTTGCCGTCCGGTGACGGATCGCCCTTCTTCACGTTGCGGATGTCCGCAACGACCGGTTCCGGCAGATCGCGGCCCCAGTTGACGCCGGTGGTGTGGTAGTCCACTTCGTTCGAGCCGACCACGAAGTCGCTCATGTTCGCGACCGTGCGGTCCGCGACGACCTTGACCGGCTTCTTCGTATTGAGCGGCCCCAGGTAACCCGGCGGCGTGCCGAAGGTTTCGATGATTTCCGCCTCGGTCGCCATGCGGAAGTCGGCGAGGCCGGGCAGCTTGCTTGCCTTGATCTCGTTCAGGTCGTGATCGCCGCGCAGCATCAGCAGCCAGATGGTGGGCTCGGCGCCTTCGTTTTCAGTAGCCAGCACGATCGACTTGATGGTGCGCTCGAGCGGAATGTTCAGCAGCTCGGCGACGGCCTCGCATTTTGCCTTGCCGGGCGTCGGGGTCTTTTTCAGTTGCTCGGTAGGCGCGGCGCGTTCGGCGTAGAGCGGCAGCGCCTCGGCCGCTTCCACGTTGGCGGCGAAGTCGGAGGTCGGGCAATAGGCGATGGCGTCTTCGCCCGTATCGGCGATGACGTGAAATTCATGCGAGCCGCTGCCGCCGATCGACCCGTTGTCTGCCGCCACCGCGCGGAAATCGAGACCGAGACGCGTGAAGATGCGCACGTACGCTTCGTACATCTTGCGGTACGACTCGCGAAGACCTGCCGCGTCTTTGTCGAACGAGTACGCGTCTTTCATGATGAACTCGCGGCCGCGCATGACACCGAAACGCGGGCGGATTTCGTCGCGGAATTTGGTCTGGATCTGATAGAAGTTGACCGGCAACTGACGGTAGCTCTTGATCTGGCCACGCGCGATGTCCGTCACCACTTCTTCGTGCGTCGGTCCGATCACGAAGTCGGACTGCTTGCGGTCCTTGAAGCGCAGCAATTCCGGCCCGTATTTCTCCCAGCGGCCCGATTCCTGCCACAGCTCCGCCGGCTGCACCGCCGGCATCAGCAATTCGATCGCGCCTGCCCGGTTCATTTCCTCGCGCACGATGGCTTCCACCTTGCGGATCGAACGCAGGCCGATCGGCAGATAGTTGTAGATGCCGCCGGCGACGCGGCGGATCATGCCTGCGCGCACCATGAGCTTGTGGCTGACGATCTCGGCGTCTGCCGGAGCTTCTTTCAGGGTGCCGATAAAGAAACGGGAAGCTTTCATTCAGATTTTCCAAAAGCGGCGGCTCCGGAGGGACCGCCCGAAAAGGGTAAAAACGGGAAATCGACACGGCCTGGGCGCCCGCCCCCCTGCCGTGCGGCGCCGCCGCTGGCGCCGCAGCGCGCCACACGCCGGGAGCGCCTGGGCGGCCACGCAACGCCTTCTGCACAAGGGATAACGCACGGGAAGTCTGACAGGCTACCGCAAATGCAGGCCTTTTGCGGCGAATCGTTCCATTCTGGTGCGAATCGGTGCGTGAGGGCCGTTATCTGTTTATAATCAAAGCAATTTTAAAGGATTCGAAGGTGGTTGTATGCTGGATCGTGAAGGCTTTCGCCCGAACGTCGGCATCATCCTCTTGAACGCGCACAACGAGGTGTTTTGGGGCAAACGGCTCCGTGAACATTCCTGGCAGTTTCCGCAAGGGGGCATCAAGTACGGAGAGACCCCCGTGCAAGCGATGTATCGGGAGTTACACGAAGAAACCGGCCTGCTTCCGGAGCACGTCAAAGTGATTGGTCGCACGCGCGACTGGTTGCGTTACGAGGTGCCTGACAAGTTCATCAAGCGCGAGGTACGCGGTCATTACCGCGGCCAGAAGCAAATCTGGTTTCTGCTCCGAATGGTGGGGCGCGATTGCGACATCTGCTTGCGCGCCACCGACCACCCGGAGTTCGATGCCTGGCGCTGGAACGAGTACTGGGTGCCGCTCGACTGTGTGATCGAGTTCAAGCGGGATGTGTATCAGTTGGCGTTGACGGAACTATCCCGTTTCATGCGCCGGACTGCGCCGCGTGCGGAAAAACCCGGCGGTCACCATGGGCCGCGCTATCCCCGTATAGCGTCGTCAATGGAAAGCCCGCCGGATTCCACGGTGATGACGGTGACTTCGGTAACGTCCGTCAGGATCGAAACGTCAGTCCACACGACTAACGTGTCCGACTGCGGCGAAGCTGCTCGCTCGACGGACACGGCGGACAAAGCGGGCGCGGCAGCAGAGCTTGAGGGCGAAGCCGCTCACGGCACCGAGGCCTCGCTGCTCCGTCAGGGCGCGCGCAGCTGATCGTTCTGCGCGGGTTCCCATGCTGCACATGCGGGCGCGTCCCCCGGACTCCGGGAGCCGCGCCCGTTTTTTGAGGAAATCATATTGAAAGCACTTGCTCTCGTCGTGGCGTGCGTCGCCACCGGCGCCCTGCTGGCTGGCTGTTCGAGCGCCGGCAAACCCACCAATAAGGACGACAGCGCGTTCACCTACCTGCTCGACCGGCCCACGAACTGGGTGGAAAACAAGGTCGACACACTGCCGCCGTTGCCGCAGGACTCGAACCTGCTCCCCTTCGACGTGTCGGGCAACACGCCCTTGCATTTCGCGATTGACCGGAATTCGCTCACCGTCGGCTCCGACGGCGTGGTGCGCTACACGGTGGTTGTCACGAGCCCGAGCGGCGCACGCAACGTGAACTACGAGGGCATTCGCTGCGACACCTACGAATGGCGTCTGTATGCCGGTCTGAACGCAGATCACGACGGCTGGGACAGAACGGTCGCCAACGACTTCACGCGTATCGAGAACGGCGCACTGAACGCGTATCACGCGGCGCTCTATCAGGACTACCTGTGCGCGAACAAGCTGCCTACGGGCAGCGCGAAGTCGATCGTGGAGAACATTCGGTACAAGCGCACGGCCACGTCTCTCATTCATTGAAGCTTTGACGTGGTGGTGGGCGAAAAGCCGTTCCAGCTGTTAGTGGAGCGGCTTTTTTATGTGGAGTGCGTGGCGGTGGCGGCTGCGGGTGGCGCTCGCGGGTGGCGGTCGCGGTTGGCCGTTGTCGGTGGAGGCTTTCAATGGCTGCTTCAGCTAGCCGCCCTTGGTAACTCGTCAGCCAACGGCACAGCCTGATATAGCGTTCCATCACTCCTGCACGCGGCTACCCAGCGTAACCGGGCTCACTCGACCAGAGCGAGCCCGGCGCCGGATCAAACCAGCACCAGGTTGTCACGATGAATCAGCTCCGGCTCCAGCATATAGCCAAGCACAGATTCAATCTCACCGCTGGGGCGCCGCTGGATCAGCTTCGTTTCCGCACTGCTGTAGTTGGTGAGGCCACGCGCGACTTCGCGGCCCGCTGCGTTCAGGCACGCGATCACTTCGCCGCGAGCAAACGCACCCTGCACGCCCACGATTCCGATAGGCAATAGGCTCTTGCCACCTGCGGTCAGCTTCTCGACGGCACCGTCGTCGATCACCACGTGGCCGCGCACCTGCAGATGGTCCGCCATCCATTGCTTGCGCGCGGCCATGCGCGCGGTGCGGGCGATCAATTGCGTGCCGATCGCTTCGCCGGAGGCTAGTCGCGACAGCACGTCGGCTTCGCGGCCGCTTGCGATCACGGTGTTCGCGCCGCTGTGCGCGGCCCGCTTGGCAGCCAGAATCTTGGTCAGCATGCCGCCACGGCCGAGGCTCGAACCCGCGCCGCCGGCCATGGCTTCGAGGTCCGGCGCGCCAGCATCCGCTTGCTGGACCAACGTCGCATGCGGATCTTTACGCGGATCGGCAGTAAAGAGCCCTTGTTGATCGGTCAGGATGATGAGTGCGTCACCCTCGATCAGGTTCGCCACGAGGGCGCCGAGCGTGTCGTTGTCGCCGAACTTGATCTCGTCGGTCACGACCGTGTCGTTTTCGTTGATGATGGGCACCACGCCAAGTCGCAGCAGCGTCAGCAGCGTGGAGCGTGCATTCAGATAGCGCTCGCGGTCCGCCAGATCGGCGTGGGTCAGCAGAATTTGCGCGGTCTGGATGGAATGCTCGGCAAAGCGGCTCTCGTAGACCTGAGCCAAGCCCATTTGGCCCACAGCGGCTGCAGCCTGAAGTTCGTCGATTTCACGCGGCCGTTTGGTCCAGCCGAGCCGCTGCATGCCCTCTGCAATGGCACCTGAACTCACCAGCACGACCTCTTTACCTTGCGCGCGCAACGCCGCAATCTGCGCAGCCCAGCGACCGATGGCCGCATGATCGAGGCCGCGCCCGTCGTTGGTGACGAGGCTCGAGCCGACTTTCACTACCAATCGCCGTGAATCTGCGATGACGGAACGCATTGTGCGCAGCCTCCCAAGATGACGCCTGACGCGCGCCGGTCACTGTGACGCACCGGCGCTCGAGTTGTTTATTCCTGCGGATCGGCGTTGGACTCGCCGGTGGCGGCGGGCAGTGCCGACTTCTCGCGAAAGCGCACGTCGGCGGCGAGATCTTCAGCCTCGGCTGCACGCTGCGCGTCCGAATGCGCGGCGATGTAGTCGTACACCGCGTAGCAGAGGCTCTCGCAGCCCTGACCGGTCAGCGCCGAGATCTCGAAAACAGGACCGTCCCAGCCGAAGCCTTCGAGGAAGGCCGACACTCGCGCTTCGCGCTCGTCCTCGGGCACCATGTCGAGCTTGTTCAGCACGAGCCAGCGCGGCTTCTGATACAGCAGCTCGTCGTACTTACGAAGCTCGTTGACGATCGCCTTGGCTTCGGCCACGGGATCGACCGATTCGTCGAACGGTGCGAGGTCGACGATATGCAGCAGCAGCCCCGTGCGCTGCAGGTGCCGCAGGAACTGGTGCCCCAGGCCCGCGCCCTCCGCCGCGCCTTCGATCAAACCAGGAATGTCGGCGATCACGAAACTGCGGCTCGGGCCCACGCGCACCACGCCGAGATTAGGCGCGAGCGTGGTAAAGGGATAGTCGGCAATCTTCGGCTTCGCATTCGAAACCGACGAGATGAAAGTCGACTTGCCGGCGTTCGGCATGCCGAGCAGACCGACGTCGGCCAGCACTTTGAGTTCGAGGCGCACCATGCGGCGCTCGCCCGGCTTGCCGTCCGTCTTCTGGCGCGGTGCCCGATTAGTGCTGGATTTGAAATGGAGGTTGCCCAGACCACCCGCCCCGCCCTGGGCGATCTGCACGCTCTGATTATGCTCGGTCAGGTCGGCGATCAGTTCGCCGGTTTCCATGTCGGTGATCGTGGTGCCGACCGGCATGCGCAGCGTGATGTCGTCGCCGCCCTTGCCGTAGCAATCCGAGCCTCGGCCATTTTCACCGTTGCGCGCCTGATGTTTTTTCGCGTACCGGTAGTCGATCAGCGTGTTGATATTGCGGTCTGCTACCGCGATCACGCTGCCGCCCCGCCCGCCGTCGCCGCCATCCGGCCCGCCGAAGGGAACGAATTTCTCGCGGCGCATCGACGCGCTGCCATCCCCTCCGTCGCCGGCGATGACTTCAATCCTCGCTTCGTCAATGAACTTCATGCGTTACTCCGTCCCATGGTGTGCAGCCAGATGGTGCTATCAGATCTGGTGGTGCTGGATACTGCTGGATTCTGCTATTTTGCCGCGCCCGCCGCGCGATGATCAATCGACCGGATGGCATAGGGCGACGCGGACCTGGACTCAGAGCGCCCAGGCCTGCTGCCGCAATGCCTGCTGCCACAAAGACGGCCGCAAAACCAGCCGCAATAAAAAAAGCCCCGCTAACTTCGCGGGGCCTTTTCCGGTCCTGAAGCCCGTGCCTGATTGAACTCAGGCTGCTGCCGGGACGACGCTGACCGTATGCTTCTTTGCGGCG